>Ga0307981_1001378_pt1 | contig 21876 bp, 26 predicted proteins | sample OrgLakmetagen987_FD_201849 | JGI IMG/M metagenome (GOLD analysis project Ga0307981, IMG submission 201849) | Saline water microbial communities from Organic Lake, Antarctica - #987 | ecosystem: Environmental > Aquatic > Non-marine Saline and Alkaline > Saline | place: Antarctica: Organic Lake... | reverse complement strand
AGGCCTTTCACCTCTAGCGGGTCGTTCCGCTTCTGGGGTGTTCGCTCGTATTTCAGATCTAATTTTTTGTTGTAGCTCCGAACTTGGACGATCGCCGTTGGCTCTTGTGGCTTCTAAGGCTGATTTAGTAGTGGGACTTAATTTTGATTCGAATTTTGATCTAAACTCAGGATTTCTTTCTAAATAATTTTTAACTTGGTCGTGCATTTTATTTTGGTTTGGGGCTGGGCGCATTCTTTCGGGTTTAAAGTTTCCGTCCTCTAACCGGCCTTTAGCCTTAAAGAAACTACCAACGGCTGGTGCGGTTTTTAATGGATAATTCACTCCATATGGAACCGTCCATTCTTCGCCCCGGATGCCTTCGATGGTCATCGTGCTATTAGACTCGTTTACCGATATTACTTTACCCGCTAAGCGTCCTTTATCTCGAGGGTTCCCCCAAAAATCTAACTGTTTTTCTCGTGCACTTTTGTAAAACGGCACTTTTTCTTCAATGGCTTGTTCAATAATTTCAGCCCCACCAGCGGCGTATAAGCCGGTTCCAAGCACCGCACTCCCTAGTACATTACTGCCAACTAAAGTAACCAGGGCAATGCGGTAACCCCGTTTTGTATGCTTTAATCCAGAAATTCCCAGTCCGACCGCTAAGCCAATGATTAGCACCCAAAGCAGTGGTAAAAATGAAATCCAATGAGCCACTAAATTCTTGCTTTCTACAAATTCTCCGATGGCAAAATCAGTATTAAACAAGGCGTATAAAATGACGGCAAAGCTAATGGCTCCCAGTAGAGTGGCCAGAGTAAATAAGCCCCAAAACAAAAAATTTCGAAGATAAAAATATAATTTAGATTTGGGCGTGATCGCCTCCGTTTCAATTTTTTTTAGAATAATGTCAGCCAGTTTGCTTGGGTTCATAGTGAAAATTGTTGTAGGTAGATTTCTTTAAATTGGGCTTTAGCACGGCTTATAAGCGTGGCGACAGTTCCACTTGGCTTCATAATAATGTCGCCTATTTCTTCGTAACTTTGGTCTTCTATAAATCGTAAAACGAGCACCTCGCGATAATTTTCAGGTAATAAATCTAAAATGATTCGTACTTGGTTGGCCTCAATTTTTTGGTCAATTTCGGCTGTAAAATCTAAATCATCGGGAAGGTTTTCAAAGAGTTCTGTCTCAAGATCTGTCCGTTGATCTTCACCCCTAGATTTCTTTTTTCTGAAAGTAGAAATGGTTTCGTTGTGGGCAATTCGGTAAATCCAAGAAGAGAACTTAAGCCCTTCATCAAACCCATTTAAATTTTTCCAAACCTTTAAAAATATATCTTGTAGTAGCTCTTCGGCTTCTAAATCGGAAACATTTGAAATTCTTAAAATATAGAATTTCAGTTTTTTCTCATACCGTTCCACAATCACTCCAAAGAGACTCAAGTCTTTCTGGGCGGCTTTTACAAGCGCTTCGTCGGTTAATGTATTAGTGGATGGCATAGAGAGGGCTTTTAATCTAACAAAAAAGAGTGGCCAAGAGAAGTAAGATTTAGAAAGCTCCCCAATCACTGTGATGCTTTACGACTCGAGTGCTTCTTAGGGTTAAAAATTGAGTTGAACGAGATGGAAATTTAAAATAGTTCATAATGTTTGAATAAGGCTTCACACATTATTACGCAGTTTCTTTTATTTTCTTTCAAATATGGTTCTTAAAAATAAAAGCCCCAGTGCCAATGGCACTGAGACTTTTACCCCTCTTTATAAAACCTCGGTACTAAGTTGTCTTTTTCAAGAATGGTAAGACCGAGGTATAAAATAATACGCAGGAAGTTTGGTTTTGTGTCACTTTCGTTGTTGTTTAGACTACCAAATTATTGTGAATGGGTGCTTGTAAATGAACGCTTTTTAGCCTATACATTATGTGATGGGCATTAGAAGAAATATTTTTTTAGGCATAAAACAATGGTTTAAAGGGAAGAATAAATTTCCTTCAAATGTGATTGTGACTTCGCCGCACGGAAGTTCAAAAGTTCCATTGTCTGTGTTTGCGTATCTGCGTCCCGACTACCAAACGTCGTCGCGGCTGTTACTTAATTTTTCTGATTATGGGACTAAGTATTTGCTCGAGAATATTCCGCTTAATCAACAGGTAGTCGCGAATTATGGAAGAATTGTTGGAGACGCAAACCGTAAGCGAGACGAAGAAGACGTGATCAGGTTTGAAGATTTTAATGGGGTGCCAATTTTTCGAGAAAAGTTTCAAAAGCGATTAACCACTTCTTGGTTACGTCCTTTTTGGCTTCGTAAATTATTACTGCACTCGTACGAACCATTTTATCGAGATGTTTTCTCGGCGATAGACCGGGCGAGTCAAGATCCTAATAATGATGAAAAACCAATTATTTTGTTAGACGTACATGATACGGGCAACCGAATGCTGGGGCGAACGTGGCGTGAAGATAAATACCGTAAAAAGAAAAAAATGCCGCCGTTGGTGCTTTCTAATGCGCCAGATTTAGAAATTGATGAAGGCCGATTTGGTACGGCTCCAGAATCTTTTTTACAAGATTTTAGAGAAAAAATTGCCGACAAACTCGGTTTAGATGAAAAAGAGATAGAAATTAATTCGATTTTTAAGGGGGCGAACGTAATTCGTTATTTTGGAAATCCAGGCGCTAACCGAAGGCTACGAAAAATACTGCGCGGTAAAGAAATTTACGCGGTGCAAGTAGAGTTTGATCGGGCCCTTTATTTAGACGAAGTCACCCAAAGACCGATTGGCTGGAAAGTCGCTTCGGTGCGAAACTGTTTTATGGAAACGGTTATCGAAATGTGTGAAACACTCGATTAGTCTTTAATGAGCTTTGTTAAAGCGCCTATTAAAATAACCGAGAGACTTAAGGGAAAAATAAAAACGACTATCAGCACTGAAAACCAGAAAGGAACGGCTTTAATGTCGGCTTTAACGAGCCTGAGCAAATAGCGGGTATAAAAACTAAAAAGTTGTACATAAAGTAGAAACAAAAACCCAAGCAGCATTACTATCCAAAGTAAGGCCCCAACAATAAAACCAACCGGTCCAATTGGGTTTTTCCAGGTTGGAAATTGCGGATCTTCGTAGCTTGGTTGTACTCGGCGAACTTTGTTCATAGACTGACTATAAATTATTTTTTATTTTAGTCACAGATTTCAAACCCTTAACGTCTATTTATTTCAGAGGGGTTAGAGCCATTTCTAGGCAACTAGAAATGGCTTTTTCTTTATTTAGGTTTTGATAAATTCTTTGGCAAACTCACTAATTTTGCCGGCGCCCATAAATAGGAGAAGGTCGCCTTTATCTAGCTGAGTGGCGAAATTTTGAGCTTCTATAATACTAGAGACTAAGTGTAGCTTTGGGTTGTCACTCACAAAATTCTGCAAGCTTACAGCGGCTTTATCTTCAGCCGTGTCACGGGCTTCATATATAGGAAACAGCGCGGTCTGATCAGCAAGTTTAAAGCTGTCAGCAAACTCTGCAAAAAATTTATGAGTGCGGCTGTATTGGTGGGGTTCGTAAATCAGGCCAATTTTTTTATGAGGGAACCGAGACCGAAAAGCCTGCAAAGTGGCTTTTATTTCTGTGGGATGGTGTCCGTAATCGTCGTACACTTCTAAACCATTATGTTGGCCTAAAAACTCTTGTCGGCGACCAGCGCCTTTATAGAAGCCCAGTCCTGACTTAAATTTATCGGTGTTGAGTTTTAAAAAGTGCCCCAGCGCTAAAGCTAAGGTCGCGTTTTGTTGATTGGCCTCACCCCAAATGTTTAAAATAGCTTCCCATGAATTCGGGCTTTGGGCCGGAATCGGTAATTTATTGGTATTAACGTCTTCTAGTAATGTGCGCACCGCTTCATCATTTTGATGGTACATCACATTTTTACTTTTTTGCGCGAGTTGTTTAAAAGCCTCAAAGTAGGCTTCTTCAGATTTGTAAAAATCGGCGTGATCCCATTCTAGGTTGGTAATAATTAACACTTCTGGATTCAAAAACTTAAAATTATCACGGTATTCGCACGCTTCAGCAACTAAAAATTTGTTACTTCCGGCTTTGAAGTTTTTGCCCTCTAAAATATCTAACGTTGAACCCACTAAAATAGTGGCGTCAAAATCGGTATTACTAAGACCCGCGGCAATTAAACCAGTCGTGGTCGTTTTGCCGTGCGTACCAGCTACGGCGATGGTTTGATAGTTTTTTGAAATCTCGCCTAAATATTCAAAGTAACTTTTTTCTGGTATGCCAAGTTCTTGGGCACGTTCTCGTTCTGGGTTGTCGGTTGGAACGGCTTCTGAGTAAATAAGTAAATTGGTGTCACTTTTTAAATTGTGCGCGTTGTGCCTGTCGTATAAGTTTGTAAACCCTTCTTTTTGCAGCGTTTCAAAAATAAGATTAGACCCTAAATTTGATCCAGAGATTTCGTGGCCTAAATGCGCGCAAAGTTGCGCTAGACCCGAGGTGCCAATACCACCGATGCCAACAAAGTGTAATTTCATCAAAGAGTCATCAGTGTAAAATAATTGTGCCAAAAGGCGAGAGGTTTTATATTTAATAAGGTTTTAATACTTAAATTGACTTTATTGTTATTTATTATATTTTAAATTCATATGAAGCTTTCAACCTTGGCAACCTGCGCCGCTCTTGCCAGTACCGCTACGCATGCGCAAGAGTTTGATAATATTGATTTAACCGATCTCTACCCTTTATCCCCTGAAGTACAAAGTTTTAATGCTTCGGCACCAGAGGACTTATTGGCGCTACAAGCTTGTATTCGAGGTCAGTTTGAAGCGTTTGGTTTAAAACACTTCGACGGATCAACTACTTTTTTAGTGAGCCGCGAATACTCACATACGCAACAAAGAGTGTATTCAGATATTACCTTCCCAGGCGATGGCGAATTAGAGGGAGGATCTACGGCGTTTTACAGGTTTGTGACAGAGCAGGAATCAGGTCCTGGCGGGGAAATCGTTGAGATGGAAACGGGTGGTTCAGCTACTAGTTTTGCCTATCCAATGTTACACGATAACTTATTGGAGAACGGTTTATTTGGACAACTTAATCCTTTGGAATTTCAGCGTGATCGTTTATTAGATTTTGAAACGACGTTATCACAAACGCTCACAGATTGTGAGCAGGGGCGCTTAGTCGCCGAAGATTTGCCGGCTCAAAATGAACAGTTTTGGCTACAAACCAACGAAATAATTGAGATGGCTCGAAATCAGTTAGTGCGATGTATTGAAAAATCCCCTCCGGAAGGAGAGGATTTATCTATAATATTGGAGGCTTATTCTTTTCCAATTGAAGATTATGCCAGTTTTGGATTTGAAGATCCACTGTATGTGGCAGATGAACTAGAAGCCGCTTATGAAGCTGGTTGCGCTGAGTCTTAGTGCTCTAAGCTTGTCAGGTAGGCTTCTGCATCTAAAGCAGCCATACAGCCCCAACCAGCGGCGCTGATGGCTTGTTGGTAGTGCCAATCGGCTACGTCACCGCCGACAAAGACTGACGGAACAGAGGTATGGGTTTGGTTGTGTACTTTAATGTAGCCGTTAATAAGTTCTAATGAGTCATCTAAAAATTTAGTACTTGGGTCGTGCCCAATACCCATAAATAAACCGTTGATCTTTAACTCAGACTTTTCACCCGTATCGGTTTCGGTCAGTTCCACTGATTCTAAAACCGTCTCCCCTCTAAGTTCCGTTACATTTTGATTCCAGATAATTTCGATTTTATCATTATCAAAGACTCGTTTTTGCATGGGCTTACTGGCCCGTAGTTCTTTACGTCGGTGAATCATGTATACCTTATCGGCAAACTTGGTCAGAAAAGAAGCTTCTTCACACGCCGAATCTCCGCCACCAACGATGGCCACGGTTTTGCCTCGAAAGAACGCTCCATCACAAGTGGCACAAGCGGTGTAACCTTTGCCCCAATATTTTTCTTCCCCTTGGCCTAAGTTTAGCCATCTAGCGACTGAACCAGTAGCGATAATGACCGAATCGGCCGTTACTTCCTCACCATTAACCACCATTTTCAAACTCTTTGGGTCTGAGAAATCAACGCTGGACACCGCTTTCATTTCGCAACGGGCGCCAAATCTTTGGGCTTGTTTACGCATATTATCAATTAACTGGGGGCCCATAATCCCATCAATAAAGCCCGGGAAGTTTTCTACGTCGGTGGTTGTCATTAATTGACCACCTGGGTTTGGCCCTTCTAGTACGAGCGGGTTTAAATCGGCTCGAGCGGCGTAAATAGCGGCGGTAAGCCCAGCTGGGCCTGATCCTAAGATTACGAGTTTTTCTTTATTCATCGAAAGTATATTAAGAAGTACGTCAGTTAATTCAATCTTGAGTGGAGGTTTAGGCGACCAAGCTACTCTGGACGTTTAATTGGGCAGGCGCCACCGGGGCACGCAGGGGCAATTTCGGGCTGTTTTATAACGCCAAGGCTAATGAGGCCATAATATATTTTACAGCCGACACAAATGCCAAAGCTGGTTTCAAACCACATAAAGGTTAAGCATAGAGTACAGGCCGCTAGGTTAATCGGCCCTCTAACGTCGAATACAAACAACAGTAAAATCATAAGGCTGGCCATGGCGAGCCCGATGCTCCAGGCAAATCGTTTTTGAATGGCTCCCACGTATTCTGGTTTTTGTTTTCGAACAATTAACTGTGCGATATTTGAAACGGGTGAAAATTTAGGTCCAATTATAACCTTAATAAAAAAATCTATAAAAAATAAAACGACAACGACTTTTAGCAGTCTAAAGTCTTGAAGTAATAAGGCGAATGCGAAAGCGCTTACACCCATCATCAGCATTATTCCGGCGCCAGCGCGAACCGCTCTTTCATTAAGTACTGGGTAAGGCGCTGGTTTTCCATTTATTTCTAACCCAGGAATTATTTTTCCGGGTTGGAAGAGTCCGTAGCGTTGGGTCAGTGTTTGGGTCATTTTTTAAGTATTAAAGGAAGTAATTTTTTTATTTTTTCGGTTTCGCCGCTCTGTAAGCATGACTCTAGGTTTGTTTCTAAATAAACTCTAAACGCGCCATCTAAAGCGGATTGAGCGGCTTGAAATTGAAGTAGAACTTTTTCACAGTCTTCATTGTTATCAAGCAGACGAATCAAGGCCTCCAGTTGGCCCTTGTTTCGCTTAAGTCGGTTTATTACTTTTTGGTTCATAATTAATTTATACCCCCTGGGGGTATTTTTGCAAGTAATTTTAGACATAAAAAAACGACCGTTTGGTCGTATCTTATTATTTGAAAGAAAAATGGTGGGCACGCCAAGACTTGAACTTGGGACCTCCTCCTTATCAGAGAGGCGCTCTAACCAGCTGAGCTACGCGCCCTTCCACCAGTTTTTCTTTACTCTAGTATCTAGAGCTAGCCGATAGTAAAAAAATATGAGCCGCTGTCAAAAAAATCAAACGGCTCTAAGGCAAATAAATTACTTCTTTTTATTTTTTGGGGCGGCCTGGTTTGCCTCTGCCAGCTTGTCGGCAATGATTCCCACAACAATGGGTACGACGGCAGTGGCCAGTTGCTGCGCATTTTTTTGGCTCATCCCCATTTTTTTGGCCATGTTTGTGGCGAACCTAATAGCCACCACATTTTTAGCTAAAGATTTTAAGTTCATGCTTAAGATTTACGATTTAAGAAACTCATTCCCATTTTAAGTAAGTCATCGGCGACCCCGTCGCCTTGTTTATCGAGCATGGCGAGTAGTGGATTCGTCGCTTTATGCTTTTGGATTTGTTCTTTTTCTTGCTGAAACATTTTCGCTAAATGATCGTTCTCTAAATTTTTTTCTGACTGTTCTTTCCCTAAAGCGCCCATAACCAGTGGGGCTAACATTTGCATCATACCCGTGGCTTCTTCTTTCTTAATACCACTGTCAGCCGCTAAAGCGGTTTCAACAGTGTCTTCATTTTTGCCTAACACATGTTGTAAAATTTTATCCGCCTTCATTGATTTAGGGTCACTCAACAGCGCGCCTAAATTATTAAACACACTACCGTCATGGTCTTTAGTAATCGCTTTAAAAAGTCCTTCTGCTTGCGCGGGGTCTTTATCGGCGTTTTGGGCCATGCCACCGAGTAACAACGGAACCGCTTTATTTACGAGTCCTTGCACCATGTTTGGGTCCATGTTTAATTTTTCGGCAATTTGCTTCGCAATGTTGTTGGTAATGTAGCCCTGAACGATCTTTTCTAAGTCCATAATATTAAGTTAAATTTGTTTTCAATATAGGTTAAAAGATTTTCTTTCGCAAAAAAGCTGTTTTTTATTGGCGTTGTATGGTTAAAATGGGGGTGAATTAAAAATAAAAAAACAAAGCTATGTCCTTTTTTCGAAAAACTCGTTCTGCAGCGACGCCTAAAGTGGCATATTTCTCAATGGAGTATGCCTTTGATGCCAAGATTCCAAATTATGCAGGAGGTCTAGGGGTATTAGCGGCGGACATGATGCACTCGGTAGCCGATATGGGGTATCCAGCCGTTGGGGTGGGTTTAATCTATCATCAATCGGAAAGTTCTAAAACCCAGTTTCACCCAGAGTATTTTATGAAGAAACTGCCTAACACCGTAAAGGTGCAAATTGAAGATCGAGAGGTAACCGTAGGCGCTTGGGAGTACACCGTTACCACAAAAGATGGTAACACGATGCCGGTTTATTTTTTAACCACTTTTTGTGGCGATAATGAACCTTGGGATCGTGAAATCACGCAGCACCTTTACCCTAGCACGGGTTATCATCGAATTGCGCAAGAAGCGATTTTAGGAATTGGGGGCGTGAAAATGCTGAAAGAATTAGGTATCGCTAGTTTAGAGTATTACCACCTTAATGAGGGGCATGCGGCTTTCTCGACTTTAGAGATTTTAAAACAAAATAATTGGGATGATGAGGCGGTTAAAAGTATTACCCGCTTTACGACGCATACGCCCGTGCCAGCCGGACACGACAAGTTTGACTACGATTTAGCGTATCAAGTATTGGGTGATCAATTGCCGTTGCATATTAAACAGCTGGCGACCGAAAATCAGCTGAGCATGACGGACTTAGCACTTAACCTAAGCGGTAGAACCAATGGCGTTTCGAAAAAACATCAATTAGTTTGTTTTGATATGTTTCCGGGGCATAGCTTTGAAGGTATTACCAATGGGGTTCATTTAACCCGATGGGCAGCACCAGCTACGGCTAAGTGCCTAGATAAACATTTACCAAAGTGGCGGAAAGACCCAAGTGTATTAAATGACGCGGCGACTAAAATTCCGGTCAAAGCGATTCAAGAAATGCGCTACGATAATAAAGAGCGTTTGCTGAGTTGGGTAAATGATAATCCCAACTTCTTTCATTTTGAGGATGATTTGAAAAAATCTGATTTACTAGAAATGGATCGTTTGACGATTGTATTTGCCCGTCGATTTGTGCCTTATAAACGACCATTATTATTATTTCGAGATTTAGAAAGACTGAAAAAAATTGGTCATAAAAAAATTCAGATTGTATTTGCGGGTCACTGTCATCCAGACGATTATTTTTGTACGAACAAAAAAGAGTCGCTCCGTAACTTTGCCAAAGAATTAAGAGGCAGCATTAAAATTGCGGTGATTCCAGATTACAACATTGATATTGCCGATAAGCTAGTCAGTGGTGCCAATATATGGTTGAATAATCCGATTCCACCTCGTGAAGCCAGTGGAACCAGTGGCATGAAAGCGGCTTTGAATGGGGCTTTAAACTTATCGGTTTTAGATGGTTGGTGGATTGAGGGCTTGAAACGAAAAAAGCGAGCCGGTTGGGGTTTTGGAGCGGATACAGACCCTAATTGGAGCGATGATGAACGCGACGATATTCACGCTAATGAGTTGTACGATTGCTTAGAAAAAGCGGTTGATACTTTTACCCAGCGACCAGACGAATGGTTAGAGAACGTGAGCCAAGCGATGACACTAGCGGGACACTTTAACACCCATCGTGTGATTGAAGAGTACGATGAAAAAATGTGGAGTAAGTAGGGTCAATAAATACTAAATTTTGAATGTAGCTCTGTTTGTGATACAAATAGAGTTACTTTTGACACCTGTATTCGTATGAGCCTCATTTTCAATGGTGCCGCCCTAGAAAAAAGAATGGTGATTCGGCAAGCAAAATTCTTGCTGGGGATTCGTATGGTCTTGGTTCATTTGGTTTTTGCTTCGCTGTATTTGGTTTTTTTGATGTTTTTTAAAAGTCAGGATGAGTGGTTTCGCATTCAAAGTTTTTTTTGGTTTAACTTAGTTGAATTAATAGTCCTTTTTTATGCGGTGATGCGTTGGCATAACCATTTCTACTTAGTACGACCTGATAAAATCTTTACCAGTCGAGGGGTTTTTCTTCGTCGGCAGCGATTTTACGCTATCAGAAACATAGAATCTATTAGTGTTCGCCAAGGGTTTTTTGGTCGCATTTTTGGTTTTGGTACTTTGCATTTATATGCCCCGACGCTCAATGACCGTATTCATATGTTTGGTATTAATAATCCGTGTCTGAAAGAAGCTATTATTGAAAAGCTATTGCCTAGTACTTTTCGGTCTGAGCGCAAAACGAAGAACTTATTTATTATGCCGAAAGATCAAACTCATAGTTCGTGAGACTATTGACTTTATTTTAAAATAAATCATAAGTGCGTTAATGAGAGATTTAATGCACTTCAGTACGATCGCTGATCGTGGCTGTGAGACGACCGTTATAGTATCACATGGTCTGCGTTTGCAGCCCTATGATCCAACCCAGGTTTTGCAGCTTTCAAAAGATATCGCACAGGCTTTTCCGAATGTTGATGTCTCTGAGTTTCATCGGGATGATGAAAAACTTTTTAAACTAGATGGCAGTTTGGATTTGGCGGCGGCTTATTTAAACCTCCGTGCAAGAAAGTTAAAGAAAACGAAGCAGCGTGTTATCGCTTTAGGAGTCAGCTTAGGAGGTTTAATATCTGGTATGGCTATAGATGATGAATCTTCAAAGCTTGATTCGGTGATTACAATCTCAATGCCAACAGACCTAACAGAACAACCTTTACCAGACGAGGCGAAGCAAAGAGCGTTACACTATACTAAGAAATTGCCCTTAAAAAGAGTTGTAATGGATTGTATTTATGGTGGACGCGACTCAACCGTTGACGTAGATATTGTTGATGCATGTATAAACAACCAAGCTAGTTCGGTTAATTTTCATAAAATTCCCATGATGACTCACCGAAGTATTGGCCACCATAAGGCAGAAATAAAGGCTATATTGGATTCTTTGATTTAAATAATTAATGGATAATTTAAAAGGTCGCTCCCACACGTGTGAACAATTTTCACCTACTGAAATTAAGGCGTCTGAGATTTACAAAAGTCTTTCGGCCACTTTTTCAACAGAAGCTGTGGATTTACTTTTGGGAGTTGTATTCGAAGATCCGGATATTATTTTTTACGATGAACTCTTAAGTGAGGGCGGTATTAATTATGAAGCGCTGATGAAAATTGTTCGGTTTCAGCCAACGCTTTATCGTTTGTTTACGGAAGTGGAAGACGCGCTTGAGATGTTGTTAAGTGTGCGAGATGATGATTTTTACGAAGCCTGTATTAAAGACTCAATGGATGTTAAAGCCGAAGGTGATGTGCCGAGTCGAACCTCTTTGTCTTTCCTGGCAATGAATGCTTTTTCTGTGTTTGCTAATAGTTTTGAACTGGAAGATGGAATGCTCAGAACGATTTTAATGCTTCATGCTCATCGCTATTTTCAGGCGCATTTTATGGAGCGTTTATCTGTAGCCGCAGCTAAAATGGGGAAGTCGGAATTTTTTACAGAAGCTGTTTTTGTTCCCACTTTAGCGTTAGCGAGAGAAATAGAGGCCGATGAAGAACTGGCGCATGCTTCACTTATAAATCATGGAGCCGATGATTATTTTAGTAAACTTAAGTTTATAAAGATGCTTCGAAGTGAAGCCTTTCAGCGCGCGCTCTTCAATTTTCCTTTTGCATCAGATAGAACTTCAGAACACTGGTGTAATAACGTGGTTGAGGCTTCAGCTTTGAAAACAGTAACGGCGGGGCGCTATAGAGTTGGAGCGGTTGAGGTACAAGTAGAAGGCGCTCATATATTTAAAGATGAACGACGTTCTTCAACCGATGCATTTTTGTTAGCTTTTGTGGACGTTGAACTTCCCGAGAAAGAGGGAATGGATTCATATATGTTCGATGTGTATCGTGATGGTCGAATTGTCCTCAACCAAGGGCGTTATGATTTAAAAGAGGCTTTTGATCCGGTTAATGGGGCCGCTCTATTAGACGTCCTCGAAAAGACAATCTATTCAGCCTTGCTGCAGCATTTACAGAGTTTAGCGCCTGATGAATATTTAGATTTATCACCGGAAAAAAAGGTTGTAGATAGTACTTCAACAGATGTAAGTAAGGTGGTGGATATTGAGAGCCCTAAGGATTTACCTCTTAGTGCTCTGGGCTCTATCAGTAGTATAGATTTAAAGCGACGGCTTGATAAAATTTTGGGCCCGCCTGTTCGTATTTCTGGATCGCATCAAGTTTATGTTTCTCGCCAAGACGGAATAAGCGTGCCGGTACCAGTTCATGGGGGAAAAGATATGAAGAGAGGCACGCTTAAATCAGTTTTAGAAGCCTTGGGCGTAAGTGTGAGAGAGCTAAAAAATCTTTAAATAGAAAAATTAATTTAGTCAGATCTCTCAATCTTTTCAATCGGAGCCACACTGGCCACAATTTTTTTGATACCCATACCTTTAAAGGCCGCCGAGATTACATCTCCGGCAATCAAAATAATCGTGCCTTCGCCCCACTCGGCGTGTTTAATGGTGTCACCCGTTTTAAATTCGGTTTCGTTTTCGGCAATCCCAAATACCGCTTCTTTACGACTGCCAGGGACTTTGCCGAGCGGCTGACCGCGGAAAGTATTGCTGTCATCAACATTATTAGCGCCTGGGGTTGGGTGTAATAACGAATGCGAGAAGTTTGGTTTATTGCTGCGTTGACTCACAAACCGGCTGCCACTGTCGCCCACATACGCATTGTGCTCGCTACATTCTTCATCGAGTTCGCTTAAAAACTTAGAAGGGGCAGCGTATTCGGTTCGTCCAAATAAAAGCCTTTGGCGGGCGTAGGTAATATAACAGCGCTGCTCGGCGCGAGTAATGGCTACGTAGCCGAGCCTTCGTTCCTCCTCTAACTGTTCGTTGCTAAACTGACTGCTACTCCCTGGGAAAATTCCTTCTTCCCAACCCGGTAAAAATACCACGGGGAACTCGAGTCCTTTTGAGGCGTGCACCGTCATCAGTGTCACCGAAGCCTGGCCGTCATCAACGTTGTCTAGGTCAGAAATCAAGGCGACCCCTTCTAAGAAAGCCGCTAGTGGATCTTCCGCGGTATCGTATCGACCGGCCACTGAGAACAATTCCTTCACATTTTGTTGGCGCGACTCGCCTTCCATAGTGCCGTCGTCTAACCATTTCAAAAACTGGGTTCCTTCTATTAAGTCTTCTAGCAGCAGCGAAATCAGACGTGTATCTTTGGCCGCTCTTAATTTGCAGATCGTTTGGTGAAATTCTTTCAGCACCGTTCGTTTGGCTTGGGGTAATTCTTCCAAACCCTCAACTTCCTCTAATATATCAAACAGCGGTAAATTATATTCTCGCGCATATTTTTTTAGCACTTCTAAGGTGGCCGCGCCTAATTTTCTAGAGGGTACGTTTACAATTCTTAAAAAGGCTAAATCGTCACGCGGATTAAAAATCAATCGCAAGTAGGCCATAATGTCTTTAATCTCTCTTCGATCGAAAAATCGGGTACCGCCCACAATTTGGTAGGGGATTTGGTGTCGCATTAAAGCTTCCTCTATGGCTCGCGACTGCGCATTCATTCTATATAAAATGGCCATGTCCTGCGGACCGTAGTCGCCACTGTCGACTAATTTTTTAATCGTATCGCCGACAAAGCGTCCCTCCTCGCGTTCATCAAACACACCATACACCATTAAAGGTTCGCCTGGGTCTTGTTCGGTCCAAAGGTTTTTGGCGTGTCCGGTTTGGTTATGGCCAATTAGCTTATTGGCGTTGTTTAATATATTGGCGCTTGAACGGTAGTTTTGTTCTAGTTTAACCGTTTTAGCTTCTGGGAAGTCTCGTTCAAAATCTAAAATATTGCGGTAATCGGCGCCGCGAAAAGAATAAATAGATTGGTGATCATCGCCCACCACACATAAATTTTGATGACCATCACACAGCAGTCTAATTAAACGGTACTGGGCAAAATTTGTATCTTGATACTCATCGACTAATACGTGCTGCCATCGTTGTTGAAAATACTTAAGGGTATTATTCTCTTCATCTTCCCATAAACGTACTACTTTAATAAGCAGGTCATCAAAGTCTAAGGCGTTGTGTTCAATTAACTTTCTTTGGTGTACCGGAAACAGCTCAGAGACCACATCGGTAAACTTATTGCTGCCCATGCCGTTACTTTCAAAGTGTTCTTGTGGCGTACACAGTGAACTCTTGATGGCACTAAAATGGCTTAAAATCGCTTTCGGTTTAAATTCTTTTATATCGTAATGCCGTTCGCGCATGCTGATTTTCAGCAAGTTCAAACAGTCATCGCTATCAAATATAACAAAGCTGCGGGTGTAGCCTTGTCCTAAATGTTCAATGTGCTGCCTTAAAATTCTTACCCCTATAGAATGAAAGGTTCCAATACTTGGAGCTCTTCCTCTGGGAATAAGTTTTTCCACTCGGGCCTGCATTTCTTTAGCCGCCTTATTAGTAAACGTCACCGCTAATATATTGTCAGCCGGTGTACCGTGCGCCATTAGATTGGCAATCCGGGCGGTTAACACTTTTGTTTTTCCGCTGCCGGCACCGGCGAGTACCAGCAAAGGACCACTCAAGGTTTGGACGGCTTCTAGTTGTGGTGGGTTCAGGCCTTCTAGTAAATGGGAGTTATCTATCATGGAGTCGAACTATAAAAGAAGACTCCAGAAATTAGAATTCAGAATGAGAGAATTTTAAAAAATCCCACGTGTCTGTCGTTCCTGCGTCTAGGAGAATTGAGCTTTGCTCAAGAGAGTGATCACCTGGGTGGTAGTCAGGAATCCATATCTAATATTGATGTTGTTAAGTAATGGATCTCAAATCAAGTTCGGAATGACAGTGGGTTCGATTCCCCCTGCCTCCACTAGGGTGTTTAATTTTTGAGACACTTTAAAGACAAAGCATTGTATTGTGATCCATTTGGAAAAAATTTAGAGCTTGTAACGGTACCGTAGTTTGGTGAAACAAAAATTTTCCAGTCAGAAGGAAGCTGGCTTGATGTCCACAGCTTGTTGTTTGTTTCTTTTTCCATTGCTAAATTCCTCTTATGGTTATAGGCAGAGACTGAGATTGTTCTTGAAAGTTTTTCTTCAGCATTAGTGTTGCTTTCAAATGCTAATGTAAACTCACACTCACTCGGCACATGCCACCCAGTCGGGCAAACGCCTTGTGCTCGTTCTTCAGCTTTACTATTCATAGCGGCGTCCCACGTATAAAGTAGTCCTTCTCCGGGCGAGGCTTCTTCTTTGGCATTGTCATAAAAGCCATACCAACCTTTATCAGTGGTTGGGATTTCTTTTGAGTTATCTGAAAACCAGCATTGGTTTCCAATTTCTACTAAATTATAAGTGTTACCTTGATCAGTGATGAGTTCGGTTTGCCCATCACAGCCTGAAACAGAAATTTCTTTATCCGCACAGAACTTTGGCAGACCGGAAAGGTTTTCTTGCACACTTTTGTTTGTGCTTAGGCTGGCTTGAGCCGGCTCAGCTGTTTTATTTTGATTGGCGAACCAATAACCGCCACATGCACTGACTCCTATTAATAGTATCAACAACAGCCAGATAAGTTTTTTCTTCATTAAATTAAGTTTACCAGAGAACTGGATTCCTGTCTGCACAGGAATGAAAAATTAGTTTGAAGTAGATTGCTTCGTGATATGTATGAATTTACTTTTGCCTCGCAATGACAGACTGCTTTTTGCCATCGACTTTTAAAAACGGTTGAAAATAGGTTGACAGTGCTCTAGCTGGTGCTACTATCGCGCGGCTTTTTTGAAGTTTTGTGAACTATATGTCTAAGGAAGAAAATATCGAAGTTGAGGGGAAGGTAAAAGAGTCCCTGCCTGGTTCTAAGTTCCTCGTTGAACTGACGACCGAAGGCTTTGAAGGACATAGAGTCACAGGTGAAATGTCGGGTAAAATCAGAATGCACTCGATTAAAATAGTGCCGGGCGATAAAGTTCGCTTGAGTATGACACCCTACAACCTTGAAATTGGAAGAATTACTTACCGTTTAAGATAATATGAAAGTTGTAAATTCCCTGAAATCTTTGAAGAAAATGGCTGGTAGCCGAGTGGTTACTCGTCGTGGTGTAAAATTTATTGTAAATAAAAAAAACCCACGTGCTAAGGCCCGACAAGGCGGTCTTGCAAAAAAGAAGAATAAAAAATATTAATCTCTATTAATTAAATGCGTATAGCAGGTGTACAGGTTCCATCGGAAAAAAGACTTATTATCAGCCTTACTTATATTGCTGGTGTAGGTCCAAAGCGTTCAGCAATTATTTGCGAGAAAGCTAAAATTGATCCAAGTATTCGAGTTAAAGATTTAACAACGGATCAAGAAGAGAAGCTTCGAAAGACGCTTCAAGATCTTGGTTACATTCTTGAGTCTGATTTGAAACGAGAAATTCAATTGAACGTTAAACGTTTACAAGATATTGGTTCTTACCGTGGTTTCCGTCACCGACGTAAATTGCCAGTGCGTGGTCAGCGTACTAAAACTAACTCACGAACTAAACGTGGTAAGAAAGTGGCGATCGCTGGTAAGAAAAAAGTTACTAAATAATCTAGTCCTCCTTTAATTTAATGGCCGTTACAAAAAAACGAATCCGAAAAACATTTGAAGCTGGGAAAGTTTATATCCGAGCTTTGTACAACAACACGATTGTAACTCTTACAGATCCAGACGGTAACGTTCTGGCATGGAGTTCTCCGGGAGCTAATGGCTTTAAAGGAGCGCGTCAGTCTACACCCTACGCTGGTCAAATTTCTGCAGAAGCGGTGGCCGAGAAAGCGCAAGCTTTCGGAATGCAAACCGTTGACGTAGTTATCAAAGGAGTGGGCCCAGGACGAGACCAAACGGTTCGAGGTCTAATGAATGGAGGTTTAGATGTTATGTCTATCACCGATAGAACACGAGTGCCACATGGCGGTTGTCGACCAAGTCGTCAGCGAAGAACTTAATTTATACAAGTTACAAACTCTACTAAAACAATTACTTATGCGATATACAGGAGCCAAAGCGAGATTATGCCGACGGGAAGGAGTGAACTTATTTGGTTCACCAAAGTACCAAAAAATTCTGAGTAAAAGCCCAAATATTCCTGGGATGCACGGTGGAAAACGTCAAGGTAAAATGACGGAGTACGCTAAGCAACTACGAGAAAAACAAAAAGCTAAACGAATGTTTGGTTTATCAGAAAAGCAGTTTCGTAATTACTTTCAAAAAGCGAGTAACTCTAAAGCGGTTACGGGTGAGAAATTGCTTGAACTTTTAGAATCTCGACTTGATAACGCGGTTTACCGTTCTGGTTTAGCCATGACACGGATGCAAGCCCGTCAATTTGTATCACACGGTTTATTTATGCTTAACGGACGTCGAGTAGACGTGCCATCAATGGTTGTTAAAACCGGTGACGTTATTACGGTTCGTGATAGCAAGAAGAATTCTCCAGTCTTTAAGAACAACGCAGAAGAACAAGGTGAAAACTTTGACGCTCCAAGTTGGATGACAATTGATGGAAAAAAGCTTTCTATTGAAATCGTGGCCGTGCCTGAACAAATTCATTTTGAGGCCCTTATTAATACACAACCAATCGTAGAGTTCTACTCTCGATAAAAACAAACCTAAATTCTTTTTTAAACTCCCCTTCAATATGCATATTCTCCATGAAGCGATCGGTGTTCCCAAGCTAAAAATTGAGAGCGAAAGTAAAACCAAAGCGGTTTTAACTATTGCCCCTCTACCTTCTGGTTTTGGAATGACGATTGGTAATGCACTCCGACGAACTATTCTTTCTAGCTTGCCTGGAACAGCCGTTACAGCGGTTAAAATTACTGGTATTACGCATGAATACACAACCATTCCTGGTGTGCACGAATCTGTTTTAGATTTGGTGCTTAACGTACGTGAACTACGACTTAAAAAACATTCTAAAGATCCTGAAGTAATTGAAGTAGCTTTGGTTAAATCGGGCACTATTACCGCCAAAGATCTTAAAGTATCAAGTGATATTGAAATTTTAGACCCTTCACAAGTAATTTGTCACTGCGACGGTGCAGATGGTAAAAAGAAAATCCAACTTCGAATCGAAAAAGGGGTTGGTTACCGAATTATTTCAAATGAAGAAAACGCGGCGGAAGAAGATCCAGAATTTATTTTGGTTGACGCCAACTTCTCACCGATTAAAAAAGCTAAGTACGAAGTGAGCCCCGCTCGGGTTGGAGATCAAACAGATCTAAACACTTTGACGCTTGAAGTTGAAACTGACGGAAGTTTAGAAGCGGATAACGCTATTAAATTGTCAGCAGAAATTTTACAAAGTTACTTTGGTCTCTTCAATGAAAGCGACGCTTACACGGATGAAGACTTTACGACGAGCTTCTCGGCTATCAAAGCGAAAGAAGATGCGGAACGACAAGCCACTGCTGCCGCAGCTGAAGAGTCTTTCACTCCAATCGACATCCTTGGTTTCTCTCAACGTACGCTTAACGCACTCGTTAACGGAGGAATCACTTCGGTTGAAGAACTTCTAAAAACTCCAATGAGCCAATTGACTCAACTACGAGGATTTGGTCAGAAAGCTAAAACAGAACTGGAAGAAGTGCTTCGAGAGCGAGGTTATACTCCAGGTGCTGGAATGCCAGCCGCTAACGCCGCCGAATAATCAATTCAGAAATACCTATTTAAATCATGAGACACAGAAATACGAAAGCGATTCTAAACCGACCGGTTGACCAGCGGAAAGCGCTAGTGCGTAACTTGCTAACAAATTTATTTGAGCACGGGACGATTAAAACAACCGAGGCTAAAGCGAAAGCGGCCGCTCGTGAAGCTGAGAAATTGATTTCTAAAATCAAAGGACGGCCAGAAGCGCACAATGCGATTCGTGATTTAAAACAAGTTATCTTTACTGAAAAAGCGTCTAAGAACGCTTTAGCTTACGCTACTAAAAGTAGCAAAACATCTGGTTTCACTCGATGTACTAAACTTGGTTTCCGAGCCGGAGACAACGCAATGCTTATTCAAGTAGAACTTATTCAAGATTAATATGGCCACTATACAAAAAACGACTCTACGACAAAACGTGAAAGATGGTGACCGATCTTGGTTCATCATTGATGCTGAAGGTAAAACTTTGGGTCAAATCGCTACGGATATCTCTGTAGTTCTACGAGGAAAACACCGAGTAGACTTTACACCTCATGTAGATGGTGGTGATCACGTAGTGGTTTTAAACGCTGATAAAGTTGGTGTTACCGGTGATAAAGAAAACCGAAAATTATACTACCGACATTCGGGTTACCTTGGGAATCTTAAGGTGCAAGCGCTTGGTGACGTTCGTTCTAAAACACCAGAACGAATTTTAGAACAAGCGGTTGGTGGAATGCTTCCTAAAAACAAACTTCGAAAGCACATGCTTCGACGTTTACACTTAGTGACGGGTGGTGCAGAAAATCCTCACACGGCTCAAAAGCCACAACCTCTTCCGACTAATATTTAAACTTACTTATAATGGCCAAAGGTGCATACTTTTACGCAAACGGAAAACGAAAAAACGCTGTAGCGACGGTTCGTCTTTACCCAGAAGGGCAAGGAGAGCTTACAGTTAACGGTGAAAAGCTTCGTGAGTGGGCTGACGATGAGCACATGGTGTTCACGGTTAACCAACCACTTGAAACGCTGAGCGCAAAAAAAGATGTTGATATTGAAATCATCACTCGTGGTGGTGGAAAAAAAGCTCAAGCTGAAGCGATCCGTTTAGGTATCTCTCGAGCCTTTGTGAAAAAAGATGCAACGTTACGTGAACAACTTAAGTCTGACGGATTTATGACTCGAGATTCACGTGTTAAAGAGCGTAAAAAACCAGGTCTACGAGGTGCGCGTCGTTCACCACAGTGGTCTAAACGTTAATTCCCAATCTACAAATTATATTAAAAGCCGCTTCATGGCGGTTTTTTTGTAAGTTAAATTTAAGATGGCTCTTAAATTAAACTATTATAAAGGCACTATGGGTATAGAAACTTTTCTGGTTATTGGTTTAAGTTTAGTACTGCTTGGTTTGATGGCAGTGGGGTATTTTTTGTGGCAACAAATGCACGGTTTAAATGATTCAGCCGAGCTTCAACAGTTGCTGGCATCAATGCAGCAAGACAAAGAAGATCGTTACCGTCAGCAGGAAAGTTTAAAGAATGAACTGCGTGAAAACTCAAAACATTTAAGAGAAGAGTTTTTTAGAGTTAACAAAACCGTAGATACGAAGCTAACCGAAAGTTCGAAACAACTAAACGAGCGACTTGATAAATCATCAAATGTGATTGGCGGCCTGCAGAAGGAACTCGGAAAGATGGGGGAGATTGGTTCAAAAATAGAAAATCTCGATAAAATATTAAGAGCTCCTAAAGGGAGAGGCTCGATGGGAGAAGAAGGGTTAGAGGAAATTTTAAGTTCGGTGTTTCCCCAGCAACTATGGGAACGTCAGTTTACTTTGGGTACTGGCGCTACGGTTGATGCGGTGGTTAAAACTCAGAACGGAATTATTCCGATTGATGCTAAATTCCCACTACCGGCCTTTGAGATGATAGTAAACGCTGAAACGAAGGAACATTCGGCTTTGGCCCAAAAAGAGTTTCAGCGGGCCTTAAAAGCCCGAATAAATGAGGTAGCGAAGTATATCAAGCCAGAGTTAAACACTTTAGACTTTGCGGTTATGTTTTTGCCGAGTGAAAGTATTTATTATGAGGCGGCTATCCGATCACGTGAAATTTATGAATACTCACGCGCCAAAAAAGTTTTACTGACCGGGCCCAATACTTTGGTATACGTTTTGCAGGTGATTTTAAGCGCGTATCAAAGTCAGCAATTTGCTAAACAAGCGCAAGAGGCTTTATCTCAATTGGGCGGTGTTAAAACTCAGGCCAAAAAACTAGATGAAGCCGTGCGCTTAACGGCAACGCATTTAGGCAGAGCCTCAAGCCAAATTACTTCGGTGCAAACAGAAAATGATAAACTGCAGAACCAAATTGAAAAAGTTTCTAATTTGGACGTTGGGTCTGAAAATGTAGACCCTAAGAGTGAGCCGCCTGTAAGTTTGCTTTAGCAAGCCAGGCTTGAGTGTTAGTTTTTAGTGAAAATAGTGCAGCAGAAGCCACGTATGAATCCTGCTGCTCATGTCTTATCGCGGTAGCGTCAGCGCACATTACACGTCGTTCAAATGAATAGAGCCTGATTGAAAAATTTTTCATTATTGGCAAAGCCTGGTTGGTTAGCTCTTTTGATTTTAAAGCTAAAGAAGCTGTTTCAAGTGTTTTATGACATTGAGGAGCCGTTTTTATTAAATCATCAGCGCTAAAAAACCCAGAATGATTTTCGAAAAGCTCGTTCAGACCTAACACCGCTTGCCATTGCTCTGAAGTTATTCCCAGTCGATTGCACTCTGATAGGATCAGTTTGTTTTTTAATTCGGCTAAATCTTTTCTTAGCGTTT
>Ga0307981_1001377_pt1 | contig 21879 bp, 17 predicted proteins | sample OrgLakmetagen987_FD_201849 | JGI IMG/M metagenome (GOLD analysis project Ga0307981, IMG submission 201849) | Saline water microbial communities from Organic Lake, Antarctica - #987 | ecosystem: Environmental > Aquatic > Non-marine Saline and Alkaline > Saline | place: Antarctica: Organic Lake... | reverse complement strand
GAAAAACAACCAAAGGCCCCTCCCAACATGTCCCTACTTTCAACCCGCTACAAGTCCCAGGTTTTATCTTGCAGCACCACAGTGATGTGACACTTTGCATGGACATCTTTTATGTTCAAGGTCACCCTTTTTTTCACACCATCTCTCGCAAAGTTCAATTCCGCACTGTTGCCCCAGTAGTCAACAGGAACAAAGCAACCCTCCTCCGTGAGATCAAGCCGGTTATGGCCATGTACAAGTCCAGGGGTTTCAACATCTCCGATTTGCACGCCGACATGGAATTTGAGTGCATCCGAAACGACGTCCTCCCTTCCAGGCTCAACGTCACCGCCGCCGCCGACCATGTTGGTGAAGTCGAACGGTCCATTCGGACTATGAAGGAGCGTGCGCGCACCACCATCCACGGTCTACCTTTCAAACGTCTTCCAAAAGTGATGATTCAAGCACTTGTTTACCATGCCGCCAAAGGATTGAATCAATTCCCGGCGAAGAACGGCATTTCCGACACTCTCAGCCCTCTCACCATCATGACTGGGCGCGCGAGCCCCAACTACAATGATCTGAAGCTGGAATTCGGATCGTACGTACAGGTTTTTGAAGACAACACCCCCAGCAACACTACCATTTCCCGTAACACCGGAGCGATTGTGCTGAACCCGACTGGAAACGCCCAAGGCGCCTATTTTTTTATGTCACTCGTCACTGGAAAACGCTTGTCCCGGCATCAATGGACCAAAATTCCCATGACCAATGCAGTCATCTCTGCAGTCGAAGCCATGGCGGAGAAGGAAGGCCAATCGCTGATCAAAAGCGGAGTCCCACTTTTCGAATGGCGACCGAACGCGTCTGTCGAGGATTTTTTGGAAGAAGATGTCGAATCGGCCGACGAATATGAAAACTTTTCGGAAGATATTTTCGATCCGACCGAACCCGACGATGATGTTGTCGAGGAACCTAACAGCTACTATGACATTGAAATCAACGACGACGATGTTGCCGTCCCGGATGATGATGCAGTTGTCGATCCCGCCGTTCTTGATCCTGATCTCGATAATTTTGGGCCTGGTGGACTTGATCCCGACACTGAAGGTGCCGAGACAGACGAAGATCCCGGAGACGTTACTCCCGACACGACCATGGAGCCCAACGCAAACGAAGATTCGAGTACCAATCGGTACAATCTCAGGAGCGACAGAGGCAGATCCTAAGACCACCAACTTGATCACCAAATGGATGACCCCGTGAGTTCGAAAAGCTACAAGTCAGGCCTACAAATGTTACAGCAAGCAGCCGACAGAATGGATGAGTCGCTTGACAACATCTACAAGTACATTTTTTGGCATATTATGACCCAGATGACCACAACTGCAGGCATCAAGAAGCACGGCCAGGCAGCCGTAGACGTTATTGCAGGAGTTCTGTCAGCTTGACAGTAGAAACGTTTTTGAACCACTTGACGCATCTACGCTCACCGCCAGTCAGAAGCAAGAAGCCCTTTGCGCTGTTAACCTTATCAAACAGAAGCGTTCCGGCAAGTTGAAGGGGCGCACGTGCGCCGACAGTTGGTCCCAGAGGTCCAAATATACGAAGGAAGAGACAACGTCTCCCACGGTATCCACGGACGCTCTCATGATCTCACTTATGATTGACGCTTAGGAGCGTCGTGAGGTCGCAACGGCTGACGTTGAAGGAGCGTATTTACACGTGGACATGGAAGATTCCATTCTTTTGAAGTTAGTTGGCGAAGCCGTCGACATTATGTGCCAGGTGAATCCCAAATACGAGAATTTTGTCGTCTTTGAGAATGGGAAGAAGGTACTTTACCTACAGTTGCTTAAGGCCCTGTTTGGTTGTGTTCAATCCGCGCTATTGTGGTACGACTTGTTCACAAACCCGTTAGTCCAAATAAGTTTCAAGTTGAATCCGTACGACCTATGCGTTGCAAACAGCCAGATTAAAGGAAAGCAATGCACGATCGCCTGGTATGTCAACGACAACAAGATCTCTCATGTGGATGACACGGTAGTGACCGACAACATCAAAAAGATTCAAGTCAAGTTTGGGAAAATGACCGTGACCAGAGGAAAACATCACGTGTTTTTGGGCATGGACATCACTTTTAACAACAACGATGGCACCGTCACAATTCTGATGAAGGAATATCTCAAGGAAGCGATCGCCAATTCTGGCATAGATGCTTCCAAGGTTGCGCCGAGGCCGGCAAAGAAAGACCTGTTCACCGTTGACGGCGGATCCGAGCAACTTGACAAACGACAAGGCAAACATTTTCACAGCATTGTCGCAAAATTACTTTACGTTTCAAAAGAGCTCGTACCGACGCTCAATTGGCTATTGCTTTCCTCTGCACCAGGGTCTCGTGCAGCACTGAGCAGGATTGGAAAAAGTTGATCCGACTCCTCCAATACTTCAACAGTACTTTGGACATGCCTCTCATTCTCGGAGCTGACAGTCTCGCCGAATCGAAGTCGTGGGTTGACGCAGCCTATGCTGTGTACGATGACATGAAGAGTCACACCGGTGGAGCGACCTCTTTGGGTTGTGGAGCAATCATGTGCAAGTCTACGAAACAGGACCTGAAAACAAAGAGTTCTACTGAAGCCAAAGTTGTTGGCTCAAGTGATTATCTACCTAACACTATCTGGGCCAGAATGTTTTTGGCCGAACAAGGTTACGAGCTTACCAAAAACATTTTTTATTAGGATAACCAGAGCGCTATCCGGCTTGAAAAGAATGGTCGAGCATCCTGCGGGCAGAAGTCCCGGCACATCGACATTCGTTATTTCTCTATGCAGGACCGTTTCGAGTCTGAGGGCATTTCTGTCGTCTACTGTCCCACGGACGAGATGCTTGCCGATTTCTTTACGAAGCCTCTTCAAGGCAGTTTGTTTCGGAAATTCCCGGCCGTTCTTCTCGGTCATTGTCATTTGAATACGCTCTCTAAATCTTTGCTACCTCCATCCGAGGAGCGTGTTGAGAATCCGATATTGGAGAAAGTTCGATCTGGAGCTAGCGGACAGACGTTCGCGTTGCCAGCCAAAAAAAAAGTGCCCGAACAGATGGAGGTCGCATCTGCTCCCACGTACGCGTAAATTCTCAAAAAGGGCCTCAAGTGGGCACCAGTAACTCTTCATTCTTTTTGATTAATCCCATTGTAAGAAGAGTTTGATTGACTTTTCTCATAGACTATCGAGAGTCCTGACACACTACAGCTGAGAATTGAAGGTTCGAGGCGTGATCACATTCTCCTAGAATCAACAACCACAAGACGAAAGAGTATGGCCTCGTGCTTCCGGTCGGAATCAACTCTACGACCGGTATCTCTGGATTGACACTCGGAGGGGGCTACGGTTGGATGTCGAAAAATTTTGGCATGACTATTGATAACCTTACTGTTTCCGTTAATGTCGTCACCGCCGATGGCGAGACCATTCACTGCGACGAGTCAAACGCTGCGACGAGTCAAAAGGTGCGGATCTCTTTTGGGCAATTCGTGGAGGTAAGTGGTTGAGCGCCATTCTAATTGAAATAGAAAGCTGAGAAGAGTTGTCTCACAGTTAGGTATCTCTCGTCATGAATAGGAAGTGGAAATTTTGGAGTTGTTGCCAACTTTGAATTCAAGCTTCATAAGGTTGGCCCGCTAGTTACGGCTGGGCCAATTGTCTCTCCTTTTGAAGAGGCCACGTCGGTACTCCAAGGTCTCGTCAGGATTGAAGAACAGGACAATGACAACTTGTGTGCATGAGCTGTCTTTCGTCAGGCACCGCCATTCCCATTTTTGCCGGAGGCTTATCATTTCAAGCCTGTCTTGATTGTTGCCGTCTGCTTTATCGGTGACCCGCGCGATGATCAAACCTTTCAAGAATCTCGCCCCAGTCCTTGAACAGGGTGTTGGACTTGTCCCCTATGCAGCCTGACAGCAAGCATTTGATCCTATGCTTACACCTGGCTTTAGGAAATATTGGAAAACCACCATCTTTGCATCTTTAAAGCCAGCCATGATTGACGTCCTTGTCGACAAGGCGAAGAAGAACCTCTCTAATTTTGGAGCTGTGGTGTTCTTGGCCCATCTGGGTGAATATATGAAGCGTGGGGATCCTTCAACAACGGCCTAGCCTCATCGCAGTCCTGAGTACTTGGTAAATTGCCACACGCGTTGGGAGACACCCGAGGAAGATGCCGAGAATATCGACTTTGCTCGAGACCTATTTGTGAGTCTCTCGCCTCATTCTGACGGCACCACTTACTCGAACTTTGTCTCGGAAGGAGACGAAAGCAAGGAAGCTGTCTTTGGTCCCAATCTTTCCAAGCTTATGAACATTAAGGCCAAGTACGATCCTACCAACTTCTTCTCGATGAACTACAACATTCGCCCTTCGGCGTAAACGGTACGTACGAGTATGGTGTGTTGTCTATTTGCGTGATTTTAATTGCGATTATACAAGGTTGGATAACACCTTTATCATTCAAAGTAAAGACTTTAGTTGTATTGCCATGACATCTTCTTCGTACCAAAAATTTCCACTCGCGTCGCGCCCGTTGACAGGTTGAAGGATCGACGAGGTCGTTGCAAACCCGGCCCGGCTGTGGGTACAGCGAGCTGCATTAACATTTAATAGACAGTCCCTTATTCAAAATAACAGTATTCTTCATGCTTCCTTGTCGACAAGACTGGCTCGTGTGTAGAGGTGCATTGGTGAGGTTGCTCCGTTCCCTTCCGCAATCTCGGTTTCCTTGATTGCTCGCAAACTGGAAAAGCCCCACGTGTTGCAGAGTATCCGAAAGGGAGGAGGTGCAAGTCGCAGCAAGGCTACGAATTTGTCTTGGAGCTCATGCAGTGATTCGGGCAAGAGATACAAGACAATAATGGTTGGTAGTGGAAGCTCTGCTGGGTCTGCCGAACGTGAACCGTCTTGGTTGTTCTCTGCCAGTTGATTCAACAAACGGTCCAACAGGTCTCTCAAGTCTTGATGAATGACACGAGGTAACAGCGCTAGTGTATTTTTTTCCTTATCAGCTGTATCAGGTAGATTGGATATAAGTTGCTGCGCTCGTTCAACGAGATCCACTTCGACCTCGACGCCCACTGCTTGACAGCCATAGTTGGAGTAGGCCTCCAAGCATACGCGAGCATCTCCACAACCCAAGTCATACAAGATGTCTTTCGAGTTGACTTGTGCAAAATCTAGCAGTGCATGAATGGTTGGGACCGCTGTACCACAGGGTGGTGCCAACGAGTCGCCTGCCATCCAGAAACCTGCTTGCAAGGGATTGACTTCGTCATCGTCGTCATGGTCCTCCTCCGACGGTTCGTTATCGTTGGCGTCGGATGGCTGTTTTCGGTCAGCAGGACCATTGTAGTCGGTATATCCATACATGTTACTCATTGCTGTTTCTCGAGGTAGTTGTCTACGATAGTTAAAAAGGAGCGCTGTATCGGCATTCGCCATGGTCAAAAGGTAGTCTGCCGTTTGCCGTTTCTGCCAAAGGGAAGAAATTGAAACGAACGGACGGTGGCGCCAAAAATCGCGCGAGGCGCGCGATCCGGAAGAAACGGACGCCATTTAGTTTGCGGCAATTCTTGACCATGGGGAGCATCAGCCTTCGACGCCGCCCCGTTCCTCTCTCACTGATACCGGTACTCTTTCGTTACGCCCTTGCTAGTTCGTGCTTTCCGAGCGGTAGCACCTTTGGCTTTTCTTCTTGTACAGTTTCCTTGCGGCATTACCAGACAACCACAAGAATGACTGCCACCAACAAAGACAACACAACAGCTGCAGCAGCAGCAATCGGCATTCGAGAGCGCAAACAAGTCTTGCGCAAAGAGATTCGCACGAAATTAAAGGCGCTGTCGCCGGAAGAGATTCGTCAAGAAAGTCTCAAAGTCTGGGACCGTCTCTTTGCGTTGCCAGAGTATCAGGCTGCAAAATCGGTGGCCCTCTTTCTCTCCATGCCAGCCGGTGAGATTTCCACCGACGCTGCCTTGCAAGACGCTGTACTGGGAGGCAAGGCGATATACGTACCACAAGTGGGGAAAAACTTTGAACAGACCGACATGGAAATGCTAAAGGTTGTGGATCCAAAGGCTGTAGACGGTACGCTCTTTCATCATTCCTGGCCTCGGAACAAGTGGGGGTACGTGGCGTTTGGTGTTGTCATTTTGTAAACATGCTTAATTCCGGTTATCTCAATTACCCATGCATATATTTCTTTTGGTCTTTTCTCACTCTTTCATGCCTTTATTCTCTCTATCGATCGCTGCCATTCCACAACTCTTATAGCATTCCGGAACCCCCTCCCAAAATGCCCAACATTCCGGCCGTTCCGGGCAGTATAGACCTCATGATTGTACCAGGATTGGCCTTTGATGCGTCAGGCAATCGACTTGGTCAAGGAAAGGGCTATTACGATCGCTTTATTGAGAAAATGTCTGTCGCCAGGCCTCCCATTTTGATTGCGGTGGGCTTGGATTGTCAAATGGTCGACTCTATTCCGGTCCAAGCGTTCGATCAAGCGGTGGACAAGGTACTACTGCCGAGTCAAGCCATTGTCGTCAAACATAAGCAAGCTAGTTAATGGGAGAGAAGTAAGTTTTTACAATCTATCTATTCCTATTAACCCCATCAGATTGGCGTGTCGTTTACAAGAGCTCTTGGTCGTCTTCCACTTGTAGCAGATCCAACGCAGTCTTCCAAAGTTGCACGTCAAACGGCAATACCAAGGCAGTCTGCAAAGCTGGACTGTTAACCACACGTGGATTCATCTTTCCTGTTGGTAGCATAATACCCGAATCCGTGGTCGTTGTCAGCATGTCATTACAACGAAACTGCTGCAAGGCGGTTGCCATTTGCATGAGAAAGGTCTTCGTGGGGCAGCTAATGGCGATCCCACCTCGTAGTTGTGATGCCAATATATTATCTACTCTTAATCCCGGTAGAAAGAGAGTGCCGGGTCCCGATGATAGGGAAGGTGTCGAGGCGGAGGACAAGAATTGAAGCAAACTCGTAACTTGCTGTTCCTTGTTGATAGCGATAGACTCTTCGTTGGTCTCGGCGTCCGAGTCAATAACTACCCAGCCTCCTTGCGATACAGTATCCAGAGCCAGCAGTGGATCCAAGCTTGATTCATCGTCGCAAGTAAGAATCTTACCGATTGGAAACGACTGTCCTGTCTCTCGGTTGGTGCGAATCAAGTCGTCTTTGACCGCGTGCAAGAGATCCAAGTCTGGGTTTTTGGAACTCTGTACTTTAAGAAAGATATCTTCCGACACGAGTATTCGATCAATCTGGTTCCTTATCAGCTGTGGATCAGATTTATCTTCAAGGTCCTCCGTGTCCATGCTCTCTCGCGAAAAGACTTGCTGCAGAAATCCGAGCGCCTCGTGTGGAAAGAGAGACGTTCCTCGCAGATCCAGCCATAATTGTCGTCTAGACGTCGCGCTGGCGTCTGTCTTTTCCTTGCTAGGTGTTGTCTTGTTTTCCCGATCAGTGGCTTCTGGTTCAACTTCGGCTACAGAGGTGGATGGTCGCTGAAGCAGAGAAAGACTTCTTTTCTGTAAGAGGAAGACGTTTCTGTTGCCTCTGGTGGTTGAAAAACTTCGAACTCTGACAGAAAGTAGGACCATCATTCCAAGCATTGATAGTAAGGCTACTCTTCTGCACATAGGTAGTGATCGGTACCGGTACATGATGGTAGCAGAAGACGTTGGGCGGTTATTGCGTTGGTTTGCTCTGCTATCTGGTGAGGGTGATGGGTGAAGACATCAGACCTCGTTTCAAAATTTGGATGGTTGCGGTTCGTCAGTGGTGCGTCACTAGAAGAAGGTGCAATGGAAGACTACTCGTAGTCTACTTTAACCGCATTTTACTGCCTGAATTTCAATGCGACTGAGCCGTTACCATTTCATTGCTAGCTACCTAAAACTATAGCTAGTGGATATGGAGTTCCTGTGTGCAATGTCATTAGTCCACCACTAACCACTCAAACGTCTTTGCGACTGGTGGCGCATGCAACGACTATCGAGGCAACGGCAAAGGCATGGTCTCTACTGATGAATCTTCGGTTGAAGACATGGCGGTCGACACGGAGCAGTTACGAGCTTTGAACATGACGGAAGAAACGTCCTGATTGGATGCTTGTGATGCCAACGACAGAGATTCTTCGCCAACATTGTTGCTTTGGCCCCCATCCCCATGGACATGGACCTCTTTGACGTCCATTTCGTCGGGCAGGCAGGCACCCATATGTCGTTCGATGCACTCCATGAGTTGCTCCAGCCCTGGATGCTCTCGATCGTTAACAGACATCGAGCCAAAAGGGGCCATAGGGTTATCTTGACACAAAGCATTTCCAAAGACGAGTGAATGAACAAATTCGAGGGAGGGGTGCGGTGGGTCCTCCTGGAACGAATGGTTATTTGATTCGAGATCAATGGTGCTGTTGTCGCCGGACAAAAACTCTTTTGCCCGAACTTTTTGGCGCTCGGATGCATTCAGCAGTGGCTCAGTCGAATGGGCACGTTGGCGTGCGTTCTTGTTCTCAATGTATCTCGTCTCGTCTGTATATCCGACATGATCATAGATTTCTATATCGTCCTCCTGTCGGTATTCATTGAATGTAGAGCGTGACGAAGAACGTACCATACTCGGGTCGTTGAAAGGATCCGTATGCGTTTCAACTGTGTACTCGGATGGCACCATGCTCCTAGCGCGAGCCACCGAGACCGATGGCTTTTTCAGCATCATCAGCTGCTTCTTCAGCCGTTCCGTGCTTCTTAATCTAACCTTCTGCTCTTCACTGGGCGGCAATGGAGCTTCTTGGTTCTCAAGCGAGCGCTCTTCGATGTGTATCGCGTCTCGCTCAACGTCCTCTTCTGACTCGAGATCGTACTCTCGCCCACGAGATAGAAATGACCGGATTCCCGCAATTGCATGTTCTCTTTTTAGAAGCCAAAGACGCCTTGATGCTTCGTTGTCGCGGCTGTTGTTCAGTTGCTGGGATTCTGGCGTCTCGGTCCCCTTGGTTTCGCCACCTTGCTTTATCTTTGAACCATCCTGGTCAATGTTAACAGCCGCATCCGCCAGCCGTTCTTTTCTTGCCACCCATTGCCTCCTGAGACGCTGCATCTGGCCTGGACTTGTTATCTGATTCTTATCGTACAGTCCGATGACTCTCCCAACCCGAAAGTCAACAGGAGTTGCATCGTCCTGAGTATTCTGATGCGTTAGCAAAAAGTCTCTAAAGTTGCTATTGGACCGACTTCGAATCACAGGCCAGCGTCGTTTTGGTTTGTCAACGGGCGATTCGGCTTTGGGGTGTCCATCGTATTTGTAGTTCTTGTCTGGTAACACAACGTCTCCAAAATTTCCCTCAGATTGACTCAAGGACCAGCGTCGTTTCGGTTTGGCGGTCAGCGATCCGCCTTGCGACGCATCATCGTCTTGAAATTCTTCGACTTGTTGGTCAAAGCTCCCGCTTGACCGTAATCGTCTCATGGGCCAGCGTCGCTTTGGATTCTTGGCCTCCCATCCATCGCGCTCTCGATCCTCGTCGGCGGAAAGTAAACCGCCGTCCTGATCTTGCAACGAAATATCGCTAATATTGCTGAATTGAGTTCGTCCAAAAAACCAGCGTCGCTTTGGTTTCTCGGCTAATATTTCGACTTCCCATCCGTCGCGCTCCCAATCTTTTTCGGCGGAAATCAAAGAGCCATCTTGGCAGTCCTGGACTTTAGACGATTTGTCGCTGAGGTTGTTATACGACCGAACTCGTCCATGAAGCCAGCGTCGCTTTGGTGTCTCGCCCTCCCAAACCGTACCCTCATTCTTCACTTCAAAGTCCTCTTCATCGTCTGCGTCGCTGTGGTCAACGAAACTTGTCTTTGAAGTAGAAAGGTTGGGGAGCCAGCGCCTCTTTGGTTTCTCGGCCTTTTGGCCTTGATTGGCAGATAATACACCTTCCACCACCTCCCACATCTGGACATCTTCCCTGTCAGAGCTTGCCTGTCCACCGAATTTAGCGAGCGTCTTTGACTTTCTCGTTAGCCATCGTCTCTTGGGTCGCTCCTTATGGCCGAGACTGTTCTCGCTCTCTTCGATCGACGGCGCGATGGAATCTTGGTTATCTTGTTGCTGCTGCTGCTTGCTGAACAAATCAGGCTCTTCGTAGCCCTCTCTTTCAACCGTGGACTCCACAATGCACTCGATGCTTTCCGCATGAGATTGAGCTTGCGAGGAGCTGATACTTTGGCGAGTCGGCTGGGATAAATCGTCAAACATTGAATCTTGAGTATTGGCTTCCGAAACGGAAGCGGAAGCAGTAGCTCCACTGGCCGAACTGGTATACTCTTGTTGTTGCGACGATGCCACGCTTCTGTTGGCATTCAAGGCGCTTTCGCTGTACCGACTCTTTATTTCCCGAGGCATTTTGCGTCGCATGGCTCGGAGTGCAGCCAAGACATGTCCATCTTCAATAGGATTCATTGGGGAAGCGGCTGCTTCATGTACCTCATCTGATACATACTGCACCTCCTCTTCCAAGTTGGCTTCGGAAAGCTCCCGAGGCGTCGTCAGCGCCTTTCCCTTGCCTACCAAGAGCTTGTGCTGAATATCAGGAAGATTGCCTCGACGCCGGATCCTTTGGATCATAGCGAGCACATCTTCGTCGTCAATCTGCTCAAGATAGGAGTCGTGGTTCATCCTATTTTCCTGGTTGCTGCTGCTAGTAGCCGACATGGTGCTCCCCCAACCAAGGTCTCCGACAAGAACAAAGAGAATGCCTTTGCTACGTCCGAACGTGAGACACGTTCAAGATCTTGTCTTGTTTTATTCGGTCGTCCTGCCAAAGTTGCTGAAATTTTGCAAAATTTGAGCTTCTTTCCGTTCCTTGAGACTGCGGGCTTTACATAATCTGACTGCATGGATATCCAAAATTTGATAATTTTTGGCCATCGATCCGATAAGGGAATCGTTTTTCCTTTTTTCGTTTTATCGTTGGTTCTTTGGTTTTCTACACTTAGGTAATTTACAGTCATGATAGTCATTGGAAGTCCTAGAAGTGGTAAGTAAAGTTATTGGGAGTACCATATTGAACCATTGATAATCATCTCCTGCATACATTGCACGGCTTGCGTTTCGGCTTGGTGCATGCTCCAGTCCAGCGGTATTTCTGGTTCGTTCTCGCTCTACTGTACGTACTCTTCGATCTTCTTCGATGGTTGCCTGCCTGTCCTCTACCGGTACCGTATCGGTACTCTGTCTTGGACCTCGCGCACCGACCCGATGCAGATACAGATAGAGGCGGGGAACGTTCATTATAATCATCCTCTCTTGCGACAGAGGAAGTTTGAAGGTTGGCCAATCAATTAAGACTACCTAGTATCCCCAATGTCAGCCGCAGTAAACCGACCGACCGTGACAGGAAGCGTTTCTTCGTTTCGTCGAACCAGCGGTTCCCCAACTGCAGGAATGGATCAAGAAAAGGCCGAGGAAACACGAGCGCAGTCCGTCTTTGTAAGTTCATGGTGTTTGTGTCGTTGCGTATAAGGCTTGACTCGCAGATGTAATCTAACTTACCAACAACACCATTCTTATCTTACCCAGATTCGCCATGAGGACGAAATTGGCGCCATGTCTTGGGATGAGCGTTTGAAGAAGCGCTGCAAGAACTTTTTTGTCCGCAAGCCAGATTTGCTAGCCACGGGAGACAGTACACACGGTGGAGTCGACGAAGAAGAAATGCACACAAAGGCCGTGCAGTATCGTCTCGAAGCCACGAGGAGACGTCACAAAACGCCTTTCTGGAGAAGCATTATCTCTTGCTGCGGCTTGATTGGGGGATCTCGCAAAAAGTCCACCCTGGCGGTCGGAATCAACGCGAACCAAAAGCTGGCCCTCTACCTGCACTGGATGTTCCGAGTGAATTTTGTCTTTTTATTTACTGTCATGTGTATCATGTTTTTTGCCTTGGTCATTTTCTTTTCGGGAATCATTACGGCAGCAGGACAGATGGACCCCGAGTGTGTCCGAATTGGTTCTCAGGTTTTTGACAGTGAAGGCACGGCGTTTGCAGATGCCTTTGCTCTCAGTTGGACTACCTTCTCGACGGTCGGTTACGGTTCAACCGCTCCTGCGCTCTCCAACCAGAACAATAGTCCGACCAATTGCTTTTTCATCAACTTTATCTGTTCGCTGGAATCGCTTTTGGGCATCCTTTACTCGGGTTTCTGCGGCGCCATTCTCTTTGGAAAGGTGCTTCGTATCCAGAGTCATGCCCAGGTCATTTTTAGTGATCCTCTTGTGATTCGCTACGGATCCGGTGTCGTTCAGAATGACGAATTTGTACACAAGATCCCGGGCGAAGAGGATTTCGACGCAGAGAAACAAAAAAATCCCTGTCCAGTGTTGGAGTTTCGCATTATTAATCGTCTCTTTAACGAAATCGGCGGCGAAATCATGGACGCCACCTTGAATGTTGTGGCCAACATTGATGCCAACGATGCCAATCCCTCTTTCCTTCGTGATTTGGGCCGTTTTTCCAGTGCCTACACGGACAAAGGTTCAGAAACGCACAGTGAGTCGGGAAGCTATCATGATACGGCTTCCAGCCAAACGGATAGCTCTGATCAGGGTACGTCCAACTCATTGAATCGCTTTCTCGATCCACTCCGACACATGGGTCGTAAGGGGCACCATACGGCCGTGGATGAAGATCCCTCTTCGCGATTGGTGAGCAAGCACATTTTCTCCAAGGTTCTGATTGAAGCTAGCGACCATCCGTTTTTCAAGAGAGTATGGCTGGCACGACACGTTCTCGACGAGAACTCGCCCATTCTCAAACCTCGTATCAGACGACAGATTCGAAAGAATGGTGGTGCTTGGCCCTCGCGTCTCAACTCGTACACTGCCATTCGTGACAGTCTGCAGTTCAATCAAATTCTGGTTAGCTTGAATGGTGTCTCCAACGTGAGCGCGTCGGATGTGTATGCACAAAAGATTTACGACTTTGTCGACATTAACATCGGGTATCAATTCGTCAATATCCTCTACAGAGATTCGGACGCGACTCTCGGTGTCGACACGGATTTGATCAATGACGTTCGAGAGCAAAACGGAGGCGGCGGTGAACCGCTCATCATTGAATATTAGTCTATATTGGCTGCTATGACTGACTCTTTCTGTATAATTGTGGTTGTTCACGACAAGGCCACATTTATCGACGCTGATTGCTCTTCGTGACCATGAACTCTTTGCCTGTCTACTTCTAGCTAGTACTACTAGTAGATTGCTGGTTGCTCCATACTACTACTCTACTAGTAGCAGCTTTCCTAATGTATACGCGGGGTAATACTAAGTATAGCTATCGGTACCGGTGACTGCTACTGTACTATACCAGAGTTAGAGCAGCCACAGGATATAGATATACAGAGAGCCCTTAGTCTAATGTTGGTCTGACAGACTGCTGGCTTGTTGGAGGGACTTTTGCCGGACGCGCGCACCGACAATATTGTTTTTGTTGTTGTTGTTTAAGTAGTAATATGCTTGGGTCTTCTCTCTAGGCCACACAGAAGGACTCGTCAATAGCGTCAAAGCGCTTTAGGATCCGGAGAAGTGGGAATTGGAGACAGGCGCTTTCGCGCGGGATCCACACCTGGGACTAGCCCTCCATTGCGGTATCCCCAGTCTAGCCTCTCTACAGCATTCAAGTATCGTCGTCTTGGAACGAACAGTATTTCTGCTGCGTCGTCTACCAAGTTTCCTCGGCCAAGTTGTTGCCTTGACAGGGCCACGCGAACCGTCTCCAAGCTGCTAGACACCAAGGTCGCCGCCATTGGATTGGCCATCCTTGGATTCACCTGCCGTTCCTAGGGCCGCATTAGCGGTATTCGATTCACACAAGGAATCAAGCTGTAAGTTTTTCGCTTTCCCTTTCCAGTGTCATGCCCATCGTCCAAGGTGCAGTGTGTTGGAGCATGAAATCGTTTTTTAGGGAATCCCTCTCCCTCTCACCTCTCAAAGTCGTGTCCAAAATCCAAAGCAAAAAAATCCATAAAAGAGTACCGAATACTGTAGATTAGATAGCTCAGTAGCAGTTTGTCTTCCGGGACTGATAATTTAGCTTGCTGGCTTATCCATACATGAGATATGTTTACTTTATCCACTATTTCTGACTCAAAAAAGGCAAAACCTGGATTATACTCTATTGTTGACTACTAAATTTCTCTTTTCACTTTTTCGCCAACACGGGCTCACTTTTTCGCCAATAACATAACCAACGAGAAGTCTCATCTCCTGCAGCAACAACACACTACAAACAAATATCGTATCATAGGCCATAAACAGCAACTCCGCCTTATCATTTCGTTGTGAGTGTTAGCATGACTGAACGTCGATCCAAACAGAGCGAAAAAGATCCGTTGGAGCCCATGTCATTCCCTCAGCGACGCCTAAAGGTTGCGCCCCCGCCGGTTCAGACAGTATTTTACAACGAGAAAGGGGCTAAGTCGTCAACAATCCCTGTCCTAGATGATCCTGACGACACCAAATTTGAGCTAATGCAGGTCTCTGTTACTGTGTATGGTCTTTCAGGAATTATCTGCCGAACTGGCGTCGATCAAGCAAAGAAAGCCAGGCGATTTTCCAGAGGACGAAGCAGTGGCGAATTCGGTTCCGTTATGAAACCATTCGATGTCGACGAGTCGGGAAATAGTACTGTGCTCAATCCCAAAGGACCTACGCTGGAAAACGACGCTGTACCAACGACCGCGATTGTATCCTTTCGTAGGAACGCAATTAGTTCAGCTACCGATCTCGAGACTTTCCTACCAAGCTTGCCTTTGGCGAAACCAACGTCGGGTTTTGGTAACACCCTTCGTTATATGGCATCATGGTCAGCTGGTGAGAATCCTGCCTTGTTGGAAGTGGACGAGCAAGGGCCTTCCACCTTCAAAATGATCCGTGTGATGAAAGGCGAAAACTACCATCCGGAGGGGGCCAAGATAGCACAGTTGTCTGGTTTCGTCCACGAAACCATCGACTTGGGCGTTTGTCTTGGAAAAGGTAAAGAAATGATTCCCCTTGGAGTTGCCTCGTTTGCCATTACTGGAGATGAAGAGGGTGAGGTGATTTTGAACCTTCCAGTCAAGTCGAAACCCAGGGAGAAGAAAAAGAAACGAACGAAGAAAGCAGCCTTTCCACAGGATCCAAATAAATCTTATTTACTGGACGACAATGCTACACTGCGTGTCGGTTTGCGGGTTTTGCCGCAGCATACGATCCAGAAAGCGAAAGACAGGATCGATCAGGATAGAGTCAAAGAAAAGCGGTCTCTGGAGGCCGTTTTGGAAGGCCTCTTCGACGAGAACCTCGTCCTAGAACTCAATGATGAAAGCTCTCTACTCGATCGCTTCGTTGCCAATCAAAAGAAGAAACTGCGAAAAGAACTGGCAGAGCTTAACCAAGCTGGATATAATGGAGTGGAAACTCCTCAGAGTAGTTTCCCGGCATTTTTTTGTGGTGTATTGACGTGCAGTTCCGTCTCTAAGCCTCAACCTGAAACATCCAAAAATCCGCCAACAGATATTGTTGGCTATACTGAATCGCAAGAGACGACGAGTAGCGCACCACTAACACTCATGAGCTCGGTCTCCGAATCCACCGGTGAATCGGATCCAAGCAGCATCTTCCGGCGGTGGTAGAAAACGGCGTGTATGCGGTATCCGTGGCAGGGCGTAATTACCTCGGATGTATTTGCATGTATTGTGGCATAGCAGTATACTCAGTGTAGACTATGTACTATGTATCTTAATAAAACGTTCGGCAGACCCTTCTACACTTACTCAATCTATAGTTTCCATCGTAAACGTGGAACGTATTTATTAGGTACCTTGCGTTCGAGTCGGCTATTATGATGTATGGTGCTACTGTATCGTATGTGATGCAGAAGAGGTAATGATAGAAGGTACTGTCTAAGATAGCTAGCATACAGAATAACAATACATTGAAGGAATCTATCAGGGTCACCTCGACACGACCTCGCCTGGATCAACTCCGATGTTGCACGCCATGTCGATAGCTAGTATTGTGGGGGCTGTCGAACTCGAAGGAAATATTGTCAGCTCCAACGATATCGAAAGAAAGGACATCGCTCCCCACATCGCTCCGGATGTCACCCGTGTAGTCATCCGAGTAGTCGCCAGATACTCTTTCTTCGAGGCTACTAGACCCCATTGAATCTGAATAAGGTGCCGACGGTGATTTTGAAGGAGCATGCCGTGACATCAATGACATGGAAATATCGGACGTCTCTCCGCTGACGTTTGATTCATAGCTGTACATCCCAATTCGTATATTTTCGAGGAAAGTGGCTGCCTGATCAACGACGCTCCCGATTTCGTCTACACGATAACTCAGTAGTGAGCCCGCGTCTGACAATGACAGATTGTGATGTATCTGGCGGAGAGACTTTCCGTAGCCGGCCTGGAGATTGGGAGCAGGAGTCTCGCTTTCGACATCTGAAAAGTGCGAAGGAACGGTGATAGCCTCTACATAAGAGTTGTCCGTCACTGCACTTGATTCGTCTTCTAGATCGAGCGACGTGTTGCCACGAGAGAGTTCAGAGAACATGGTCCCTTCGGTCGCATCCATACTGACTGGAGAACGATTCGCTTTCTCTATATTCGACCCAATTTCAACTTGTTCAGACCCGATAGCCCTTGCATCATCCTTCGCGTCGGATCCGAACGCACCCTTCTGCATTTCTGCGAAACACCTCTCGGTGATCTCGACACCGAGTGAAGAGAGTGGCCTTGTGGCATACTGGGTATTTTCTGTAGTTTGTTGACTAGCTTCGAGTCTTTCCATCTTGTCAGCGATAGTCTCATCTATTTCGAAATGTTGAGCCTGTTCAGCTACTCCGGCAACTTGGACGCCAGGAATCGAGATTGGACCTTGAGGGTATCGGAAGCCTGGTTGTGAGTTGGCACCGTTCTCCCTGCTTTGACGACGTATGGCCTCAGTCGAGGTTCTGTTATCGATGACGTTGTCGCTCTTCGCCTTGTTGAGCTTTTTCCGACTACTACTAGCCACACAATCGCCGACAATAACCGTTTGCAAACCAGAGTCTGAAGTGTTGATGACGTCTTGACGTTCATTGCGAGTACCGATGACACGAAGTCTAACGAGTGACTGTCGATCGCCTCTTTGCCCTTCTATAAGGCCTATTCTCCTTTTAACTGCTAAATCCAACGATGAAGTAGCTTTTCCTTTTGCTGTTGATGCTTCGAACTTGTTCGTAGTCGATGACGGACGATTCTTCTTGTGCGCTTTACTGGTAGATACCATTTGTTGAGCGACGTAAGAACGCCTGGCGCTAGTGGTGGGTTTGTTGACCGAAGGCGGCGGCGTAGTCAAAGAATATTTTGTCGAAACGGGTCGGATAAAGGGAGTTGGATCCGATTGAACATCGAGATCCGCAAACAAGCTTTCCCTTGAGGTATCATAAGATTGGTGATCGTTGGCCTTGTCTCCGCATCGTTGCACATACATTCCCGCCTGTAGAACGGCTGTCTCGGAGAGCTCGTACACCCAGTTGTCGTGGCGGAAAGACCGGCCGGTGGTGGCAACCTTGGAAGCACCAAATATACCTTTTCGAAGACACGGTTTAATGGGCTGCACTGTCAACTCAACCTTCTTGCTGCTAACGCTCGCTCTGTTTACTTTCAGCAAAGCTATACCGAGTGGTAGCTTCTCCTCACCACGCCTGACACCAATGAGGATGCTGAGGGTTTCTGTATCAGGTGTGTCATCGTCGCTCTTTCCACGTTCATTATTTAGTCGCACTGAACAGTACATGCTATTTCGCTTCTGATCGTCGCCATTTCTACGAGACCACTCGAGAAGAAAAGCCGATTTGCCTCCATTTTTTAGATGTGATGTGATGGGCTTGCTCTCTACCGGCTTGGTAGAAGCTGTAACCCCGGCAGGAAGCGAAGTAATCTCAGAGTACCCGACGACCAACGAGTTGTCCTTTGATCGGAGTTGGCTGCCTCTATTCTTTCCCTGTCGCATACAAACACCTGAGATGTGCCGCATTGTAACGCGAATTAGCAGTGTTTCACTGTCGGACGTCTCTTCTTCTGGGGATACCTGCCGCGGTGACACCTCCTCTCCAATAGCAACTTCGAATAGCTCGCCAGTTTCGAGTTCGAATGGTCGAGGGGATGGGGAGGTACGAGTTCTCCCTTCGTCTCTAACTTCCATTTTCGGTTGAATGGCTTCTCCCGACACGGCAACCGAGCTTGATCGAATACGTTTCTCACTCCTGGTGGGAGGTGTGTTGAAAGGCGGCTGCTTGCAACCAAACTTTGCACTTGTGCCGTTCGATCCAGCCTTTGGATCCAACCCTCGCCTAGTCGAGGGAACGAAGAGCTCGATGGATTTATCCACGCAATTAATAGTTGGAGGCTGAGCTCGATCACCGACGCGACCTTTCCTTCCAGTCTTTACGCGACTTATCCATCCACTCTTTGCGCGACCTGTTTTTCCAGTCTTTGTCGTCTGTAAAGTTGTTTCTGGTCGGTTGCTTTCCCTATTCTCGACGACCTTCCGAGGGGCACTGTTCAATTCTTTCTGCTCAGAGACTTTGTGATTCAGCAATGAGCACTCAGGTCGACTCGGTTTGTCTTTGATTGCATGCGTAGCAGCCGGGTCGACGCAGGCTGAGACTCGTGCCGCCATACGAGTCTTGGAATTCTTTTCTCGAAGTGGCAAAGTACCGAGGTTGCTGGACACGTTTCCACTGTTTCTTGGTCGGGTCTCTGGAGATAGAATCGTTGCTAAGCTCTTAAGGGACGCAGCTTGTTTACTATATTCAACAGAAAGCGGGTTGCAGTCAACGATTGTTTCCGTTTTACAGACCGCTTTGGGGGTAGACTTTCGAGGAGGTAGCTTTGCCACCATTCCAGCCTTCCCGGCCATTCTTCTGAATTGGCCACTCGGTGACTTTGAAGTTGACGGGCCAGAATTTTTGGCAGTGCTAGTGACCATTTCTCTTTTATCCACCCTCTCCTCTCTCGCGGGCCACGCTCGTTCTGTTGAATTAAATAACATGCCAGTCGACGTTCCCTCACGTGCCGTTTCATTGCCAGCTGTCAATCTCAAAGATTCTTCGTCGCGTGCTCGTACCGTGACGTTCGGCGCTGTCGGTCTTCTTCCCACTGTCCCCATCATGGACTTTGAACGGATATGCCTTGCTTCATTTGTTGTAGACAGTCCGTTTACTTGCAAGTTTGATGCAATTGGAACAGAATACTTTAACGGGGGCTCAGCAGCTATTGAACCCTCGTATCGAATGGGCTGAGCTATTGTCGACTGAAGCATATCTCCTTGTCTCGTGGAAAGGTAGCGGCTATAGCTATCGATGGTGAGAGAGCTTGCGTTCGACAGAGGAACGGTCGTTTGCATGGACTGTGGTGTTGTAGGAGTCCGATGCTCTTCTCCATAATAGCGTCGGCTTGCCACAGACACATGCAAGCTTGGAACTGTCTCCCTGTGACGAGCACTGGGTTTCGAATGCCCTTTTGGAACTGTAATCTGCATTTCGCCGGGGAAGGCAGTTGCTGCCTTGTCCTTCCTCGAGACCAAGCGTCTAACCATGATCTTTCTATCCCTCTGGTATAGTATGCGATATATCAACAACGACGCAATCAGAAGTCAGAGCAAATGAGGTGTCTTTGGCAACTGGTAACTAAGTATTGTAACAAGCCGTTATATTGTAGACTATTGTGTACGATATCTCTTGTGACAGACAAGATCGAGATTGCAGCTCGCTTTTCGCATCGCCTTTTATTTCAGCGAGAATCATCATCTGCTCCGTTTGGATAGAGGGCATTATTTAGGGCTTAATTTAGCTAGTTGCTCAACCGTCCGTCCGTCCATCGCTTTTCGATGACGTCATTTCTCATTCCCGGATGAACGTAAAATCTTTTTTGTTCTTTGGAAAGAGTTGCTGCCGACCGCACCGTCGGAACGAGAAACGAGATGAAAGGTGCACATTTCATACGATATACCGGTACGGTACCGGTACCGATACACTGAAACTGAAAGCGGTTTGGTTTGCTGTCTCCATCTTTTAAGTAGAGTATATGCCAACGTGGAAGACTTATCTACTGCCCTTCTTAGTATCGCTTTCCCTGGATTATTCCATCTCCACTTCTCATTTCTCCCACAGAATATCTCCAACCATGAGTTCTCCCTACCCAAAGTACCAAACGCTTCTCGTGGACATGGATGGAGTCCTTGCAGAAGTGTCCATGTCATACCGAGCTGCCATATTATCCACTTGCGCAACTTACGGCGCCAAGTCGGTGACAGACGATACTGTACTCAAATGGAAGGCCCGGGGAAACGCCAACGACGACTGGAAGCTGTCTCATGATCTCATCAAGGACGACCCGGACGGCGACAACCAAGTCACTCTCGAACAAGTGACTAAAACCTTCGAGCGCTTCTATCAAGGACACGGCGATACGCCTGGCCTCTACAAGCTCGAGACTCTCATTCCAACCCGCGAGACGCTCGAGGAGCTTCGAAAACGCTCCAAACCTGGCATGGGTATTGTGACTGGTCGTCCTCGTGGCGACTGTCTCAAGTTTCTAAAAGACTTTAATCTGGAGCATCTCTTTGACGCCATGTATTGTATGGAAGATGGTCCGAGCAAGCCCGATCCTTTCCCAGTCAGACGCATGTGCGAACTGCTAGGTGTCGAGCCTTCTTCCTCTGTCGTGTTGGTTGGAGATACACCAGATGATATCAAAGCGGCTGTGTCAGCTGGCTGTTGTGGTGTCGGCGTGACGACCCCGGAAGCTGTCGTTGCTTGCGATGCCAAGGGAGAGCACCACACATTGGCCACTCTCAGTGTGGTCATGAAGGAACGTGGAGCAGATGTCATTTTGCCTCCGGGCTTTGCCGAGTTGGTCGATATGTTTCCCAAGCCGTAGGTATCATGCAATTACTGTTCTGCTCGATCCAGACTAGTAGTCGTTGTTGAAAATTAAGATACACAATAAACATTCGTATTTATAATTATAGCAATGCTCCGAAGTGCGTTTGTTACTCCTCCCTTTTGGAACTAGCGCTTGGTTTGGCCACAAAATCTCCAACGTATCGAAACTGCGCCAGGATTCCCTTGGGAGAAAATAATGCCCAAAAGCCAGGCGAAGACGTATCAATGGCATCCGTCTTCATGGTTACCGTTCCTTCCTTTAGAAGGATTGAATCCCCGTCCAGGTCTTTTCGTGCCTGCAGATAAAAGCGTTGCTGCGAGGCCTTGGCTGAAACAGTCTCTGGGAGCTGGACATCGACGGAAAACATGACATAGTCTTGTTCGTCTTCTGCCGACGTTTCCTCGTCCCATCCCCACGTCTTGATTATAGATACAGCCTTGCTAGCAGTGGCGTCCCCTGGTTCGTGCGCCACGAGATTGGTATAACCGTCATCGCGAAACTGAACCGTTAGCTTACCCCGAAAAAAGTCGCGTGGCGTTGCCTCAGAGTCTTTTTCGTTGGAAGATTCCGGCGTACTAGCAAAGCGATACGTCATGGTCCAGACAGAATTATCCATCTTACTGTAGACCGGGGCTTGCAGCTTTGCGGATGTCGTTAGTGTATCGGTGGGTTTCACTGGTCTCGCAGCTTGTTCCGTTCGCAACTTGGATTCGAGACTGGCGACTTCCTGTCGTAGCTTGGACGCCTTGTCGAGAAACTGTTTACGATCTTTGCCTTCTTGGTCCGTATTGGATGCATGTGCATATGTTGGTGCTTGCAGCGTCCTCCGGGGTACGAGGCCTCGATGCAACAAAGGGGGA
>Ga0307981_1001374_pt1 | contig 21882 bp, 20 predicted proteins | sample OrgLakmetagen987_FD_201849 | JGI IMG/M metagenome (GOLD analysis project Ga0307981, IMG submission 201849) | Saline water microbial communities from Organic Lake, Antarctica - #987 | ecosystem: Environmental > Aquatic > Non-marine Saline and Alkaline > Saline | place: Antarctica: Organic Lake... | reverse complement strand
AATTTTCTTAGAATCTTAGCACAGGCGCTGACTTTTCCCCATTCTAAACTTATAGCGCTCGGTATGTGAGAACATTGCCACTAGAGGACGATATGACCTCGCCAATTGGTCGATCTGTTTTCAATACCTATCAAGTCAAAACTGTGGAAGAGGTTGAGGCCAAACTCAATTCTATTTTGGGGTTGCAATATACGTGGTTACCTGACGGATGTCTTCGGGTGATTTCCGAACCAGTTCCAGCAGTGCGTTTCATTGAGGAGCAACACGGTCATTCCATCTTCCAATGGGCTTTTCACAATTCTGTCATTGCTGCATTCGTGGGATGGGAAGATACACGCAACGATCGAAAGAAGGCAGTACGCTTCGGCAACAATGACGAAATGGACGAATCGGTACTAGCTGATATTGCTCATTTTATGGAAGAGAAAAAGGTTTCATATCGTTGGGAAAAGGGGGATTTCTTTGCCATTAATAATCGCTTGGTCATGCATTCTCGTAATTCCTACACTGGTGTACGTCGCGTTTATGCAGCAATGTTTGGAGATGCACTTGCAAATGACAAAAATAAAGACATCCATCCAAACTCTGCTCCTCAGGTAGAATTTTCACGAACTTCGTTTAAGGTCACAGATCCAAGCACTTTCGGTTGCTGGCGTATTGATGATCCCGAAGAGACTGTTTATCAAGCCATCAAAAATGGTTATCGCCGAATTGATTCAGCCTGTGACTATGGTAACGAAGATGCAACTGGCCGTGGCATTAAGAAAGCTATTACTGAAGGTATTTGTACCCGTTCTGAGTTATTCATAACAACAAAATTATGGAATACTTACCACAACGCTCAGCATGTGGCGCCTGCAATGACAAAATCTCTTCAGGATCTCGGTTTGGACTACGTTGATGAGTACTTGATCCACTTTCCAATCTCCATGCAATTTGTACCGTTCGAGGACAAATATCCTCCAGAGTGGACAAATCTTGAAGGTAAGATGGTGATTGTATCAAACAATATAAATGATACCTGGAGAGCAATGGAGGATTTGGTTAAAGGAGGGAAAGCTATTCATATTGGATTGAGCAACTTCAATTGTCAGCATATTCGTCAAATACTTTCTATAGCAAAGATTCGTCCATCAACTTTGCAAATAGAGTCGCATCCACATTTATCGCAGGAAAAGCTCATTCGTTTTGCGCGTGAGCAGGGCATGAGGGTCTCTGTGTTTTCACCTATGGGTGCAACGTCTTACATCAGTCTCAATATGGCGAAAAAGAAGGAAATGCTATTTGACGACAAGGTAATCTTGGTACTTGCAAAAAAACACAAGAAGAGTCCTGCACAAATCATGTTGCGATGGGCCATTCAAAGGAACACAATCCCTATTAGCAAGAGCAGTTCTGAGAATAGGATGAAAGAGAATCGTCAACTTTTTGACTTCTACTTGACTGACGATGATATGAAAAGTGTCCGTTCATTGAACATCAACAAGAGATATAACGACCCAGGAGAGTTCTCAGAAGACGCGTTTGAAACATTCTGTCCAATCTACGAATAAGGGAAATATGAGAACAGCAGTTTCAAGTTTTTGTCGTCAAGCATCAAATTTCAATTATTATTTAAGTATTCCACTACATTGCGTAAGACAATTATTTGATTTGGTATGCTGTTTTCATTGCGTTGATAAAAGAAGGGGAATTCTATTCACACAATTTGCACAAGTACGGACGAAGTGGAAATCGAAGATCAATCATAACTTATGTAACTTTCTCTATTGAAGCTTTCATCTCTGCATCACAGGATGCATCCACAGATTGCACACCCATTTGTTACCCAGAAATACTGGCATTCCAGCATGACGCGATCGTAGGTCGACATCGAGATCCATCATTGGCGCATAACCCTCCACCCCTGGTCTTTGTATTGTGTTGAACCAGAACACTGCTGTTCCGCATCTTGGTTTGACATTGACGTCGTACTCTGGAAAGCAAGTCTCCCCTCCAATAAAATCTTCTTCACTCCCATCTTCCAATGCATCTTTAGAAGAATTTAGGTATATCAAACATGTTGCAATTCGTCCTCTGCAGTCTAAACCATTGAACGCTTTCAAATGATCAGTGTGAATGTCAAACTTTTCCCCATTTCCATTGTATCTTACAACCTGTAAATTTTCCATATTGTTAATTGGAATTCCAGAAAGACTGCTGGCCTTCTCACACAAGGCATTGATTGGTATTTCACAGTGTTCTTTACTTAGCCATGTAGTTGAACTTGTCCTTTGATTAGATACTGACTGAGTATCGCCTAGAGTTGAGCGCACAAAATCTCCGTTCAGTGTTGCTGCATGAATAATCTCCTCGCACAACTCCTTTGATAAGAAGTTGTGAATTGCAATCAAGGGCAGATCTTCTGAGAGTACTTGAATTTGATTCGCAGCATATGAAATGTCTTCTTGCGGGAAGACAATTTTTGAAAGCTGTTCAACTATCTCAGTGGTACTTCTCGGTGTGCTCCAAAAGCTTCCTTCGTCTAATTTCTTGGCTATCTGCAATGCTAGATTTGGTTCTTGTAATATGCAATCGTCCTGATTGTTGCAACTAACGACTGCATGATGATGTTCGTATGCTCGTCCTTTGTGAGCAGACTTTCGAGGAAATTTATGAATGCTCAACAAACTAGTCGATTGTGTAAACCAGTAAGTAAACAGCAGAAAAAGGCGTTGTGATAAAAGATGCGTTGATCTCATGGCATCCTAATATTTGTTAATAATATAGTACCGATAAAACCGCTACCTGCTACCTGCTCTATGTACCATGTACCATACCTGCTTCAGGTTGTTCGTCGTTCATTGTTCATTTTTTTCATTTTTTTCATTGTCCGCTGTTCGTCGTTCGTCGTGTCGTCTCCAGTCCGCTTTGATTATGTGGGGTAATAACCTCAAAGTGCACTGATCGTGTCAGATCGTGAACTTTTGATGTCCAGACTTTTTTGCATATTTTATTTCTTCTCATTAGGCAGAGCTCCCAAGTCCCAAGCATCAATCTTAGATCAGTAAAATTGGTCGAACAGACAAACAACCTCGCAAGAAAGAGGCAATGAGTAAAATAAGGCTTTACCGCACTTCATGAACAGGAACGGCAAAGGAATATTCTTTTTGCCACCCATTGAAAACCCCCACAAAAATCAATCGTCAACAAGGATTGAGCTGACAAAATCCATTCAAAATGTCTTACGCAGAATCAAAGTCAAGGATAAGAATCTGCCACAACTAAGCGAAACATTTCAAGCAGTCAAAGGTACATTGGGACTTACCTCGAAGCAAGTCATCAAATTATATCGTAACTTTCAAGATATTGACGCCGATGATCCAAGTTTCATTTCATGCCAAGAGCTCTTTCAAGCCCTAGAGGAGGAAGAAACGCATCTTACGAGCGCTTTATTTACCATGATGGATCCTCAAAACAGCGGTTTGCTATCATTTGACGATTTTGCTAGGTTGTGTTCAATATGGTGCCTTTATACAAAAAGAGACATACTAAAGTTCTGCTTTGATACGTTTGATGATGACAAGTCAGGTTTCATTGACGAACATGAGTTCAAGCTACTTTGTACCGCTGTAAACAAGGGATCAGCCATGTTCCCTGGGAATTTTGATGCTGCACTTCAAATTGTGGATGATAATGGAGATGGAGTTATCGATTTCCATGAGTTCATGGCTCTGGATAAGAGGTTTCCTTTAATTCTCTTTCCCATTTTTCGATTGCAAGAAAAAATGCAGAAATTGACGCTTGGGGACAAAGACTGGATTGGGATTCGTCGGAGGGTTGAAAAGGGGAGGTGTCGGCAGGTTTACAAGGATATGCATGGGGTTGAACCAAAAATCTTGAAGAAAAGGGCGCTACCTAGGATGACGAGATTGCCTCCATTAGTCAGGAGGGGGGATGCACGAAAGTTTTGAAGGAATCTGAATAAATGCTAATTGGAAGACAACGAGATTTGCCCGTTCATTCAACTGACCAAGAGTTGATGTTTGATAGTCCTGTCCCTACAACAGCGGTAAAACGAGCACTAGATAAATAACATTTACCGATTTTTATAATTCTTAAACATCGATTGCTGCTATTATTATCACGTGTCCATTAGTCCTTTGCCAAACTCAAACGCCACAAAGCCAATGGCACTAGGCGGGAAAGCCATCAACGTCGATCTCATAGAAGGTCCTACTCCTAATAACTTCATATTCAATTTATGTCTTCCATCCCAATGGCTTCGAACTGGATGATCGTCTCCCACACGAAACCAGGACTCGGTAAAATGTGAAGCAACATGCTGTATCTGTCCTGCTATCCCTCCTGCAAGACTAACTAACAAAATGTCAGGAACTTCGTGCGCCTCGTCATCTTCTTCTTCTATTAATATGACGCTATCTGAATCTGAATTCACAACTTGTTGTCGAAATGGAGACGTTGCGCGTAAATGAACTGATGCATCGCCAAACAACAGCCTTTTTGTTCCTTCGTAAGTTGAAAATAAAAGGGCATGTGCTACCGAATGATGAATAGTATGAAATATGCTCCATGATGACATTGAGGTCAGTGATGTATTTGCTGGTAAATGTAAGTGCTGAAACTGAATTTTATGATGCTGATTTTTTGCATAATTGGCAGCTTCAAATGCGATGTGAAGAATTGAGTGTGCAGATCCAGCTATTGCGCCTGCTACAAAATGTTGAGATACATTGACACGTTCAAATGCATCTGTTCCAGAGCTTTCATCTGCATGTTTGTCTGTAGTATTCTTGTCAAAAAAATGAATTGTATGTTCATAAGTTTCGAAGACTGCTGCGCCCATGATAGTATTCTTGATGAGTGCTGGCAAAAATAGTGTCTCAATGTCAGTACTTTAAAAACACGGGTACACATAGTGCGCCTTCAAAATGAAAACGTCATAGCAATAGGATATAAACTCACTCCCTGAGAAGGAAAGAATCCTTTGAGTCAGTTTTTTCAACTTCAGTCGGCTCTGCTCTCTGATTTTCTCATCATTTGAAGTAGAAGCACTACTAGATGTGACGGCATCATAAGCATCAAATCCTGTACTAATGCGATCGCTGATCCTGGCTACATGTTTGACGGGAACTTTCTTTGGCATGATTCTAGGCATTGACATTTTGCCTTTTGGGATAACAATCGGTGGTTTTGGAGAAACTTTAACCTTCGGCAATCGGCCAAGTATTGATCTTCTAGATATAGTTGTCGCTGTTCGTGCAGCTCCTCTTACAATTCCTCCTGCTTCTGCAGATGTATGATCTTCGTCTTGGATTGATTCGTTGGCAGGATCAGCAAGTGCTGAAAAATGAGGCGCCGGCATAGTGCACGATACACTCTATGCAAAAATCAAAAAAGGCTTTTGGTATGAGAGTTCATTTTTATGAGCGAAGTGATGGTGTGTGGTGTGTGCCTTTTGTCTCTTCATCTCTGACTGCATGACAGCAACAGTCATGCAGGGAAACTATAGTTTCTTATCGTTTTTGTCTGTAGCAATTTTTTCAATTTAAAATTGTAGATTTTCAGCGCAGTTAAAAATGCTATCAATAAATCATCAATCTCAATAAATACACTAAATACTTGTGACAGAATTATAGAGCAATATTCTTCTTGCTTTAATACCTTTTAATACTCCATTCTGACTCTCGCAAGAAAAGAATATGTACCTACCGTACTATGATCCCATATGAAATCCTTAAATACCTTCCCTGATAACCATGTTCGTAAATAGGTCGTAAGCCCGCCGGTATTGCGGCTTCATCACGCCTTTTATGTGCGCGCTCCGCACGTGCGTGCGGGCCGCACAAACACATTTGTTGGCGCCAAGTTGACCAACGATTTATAACTTATCACGGTGAAGCTAGTAGGCATAGTCTGAACACCTTTTGTGTCGGGCGTCGGGCCCGCACTCCGCACTATCGGCGGGCCTCATAACTCATAACACACATCATGGAAACATGAAACATGACACAACAACATCCTGCGTATACCAAACCAGATACAAGCAACATCATGTCAAGACCATCCTATACCAACGCCAGTGAAATAAAGAAGAGCGCTCAAGCTCCTGCTCCTGCTCCTGTTTATGTACCGGAGTTTAACCCACTTTCGCGATACCAAGAAAAGGTTGTAGTACCCTACCTCACTTTGTTCGACATTGAACGAAAAGCTCGCGAATCCACCAAACAAATATGTAGGCTACCTGTCAGTTCTGTCAATACATTGTTTCACTGCCCAGTATGTCTCGGATACATGAAGAAAACTTACATTGTTATGGAATGTTTACATAGATTCTGTGGAGATTGCATTCAGAAATGTTTGCGTCTGGGTAAAAAGGAATGTCCCTCTTGCCGCGTACATATTCCGTCGCGAAGAAGCTTGCGTCCAGACTTAAACTATGACGAACTTGTAAGTTCTAGATTTCGTTGATGAAAGTCTTTATTTCGTAACTTGTAAACTAACTTTTTGATTTGACGAGCGTAGTTGAAAAAAATGTTTGGAGACGTTGAAGCGTTGGAAAGTCACCAGGACAAGGAAATAGAATCATGGAATAAAAGAAATAATATGAATAATGCATATACGACGAGACGGAATCTTGAGATATCTAAGCAGGCAAATATTCGAAGGAAAGGAAGAAGTAAGGTCGGAGAGAAAGGGGTTGATATTGAAGGGTCAGAAGAAAGCAAGTTGACGTCGGCAAAAATCATTTGTGGCGGAATAAGAAATTTAGAGGAAAGTCCATTGATTGACTTTGTGCTTAGGCTTCATCCACAAGAGAAGAGAGTCCAGCGTCTGCATAGAGAATGTATTAGAACCGCCGAAGAGATCACTATTGGACATTTGAAAAGGTTTCTAGGAAAGAAGGTTGTCTACGAACCTTATTTTCAGTTCCAGATTTGTATTACATTATTAGGTGGAAAGCTTGTTGTCCTAGACGATGAAATTACACTTAGGGATGTTAGGGACGACATATCTGACAAACGAAGTGGAAAGATCATGGTTCTACAATATAGGGTTAATATTCAAAACTGATCTTGTATTTTGATAAAGGTGTTTGAGACGTCCTTGACTATGTGAGGAGAGTGGAGCGGCTTGGTGGTGGTGCAACGTTGATGGTAATGAAGCCAAAAAGATGTAGAGCTTCAAAATTTATTGTTTTTTAAATTCCTTCTCGGAAACGTCTATTTTAAATAAGATGAAAGTCGTGCACATTTACCAAAGTAACATGTGTCGTTTAATGAAACTCTCACAGGTCATCCTCCTCAGCGCTATCAGTCATATCTTCGAATTCATCGCAGTCTTCTTCACCGTCGGCACCAAACAGGCAATCCAGAAGAAAGCCAAAAATGTCCCACTCATGCTCATAAAATGGGAATGTCATAAAAAAAAAGAGTGAATTTTCGGCATTGAAGTCCAAACCAGAAGAAATAAGAAAGTCCTGGAGAGCTTCAGAATCGACGTAAGCAGCGTATCTATCTCTGGGCGCCATATCTTCCTGGTTGGATGAGACAGACATAGCCTCTTGAGGAATTATCTTTTCGCCTTCCTCCATTTTATTTCCTTCTTCGTCAGACTCATCGCCTTCGGTCATGTCCACATCATCCATTGGCACTGCCTTTTCAACAGAAGGGTAGTCATTCTTTGCATAAACTTCTACAGTTAGGAGCCTCTTATTTTCGCCATGATCTTTTGAATAGTCAATATCATAAGTGATGTGAGTTGGGCTATTTTGTTTCCTTTCGAGAGATTTGCTGATGTTCCGTGTAGGAGCACAGTTATCAATATCCTCCTTACACTTAGTTTCATTATCTTTATGAAACTTTTCTCGAAAGAAGTTAAACGTCAGACGTATTGATTCTTCTACACCGTTTGTCTTTCCATCTTTAGATATCTCAACGACTGTCTCAATTTTACTGAACCCATCTTTTGTTGCACATCTAGAACATGAAATAACGTTCAGAATTTTCTATTTACACGTTTTCGAGAAAAATGTCAAAAGGTGAGACAATGAAAGGATTTAGGGGATATTTAGGAAATTTAGAATGGAACAATCGAAAAAGATTGATTACCTTCAGCCTTTCCACTTGGTTAATCAATTGGATATCTCCATCAAAAAAATTTAGAGCATCAGAATCAAAAGCGTCGAATATAGTTTGCCTTTCCATCAATAGATCTGCTTCAGCTCGGATAGCTCGAAGCACATCAATTGCAATCTCGCCATGATCATCCGAGGTTTTCAAGGATACAAAGCTATCGATTGCTGTCCTTACGCTCTGAGTCAGCTCCGATGGCATCTTAATAGTATAGCGATGAAATTTTGTTTGTGTAGCAATTGCCGATAGCCGATAGCCATCAATAATGAGATGATGGTTGTCACTAGCTAGAGAGGTACGAACTTACTGTATTTCTTGTCACTCTATTTTTGGCACCCTATTTTTTGCAAAAGAAAAGAAAGAGAGGCGAAGCGACGAGCAAGGAAAGTCTGATAGTGTGAAGCGACAAAAAGAGAAATGATTGTTTGTAAAAACTAAAGGAGATCGGGGGGAAGACGAGAAAGGAAGGGTGGTTAAATTTAGAAGACACTCTAGAGAGTAGGTAGTATTACAGAGCCTTCTTTGAACTGAAAGAGTAGAGGGCTTTCAAAAATCTGAAAAGAATACCTCATTCTCAGTCTTGAACTTTCTGTTTTTCTTCTTGTCATCATTGTCTGAATCTGAGTCGCTATCCATACTATCATCGCTATCGACATCTTCCCAATCATCTTCACTGCCATTTCCTCCCTGTGTTGCAGTACCAACTTTGCTAGTAATTTCCTTCGAGTCCATTTCCTCCATATCTTCATCGATTTCATCATCGTCGTAAAAGATTGAAGCATCCCAAAGTCGAACTTTAAAATCGTGCGAAAGACTCCCAATCACCTTTTTACCAGCGCCAAACCTCAGTTTTTCTACAGGAAACCCATCGTGGCTGCCAAGAACCCCCAGCAACTGATCCGGCTGGACTTCGAGCACTCGCACGACACCATCACTACTCCCTGTTAACAACGTATTTTCGTCAATTTTAAGCAAAGCATCAATTGACTGAGGATGGCCTGGATAGCGATCAGAAATATCTCCCCAGGTCCCCCAAGACCAAAAGTTTAGCACACCTTGCTGGGTACCACAGACGATTTTTTTCCCATTCTTCATCAAGCACATACTAAGTAACTCATCCTCCTGATTATCGCTTTTTCGATGGAGACGGAAAGGTCCTTGGACAGTCTCGGGATCTATCTTCACTGGTTCAATTTGAGTCTTTCCAGCTTTGAGAGCTGTATGATTTCCATCTACGCCGCCTTTTCGCAAATCAATCACCGTCAGTACACCATCAGAAGACGTTGCCAATAGTGTAATACATTCCGCATCAACTTCAAAACTGGATATGATATCTGTATTTTCATGAAATGATGCAATACACCCTTTGGGAAGTGACATGCAATTATCAAATACAGTGGCATCATTATTGGACGTTGTATCCCCACATGCTTTCAAATCCCAAATTCGAATTACACCTTCATCGTCACCTGTAACGATACATTCTCCAATATGTGATGGGTTCATATGATATAAGGTGTGGATACCATGAGGTGACGCCTGGTCGATCTTCCACAAGATAGAGTTATCAGAAGTGTGATGATTTGATGCTTTATCTACATCAATAGCAGCTAGTGAACCTCCATTGGATGCTGTATATAATATATCTCCAGATGGATTAAATATAGTTGCTCGACAAGTAGCTGATGTTCTAGTTGACATACGAGTTGTAGACTTGACTTTTGGGATATCTGAAGAATGAACAGGAATGGAAGAGATAATGGTATCATCATCTTCGTCGGGTATTCTTGCTGCATTGGTTGAAGTGTGTAGTGAATAATCGTGGAATTCAACTGTTCCATCGACAAGTCCAGCTGCCAAGATTTCTTTGGTAGGGTGGAATGCCAAGTCCAGTGGTTGGAGAGAACATTCAACTGATTCTAGCTGCCTCGCAGCCATCTTCTCTATGGATTGATCTGAGTACTCGGAAGGGCTATGTACCTAAGAACAATTCGTTGAAATTAATAACAAGTGAAAGTGTAGGTAGTAAAATTCGCTCTGTGGTGGTCTCTCCTCGCCGACTTTTCGTGGTTGGGAATCTTTCTATTTTGAGCTCTCAACCTGTTGCTATCAGATATATATATAACCTTTTCTGCTGTTTTTGACTCCGACCGCTTTCACTTCCAGGATTGAAATCTATTGAAATCATTGTTTCACAAGCTCGCAAGCAACATGACATACGCTCGAGTTTGTTCAGATAGAAGAGGACTTGGTGCGTAGGCCAGCTAACAATAGCATTATATTTTAGATCTAACTTGTCGTCGTTTCAATAATTTTGGATGTACATACGATGTTCATGTGGCTTTGTTGGCCTTTTCTTGAGTTATGCAAAGATCGAAGAAAACGATTTGAGCAAGGGATAGTAATAATTTGCAAAATTATCCAATTTGCTGCAGGGAAGATTTGATGGGTAAATTTAACATTTTTGAACATGCTTGTGGGAGGTTTTATTGAATGGATTGTGTTGTGTCCCTGTGAATTACTACTCTTCTAGACTAGAAATGACTCAAAGATTACATTTCAACACACCAAGCTTGTGACATAAGATTGTATCTCAGAGATTCGAGACAATTGCTTCTGTTAATGCCTTCTAAGAAGATGCTATGCATCATATTTATCCATCGTGGCAATGAAGATGAGGTTACTTATTTTGAGGCTGTAGAAAAATGATTTTCCAATATGACGTTATTTAGACAGCTATTTATTTACAACAACTTCAACTAAAAATTAAAAAACGAATAATAAGTCTCGCGTCTCAAGCTTATGGCTACCAGTAGCATCTCGCATGCATCGGCTACAATCTACAATAGCTTCGCACCTCGTAACGAATACAGACAGCAGACCTAGTGAATGATAATAATTTACCCACCCTCTTTTGCCAACGGGACATCATAGATAGAAATGAGTCTTAACTTTGTATCAACATCCGTCCTCTCTTCCACCGATGGTGTATCACACAACACCGAAACGGTACTAGACCCATCCTCTTCCACATCTGCAAACCATACATACCAAAAACCCCTTTACGAACAGCTTCGTGATAATTCCGAAAAGGACCAAGAAAAATATGATGAAATAACGAAAGCAATGAGAGGTACCACTACTCTAAACGAGGAAGATGTGGCATTCATTCACAGTATAGAAGATCGGAAAGCTAAAAAAAAGAATGATGTCAAGAGAAAGGAAGAGGAGGAAATCCAAATGTTTCGAGCTGCTAGATTGGAAAAGAATATGACGAGGAGCGAAAGCATACTAGTTAATGATGGGGCTGACGAAGTCAGGGGCACGAGAGCAGATATTAGTGAGGCGGCAACTGCCTTTGTTGTGCAAAATCATTCCAAAGTGCAGTCGTCCTTGGTGAGCACAAAGCCAAAGATTGTAAGAAAGAGAAGGAGAAAAATTGTGGCAGACCTGAACGCTGAATCTAGTGAAGAAAAGACGAAAAAAATGAATATGACAAAGCGAATGAGGCAGTCGGATACAAATTACGGCAAACTTTGCAAAGAAGAGGATTCGAGTATTTCAAACCAGACTGATTCCATTGCAAAAACCGAAGTAAAAGAAGATGTAAGTGCTCTTTGTGGACTTCTAGCGTACGGTTCCGATAGCGATAGTGATTAGCTTGAATCAAATGTCTTATAAATAATTATAATTTAATGGTGGGTCTGGGAAGTCTCAAATCACATTCTTCAAACTTCTGTTTTAACTCTTTTAGCAGATACTGAATTTCCACCGCTTGTTTTACGCTTCTTTTTAGCTGACTTCTTTGCTTCCTTTTCTGCTTTCTTCTTTGCCTTTTTGGTTGATTTCTTAGCCTCTTTCTCTAACTTCTTCTTCGATTTCCTATCTGTGATAGGTGTCGTCTCTTCAATGGCTGCTTCTTCGGTTTTAATAGGAATTACATCTGTCTCTACCTGTTCCTCGGTTGGTGCCACGCTTTGATCTTCTTCAGTTATTCCATGTTTTGCAGGGGTTATTGCAGGCGCAACCGTGGGTTCTACTGTTTTTTTAACCCCAGACAGAGATCGAACTATTCCTGCCAGCCGTGATTCAACTTCTTCAAATGTTCCGCAATTGTCGTCATCTTCCATATCAAAATATTCTTCCTCTGAAGTATTGTTAGCAGGGGCGATATCTATTTCGTTGTGTTCATTGTATTTCTTTTGTTCAACTAGAAATTTCGATATTAGTCGACTCGCATCTTTTTCAGAAATGTGGTTAGATGACAATATATATTGAACTTGCGGTGCTTCTATCATTGTATTTCTCGATATCGCTTCTTTTGACCAATGTAGTGTTGTGGTTGGTGAGGTTTGGTGACGAATCTGTTGGAAAATGAGTGGACCGTGGGGGAGTCGGTTTCGGTTTTCCTGCTCGCTTGCTATTCTACTGGTGTTCAAAATAGGTCCCAACCTATTAAATTAACAAGGCGATTTCATCGCGGGAAAAAGACCACGTAAAAAGTGCTAACAAAATAGGAAAGGTAACCGAGGACAACCGGCAGCAACGGCTATTTTACCAAAGCTTGCCAAATGGCCACCAAACATGCTAAATGGTCGTTACTACAATAGTCTATAATTTAATAACAACCTTGTTTTCAGCAGCGCCCTTCGTTATAAATAGGACTTCAGCAAGACTCACCTTTTATTACTTACTACTCGATCAGTATTTATTATCGTCTCCTTTCTCCACTACTGACATGACAAAGTTGCGTAGTAATAATCTTACGACCAAACATACCAAGAAAGAGACTGACGACTCTCCTCGTGGCCGCAATTCAACAGTGATAATTTCAGCAGCACGCAGGGGGGGGGCAAAGGAAATAAAACTTTATGCATGGTCGTTACTGCCATGATTGTTGCTATTCTTGTCTATCATGCAGCAGTTTGGAGAACAGATGTGCCTGAACAACAAGAAGATTCCAACACTAACCAACTTGGTCGACATCATGCAATCTCTACGAAAAATGCAGATGCAAAGCTTGGTGATGGATGTTACCATGTTTACCTTGATGTTGGTTCCAATGTTGGTGTACATGCCCGTTTTCTTTTCGAGCCCGAAAAATACCCCAATGCAACGATTGCCCATCATATTTTTGATGCGGAATTTGGCTCCATCAGAGACAATAGTGATATCTGTGTTTTTGCTTTTGAACCTAATCCTGTGCACAAGGAGAGACACTTTCAGATGCAAGATGCATACACCAAGTTGGGCTGGAGATACCACCCAATCATTGCTGGAGCAAGTGATCAAGATGGAAACATGACATTCTATCACCAAGATCATGGCAATAATAATGAATGGGGATTTAGCACAGTCACCCGTAAAGGAAGAGAAAATGATGCAGTCACTGTCCCAGCAATTCGCTTGTCTTCTTGGTTGAAAGAACACATTGAAGGTAGGAGTATTCCTGAAACAGCATTTTTGGCAGGAAAGAACAGGAAATCTCCAGTAGTTGTAATGAAGTTTGACATTGAAGGCTCAGAATACAGTCTATTTCCTGATTTAATGTTTACTGGAACTTTATGTTCAGTTGTTGACTATGCCTTTGGAGAATACCATCCTTGGAGAGTTCAACAAACACTACCAGATAAAGAGACTGGTCGTGGTGGACTGAATCTTAGCCCTGGGCGTGGAGCCAAATTATATTGGGAAAATTTGATGCTGGCATTCAGTTCTTTGCGCAATGACGACTGTAAAACTAAGAAGATTGACCATCTTGATGGAGTGCCTCTACCAGAAGTAAAGTGATAGTTCTCCTCTTCAATGCACACAATGTAGCTCAGAGGTATTTAGTTACAGTGAGATTGAAACAGGTTGAAATCTACACGAAGTCAGATTATAAGTAAAGATTAAAATAAAACGAATTTGCGCAAAGATTTTATCTTATCACGTAGTCCTCATTTTATGCAGTTCATCAGATTCCGGATATAGTGTCAACAGCCAGCTGGGACACTGGGTGTAACTATATCCGTGTTGCCACTACTGTATGGTACAAAAAATCAATCCTCGAACAAGGATATTAGCCAGGAGCCAGGATGTCAAGATTGAACAAAGAGAAATATGAGCAACGAGCAGTGAGCATTCATAACTGCTTCCCTCTTTTTCTAGTTGTAACCACAGGTCGCAGGTGAAGACAGGTTTTTAACATGAAAAACTTGTTTCGTCCTTTCTATTGCTGTGCCCTCCTCTGTCTCTGCAATTGCTATCTTTGCGCCGATAGGAACTTCATTGGCTACTGCAGTCATGGCATTTCAAATTCTTGATGACTGTAGTAGAATGATCAAACGTCAATTATCTCTCACATCCTGGCGTTGCTTGTGAGCGGCACTACGTCCATGATCAAAACTGAACTCTGATCCTTGCCCACATAGACTGTCTTGAATCCTACAGCAGTCTTCCCTATTGCTCCTACTGTTTGCTACCATTGCTTTGATGCAGCGGACCTACCTACCTACCAAAATGACCCCAACAATCCAGGTATGTCTTTCTTTGGGAGCATAGCCAACAACATTTCAAATTCACCAAACCACTGCAAATGTCTGCAATATTTTGAACAAGAGAATACCCGACTTTTCCAATAGAATTTGTTGTAGCCGGCGGATCAGTGCGTCATGGATAATAAAGCGCTTTCTTACAGACTACATGCGTGATAATCAACAAAATAAAATTATATATGTGTATGCAATACGAGTAAAGAATACTGTACTACTTCAACCTGCCAACCATGGCCTATCTATCTCGAAACCCACGTTTCTTGATAATGGTGTCTCATCAATCTTCAGTCTTTAAATCACAAACGGTCGACTATTGCCGATGCAGGGGGAGCTCCAGCACTTTCAAAGATTTGGGAATCTGAGATATTGGAGGTCTGGAAATCAAATCTCTCCTTCGTGCTCATGGAGCACGCACATGTGTAACAACAAGTTTCACAACAAACCCCTGGGCTGTTCGTCGCACGTTTCAAAAGCTCTAGATAATTTTCATCATGCTTGACAACGTTACCTGTATTGTTAAAAGTTGCAACAGTTCTAGGGAAGTACTGGTATTTCAACTCTTCCGGTCTGCACTCGTACGGATTTGTTGTGTCCCAGGTAAGCCGGATGATATCTCCTGGGTTCACGTAATCCATGGTTTCACCTTTCCAATTTTGGAATTTGTCGCCATTTTGAACAACGTACATGTGGACATAACTTACTTTTTCAGTTGGATCTGAGAATGTACCAAGGATTATCCACTTTCCGTCAGGCAGGGGACTGCTGGATAGTAGTAAAGCGGGTGTAACAAAAAAAGATAAACCGACACCAAAGCAGTTTGGGTCATTAGTCCAATCAGTGCCAATACTACCAAGACCAATCATTCTACCCTCTTTCTTTGCGGTCTCCATGCCCAGCGATTGAACGAGATAAGAGTTTCAGCTGCAATATTATTTTCTGTCCTAAGCAGCTTGTTGCGTAAGGGTTCAGGCACCAACTCAGAATCGGCGTTGGATCCAAGTAGCTTTGAAAAAATGAGAGGGGTATCTTCCCCACTTCCACCTCCACTGATGAGTTCCTTTTCTCCCTTTGGCCCACAGCAGCTGTTGACGATACACGGCAAGGGCTAGAAATAGCATGAACGACTCCACCACCAAAGGCGGGCGAATTTCGAACCGCTGTAATTAGAGCGCTGAGGAGGATCAAAAACTGCAGGGATGGAAGCTCTTGGATTTTGAGCTTCCCATCTCGCCCATCGCCCAATTGATAAATTCGAAATTAGAACATTGAGGGTTCCAATACCTGGGATTTAGATACTCTTCTGGATGTGAAGTAGGAGACATTTGGAAATACAATGGATCAATTTTACAATTTTCTTGTAAATGGTTGCAGCAAAAAGTGCATCGTCATCATCCTACTACCATACCCTGTATGTAGTATGTAGAGGTATGTAGGTAGGTATTACTACTACTACTAAATACGATACGGTTTGTGGTTTGTGCACTACTACTACCATACCATACTACTGTTGTTGCGGAGAAGGCGTTTTTTACGCATGTAAATTTCAAATTTCATAAAAATGTCTGAGATCTGGGTGACCCATCTCTTCAACCACCATCAACCATCATGCGACATGAACAACGTTATTGATCAAGGCTACGTACACTTGGTTCGAAATTTTCTTAGTTCAGCATTTCGACAGAGTTGCAAAGATACGGATCTTTACAAATCTTGAACTACTAGGATATTGGATATTATAAGGAATGGTGCAAGCAGAATGGTCACCACTTTATCCTTGGTAATAAAAATAGTTTTTGATGCATTATTTATGTTTGTGATTTGGTGAGAACTATGTCTCTGCGTGTAAGAATGGTATCCTTAGCTAGGCAAGTGGCATCAAAGTTAGAGTGAATAACCCATCGCCCACTTCCACCTTTTGCATCACTTTCAACAAACACTGCTACTACTTTTAGCGCGTTATCTATTCTTATGCATAGAATTGTTGCTTCTTCTCTCCGATGAAGAGGTACCTTTTGACCGCGCAGAAATTCTTTGATCTTTATCTCGCTACTGCCCTTTCGCCATGACGGAAGAAACTTCAAGGACTCATTTTCCCGCACTTTATCCAAAACGAATTTAGGTTCAATGCAATTACTAAATATTGGTGCATAAATTGAGAGATGGTGGGAAAGCTGTTCAGTGTCCGCATTTCTGATATCATTGAAGCTTAATGTCCATCCTGCATCCATACTTTTGTCTTCGCTACATAAAGTGTTCACGAGCATCAACACGGTACCATTCCTAATCACGTCCCAACTCTCGCCAATGCCTATTTTCCATTGCCGCCTATCAGGGTAGGCAGCTATTTGCTGGCATATTGTCTTGAGTTTTTCATATGATAAAGTAGCTTCGCTATTGGACGCGATTCCGACCCATCTGAACAAAGTTTCCTCCTCGATCGCGGATAACTCTGCATTGTCTGGTAAGGTAAACACCGTAGAACTGCCATCATTATATATCGAGCATGATAGTTGGTCATCTATCCGAAGTGAGATGTCATTCTTGAGCTTCCTACTTTGCTCCTCCATGTTTTGTAATCTTGATTCTAGTACAGACTGTCCGCCAACCAAGTCATTCAGAAGAGGCATTAGTTCATTTCTTACCCTATTTCTCAGATATTTGCCGGATGTATTACTTTCATCTTCTCTCCATTGAAGTTTCTTCCTTCTTAAAAAATCACTTATTTCCTTTTTGCGGATATGCAGCATTGGTTTTGCAAAGTAAATCTCACTCTCTTGACTTGCCCGTTGCAGAATCTCCATTCCTGACATATTTGTGATGTGAACCCCCCTCAGTAGTTTAAGTAACATTGTTTCCTCCGAGTCGTCTTTGTGGTGCGCTGTACAGATTAGACCTTGTCTTTCGTCAGAGCCACCATTATAGCCAATGATATCTGTCAGCAACTCAATAGATTTCGTTCTCCTCCAATGTCTTGCTGATTCTTGGCTAAATGCCGTGCCTGAATGCAAAATATCAAAATCGCTCCAATAAAAATTGTGAAAATCAATAGTGTGTTCCTTACACAATTCCTCCACGAGAAGTCTATCATGGTCGCTTTGTTTCCCTCGTTGCTGATGATCAAAGTGAACAACGTGCAACTGGCAGGGAATTATGCGTCCTTGGCAAGGCAGCTCTAACCTTTGCGGAGAACTAGACTTTGTCAATGAAAGAATAGAATGAAACAGAGCGACTGAATCACAGCCTCCACTGACGCCAAGAAGGATTACCAATGGCGAGTCTACCGTGAATTTAACTGATGGTTGTTTCTGCGAGAGTTGTGCAAGGATCTCATCACAAATGGATATGCGCACATTTTCAATAAAACCATCAATGTTTTTTGTACTGACCCCACCAACTTCTATTTCTACCTTGGATCTAAGCGAGGACTGCCGTCGGTGAAAAGAACAACTATTTCGCTTGAACATTCGACAAGGTGCCGGTTTGTGAAACGATTTTTCAGCATTCCAGGTTTCACAAAAATTATGGCTTTGTATTGAATTATTGGAATTGCAAGGCGCCATGCTAATTATTTGTGAAGATCTCACTAGAAATCTACGCTGCAACCGCTGCATTGTGTGTGCGGGATAGATTCTTTGTTTAAGGAGTGGCGCCACCGTAACAGATGAAGGAGTAAAGGCAGTAGTTGACGAATACGAGTATTGCGCAAACCACAACTTTGCTAAAAACCAAATTAGACAGCCTAGCTTTCGAATGAGACTTGTATTTTGCATTGCATCTCTCTGGACAACAGAAGGATAAGGATTTGAAAATTGATTAGAGAGGAGTCGGTCGATAGCGATTAGGGATGTGATTGTGAAGAGTGAAGAGGTAATTTTTTGTAATTTAATGCCGGATGTCGGTTGATGGATGATGTGTTTTTGATAGGTTATGATAGGTTATGATAGTACAAAGGTTCTTAAATCCATCATGAGCATTCATCTGCATTCATGACATATCCATGTTTTTTTCTTTCATTTATCACTTAAGAAAACAATAACAACAGATGAATAGATCCTGGAGTACCTTATTTACAAAAAAGTTCCAATGCCGTCTTCCCATTATGGGCGCACCGATGGCGGGTGTCTCGGGCGGTTCGTTGGCTTTTGAAACTTGTAGAGCAGGAGGAATTGGTTTCATTGCTGCGGGACATCTGAACAATCCGGAAGCTTTCAAAAAATTAGAGGAAGAAATCAAACTATTTCGTCACCTAGTTTCATCATCTTCGTCGTCGTCGTCGTTCCCTCTCAATATAGGCTTTATTGGTCATAGCACGTTCGGGAAAGATTCCCCTGGATGGGAGTATGTAAGACGTATTCTTGAAGAACATCGACCCGATGCGGTACAATTCTTTGCTCCCGCCATTTCCGCCTTTTCACTGGAAAACGTCAAGTTATCGTCGTCGTCCTCGTCCTTGTTTGTTGACAACGTTGGAATGTGTCAATCCTATGGATGTAAAGTCGTAGCACAGGTCGGCTCGGTTCGTGATGGGATAGAGGCTCTCGACGCAGGCGTGGATTGTATAGTCGCACAAGGCACTGAAGCTGGAGGGTGAGTCGAGTCAGAGTCGCGTCATTTATTCTTAGTATTCACCTGCAGCGTATCTTGTTTCTTGTTTCTTGCCACTAACAATGTATTGTATCTTAACGATTTCCGTCGAATTTGGATCGAATCGAACACGCTATTTTTCATCTCATTATTTTTAACAGCCATGGGATACGAAGAGAATTGGGAAACGGCACATTGAGCCTCACAACTCGGCTGGTCCGACTCGTTCAAGAGCGGAACCTTAATATTCCTGTGTTGGCTGCGGGAGGAATCGTAGATGGGAGTGGTCTCCTTGCTGCTTTGAGTCTTGGAGCAGACGGTGCGGTTCTCGGGACGCGGTTATGGGTATCCGAAGAAGCGTTAGGACCGATAGCCTACAAAAATGCCATAGTGAAGGCTGCGAGTTGCGATGACGTTGTGCGGACTCAAGTTTTCGACACAATATGCAATTCTTATCGTGACACAAAATGGCCATATCCATTTGACTCATCTGGTACACTGAGAAACACTACCACGGAAGAGTGGGATACATCTATTCACGCACTGGAGACAGAATTGGATTCCATTTTCTCCGTCGCATCCAGTTCTAGTAAAGGTAATAAGAATGTGATAGATAGGTTAAACCACGCAGAAGAAGTTCAGCTACCAGATGCTGGATGTGTGTACAGTGGGCAGGGTGTAGGTGAGATTCTTTCTATCGCTCCGGCCTATGATATTATAAAGCAAGTAGAAGTAAACGCAACTGAATCTTATTCCCGTCTGCAAACGGTCATGTCCGACTAAAGGGATGTATTTGCGAGAAAAATGAAAGAACTGTAACTTCAAACTTATAATTCTATTAAAATGTCCTCTGCCAAAACATAATTAATAATCGTCCAACATCGTTCACCATTGTGAGTGATGAGTGATGAGTGATGAGGGACACGGAAAAGTCTAATATTGGAAGCTGTATTCATAGAGAGCCTGAGAGCTGAGAGGCATCCTTTGCCCTATCATTAATGTTAAAGGTGTTATTTGATATAAGCAAAGACCGTGAAAATAAACCAAACAAACTAATCGCAAAAAGGATTAGGAGGGAGGCTACATATGCCCAAACAAAATAGTGTACGTACTGCCCTTCATTTACAGGTGATTCAACAGCAGAAGAAGAAAGTTAAGGGAATCTCCTCTCACCTCCGCTTTCTTCTACACTCTCTTCTTTATCAACGTGTCTAGCGTATCATTGATCAATTGCGAAATATACCAGCCTGTTAGTAACAGGATTACAAGCATAGTACTATCACTTCATTTTGATGCACGAACAACCATTCCTCTTCCTACGTGTTAGTCCAGTACAATATACAACACTTCAGGAAGGTAATTCTCTGCAGGACTGGTGCATATACATCTATCTTAGGGACATAGATATTTCCCTCAACCACTGCAATATTTACAACGCACTTTTACTAGAAAAGGTGCACATCCCCTCATCCTCCTAGGAATACTCTAGTACTGGACTACCACTAATGTTCCCTTCTTGACCACTGCTGCACTTCCACTCATTCAAAGAGCAATGCTGTTCCCTGGACCATGCCAGTTCTTATTGTCTCTATTCTCAGCAGCATTAGTTCATGAGGATCGTTCATGCGTATCTTCTATGCCTTGCTACAGCATTAGTTCATGAGGATCGTTCATGCATTGCGCGGGAATCATGAATTTTGCTATGAAATTACATGAATTGAGAAAGATTGCTACCGATGTAGATAGAAGACTATCTGCGAGAAAGGTTTCTCTCATTCTTTTCGAGAACGAACCGAAAACAAAGCTATGGGGGCAGTGATTTCGGATGGTCGGCATTAGGAATTTATTTTCAGCCAATTTGTGATACTAGATTTAGTAGAGTTTACAATCGGAGCACGATTCGAAACTGTTCCGTTGCCCAGCTGCGCAAGTGAAAACAGGAATGTATCTAATATAAAAATGAACAGAATTGGCAATATTGTGCGTGTCATTATTGTACATATGTGCGTAGTGTGTACTTGCCTTGAGTTTATTGAATGTAAATGCATGATATCTTCATCTAGAGGACAGAAGCTGCAAATAAAAATGCGATACTACTGCTGTAAAAGGTTTTACTACAATACTCTTGATATCTGCTAACACCAGCAAGAAGCACTTCAGGAAGAATACTTCGGCTGAATAGTAAAGCTTAAACATGGTTACTCATCCTGCTTACACACTTGTCTACTTGAACGAAGATACCTAGTTACCAGTTACCAGCATCGACTCAGACAACCAAACCTAGAATCCCGTTCATCAATATATCCTCAAGAAGAACAATGTCACCAGCAAGCAAGAGAAAACAATCTGTTACACCTGCAACATCAGCATCCAAACCCAAACGCAGAAAGCCGTCACAAGAAAAAGCATCATTCAACTCCAAACTGAAGGACCAGTCCTCCCTAGCTGTTATTCTATCTGGTCATTCTTTTTCTCATCTAATTGGTTATAACACATGTTTTTGACCTTTTCCTCGCATGATAATTCCTTCACCAACCCGAAACTTGTCATGGAAGAATAAGCGCACTGTACTTCGATGAAGCTACTCTGCTTTCAGGATAAAGTTTTACTTGCAAATGATACTGTCA
>Ga0307981_1001373_pt1 | contig 21905 bp, 24 predicted proteins | sample OrgLakmetagen987_FD_201849 | JGI IMG/M metagenome (GOLD analysis project Ga0307981, IMG submission 201849) | Saline water microbial communities from Organic Lake, Antarctica - #987 | ecosystem: Environmental > Aquatic > Non-marine Saline and Alkaline > Saline | place: Antarctica: Organic Lake... | reverse complement strand
CCTCTGTCACCTCATCCGCGCGCAGGCGACCCGCATCGAGATCTGCTTCGACCCCAACCAGCTCTTCCTGCAACCGTCCAAGGTTGGCCAGCAAGGGAGCTGCCAGGCTGTCTCCCATCGGCCCGTTCTGATCAATCTGGTCGATCTGTACCTGAACCCCGGCCATTTCACCGCGCAGGTGTGCGGCGTAGTCTGACAGGTCCTGCAGATATTGCGGCGTTGGCAGATCCCCGGCCGCGCGCGCCGCCGCCAGCGTCTCTGCAGCCCCTCTTTGATCGGTCGGCAACAAATCAAATTCAGCCTGCCGCGGCAGTGCCGGGATCTCTGGCGGTGTGACCTCCTCATCGCCCATCATCCAGCGCAGCCAGCGCGGCGGCTCGCCAAAGTTGATCAGGCTGGACAGATCAATGCTGCCAATTGCGTCGATGATACGCCCCGGAATGCCCGCAACCCAGTCGATGAATTCCCCAAACCGCTCACGGGCCCCGTCCCAGATGGACTGGATCAGACCGCGACCCGCCGCGACCAATGCGCTGGCCGCCTCGCCTATCCGGGCAGGCAAGCCAGCAAACCAGCCGATGATGTTTTCGGTGACTTCCCGCGCCCGTTCGGTGATCCGGGCGACGTCTTCCTCAGACAAGGTTTCGCGGGTGAACAGACCCGAGAGCAACTCGCCAAGACCCGACAGCTTGTCCCGTACCCAATCCCAGGCTGCACCGAACCCATCGACCAGCGGCGTCAGGAAGGAGAGCTTTTCGCCAACCCAATCGAGACCCGGCTGCAGCGCTGCGCCGATCGCCTGTCCCACGCCGGTGAAGATCGCGCTGATCCGGTCCCAGTAGCGGTAAATTGTCAAACCGGCGGCCGCCACAGCAGCGGCGACCAGCGCAAAGGTCCCCCAGACAGGTGCCGAGATCGTGGCCACGGCTCCGCCGATGGCCGCAATACCCGATGACAAGGCCGCGACGCCCGGGACCGCCAGCGCGATCCCGGTGAGCCCGGCACGCAAACGACCAAGCGTCCCGAGGGGCTGGCCAGACATGGCCGCCAGCGCAGATTGCAATCCGATCATCGAACTTGCCGCCGTGCGCGCCCCGATGGCCGCCCGGCCGATGCTGTTGTAGCCCGCCGCAATCAGTGACAAGACACCCCCGCGTCCCAGAAGCCCGGCAAAGCGCAGCGCCGCCATGGCGCCTTTGAAGGCGATCACCGCTGCAGTCGCCCCCACCACGCGCAGCGTCACCTCCGGATAGGCATTCGCCAGGTCGGCGAGACGGGTGATCAACGGCGTGACGGCTTCGGCGAGCTGCGTGATCGCGGGCATCAGCGCATTGCCGATATTGATCTGCAGCTCGGTCAGAACGTTCTGGAACCGCTGCATATTGGCTTGGAACGTGTTGTTGCGGGCTGCAAACTCCGCAAAGGCGGACCCCGCATAGGTCGCGCGATCCCCCACCATGCCAAGGGTGTCCTCGACCAGCCCGAGATTGGTCAGCAGCGGCCCAAGCGCACGGGCCTCATTGCCAAAGAGCTGCGACGAGATCGCCGCGCGCTGCTCGGCTGGCAACTGGCCAATCCGGCGCAGCACGTCGATCGTGGTTTCAACCGCGTTCTCCTGCATGGACCGCGCGGTATCTTCCGCGTCCAGTCCAAGCGCCTGTAGAGCCCGGCGTTGTCCGGCGGTGGCTGCCTCGCCCTTTGTAAGGGCGGCCCCCATGTTTCGGAATGACGTCGCAGCAACCTCGCTGGTCGAGCCTGCTGCCAGCATCGCGGAGGCGAAGGCGGATGTTTGCTCCGCGGTAAAGCCAAACATGGTCGCCTGCGCGCCCACACGCTGGACCACGTTCAGAATGTCCGCCGCACTCGAGGCCTGGTTGTTGGACAGATGGTTCATCGCATCGGCCAGCGACACCGTCTCGTCGATGGTCAGGTTGAGGGCGGTCATCAGGTTGGCCATCGAGCCACCCGCCTGCTCGGCGCTGATATCAAACGCCACCCCAATCCGGGCGGCCGCATCCGTGAAGCGGATCAGGTCCTCACCAGCAATTCCGGCCTGTCCCGCTGCTGCGGCAATGTCTGCAAGGCCTGTCACCGCGATGGGAATGTCGCGCGACAGCGCAAAGAGGTCCTGCTGGAACTGCGCGAAAGCGTCTGGTGTCGGAAAGTCCACCACCTTGGCCACATCGGCCATGGCGCTTTCAAAATCCGACGCGGCCTGGATCGGCGCGCCGATCGCGCTGCGCAGCGCGTAAAAGCTGGCCACCGCATCCACCAGCCCGCCGCGTGCGTCAGCCAAGGCGCGGTTGTTGCGGGTGATGGCCGCGTTCAAGCGATCCCCGAAGGTTATGGGCTGGCCATTGGTCTCACGGACCGTGTTCGAGATGCCCGCCAGCGCATTCGCCGCCCGGCGCGCCGGGCTGGTTACTCGGTCCAGCAGTTCGATGACCAGTTGGGATGTGAGCTGTGTCATCTGGTCACCTCATCCTCTTGGCAACGGCCATACGTCGGGCCTCCGCGTGCCACAGCACCACCTCGGCCCACTCCATCTCTTCAAAAGCCGTGAGCGGCGTGTTCAGCCAGTGGGCAGTTTCGGCAACGACCGATCGCCAGGAGGCGAAGCCGTGCCCTTGGGGAAAAAATCCGCAATCACCTCCGACAGCGCGGTGAAGTCATCAGTGTCCAGATCCTCGATCATCTCGATCGGGTATCCCGTCAGTGCCGAAGCCATGACAATGCCCTGATCCAGACGATCGGTGATGCCGTCCAGTGCCGCATTCATCCGCTTGAGGTCCTTGACCTTGGGCTTGGCAATGCGGATCTCGGTGATTTCCCGGCCCTCAAAGGTCACCGGCACGGACAGGGAAACGGTTTTTTGTTTTACTGCGTCAGACATGGATCACCTCAGAAACCATTGGGGATGCGCAGGATGCCGCGCTCATCTGCGTTTTCCGACACGCCGTTGACACGCCAGTCGGTTGTGAAAAAGTCCCAGTAGTAGACTTCCTTGCCCTCGAAATAGAGCTCATAGTGCATGATTTCGCCAATCGCGTAATCGAAACTCTGCAGATCGCCGCGCTTGAACGACTCTGCATTGGCCGTGCCAAGACGACCCTCAAAAACCGCCTTGGCCTCAATGGCCACGCCGTTGCGCTTGTCTCGCACCGAGCCGTAGGCGGTGAACTTCTTGCGCGCCCGGGCACCTAGACCAAACTGCGCCAGAACCTGTGGGTCCCAGCCCGCTAGCTTGAAGTTGGCCTCAAGCTTTTCGATGCCAAGCGCAACTTCGACCTGAACGCGCGACCCACCGGGATGATGGTCCTGAAACATCTCCTGCAGGTTCGGCAATTGCAGTTCGGTCAGCGTCAGGTGCTTGGAGGCCGACGGGTCCTCGTCGCCGCAAAAAAGGTTTGCGGCCTCCATGACGTAAATGTTGCTCATCAGAGCGTCTCCTTTTGTTCAGTAATTAGCCGGTGATCGTGCCGACCTGCGCCAGCAGATCATCAAGCAGCGCATCAAGCGCCGGGCGGTACCGCGCGGACTGAATGCCGAGATAGCGCAGCACCGGTGCTTCCTCGGCAGCAAAGCTGACCGTGAAGCGGCCCTGACGCAGTTCCTCAGGCGTGTTCTGATCGCGCGTGAACTTCATCTCGAAGCCAAGGATATCGCCATCGGCCTTGAGATTGCGCAGGCCGGTTTCCATCGTGTTCAGGATCGCCTGGATGGTCTGGCCCGTGATGTTGAACCGCCCGAGATAGAACCGCAGGGTCCGAAGCAGCATCAGGTGGATGAAGTCGCGCCCCCGGGTGACGTTATAAAACCGCCAGAGGTCGTCCTCGCCCGCGTTGTCAGTGCCCACGAAGATGAAACCACCCTGACCGATGGCGCTCTCCACGCCCATTTCACCGCGCAGGAGCACGCCGACATTGGCCGACAGCAAGCGCTGGCCTTCGGTCGCGCCATCGGTGAGCGAGAAGTTGATGGGACGTGAGGGACCAACAATGCCCTGCACCGGCTGGTTGGCCCAGCTGTGGAACGGTCGGCCCTGCTTTTCGTGGTCGCGGCGCACGCCGATGCCAATGATGGCCGGCGAAAGCGGCTGCACGACAGAAACGCCACCGGCAAACACTTTCACTGCAGGGTCGACCGGGATCAGGCGCTGCGAGGCAATCGTCTCTCGCCAATCGATGGCGTCCTGCTCAGTGGTGGCGGGGCCATCGACAACCGCATGCGCCAGAAGTTTTTCGCAGATCGCGGGCAGCGCTGCACAGACCGGGTTGGCCTCACCGACACCGCGTTGACTGGTATAGCCCGGAGCGCAAATCAGGCGTGGGATGATACCAAGCTCTGGACCCGCGGCGATGAACGCCTGCAGGCCGGTCGCGACGCCGTCGCCGACGATATTGGCGATGGTCGCGTCAGCATCGGCACCGTCTTCAACGCGCACAACCACGACCTTGGCTGCCACCTGGAACTCACCAAGCTGCGCGTTGATCAGTGTGACCGCGTCGCGCAGCGTGCCAGTTGCCCCGAGCGCTGTCAGCTTGGTGGCATCGTCAGAATAGAGGAACACTGGCGTATCGGCCGGGAACACCGATGCATCCGCATCGGGCGCCGTGCCGATCAGGCCCACAACGGACATATCGCTCCAGACGGGCGGGCGCGGCTCAGTATCGATCCGCGTGATCGAAATCCCGAAGGTCGGGTCAGACATGAGAAGGTCTCCTTGAATAGATGAACACCCACGCGACCGTCAGGCGCGCGTGAAGGTATATTGGATGCTTGGGATCGGCGGTTGGCCGAGGTTCAGAACGACAGCGTCGGTGTCGTGATATCGAGGTCGGTCTTTGTGTCGGACTGGATCTGCACCTCGAGGATCAGCGCCGGGCCTGCGGATGCGGAGGGTTCCCCGAAGACCCGGATTGCACGGATGAAACCACCGGCCCCGTCATCGACAATCTCACTCACCTGCACATCGCGCACATCGGTGATGCCCAGCTTGGTGCTGATCTCTGTCAAGGTGGATCGCATTTGCACCTCCTCCGTCAATACGTCCCGCCATCAACCAGATCGATCCGGTCTTGCAGCGCCGTCAGCGTTGATTGCAGGTTGGAGACCTGCGCAATCGTATGGCCATGAGTGCTGGCCGCTTTGCTGGCGAGCTGCGCCGTGAGGTTGGGAATATCCCCGATCCCGAGCGCCACTTCCCCCGCCTGGCCATTCACGGACGACACCGGGCCATTGGCCAGAACGCTTTCGGCAATATCCGCCGCCGCCGCCGCATCCTGTGCCGCCTGCTGGGCCAGGGCTAGCGCACTTGAAACTGCGGCGGCCGTTTCAATCACGGAAGCTGCAAGGCCCGCGCTTGCAGAAATCACCCAGTCGCCATGGACGGCCGCACCAATATCTCCGTTGACGGCCACCACTTCGCCCGCGAGCCCGCCATTGGCGCGGCTGTAGCCGTCGACCCGGAACACCGCCCAGTCGTTCAGGCTGTCGTCGACATCGCGCGTCAGCACGACATAGGGTGTCGGCGCAAAGAGCGCTCGTGCGGGTGTGTTATCGATCTCAAAGGTGGTCTGCAGACCCACCGACACAGTGAGCGGCGTTGAGGACGTGGCCACCAGAAACCCGTTCTCGGCCGCCGCTGTTGCCGTGGCGAGCGCAGGACCCAATACCTCATTTACCCGCGACAGCCCCAGGGTCACCAGATTGTCGGTGGCACCGCGGATGCGCGCAAGCTGGGCATCGAGATCGCCGAGGCTTTCGGCAATCAAGCGGTAGCGGCGATTGAAGAAGTCCCGATCAAGGTCCTGATTGTCCCGCACCCGCAGATCTTCAAACCTCAGCATGGCGTCACCCTTTCTTCAGCGGCTCGGATGTGGCGATCGCCTCGGGATGGTCTGCTTGCAGGCCGTCGAAGATGGCAGCTGTCACCGTATAGCGCGCGCCCGGCCGGAACCGGGCCCCGGCAAATTCAAGGGGACGGTTCACCGTCACCCGGTAGTGGGTTAGTTTGGATGCCATTTGGCTGTCTCCTCAATCGGATCAGGTCTGGGCGTATTCGATCAGCTCACTGACCAGAAACGGCACTGCCGCGCTCACCGTCGAGCCAATGATCTTGACCGCGTAGGTGCTGACCGAGGCTACGTTGAAGATCGAGGTCCGCCGTACCGTGCCATCGGCCAGCACCACATCCTCAACCACATCGGCCGACTCCACCCGGTCCAGCGCGGCACCGGTCATAAGCGTCACGGTGCAATCGTGGTTCACCTCTTCAAAATGCTGCAGGTCGGTGACCACCTTGACGCTTGTTGTGGCCGAGCCGAGCGTGCGCTCATCCGACACCCAGGTGAACGCAGTCTTTGGCCGCGTTGCGACCGTCTGTGAGCCCGCAAGCCCAAAGCCCGGCATCAGGTCCGTGGTGCCCGTGAGCGTCATGCGCAGCGGCAGGATGCCCGGCAGACCCGAGAGGTCCGGACCGCTGGTATCACCATCAAGCGCCACCCAGGCCCCGTTCACCTGCACCTCGATATCCGTGCGGCAGGCAGGCGGCGTCACGCCTTCGTGCAGCACATCAAGATCGAGAATGCCGCCTGCCAGCTGCAGCGCTGTCAGCTCGACCGAGAGCCGTGTGCGCTCGAACCGCGCAAAGTAGAGCCGCATTTTCATGTCATCGACGAGGTTGCCCGCGAAGAACGCGCCATCGGTCGAGACAAAGAACGTGCCCTGCACGACCCCGTTGTCGGTATTGGTCATGGCGACATAATGATCACCGGTGGTGACCAGCACGATCGCGTAGCGCCGTCCGGCCGTCAGGAAGGTTGGCGTGATCGGCAGTTTGCTCTCCACCAGCGACGGCAAGCCCACCTCCGTCGAGATCGCCCCCACCTGAATATCCGCCACTGGCAGCGTTGTGCGCGAGATCACGCGGGACAGGTCCGGCATGCCAAAGGCGGTCTCGGTCACCAGCAGTGTGACATCCCCCGCAGCGGCCTTGCGTGAGAAGTAAAGCCCAACCTGGCTCAGCCAGCCATCTTGCGAGTTCAGGAAGGTCTGCGCCACTTGTTGGCCGTTGATCGTGGCCGTGGTCGTGACCCGGTCCCAGTATTGCTCCTCATAGGTGTCGATCCAAAATCGCCGCACCCGGATCCAGTGCACATTGCCGTTGGGCACGCGCGCGCCATTGGGCATGCGGTCCGGCAGGCCGTTGGTGACCTCCCAGGTCTCTCCATCCCGGCGGAAGATATTGCCCGCCAGATCGTAGGTGCCTTGACGCCACCAGCGGCTGTTGGTGCAGACCACCATGGAATTGCCATAGCGCCGCCGCGTGCGCGCTCGGGTCAGCTGGCGAATATCCGTGGTCTCGAAGGTGTACTGCGCCAGCCGCGTCTCGGAGGCATAGCCCGTCAGATCAAGCCGGATGCCATGGGCGTATTTGGGCAGCACGAACCCGCTGGTATTGGCGATATAGACGTTGTTGGGGTTCAGCAGTGCCAGTTCCGAGGTCTCGGACCCCGCCCGTGGAAACCGGATGCCTTCCTCGACCACCGCGTCAAAATCGGGGTGATCGACATTTGAGCCATCAGCCGTCAGGAAATGGTTGGTGCCGTAGTAGATATAAGCGCCCGGCGCATAGACCTCGGTGCGCAGTTCATCGAGCTGCTCCGTCAATTCCACAATCTCGGCCTTGGTGGCATAGCCCGCCAGCCGGTCTGCCAGCGCCGACAGATCCGTACGCAGCGTATCGACCTGGCCGCTGATCTGGCCGCGCCAGCGCTCCAGCGCAATCGTGCGGTTTGCGACATTGCGCAGGTTTGGCAGCTGTGTCGCCTGCCACTGCTCGATCGCCACAACGCCGGTGGTGTCGAGCAGCACATAGGCGATGACCGTCACATTGGCATCCGTGGCGGGATAGCTGGGGTCCGGCCCTTCGGTACCCGCCACGGTTGAGATTTCCGCGCGGCGAAGGCTCTCCATCGCGACTGATTGCGGCTCAGTGGTGCCGGTCTGCGCGTCGATCAGAAAGTCGCGCGGCTGGATATCCGTCTCGACCTCCTGGCCGAAGCTGACAATCGCCACGCGCTTGCGGGTCACCAGCGGCAGCACGTTGAAGAGATCAACGATGATGTCCTCACCGCGCGCATAGACCGCTCCACCGGCGTAAAGCCTGCCTGCCGACAGTGTGATCTCGGTCGCGGCGGTCTTGGTGGCGGAAAAGCCGGAATAGGCCTTGCCGCTTTCAACCGCATCGCGGACGATGTGATCCATCGAGGTGCGGGCAAAGTCCTGCATGTTGTTGAGATCGGCGGATTGCAGTTCCTGCCGATCGCGGTAGATGACGGTGCGTTCCATGTCTCAAACCTCTGTCAAAGTGCCGAGCGTGATATCGCCCACTGTGCGGCGGTCGCCCGGTCGCGGCACGCGCCAGGTCTTGGTGTTGATCAGGACCTTGTCCCGCAGCGATTTGGCGACCATCACCGCCTCGCGCGCATCCGCGACCGGCTTGGTACTGGCGGCCACCACATAGCCATTGACGAAACGGCCCACCGTACGCGGATACCGACGCCCCGTGATGCGGGTCAGCACCTCGGCGTGGTATGGCGGCATCCCGAGCCGGGTGTAGCCCAGATGGGTGGACCGCTTGCGCTCGTCGAGCACGCGGGCCGGATCGTGGATGTGCCAGCGATCATAGAGATACTGCCAAGCGATGGTCTCGGGCAGGAACGTGCCTGCCACATGCTGGCACGGCACACCGGGGAAAATCGCTCCAAACCGGCGCGGATGTGTCTCAGCAACCTGCTGTGGGCGCACATCGATCAGCTCGCCTTTTGGCAGCACGGTTGTGTATTGCTCGCGGCCCAGCCGGTAGCTGTAGGTCGTGGCCCGCGGGAGGCGCACGATGCGTTGGCGCACACCGATATCATCGATCAGAAACGCGCGGGCTTTGGGCGCGACGTTCAGGTGGATGGCCGCCGTAGGTTTGGGGGCTAGGACCACCTCGTCATAGGCAATCGTGTTGAACTCCCCAACGCGTTCTGGCGTGACCGTGCGCAGCGTCAGGGTCGTTTCGCGGCCACGATCATGCAGCTTGGCGGTGCGCACATAGCGCGTGCCCTGCACTGAGACCGGATTGTTTGGCCCGGCAAAGGCCGTGCCCGGGCCGTCAGGCGCCGAAAGATACCGGGTGTTCCGACCGGAAACACCCCGGGCGATGAACGGATAGACCCGAAGCTGGGCAAAGCGGTCGAGATAGGCGGCGCGTTCCTCATCCCTGAGCGCCTGTGTCATGAACGTCTTGGCAGGCGGCACGATAAAGCGCCGCGCTTGCGCCCCCATCACGGCGAGCGCTTCCGCGATGGCGGTCTGTGTGCCCTTGATCGCGTGAAACGGCAGTGATCGCGCGGTGCGCGCGCGTTTTGTCTCCTCCGGCCAGTCCTTGTCCCACAGATCGACCGAGAGGCTCCAAGCGAGCCAAGGCAGGTGGCTGCTGGGGATCTGATGCGGTTGCACCAACGGACGCAACCCGATGGGAAGATCGGCAATGCGTGCGCCAGTGAGATCGGCCGCCTCTTCGAAGGCCGTCCGGTTGTCCGGCAGCAGGGTCTCACGGGTCATGGACGGGGATCCTATTCATCGCGCAGGGCCGCGACAGTGATGGTCATGGCGTCGAGGGCATAGACCTCGGTCGGGCCGAGCACGATGTCCGCAGCAGGCGTAACCAGATCCACCGAATGCACACCTTCAACATGCAACTTCGAAAAGATCGCAGAACGCCGCAGGTTCATCCCCAGCATCCGGTTCGTTGCCATCCATTCCGTCAGCGCGGTGAGCGCGCGTTGATGCACCACGTTGCCGTCAGGGCCCGGATAGAGGGTCAGCTTTGCCTCGACCGAGACCCGGTAAACCTGGGGGCCCAGGACTTCGACCATGTCCGTCAGCGGGCGCACGTCATTGTCGATGAGCGACAGGCGGACGGTTTCGCGTTCCGTAAGGCTGGGAACCGGATCAGGTCCCGCCCGCAGCATGGTGACACGCACCCGGCCGGGCGTCGTCATGATCGCCGTGGCATCGCGCGCCCAAGGCGCGGCGGTGAGCGCATGATAGACATACGCCCCTTCAGGCCCGGCCACGGAGAACGCCTCTGGGGCCAGCTGCACGCGACGGCGCAGGCGATCATCGTCTTCCACCACCAACACGCCGGTAGCATCCTCGACCTGCATCCGCTGCGTGGCGAACAATGCGGCCAGATGATCGAGGTTGCTGCCGTAAGACGAGGCCAGCAAAGCCGAACGGGCCGCATCATTGATCCGCGCACGCAGGAGCATCTCGCGATAGGCGAAGGCCTCGATCAGCTTGCGCGCGGGCTCGCTTTCGAGATCAATGACGCCGGTGATCGCCGGAAACCGCGCGACCAGATCATCGCGCATCTCGGTGACGATTGTCTCATAGTCCAGCGTCTCGATCACATCCGGCGGCGTCAGACCGGAAAGGTTGATGGCGGTGAAACGGCTCATGCTTGGGCCTCGCGTTCCTCGATCAGCACCCCGTCCGGGTTGGCATAGGCATTGATGCGGCGCGCGCCTTCAACCGTGAAGTCGCCATAGGTGGCCCGTGGCCGGTACTCGCCCTCGAGGAAGAGATGCAGCCGACCGTCGCGTGTCACCTCAACGATCTGAATGCGGGTCACGCGGTAGCGCGGCTCGAATTGCTCGATCGCAGAGGTCACCGCGGCAAACCACGGCGTCACCTCATTGGGCGTGATGGTGCGCCCCAGCAGGTTCGGAACAAACGATCCATACCATTCACGCATGATCCGGGCGCCAAACCGCGTGGTAAAGATGTCCTGCAGGCTCTGGGCCACGTGTGGCCAGCCCTCAATCACACCGCCCGTTACGGCGTTCAGGCCAACGGACGGGTTTATGCTGCGCGTGGCCACCGGTCAGCCCGCATCATCAGCAGTCGCATGATCCTCACCAAGATCAGGTTTGATGCGCGATGGTTTCTTGGACTTGCTTACCTTGGCCGCGGGCGTTTCTGCCAGCGCTTCATCGGTCTCTGGTTCGGCCTTCACCGGCGGCACATCGAGCCGTCGCAGCGTGCCAAGCCGAAGCTCATGCTCGGCCTGCTTGTCGGTCAGCGTCAGCACGGTGCCCACGCCAGTGTTGGTCTGGCCCGCAATGAAGCGGCCAGCTTTCTCGGTAATCGCGTATCGGTTCATTCCGATGTCCTTTCCTGCATATCGCGCCTTGCAGCGCAGTGGCGATTTCAAGGTTGGCGTTTCCAACCTTGAACTTCAGCAGCCTTATTCCCCGGCAAAAACGTCTGGTGACCCGGCAGCGACTGAGGATCCACAAGCCACCGGATCGCCAATCCGCCCTAGCTGGCGGCCATTGGCAAAGACCGTGGTGGATCCAGAGGCCAGCACGCTGGCATGGGTCTGTGGGATCGCTGGACAGGTATGCGCATCCCATCCATCGCTCTGGCGGTGGACCGCGATCCTGTTGGCAAAGACATCCGGACTGCCCCCCGTGCTCGGCCGGGGCGGCCAGCAACCATGCCCGGTGCAGGCGTCGCCGCGGCGGGTGACAGCTGGCATGAGGTGCCCCTTTTCGATCAGTTCAAATCAATCCGCGCACCGTTTATGGTGACGCCGTCTGCGTTCAGCACGATGCTGCTGCCATTGGTCGAAAGCGTGATCTCTGCCGCTGTCAACTTCAGCATCGACCCGCCCACATCGACATGCACCAGATTATCCGCGAGCGTCATCCGGGCATTGCCATAGGTGATGACATTCTCATCCCCCGCGGTTGAGGGGCTCGGATTGCCCGCGTGATGGGTCAGCGGCACCGCCACCGCCTGTTGGAAATCCCCCGTAGGCGACATCACCGTGAATTGCTGCCCAACCGTGGGCGGCGTGTGCACACGCAACGCACCCGAGAACTGGGCATAAGGCAGCCAGGGTGACAGGAACCGGCCCTGTCCGCCATGCGTGGGTCCAAAATCGAGCCGGATGCGCTGGCGTCCGGGGTCGACCTCCGCCACCGTGCCATGCCGCATGACGCCTGCGACACGGCGCTCCAGATCGGTCACGCGCGCAACGAGCTCGACGATTTCGCGGATCGCCATGGCTATGACCCTTGTGGCTCAAAGACGACTGTCTGGTCGAAATCCAGAAACGTGATGTCCGCGAGCGGTTGCGGGTCCGCGTCAAGATCCGCAACCGGCCCGATGCCGATCTGGTTTGCCACCTCCAGCGGCACGCCGAGTGTTTCCGCAGCCCGGCGCCAATCCGCGAGCTCGCCCTCTATTTCTGCCCGCAGCAGGCTCGCGATGCCCGCCAGCGCCGCGTCGTCGTCCATCAGCGCGAGGAGCTGGCCCCACGCGCTGGTCGACGCCACAGCCCCGCCAGAAACCGGCGTTTCCACCAGATCGCAGCTCAAGACCAGCTGCCGCGCAGCAAAGCGCACGCCGTTTTCGGCCGATGCGCCGCGCCGGGAAAGGCTGCGAGTGATCCGGGGGACCAGCATCATCCAGACACGCGACCACGCGTTGTCGTCGCGGTTCAGGGCGCGGACCACCTGATGCTCCATGATGTCGAGAGTCAGCTCCATCCCTTCATCGGTGTGCGGAATGGCAATGGTGATTTGACCGCCGTCCCCATCAGACGCGGGCACTTCGACCCGGGATGCAATGGCGATCTCGATCACCAGCTCACAACGATGGTTTCCGCTGCCAAGATCGCGGCCGGTGACGTCCAGCTCATGCTCATCAGTCGTCAGCACAATCAGCGGCTGGCGCTGTTCAGCAATGGTCTGGTCGATCGGGTCGACCGCGCTGTCGAAGACCCGTGGCCCGGCCAGCGTCCGGTCGAGCAGCGCACGGGCGGCCGCGAGGCGCATGGCAAGACGGGTCAGGCTCATGACGGCAGGTCCTCCCATACGAGAATAAGGTTCATGTCGCCCATGTCCGTGTGCTGAACTGAGGAGACCGCATAGGTCGGGCTGGCAGCCCGGCTGGTGAGTGTGAGCGTGTCGCCCTTGGCCGGAAGCGCGGTCAGCCCATCGACCTGCGCCCTGGCGAGCCAGAACTCGGCGCTGGCCGATGCCACGCGCGTCGTCCCCGAGAATTCGGAGCCCCGGGCGATCCCCTTCAGCCCGTCATCTGCAGGGCCCGCGGAGAACACCCCGTAGATGAGGTGCTGCGGCCGGTCCGGGTCGACTGCGCGCTCGACATATTGGGCCGAAACGCGCGGCCGATGAACCGCAACCTCCGCGAAGGCGCCCTTGATCGCGCCCGAGAGAGCGGCGTCGAGATCGTCAAACATGGAAGCCACGGCTCAGGTCCTTTCAGCGGGCGGCCTCACGCACCAATCAGGTGCGCTTGCCAGGGATCAGCACGCGCGGACGGGTGCAGTATTGCAGGGCGTTCATCTGGAACTCGAGGTTCACACCCTTGCCGTTCTGCATTTCCCACTGCTTGCCATAGAGCCGCTGGCCCGGCGTGTTCACCGTCTCGATGTAATCCGCCGGGGCATAGACCGTGCGGAAGAGACCGGGCACGCCCATGGGCACGAGATGGCACTTGTCGGTCTCGATGCCGACATTCTGACCACCGCGGTAGTTCATCCAGGTGATGCCGCCAAACTCGAACGCACCATAGATGCCGGAATTGCCGGAATTGATGTAAGCGTTTCGCAGTGAGGCGGCGTCGGCATAGCCCTTGTAGGTCTCGCGGACTTCCTTGTGGCCGATCAGATCATCGAAGAACGCGTCGCCACACAGCGCGATGACGCTCGTGTAGGGCAGACCGTCGAGAATGCCGGCCATCTGGCGGATGACACCGGCGCATTTTTTGCGCAGCGCACCATCGGTGGCACTGGCGTTGTCGAGGTCAAAGTCGACCACGGCCTGCTGGTTTTCGCCAAACTCGGTAAAATAGTCAAAGAGCACCGAGCCGTCAGCGTCCAGAAGCTGGCCGGTCTTGAGGATGTTCAGGCGGTGGTATTCCTCGGTCAGCGCGAAGAACTGGCTGGCTTCCGCCGCACGGTCCGCGATCTTCTGCTGCAACCGCTCAACGGCGACTTCCTGCCCAAAGGCGCGCACCTGCTGGACCTCATCGGCATAGATCGCATCGTCCACCTGGAAGTGGGGCACCTTGAGCATCCGCATGGCGCGTTTGGATTTGTCGAAGGTCTGGCCGGGACCGCCACGCGGGCTGGCCGAGACCAGCATTCGGTTCTGCTCCTTATCCTTCTCGATCGCGATATCAAGCGTGTCGATGCTGGTCGTTTGGAACAGCCCCATCTGGCCAATGCGCGACGGGGTGTATTTGATCTCACGAAGCGCATCCGTGAGGCGCATGACGCTGAAGGCGTCCTGACTGAAGATATTGAGGATCGACATGGGAAGTCCTTTATTGCGGCGGCGCGCCAGCGACTGGCCACGCGGGATTGGCCCGTGGCCTGAGGGCGCGAGGGATCAAATTTGAAATGTGAGGAGTTCGGGGCTGGCGTTAGCGCACGGCGAAAGTCACGCGCGCTCAGCGCACGATAATGCCGACAGCGGCCAGATCACCCTGGGCCGCAGCCTTTTCGGCAGGCTGATCCCGGTCGGGATGGTAGGTCAGGACCTTGCCGTTCACCTCAGCGTCCCGAGTGATGCCGGCAACTGCAACATCACTTGCCGTGGCATCACAGCCATAGAGCGCGATGGCCACCGCGGTCTGGCTGCCATCGGTGGCACCGATAGCGCTGGCCAGATATTTGCCGCTGGCGGTGATTTTGCCCAGCACGGTGCCCGGGGCGATGATGCCAGCACCGCTGGCGATGGTGATATTTTCCCGCGAGCGCTGGCCATTGGCCTCGGTCATCAGGAATTCGCCGGGATGGCGGCCTTCTGTGAGAACAGTCATGGTCCTTCTCCCTTATTCAGCCAAAGCGCGCATTGGCGTGGGTGATGGCTTTGGACCACCCCGCCACGCTGCGCTCGGCGCGGTTGTGTTGATCTGCTGGGGTTTCAGCCCCGAGTTCAGTCTCGTGTGCGGCCCGGTCGGCAATCGTCGTGGGGACCAATGCCTTGGGGGACGCCGTCATAACTTTCGCTGCATCCACAGCCGACATCTCGGTTTCAAGCGCCAGAACCAGCGCCTGGGCTTCCCGGCCTTCGGCCTCGGGCGCTGTCAGGATAGACTTGATGCGGGACGTGGCCTCGGCTTTGCCAGCGGTGACACCGGCGGTATGCGCCTCGGTGCGGGCGGCATCGACAGCCGCTTGCAGGTCGGCTGGGCTAATGGCCGAGACGTCACTCGCGGGCGCCTCGTTCTGGATGGTTCTGGTCATGGGTCCTCCCTTTCTCTGGGAAATTGCCACGGAGGGCGGTTGCGAAAGCGTGGCGATAACCTCGTCCAGGCTCGCCATGCGATCGGCGAGACCTTGAGCAATGGCATCCGCGCCAAGATAGGTGCGGGCTTCTGTGGCGCGGATCGCCTGCTCAGTCATGCGACCAGTCCGACCTTCCGCGACCAAGCCGATGAATTGATCATATATTTTGAGAACTTCGGCCTGCAGATCCGCGCGCACCGCGTCCGACAGCGGTCCGAACGGGTTGCCGTCGACCTTATGCGCCCCGGCATGAATGAGCGTCGGCTTCACGCCGCGATCTTCCAGCTCGCCCGAGCGGTCGAGATGGGTCAGCACCACACCGATGGAGCCGACCATGGAGGTGGGCGAGACGATGATTTCGCGCGCAGCACTGGCGATGCCATAGGCGGCCGAGGCGGCCACATCATTGACGAAGGCCAGAACCGGCTTCACCTGGTTCACAGCGCGAACGAGGTTGGCTGTCGCGAACATGCCCGTGGCCTCACCGCCGGGACTGTCGATATCTAAGAGGATCGCCCGCACATCCGGGTCGGCTTGCGCCTCGCGCAGCTGCGCGGCGATGCCTTCATAGGAGACCAGCCCCGAATTGGCCCCGATCCAGGCCCCGCGGTTCACCAGGCTGCCCACGATGGGCAGGATGGCAACACCGTTTGCAACGCGCATGGAACCGACGCTGCCGTTGTCGCGGCGGTAACTGCCGACAAAGCGGTTGGCCTCGGGCCCCGGCAGGCTCATAGGCTCGATCCCAATCCGGCCCTGCAGCACATGCAGGATCAGATCGGCCTTTTCCGGGTGCAGCAGCAGCGGCCGGTTCAACACGCGGCCCGCAATTTGTGCCAGCGTCGGCCCCGCCGGCGCCACCGCAGAGTGTTCAACATCGGGCGGTTCCGTCATCGCACCCCTCCTGTTCCAAGCGCAAACCGCCGCGGGCCACGGCCCTGTTGCTGGGCACATTGCTCTTCAAAGCCGCGAAGGACGGCCAAGAGCCGGTCTGGATGCGCCCGGTGATAGGTCACCGAGCGTTCCACCCCGTTCGATCCCGCCCGGAAGCGCACCTCCATGGCCCCTTCACCTGCGACAAGCCGGACATAGACCTGCCGCAGGCTGGCGGCCGCCGCGCAGGGATCGGCATCGTCAATGCTGATGGTCATGTCTCCGCCTCACCACTAGTTTCGTCCTGTTCATCTGCGACAGCGGCACTCGGTCCACCGCCCTGCGCGCCCATCATCTGCGGCTCCGGCAGGCCGTATTCGGCCCGCAGCGCCTGTTCCTGCGCCAGTTGCTGGTAAACATCGTCCACATCGGCCCCGAGATCGGTGCAGATCATCGCGTCCGACATCACACCAAGGCGCTTCCAGACCTCATGCGCCTTGGCTTTTTTCAGATCATCGGCCTGCGGGCGCGGATCACCCCGCCATTCCGCGCGGCATGCAGCGGTGCGATTGGCCATGAACCCGGCAATCCCGCCCGGGAACGGCAGGGCTCCCGCCTCGATCTCTTCCTCGAGCCAGGCCTCAAAGATCGGCTGGCAGAACGGCGCCATGATGTTGCGACGCCGGGCTTTCGTGATGGCAAAGATCTCTGTCGTGGCCGCCTGCAGCGAGGAATAGGTCGCCCCCACATTGTCGCCCGTCGCACTTTCATAGGTCAGCCCGAGACAGCGCGCGAGTTCGCGCAGCAGATGCATGGCGAAGGCGGCATAATCCGAAGACGGGTGGTTGCTGGTGTGAAACTTAAGCTCCTGACCCGGAAACAGATGCGCCAGGCGGCCATTGATCCCCACATCCAGCGTGCTGCCGTCGTAATATCCTGCGACCATCTCGATATAGGCCTCCATCGGCGATATGCCTTGCGCCAGCATCTGCGCCTGTTCTTGTGGCGTCAGCAGCCCCTGCAACACCTGTTCCGTCGGCTCGTCGGAGGTGATCGTCACCGCAAACAGCGTCTGCACGATGGCCGCCATCAGCGTGGCATCCGCCAACTGGTCAAACTGCCGCGCCACCTGCAGTGCCGGAACCAGAGGCGAGATGCCCCGGTGTGTGCCAGGCGCGCCCTCGAAGATGTGGATCACCCGTGGTCGACCTGCCCGGTCGCGGGCGCGCACATCGTATTCCACGTCATGCCGGAACAGGTCCTTGCGGATCGCGCGGTAGCCCACGGGCATGCCATCGGCGTCCGTATAGACACCGTTGATCAGCCGCTTCATGCTTTCCGTCTTGCGCGACAGCCGCTGCGGCGGCAGCAGTCGCACCTTGGTGCCGTAGCGGTTCCAGGCCCGTTTGCGCCAGGGCAGTTCCGCGAGGATTTCACCGGTGACCAGCCAGGATCGAAACGCCGCCGCCTGCATCTGGCCAAAAGTGCGCAAGCCCTGAATGTCGCATTCCTGCGCGCTGCGCGCCCAGAGCTCGAACCGGCGCTCCACCGTCTTCGCCCAGTCCGAGGCCTCGGCTGGCGTCATGCCAAAAGTCTCGTTCTCTGGCAGCGCCTTCAGCTGCAGCCCCGTGCCCACGGTGTTGGCGACGCATTGCTCCATGGCCCCGGCCAGCCAGCCGCTGTTGTGCAAGAGGTCACCCACCCGCGCGGCCGCATCGTCCCAGGCCTCGCCAATATCATCCTGGCTTTCCCGCAGCGCCGGTTTCCAGCCCGCGAAGGTGACACCGCGCCCACCGCGCATGTATTTGCCCGAGGGTTTGGGGAGGGTCATCCCCTCAGGCCCCACTGTCGGAGGCAGCGCCTCGGCCAGCAGGTGTTTCAGCCTTCCGATCATCGACATATGCGTTACCTGTTCAATCGGCTGCCCTGGCGTGCAAACCGCCCGCGCAGTTTGGCGGTGCTGTCAGGACCCGGTGATGCATGAGATGCTGCCAGACCTGATCGATCAGGCTCCGGTGCGGCCACCATTGACGGGTCATGGCCATCTGGCACCGCCGCCTCAATGGACAGCTTGCGCTCTACCCCTTCCGGGATCCGCTGAACGTTCAGCGTGTAGCCTATGGCGGCACAGAGCGCCTCGCAGTCGAGAAAGTGGTTGTTGCGCGAGCGTTTGACCCAGACCGGCTTGCCCTGCACGACAATCCGCGCCTCCGAGGTCAGCTGCTTGCAATAATCCTCCGACACCGCCTCATGGACATGAAACGCTCCCGGCTGATCGGCGGGCGTGCGGATGCGCGACATCACCAGCGATTTGAAGAAATCCGTCGACAGCGTCACCAGATCGATCGAATAGAGCGCGCGTTTGCCGTCCGGCTTTACCTCGATTTTCGACACTCTGTAGGGCGGGTTTTGCTGATCCCGGCCCTTGGTGGGCGAGCACAGCCAGCTGTAGCGTCGACAGAACTCATAGACTTTGTGCTCGTTGCCCAGTTCCGGCTTGTCGGGCCGGAACCCTGAATCCACAAACACCTTCTCGATCTGCATGCCGCCCACCGGCACCAGCATCAGGTCCGCCAGCGCCGACCAGACATCGTCATCCTCCGTGGGTCCGTAAAGCTGACCAAACTCCACCAGCCAGGACGTCCCGCGCGCGCCAAACGCCCGGATCACATAGACCAGGCTGAACTTCTGCACGTCGACGCCCATTACAAGGCGCAAGCCCCCGGCTGGCACGTCCCCCGGCCGATACGGCTGGCGCCGCTCCATGATTTCCTGCCAGTCCGGCACATCGCCCGAAGCGGTCATGGCGTAGCATTCGCCAAAGCCCGCGTTCATCGCGGTCTGGATCCGGCCGTGGTCGCCCGATTGCAGCGCCGTCAGGTACGTCTCGGCCCGCTGGCCCCAGGTGACGAAGGGCGAGCACAGGCCCGAGGTCCACATCGATAGCGTCGCACTGTCCGCAGGCGCGCCGGTGACATGCGACGCATCGTCCTTCAGCGTTACCGTTTGCCCGGGTGCCACCATCGCGCCGCGGGCGTTCATCCAGACCTTGTCGTCCTCATCGTGTTCTCCGTCGCAGCGGGGGCAGATCAATACAGCGGCGCGTTTTGCCTGCGCTGGTGTCGCGCGCTCGGGCCAGCGCAGCTGCTTGAACCGCGGGATGAAGAACTCCGAGCACTGTTTGCACGGCCAGGCCCAATGGTGCCGTGTGCCCTCCTGCCACAGTTTCCAGATCGGGCTCTCAACATCATCCGGGTTGGAGCGTGCCCAGAACTCCAGACCGCTGCCCTCATCTGGTTCGATTTCCACAAGACCTCGCGCCGGTGTGCTGGTGATGGCCGTGACAAAATCCGCGTAAGTTTCCCCGCGCGCTTCCACCAGACCCAGAACATCGCCTTGGCCTTTCACGTTGGCCATCATCTCGTCGTATTCGTCGATCAGCGCGAGCGCGGCAGGATCGGATTTCAGCGCTGTCGAGGACCCTGCATGCGCAAGCCGCACCCGGACGCCTGCCACATGCTTCAGTGTCTTCTTCATCCGCCGACCGCGCACCACCTTATTCGCAAGCGTGTCGGCCTCATCCAGAAGCGCCATCAGCCTCGGCTCAAACTGATCCGTCAGGAACTCCTTCGTGGGCCCCACATACAGGATCGGTGCCGGGCGCTGGTCCAACCGCGCGCCGATGATGTCGAGCATGCTGTCGGTCTTGCCCGACTGCGCCGAGGTCACCGCGACCACCCGGCGATAGCCGCCGCGATGCACCGCCGCCGACCACGGGATCATGTAAGGTGTGAGCTTTGGATCGCGGGGACCGGGAATACCGGCGGTTTCGGGATAGATGCGGTGGGCAGCCGCCCAGGCCGCCGGGTCACGCTTCTCGCTCGGTCTCCAGATCGCTGCGATCAGCGCCCAGAGCTGCGCCTGCTTTTTCCGCGCCGCCTGCAATGCGCTGGAGGGAACCATCAATCACCTCTTCGAGCACCCGCCGCGCCTCTATGTCTCGTGTATACCGGGCCGCCAGCCCGGCCAGTTCAGCGCGAACAAGAGCCGCCATCTCTCCAACAACTGCGCGGGCATCCTCCATGGCAATCAACTCGCGGCTGCGTTCGCGGATGCGCAGCTCAATCTCCCGGGTACGGGCTTCTGAGGCGCGCGTCGCCGCCGCAGCCTTGTTGTTTTTGCTGATCTGGTCTTCGTAATAGGCCAGCGCCCCGCGGATAACCGCCACCAGCGTGTACTCCCCGCGCGTGGCGCGCTCGATATACCCCGCCTTGACCAACCCCTGTACCCAGCGGTCGGATCGCCCAAGCAAGGCAGCCGCTTGGGAGACGGTGATGGTCTGGCCGCGTGCGCGGGATGTGGACATGGGTCATACTCTCCGGCAAGAAACGTGATCACAAAAAGCAGCAACTCTGATGGTAGGACTGCAGCCTGTGGAGCGAGATTGGTCAGGCTTAGTCGTCGGTCTCGGCCAAAATGGCGAAGCGGGTAACCCAGCCATCAAGCCGGGGAGGGCCTTCCTGGATGCCATGGCTGGCTTTGGTCTGGGCGGAGACGCTGCGGCGTTGCCATTTCTCCATGACATTGCTGATATGTTGGCGCAGGTGTTGGTTCAGAGAACGTCAAACCACCGCATGGCCGTCTGAAACAGGTGAGTGTCGTCACCTGCTGTGGCCTCTGCGAGAAAGGTTTTGATCTCACTCTCCCATAAGCCACCCTCGCGCAGCGCCTGTTCGCAACGGGCCAGAACCTCTACAGTCGGCTCCTGCGGCCCGTTTTCCAGGAGGGAGGCATACGGGGGCTTTGGTGTCATGGGCTGCGCTCTTCGGTGCCGTGTCTTTTTGAACACGCATCGTAAATCTTGATGCCCGCCCTTTTGCCAGCGAGTTTTGGTTGGTGTTTAGTCCGGTTGCCGATTGTTTTGACCTGATCCAATTGGACTGCTCGGGTATTGGACTTCATTGATATGAACCCCACGCCCCTATCCTGTAACTTGGCCAGCCTTGTGCTGGCCATTTTCTTTTGCCCTATACAAATCGTTGAACGTGTCCCCGCTGCCGTGCAACACTGCAACCTCTCCAGTGAAATCCTGCCAGCGTTTGACGGCCACATCGACATAGGCCGGGTTCAATTCAATCCCGTAGCAGACCCGCCCGGTCATCTCTGCGGCGATCAGCGTGGTGCCCGATCCCATGAAGGGCTCATAGACGGCCTGACCGGGGCTTGAGTTGTTCTCGATGGGCCGGCGCATACAGGCGACCGGCTTTTGGGTGCCGTGTATGGTGCTGGCATCCTGATCTTTGCTCGGGATGTGCCACAGCGTTGTCTGCTTGCGATCCCCGGCCCAATGACCCTTGCCGGATTTGCGGACCGCGTACCACGCAGGCTCGTGCTGCCAGTGATAATCACCACGGCTCAGAACAAGTCGTTCCTTGGCCCAAATGATCTGCGACCGGATCGCAAACCCGCAGGCCTCGAGGCTTTCGGCCACCGTCGTTGCATGCAGCGCGCCATGCCAGACATAGACCACATCGCCGGGAAAGAGCGCCCAGGCCTCGCGCCAATCCGCGCGGTCGTCATTCAGCACCTTGCCGGTGCGTTTTGTCTTGGCCGCACCCGCCTGGTTCCGCCAGCTCGGATCATACTCCACGCC
>Ga0307981_1001368_pt1 | contig 21986 bp, 14 predicted proteins | sample OrgLakmetagen987_FD_201849 | JGI IMG/M metagenome (GOLD analysis project Ga0307981, IMG submission 201849) | Saline water microbial communities from Organic Lake, Antarctica - #987 | ecosystem: Environmental > Aquatic > Non-marine Saline and Alkaline > Saline | place: Antarctica: Organic Lake... | reverse complement strand
AGCGGTCCCATGACAGGTCATCCGATGAAAATGACCTTTGATATTCATGCTTCTTACACTTATACCACAAGCCCAACGCGTGATCCCGAGAAGACTGCGGAAGACTCGACTCGACCCCCGTTAGTTAGAGGCAACAAAAAGGAGATCGACGCCACATTCGTCTCGCTCATCGTGTCCGCTAAAAATCGCTATGTACTGTACGCGAAACTTAACGGAAATGCCGGCACAAATAATCAAGGCAGAACTAACAAAGACTTAAAGACGTCCAAGAAGTAACGCCAACAGCAACTGTCTCCATACAGCACCATACGCAAACATCGGACTTCTCCCTTGATCAACACTACACTATACTGCCTATTAGAGCTAGACTAGAGGAACTGTAACGAAAGGAAGACCCACTACTGTCTTAGTACTGTACCTTAGTACGCTCACGACGACTACCCAAAAAAGCCGTTACGTTACACGCCATAGCCCCCAGGATACAGCAGAACACATCCGGTCCAACGCAAAGAACGCACGATCATGACGCACGCCATCCCGAGCGACCTCGTTGACGAGTATGACTCGGTCCGTGCCGTAGATGATCTTCCTCTGGATGACCATGAAGGTCATCATCCCGAGCTCAAGACCATGTGCGTGGTCGATTGCACCAACGCGACACGCATCGTTCCCAACGGCCCTCCCGTGGTATTGGAAAACGACTGCTTTGTCGGCAAGGTCATGCTGCTGGTGCGGACTCCGGAAGTAGACAATCACAAAGATGCCCACAAGAACAGTATGCACGAGAATCCCTCTCGCATCTCCAAGTATTTCAAGGGTAAGAAGCGTCGCTTTGAATTTCAGTTTGAAATCAAGCTTAAGAAAGTGCCGAAAGGGCCCTTGTTTCTCGGTTGTGAACTGGAACATCCCGTCAAGGTGGGAGCCATGAGTAAGGGATTGGTGGGACTTTTGTTGGCCATGGTGCGTCGAATCAATCCGGGATTTCACTATTCATGGGGACCGGATAGCAAGGTGAGCACGGCCGATAAAGACTCTGGAAATTACGAAAAGACCCATCTCTCCTTTCCCGTCGAAGCCAGCATGGATCGGATCGTCATTACCAAGCCGGGTCAAGAACTACCACAAATGGGTTTCGAACTGTTGGAGACGAACGAATCTGTCAAGCGGAGAAGGAAGTTGGGAGCAGGCAGTGTCGATTGGAATCTGGATGATACCTATACCATGTGTCTGTGGTCTGCATATGCGGACTGGATCAAGTGGAAGTCTCTCAACGTTCCTGGTGTTTCACCCTTTTCGTTTTGCCGCGTCACGGGCAAACAGCCTATTTACCTTTCGGTTTACGAACTGCCAAACATTACTCCGGCCAATTACAGAAAGCAGCGTCCTGCCCATTTGCGCAAGGAATTGAGCATTTACACGCGGCTCGAGTTTTCCAACGATGACAAGACCGAAGGTGGCATGGCCGCCTCAATTTTGGGCAAGACCAAGGCGACTACGAATCTCTCGTTGCATTCCTTGCCAGATACAGAGTCACTCTGTTCCGACTTTGAGACGCTCAGTCGCGTCACAACATGAAGTGATATGTAGAAGCGATGCACGGTACCTACTCTACCGAGATCGAGCAAGCAAGCTGTTGGATATGAGAATGATGCGCCTCATTTTAAACAACAAAATTAATTGTTTGCGTAATGGTCTTTCCATACTACTGATTTTCTACTTGCTAATTTACTCTAGCTCCCCGTCACTGTCACTTTCCAAATCAGCATCAGACAGTTCCTTCTTTTTGCGATAGGGCTTGCTGGATTTCTTTTGCGGCATTTGGTCTTCCACCCACTCCAACTCGGCGGGCGTCAACCGCCTCGTTTCACCCACGGCCAAGTCTCCCAATTCCATGGCCCCCAGTCGCTCTCGTTTCAGCGCCACCACTGCGTGTCCACAATTGGCCAGCATGCGCCGCACCATGCGGTGTTTGCCTTCCGCTACGGTCAGCGTGACGGTGGTCAGCTCGGTAGCGTCAAAGACGTCCAGGTAGCCACGTACTTTGAGATCCGTCTGGTTGTATTCGGCCGGCATGTTCTTACGAACGGTTTGCAAAAACTTGGTAACGGACGGATTCGGATTCCTTGCGGCCGTGTCGTCGGTGTCGTTGTTGTCGTCGTTGTCGTCATTGTCGTTGTTGTTACTATTCCAGTGCTCGACTTGCAGTAGCTCTGCTGTGTGGACGCCTTCTCCCGTGGTGACACCGGCCGTAAACTGCGCTCGGAGTACTTCTTCATCGACGCGACCCGTCACGACCGCCACGTATTCTTTCGAAACATTGTGTTTGGGATGCAACAGGGTCTGTGTCAGGGGACCCGACGAACTAAACAACAAGAGTCCGGAGGTATCGTAATCCAATCGTCCCACTGGATGCATGTCGGGCAGAATTCCTTGCAAGCACGGTCTCCCAACCGGGTCACTGCGCACGCTCAAGACCCAACAGGGCTTGTGGTAGACTTGCAGGAGGGGTGCCGGTAGAGGAATGGATTCCGTCTTGTCGATCCAGAGGGGCGTGTGCATGCTAATTTTGACGGCGGGGCCCTTGATCAAGGATTTTGAAATGTGAGTGCTCGTTTCTGCAGTGTTGGCGGCAGCGGCAGCAGTAGCGGCAGCTTGCCAGATGCGTTTTTCTTGGAGCAAGGCGAAACATTCGGAACGACTCTTGCCACTGCGATTGGCCAAGACGCGGTCGGCTCGGTACAGTCGTTCAACCTGCAGTTTTCCATTCTTTCCCATACTGCGTCGGACTGTGTTCATGCGACTGTACATTTTTGGTGGGCGTTTGGAAGCAGCTGAAGAAAAGAATCGATTGGACAGTCCTTGCGTGGTGGTGGGAGTGGTGGGAGTGTTGTGCGACGAAAGAAACGTGTCGGGAAGAGTCGTAAAGGCGGCGACTGCGTCGACGGACAAGAAAACTCTGGCAGATGCTCTCATGGAGCTTATGCGAAGTAGGAGAGCGACCATAATGGTAAGGAAGGTGTTGCTGCACAGACGGTTGCGAAGGGCCATGGTCGGCACGAGATTTGTGAAGAAGTATTTGATGGACGAGAGAAACGTAAGAAATGGCGGGAGCGTCTGTTGTCGCACGTTTCAAAACTCCCACCAAGAGAAATCGAATACCGTACCGGTAGAGGTTGTCTTCACAATGGAAAAACAAAACAGAGTGAGTCGCCTGCACCTGCCGTTCGAACGCTGACTTGCATTCCTTATTGAATCATGACGGACCACAGGGACCGTCCTGATGACCGTCGGTCGCGCAAGGACGACGACAAGGACGACAACGAAGCGTACTTGAAGGAAAAGCTGCTGCGACGTCGCGCGCAGCGAGAAACGGCGGGCGATCGTGGTGAACGCCGCAGCAACCATCGTGATCACGAACGCCGTCCTTCTTCTCCGGATCGTACTAATAGTGACCGTGATCGTACCAATGGTCGTGATCGCGAACACCGAGATCCAAAGGGTCCTTCCCGCGAACAACAACAACAACAACAACAGTCGGTTGTTCAACCCGGAGCCATTGTGCGGGGCACTGTCAGTCGCATTGAATCCTACGGCGCCTTTGTAGAGCTGCAAGATAATTCTTCGAGAGGCCGCCCTCCCCGCGGTCTGGTGCATATTTCGCAAATGGCCGCGGGGCGCGTCGAGCAAGTCGCGGACGTGGTGCAAGCGGGTCAAACCGTTTATTGCGGCATTTTGGATATGGAAAATGGTCGCATTCGTCTCGGCATGGTGGGCGTCAATCAAGAGACAGGACAAGTGGATCAGGTGGTATTAAAACAGCATTTAGAACGTAGTAGTGGAGGTAACGGTGGCGGTGGTGGCGGAGGCGGCCGTGGAGGTCAGGTAGTCGGTGACAAGCAACAGCAGCGTCGAGCGGAAGACCGTGTGCGCATATTTCGTCAGTCGGCGGCCGGCAAGACGTGGCGGGACGTTCCCACCGAAAACGAAAAGGATGCTACTAATCGGCGTGCTGCAGGCTCGAGAAATAACAACAGCAATAGTAGTGCGCCGTCCTACCTTCGATTGCTGTGGTCCGCCAGTCCAGAACCTCCTTCGCAACAACAGGCTGCCGAGTTGGTTACGAAAAAGCCGGCTCGGAGGCGATCCGGTAGCGAGTCTTCTGCTTCGTCATCTGGTTCTTCCTCGTCGTCTTCCTCCTCCTCGGATAACTCTCGCCGACGCTCGAGTAAGAGACGCAGTAGTAGTAGTACCATCAAAAGGCGCGGACGAGACGACAGGCGGAAATCAAATCGATCATCAAGACCAAGCCGTAGACGTTCTCGGTCCTCCAGCAGCGAATCGAGTAGCAGTGGCTCCTCGAGCAGCAGTGGCTCCTCGAGCAGCAGTGGCTCCTCGAGCAGCAGTGAGAGCTCGAACGACTCGCGTGGCGATCAGAAACGCCGCCGTACCGACTCGGACAAGGCCACCGAGACAGTCATGACGGCGAATGCGGCGGAAACATTTACCACGGCAGTCAACAACAACAACAATGATAGTAGTGAAATGAGAGATGCTGCCGAGTTGAAGCAGGCCGTTCAAGGTGGTGGCGGTGGAAATGCGGATAGTAGTGACGATGATGAGGACGTGGGTCCCATGCCACTGCCGCAATCCAACGCGGCCTTGAATGCGGCCTCCGACGGCACGTCGTACGGTCAAGCCTTGCTGCCCGGGGAGGGTCAAGCCATTGCTCAATACGTGCAACAGAATTTGCGTATTCCGAGGCGCGGTGAGATTGGTTATTCGAGTGACATGATTGAAAAGTACGAAGACTCGGGGTTTGTCATGAGCGGGTCGCGACACGCCAAGATGAATGCTGTGCGCATTCGCAAGGAAAATCAAGTGTATTCGGCCGAGGAACAACGAGCTCTGGCGCTCATTACAGCAGAAGAGAACCAGCAAAAGGAGACTGCGCTAATGGAAGACTTTCGAATCATGCTAAAGGAAAAGGAACGGCAGCGCGATGCCAAAGCTAATTAAAGAAGTAAACGTAGTGTTATGTTCTTGCCATTCATTGTTTGACTGCAATATCTGGAGCTAGTAGACTACTGTTAGCTGACGATTGACGGGTAAAGAGATTTGGACAAGGATAAATGCATTGACTCTCAACCACAAAAGTAAGTTAGCTAGACAATATTACACATGGAGGGTAAATGAAGCAACGCCAGAGCATTCTGAAGTACATTGTGCAACGCTATCCTTTTACTGTACCGGTACCAGGTCATATGATACGTTATATTATTATGGTCGTCAAGTAGCTATCATAGCCTCTCGAGTCAGTGTCTAGTTTTTGCATTCAAAGTTCAAAGAGAGGATACGGTACTCAGAGTTTGGGATTCATAATATATATTTTGCCTTTTTTGACACGCGGCATGAAAAACAGTTGGAACGCTTTCGAACACAACCCAAAAAAACAAACAAAAGCCAACTTCCGACGGCCATCAACAGAAGCGCGCGCTCGCTACTGGCCAAGCATGCAGCAAAGTAGAGTTTTTTTTTCGCCATCAGAACGCGCGTCAACCGGTCCAGTTGTTTAGCAGCATCGGGTGACAAATCATAAATCATCGCGGCGCACTGGAACCAGTAGCTTGTGTGTGTTTGGTGGCAAGAGTTCTTCTTCCAATTACTGGGACCATGGCCAAGATCAAGGTGAAGCAGCCCGACAGGGTGCTTCTTCCTGGAAGACCCGACTTGGAACGATGCGACAACAAGGTGGTATCCGCGAGATACACTGCTCTTTCCTTTTTCCCTGTGGTACGAAGCTCGTATCGTTTTCTAGAGTCGTGTTTGTCTTTTCAATGGTTGTATTGTTAGAGACTTCGCTTCTTCATGCACAAGGAAAGCTTGGCGATCCAGCGGATCTGCATCGCTTTTTGTTTATCTTATTGATCCAATGTTTGGAAAGATATCGTTGGAGATATCTACCCGATATCTACCCGATATCTACGGTGCATATGTTTTTTCACAAGTTATATTACCATTATTGGCATTCACTCATCACAGTCACCCTTTCCAATTCGTTCTTTCTTATCTTTTCAGTCCATTCTGGAGCAGTTTCGACGGTTTGCCAATCTCTACTTTTTAATCGTTGGTGGTATCATGGCAATCGGAACTTACACGCAGGCTTTCGAGTCGGCGATTAGTCCTTGGACAACGCTTGGTCCGCTAGCCTTTGTGATTTCCATTAGTTTGCTCGTCGAAGGTAACGCGGACTACAAACGCCACAAGAACGACGCAGACACCAATAACGCTCCCTGTGTTGTCTTGAGACGCGCCGAAGAAATGGAAGCCGAAGAGGGTGCGGAACGAGACCCGACGATTATCAAGGGCAAAGATGTCGTGGTCAACATTAACAAGGCGTACTACATGCTGTCCGGGCCGGACAAAAGCGAGAAAGAAACGACGGCTGTCAACATCAAAGTTGGCTTTCAAAAGATGCGACGAAAGGATATTCGGCAGGGTCACTTTGTTTTGGTCAAGAATCGTGAAATGGTTCCGGCTGACATTGTGATCTTGGCGAGTAGCAACGAAGCTGGCAGTTCTTATATTGAGACGAGTTCGATTGATGGCGAGACCAACTTGAAGCTCCGGACTAGTCCTCAGCTTCCTAAGAGTGTCCTTCACGCCTTACGTGATGGTCTTTCGATGGGAGCGATTAGCGAAGACGCCGTTGGCGAAGAGGAAGAAGGCGTGACGGAGTCAATCGAAGCAGCGACTAAGCGTCTAACCCGATTCTCATGCTTGGGTAGACCTGATGGAACCTGCGTTCTTGAAAACCCAGATTATAAGGGTGCCGTACCGGAGATGGGGGAGCCGGAAAAGAAAAACCGCCGAGCATCTTCTCTTTTTGAAACGTTTACAAGCGGCATGAAAGAGGGTGTAGAGGCCGTCAGAAGAGGCTCGCACGCTGACGTTAGCGCATCGATGCGTACGTCGGCTGATGACGGCAAATATGTTGCAGCGCTTGTGACGGAAGCTCCTAATCCTAGTGTGCACACGTTCTCGGGCAAGCTCACCCTCCCACCGTTCGAGCCAGGCGCCGATTGCCACGACATTCCGCTCGGTGCGGACAATGTCCTTCTTCGTGGTGCGGTGCTCCGAAACACTGAATGGTGCATTGGACTCGCCTTCTTTACTGGTAGAGACACCAAATTGGTTCAAAACTCGTTCGATACACCCTCCAAGTTCAGCCAACTCGATAAACTCATGAACTGGACCGTTGTGGCGATCCTTTTCATCATGTTTTGCTGCATCTCTGTTCTTTCGACGATGGCCATTCTTACGAACAATGATGAATTTGACGACTTCTTTTACCTTGGACTCAACAAGAACACAACCGAGCCATGGCCATACTTCCCACCGGACGCAAACATCGATCCACCGAACTGGGAAACCTCTACCCCCAACTGGGCCCAGTACTTCTTTCTTTACGTGACGCTTCTCAATAATTTTATTCCGTTGAGTTTGTACGTGACTGTCGAGTTCATCACGTTCTGCATGCTTTGGTTCATATATGCGGACTTGGACATGTACGACGACACATCGGACACCCGTGCTGTTGCGAGAAGTACAATTGTTACAGACTTGGGTCAAATTCAGTACATCTTTTCGGACAAGACGGGCACATTGACCCAAAATGTTATGGGTTTCAAGCGATGCTCTGTGGATGGCATGGTGTTTGGTGCGCCCATACAAAAGACGCGTCCAGGTGTACAGGTAGAGGAGGAAGACGACACGTCAAGCTTTCACCCGTTGCGGCAGCTTCTTGTTGGTAGATTCAAAATGCCGCAAGCATCCCCAGGACTTGAAGGTCTCGGAGCATCATCCGGTGCTGGCGATCTCAACCCCGACGACAAGCTCACGTTCAACGCCGAGATGTTTCTCCGTGTTATGAGTTTATGTCACACGGTCGTAGTCGAGAAAGACATTGACCAAATGGAAACTATTGACAGTGGGATGTCAGTCACGTCGACTCAATCTGGTACAGGCTTCGGTGCTCGTGCAGGTGGTATGATGACAAAGGTGTTTGGGCGAAGGAGTTCGAACGGTTCGTCAAGTATAATTAAGTCTCCACTGTCGTCTGTCTCGGAAGATGGTGGATTCGACATCAACGCCTCTCTCAGCAGTGCGCCCCGGGATAGAACTGCTAGCGCAGGATCGTTCGCGCCGGGTGTGTCTTCTACGGGCGACGAGCAAGGTCCTGATGGCGCTCCGTATGGTTACGCCTACCAGGCAGAGAGTCCTGACGAAGGTGCTCTCGTTTCTGGGGCCAGCAAAACGTTTGGCTTTCAAGTTGTCGGTCGTGATTCCAGTGGAATTCGCTTGCGGACGACTGCTCCATCGCACTTGCAGGACGACCTAGTCGTTAGTGGTTTGAAGACAAAGTCGCTTTCGCTGAAACACTTGGCTGCGGAGACCGCATCTGAACTGGATGACGAGCCAACAGGAGCAACGGCAGATGATTTCCCAGATCCTTTAAGAAAGGGAATCGCTCGCCAAGAGACTTGGACTGTTCTGGCCGTCAACAAGTTTGATTCAACTCGCAAGAGAATGTCGGTCCTCGTGCGCTCACCTCCGGAACTTGGTTCGTTGGTTATCCTCTTCTGTAAGGGAGCGGATTCCGCAATGCTTGAGGAGCCTGGGGTTGCCTCGGGTGGTCAATCAGATGAAATAAAGATCTCAGAGCTTGCGGGTATTCCCAAGCCAGCCGGGTTGCATGAGCGCGAACGTGATAGTTCCGTGCTTTCCGCGCTTTCGACCGTGTCGGAAGGGAACGACGGTAATTCGGACGATCTCGATCAAGCTGGTTGGGAAATGGCGCAAATGCTTGGGATTCAGGCCCACCTTGGAGACTTTGCCAGAGAGGGACTTCGGACCCTCGTGCTTGGAATGCGAGTTCTCACTGAAGATGAGTCCACAGAATGGCTCGCCCAGTACAGTAGTGCAGCGATTTCGATTGAAAATCGATCGGAACTACTAACCGAAGCTGCAGTTGCAATTGAGCGAGACCTGCACATTGTGGGAGCGACAGCCATTGAGGACAAGCTACAGCGAGGAGTACCGGAAACAATCTCTCAGCTAGAGAAAGCTGGAATTAAATTGTGGGTGTTGACGGGTGACAAACGAGAAACTGCTGTTGAAATCGGTTATTCGACTCACGTGCTGACGCCGAAAATGCATCTTACTGAAGTGGCCGACAAGGGAAAACATCATGTTCGCACCCAGATGGCGATGGAATTCATTCGGCTCGTTAAGATGGGAAAGCTTCCAGAATACCAGAAAGCAATGATTGACGAATCGCTTCCGAAAACATGCGCAATCAAGTATCAAGACTTTATGTTCAGCTTAGGGAAATGTTGGAGGAGCACGAAGCGTTCGATATCTCGTGCATTTGCAGGGCTGCTGACTCTCTTTTGGTGCAAGAAAAGGGCTGGAGCGCGAGTCGATAAAGTGAAAGAAGAGGAACTTCTTGAGGAAAACATTTTAAAGCCCGTGGTGCGACGTCGTAATACTCGCAATCGTGCAGACAAAATGATCCAACTGTGGCTAGAATCTGAGGAAGGACAAGGTCAGAAGCGATCTAGGCGAAGTGGCAAGGCGCAGGAGGAGGAGGAGGAACCGGATGAACTATCGCTATTATCGGAAGAGACTCCTTTAGTATTCAACCGAGCAGCGTCGGCTAAAGCGCTTCTCAGCGAAGTACGGAGATCTGGTAGGTTGTCTCACGCCGACATCCGCAAACTGTCGATTGCCCATCTCACAGCAGCCCAACATGGTGGTGGTGGTGGTGGGGATACTGAGCCGCTCGTTGACGAAGATACGCTGTCACTCGACAGTTTCTTTCCGGGTAACAAGGAAGATGTAAAGGGCGATTTCGACAAGAGAAAGCGCACTCTGCTTGAACGATTGTTTGCTATCGATCGCGAGGTTCGAAAGGGACAGCTCAAGAAGCACATGACAAAAGAGAAACTTTCGTCTATCCGCGAGAGTGCAGACGCAGACCCCAGGAGCGATGTCAGTTTTGCTTCCATGTCGCTTGATGCCCCGCGTGCTCTAGTGATTGAGGGCGCGGCATTAAAGCATTTGTTGGGTGATCCGGAACTGGAAGAGATTTTGTTTGCTGTCGCTAGCAATTGTGGAGCAGTTATCGCGTGTCGTGTCAGCCCGAAGCAAAAAGCTGAACTCGTCAATTTGGTTCGCCATAATATCAAGCCAGAACCAATTACGCTTGCGATCGGCGATGGCGCGAACGATGTTGGCATGATCCAGGAAGCTCATGTTGGAATCGGCATTTCCGGAAAAGAAGGAAAGCAGGCTGTCAACGCCGCCGACTTTGCGATTGCTCAGTTTCGTTTTCTCGAAGAGCTTGTTCTTATCCACGGGCGCTGGAACTTCTTCCGTCTTAGTACTGTTGTGCTTTACTCATTTTACAAGAATGCGCTCATGGCGGGTATCCTTATCATTTTTGCATCTCGCTCTGTGTACAGCGGAACGCCACTCTTTGATGAGTGGCTAATTGCGATTCTGAACTTTGTTTGCGCATTTCCGATTATCTTGACGGGCACATTTGATCGTTGTTTGAGCAAGGAATACGTGAAAAAGCACCCAGAAGTCTACAAGGCGACGCGCCAGAATGAGCTGATCACCACACGGACGTTACTCAGGTGGATCATCATGGTATTTGTCCATACGTTTACATTGTACATGTTTACTGTCCCTCAGCAATCCTTTGGTGGTGGTATAACGTCTGCGTTCGATGGTCTAATGAGAAATGAAGATGGAGATTCACCAGGTGATGGTGAAGGTGGCGACTTGAAGAGTGTTGGTACAGTCACTTTTACATGTCTCATCCTACTTCTCGGCTACAAGGTTCTCTTCGAGACGAGATCTCTTGTCCACGGACGTTGGCCTGCTTATACGTGTCGCAAGAATGTAGGCGAAGGAGTGTTGAGTCGTCTTGCATACACGTGGATTGGGGTCCTCATCTTTTCGTATGCCTTTTATTTTGTCGGTATCAGTATTTACCAGCTGGTTGGTCCTGTGCTTGGAGCTGGCCAGTTCTCGGCATTTACAATGGTTACGAACCATGTTTTCAGCACTCGTTCCATGAGCTGGTTGCTCGTTATCTTTGTCCCTATTACTGGGATGGTCTTTGACGTTACCGGAAAGGTGTTTTCCAACATGTACTATCCGACTCAAACTCAGGTGCACCTTGAGCGCGAGTCGCAGGGCAAGGTTTTGGCCAAGAGGCGTCGATTGCAGGACGCAGGCGCGAGACAGAGGAGGCAGATAGACAATCCGCTCCAAAGCGCTTCTCAGTTCAGTGTCTAAAATGCCTACCTGCATTGTTCGTTTCATAAATTGCATGCTAAGATTTCTCCGAATAAGTGTTTTGATTTGATATTCAACAAACTCTTCTATTATAGCGACATTGCGTCTCGAATAGCCCGCAAAGCCGAGTCGTCGTCCGAGCTGCCCTTAGTGCTGGTTTTGCTGTGACTCGACGACGCATCAGTAGAGGCGTCATCCGCTTCCACCACACCCTCATTTATGGATGACGGCGTAACTTCTCGCCGCACAAACGATGGCTCACCATCGAGATCTCCAGAATTTTCCAACACATCGCAACGCAAACTAGCCAACGAAGGTGGCTCAAATCCAGCCAGCGTTTCATCCTCAAGAAACGTTGGCTGTAGGGCAACGACTCCTGTCTCTACCCTCAATAAGGTATCACTATCTGGCAGCCACGCGAGTCGACACAACCCCGCTTGGTCGTCGGTAATGACGCGCGGTGATTGCACAAAGATACCTCCGGGCAAGCGTAGGTTCCAGGTTTCTACCGGAGCAAAGCCGTGCCACGAATCATCCCTTTCGTCCAACTCGGCCAGACTCCAACCTCGGTTACCCGCCTGTGGGCCCCATGTCCAACTGGTACCGCCCCATTTCTTGTGCCAGTCAAAGGGAGGCACTGGACGATAAAAGCTTGGATTGCCACCAGTCGGTGGATCCGCCGCTTCGGATTCGGCCGTTGGTGCCGTGGATCGCAAGGCCTCTCTGGATATCATGCAACGAAATAATTTGAGCCCCTGGGGTGGACAGGATCCCGGTTCCACACCGGCTTCCCACACGGGAGCGTGTTGAAAGATGACACGGACACGACTGTCGCGATGCGACAAGACGAGTTCGGTTGCCATGGCTCCGCTGCGGAGTAGAGACGGACCGTTGACCATGGAACACGCGGCCATGCGGGATTTTTGCAAGTTATCGGGCGCATAAGTTGCAACGGGAATTTCCTTGGTTTCGAAAGAGTCGAAACATGTGGCACAGTCTGATCGTTTGGCTCCCACCACGATATTGTGCGTCTGTTGAATGATGGTGTCGTCATCGGCGAGCTGTAGATCGACACTCGCAACAGTCTCATCAATCACATCACCAATGTAGTTAAAAGAAGTCCAGATCCCTTTCCAAGAGCCCTTGGCGTGATGTTTTCGAAAGAGTTCCCATTGAATGGCACTGTCGTCGGCGGCGTCGAGCGGCGCCGAATAGAGAGACGACGACGACGACAAGGATCGTTGCGCAGGAGATTGCGGAGCAAATGCCGACGTGACGGATCCCGATAATTCCGTCAGGATGACTACAACAAGTATCGAAAGGTAACCCATATCGGAAAGAATGGTAGGGTCGATGGACGCCGGCAACAGCAACTACACGATGAAGAATGATGAAGGAATGTAAAGATATACGTATGCGTGGAAGGAAGGTGAAAGGTGGAAGGTGAAGCAAATCCTCGGTTGACGGCAGCACGCCAAGTATAATTATTTTCGTGCGATCGCGAAGTCAAAGCCAACTATTAGTCACAATCATAATGACATAAATGATGCCTTTATGCGAAGGCGTGGAAGTAAGTCATAGATGTCAATTCGGCAAGGGAGTACGTCGTAAGAAATAAATAAATAGATCCCAATAAGAAATCAGAACCGACCTACTGTACTCTAAGAATAAATATTGAACAATTAACCGTTATCCAACGCTTCCTTGGGCCTATTTTTCAGGTCACAACCAAAAGTCATTATTGCAAAGGGGTGGGATCGGAGAGTGTATTTGTGTATTTGTTCTGGTAATCGATCATCTGTGCACTTCACTGGCCCCTCCAACCTACACTGGCAATAACGACGCCCCCATGGTGACCGAAGCTGCCGTAGATACCAACACGATGGATGTTGATATGGAAGGGGACATGGGATATGGAGATGCCGCGCCAACTACAGCGGATATGGGGTACGAAGATGCCGCGCCAACTACAGCGGATATGGGATATGAAGATGCCGCGCCCACCATTCGCAGTCGAGGATCCATGTCTGCCGGTCAAGCAACGGAAAGGCGTGCCAGTATCAAGGCCATTATGGCAGACGGGACCATTAGCCCCTTTACGAAGAGAAAATCCATTCAGCATCTCATGGACGGAAGACGCGGCAGCATGGACGGAAGACGCGGTAGTATCAACGGTGCCGTCATGCCTGTGGGCTCCATTGGGCACAGCTCCGGGCCTAATCCTCCAGATATCTCCGACAGCATGGAAGGCTACGGCTATGGTCAGGCAGCGTCGTCGCCCTTAGGTAGCAATCGCAACAATGTTCACGGAAACTTCATCTGCAACGACCAGACCAAATGGGCCGAAACGTCACGTCCTGTTTGCACACATTACGATCGCAAGTGCACTCTTATTTCCCCCTGCTGTGGAGTAGCCTTTGGGTGCCGCATCTGTCACGATGATTGCGTAGATCTACCTCCCAAAATCAACAATGGAGGTCGCAAGTATCATCGCAGTGCTTCTCTTCCCAGCAGCTTCACCTCCATGGAAGCAAAAGTTAATGCACCGCCCGAAGAGACGCATCACAACATTGATCGTTTTGCCGTCCGAGAAGTCATATGTCGCGAGTGCTTTACCCGTCAGTCCAGTGATACGTACGTGCCTAAAAGAGCAGCCTTAGCTACACCCCACTTGTGCATATTTCCTTCTTACACACACTCTGACACACACTCACTCTCTCTCTATTCACAACAGCGACAATTGTATTAGCTGTGGAGTCAAGTTTGGCGCTTATCACTGCAACATTTGCAATCTTTGGATGTCGGATGACGAGCACCCGTATCATTGCGAGGACTGTGGCTTTTGCCGTGTCGGTGGACGCGATAACTTTCAGCACTGTCACGACTGTGGAATGTGCATTGATAAGACCTTGTACAGCAGTCACAATTGCAAGTCGGGCAAGTACAAGTCCAACTGTCCCGTATGCCAGGAGTATCTGTTTTCCAGTCGCAGTGCCTCGCACGAAATGCCTTGTGGACATGCCATTCACTGGGAGTGCTTTCGACAGTTGGCGGCCCACGATAGTCGATGCCCTGTTTGTAAGAAGACGGCCGAGACCAAAGAACGAATGATGCCAACGTGGGATGCAATGGCGAGTGGCATAGCGATGCAACCGATACCACCTGAGCTTTGTCGAGTTGTGAACATTGTGTGCAACGATTGCGAACGCAGTGACGATGGAAGAGCCTGGCACTTTCTCGGAATCCAGTGTCATCATTGCCAATCGTTCAATACGGTAGTGGATCGACTAGTCCTTTCAGGAGCAGAAGCGTACGAGTACCTCGAAGTGACTCGAAACGCCGATGCGGCCGTTGCAGCTCCTCCACGCCGAAGAATGAATCGGAGGCGATCGGCATTTTAGATAGCGGAAAGATTGAGTACGTGAGCAGGATGCGCGGGCGTGTTGCTATCATCCCGCAGTAGCTGGTTCCATAATGTGTATCTTGTAGTTTTACAACAGTTAGCTTTTAGCTTCAGGTACGAATTCTAATTGTATGCTGAGCCGTGATATTACTATGATGTGGATTCCACTGGATAGATCGAATGCGATGTCTAACATCTATTCAGGAATCAAGCATCGTCTTTCTTGTCGCGTGCCAAAACAGTAAAGTGAGAAAGAAGACTGTTGTGTTTCTTGGCGGGGCGGCCGGCACGCTGCTTCGACCCAAGCAAGGGGCCACGTCGCTTGGATGTTTTAGCTGGCTGCGTAGCAACAGTAGTGTCTCTTTGACGCTGGAAGCCATGTGAAATCGAACCAAAAGCTCTGGCGACTGTGGAGGGTCCCCCAATGCGAAAGCGAAGCGGTTTGCTTTTGGCAACCAAGCTCTTGGGACCGCGGTTCGCACCAGACTTGGAAGCCAACGAGGCCACATTCGGGCGGGCATTTACTGTTGTCTCGGGGGAAGATTCAACGATATCTTCTTGGTCCGAAGCCGATTTGTCCGACAAGAAGTCGTCGTAAAAGTCAAAGGTTGGCGGCCTGTTTTGGCGCTGTTGACGTGGATCGGCTGTATCGACATCGATCACGTAGTCCGGTTCGGAAGGTTGCCCATCAAGCTCAAGTTCCTCAGTTACTCGACGAACATATTCACGGCCTTTTCCAAAGTATTTGCTTTGCGTGCAATTGTCACTGTTATGAAAAGATGGATTCCCAAACGGAGCCGAAAGACGATCGGAAGACGGCGGTGAATGAGAATTCACGTCTTTTTGCTGTGCAAAGTCCTCTTCAATGTTGTCGCGACAGTCCTCATCGTTCCCGTAATCAAAGGACGGTTGCGACAAAGCCTTTAGAGGAGTTGGCGCTGCTTCTGGAATCTCATCTAGATCTTCGAGGGTGTAGTTGGATTTTGGCAGCTTGTCGACGACGGCGGGTCTCTGTAAGAGGCTCCGGCTTGAGTCGCGCTTTGCAAGTAAAGGCTTTACAGAGGGAGCGACTGGTTTTGGCAAGAGGCTCCGACTGCCGTCCTTGGGAAAGGAGCGCTTGACAAACCGTACGTCTTCACTCCGGCCCAAGAGCTGCTCCAAACTACTCTTGCCCGCTGTGTTTTCTTTGCCTCCTCGCGCAAACTTGGCGAATGGATTGAGCTTGTCCTTGCTGTCCAACAGATTGGGACTAGAAGCCAGCAAAGGTTTTCGACTGTTCTCAGGCTTATGTTTCTTGGTCTTTCGGTACGGATTGGCCACGGCCACAATATCTCGAGAGCCAGCGGCGTACACGGTATTGGAGTTTTCCTTGGGCACCCCAGCTTTGTGCTGCTGCTGATGTGGACGGGGTCGCTTGCCAGCAAAGAAGGATGCAGATGGGGCAGGCTCGATAGTCATAGGATTGCAACGCACAGGCTGTACAAGTTCTCCCTCCAATGTCACATTTCCCAGGAATGACAAGTCGCCACCAAAGCGGTCCAGATTGGGACGGTGGGGGCAATCCTCAGTGGGACTGCGCAAAAAGACAATTCGCCCGTCCGCTTCGCAAACTGGGTGGTAGTAGAAGACGGCTTCACTCTTGGACAGCAGCTCCTCGTAATCCACCAGTTCAATGTCTGCCCGAGCCTTACGCGACAGTAGTTTGAGAACGTGGCCGTAACGATCCTCGGAAGTTCGATGAATGGCACTACGAACGTGCTTGAAGGCCGTGACCAATCCCACGCCGTTCAACAGGTTGGGACAATAGTCGCATCCGGCCAAGACGCAAGCTTGAACAAATAACCGACCCCTGAGGCCCGGATCTCTCGCTTGACGCGCCATAAACGTAGTCATGACCGGCTCCAACCCCGATGGCTTTTTGGTCAAGTCTAGTACTGCGGACGCTGCTGCTACCGCCGTTTGTTGTTGATTCGGTGACGACAGAAAGAAGTCCATGGAAATGATATCACAGCTCCCATTGTTGCGATCCAGCTTGAAGAGAATGGGAAAGGGAACCTGACAAGCGACTGAATAGACCATAATGTCAGAATCTTCGGTAATGACAGCTTGCGCCTTTCCATCCATGCACAGCTTGACCAGTTGCGCGTCGGCTTCGTACGGGGCCCAAACCAGCTGCACGTCACCACCACCACGGGCATTATTGCTATTGACTCGAAAACGCTGTGCCACAGCTTGCATGACAGCTTGAGTCAAGTCCGATCGCACCTTGATGCACGCCTTGTACTTTTCGTACATTTTGTCGCGATTCCCCGCTTGCTGGTAACGTCGCGCCTCGCTTAGATTCTCCTGTCGCTTGCGTTCTCGATCCTGATTGGTCACGGCCTTGAGTGGACACCGCTTGCCGTCCATGACGAGATGGACCGTGTGTATGCCCGCATACTGCAATAGTTCTTCGCATCGCTTGATCATGTACCGACTGCTGCTGGCCACGCAGCGAGCATCGACCGCGTTGGTACGCTCCGTTGTTTCTACATAGTGATCAGCAATGGAGTATACCGACTTGTGGAGCCAGCTGCTCGCGTCCACGGCCACGGACTGTCCCTTGAAGTCCTGAATGTTGCCCTGGACCGACGCGTACTTGACTCCTTGCAAGAGCCCGAGAATGCCCATGATGCTCTTGTCGTCGTTGTTGATGTTGATGTATATAGATAAAGAAGCGTGGACTCGACCTGTTGTAGTGGATACAGTAAACAACAGCCAACTAGCAACAGTAGTGGAGGAAAGGACGACAACGGAGGTGCAGCAACGGCTCTTTGTCCATTGTGCTTGGTAATTATTATGCTCGTTTCGTGGTTTTTGAATGGCATGACCATGCGCGCGCGCATGCAAAAAACAAGAAGGCGCGAGTTTGGAAGTACCATACAGGTACGTATGATATACTGCGTAGACGAACGATGGGACCAGAAAAAAAAGCCTAGACTACTACCGTCTCCATGAATTGAAACAGCAAGCCCACCTCGTTGTGCTGCTGCTTGACTTAAGCCGACTGCTTTGGTTCACGCAATTAATGTAGCTAGCTAGCGAGAAAAGGCAAGAGAAGGTTTATCATCATTCGTATGTGTAGTTATGAAGTAGTAGCTAACTTGCTACGACTATCGTACTGCACCGGTAGCAGTGTATGTATATCTAGCTAGGAGACGATCTTTGGGGACCGATTGGTCCCTTGGCACGGTAGAAGTAGTTCCTGGTAAGGGAGTATAAGAGCTGGACCCTACTACCAGGTACAGTATTTCCAGTGCTGCCAATTCGTTTCACATATCAAAATTGAAAACATCATATATTTCATTACTACAGTACTCAAGCGCTTTCGTCACGCTCTTCCAAGTTTAGAGCGATCGTGCTAATCGTGGTAGTCGCATTCAGCATATCAAGGAGAGACTTTGTGCGGCGGCCGTGTCCTTCTTGCTTCGGACATCATGCTGTAGTTCCCCCTCACACGACCACGATGAGTGGGTGGCATACTAGTCGCCTCGTGAGAGGCAGTGTTCCTAATGTCAAGACGTTCGATAGCGGGGTGATTGACAAGCGACTAGTACATGACATCCCAGCTTTCATCATTGATGGAAAGACTTTAAAGAAGCAGACGCTCGATGCCAAGGTTTTCCGAAAGAGCCCAAAGTAGAAAACGAATGTCTTCATCAGAAATACCGTCATTAGAGCGACTTTGGAATCGCTTGATACGAGTGTTGCCGCGCAGAGCTTCCGCGAGAGCCCGCGTATTGAAGTAGCACTCATGGAGGGAGAGGTTGGACCTCGATTTTGCGCTGATGGATGCCATCACAAGGAATCCTCTCTCCTAGTCGATTTCGAATACACTTGGCGCCATTTTTATGGAAGGACGAAGAATGCGAATGCAAAGTGCGAGTTGAAGCTTCGAGCATGACACTCTTAACATTGAAGGTCGTATCATAGTCTGCGGTATTCCAGTATCTACAGTACCAATCAAGCAAGCAACAATAATGCAGTCTGTGTCGCTCGTTGCTCTCGGCAGCTTAGTGCTGACGTTGCTGAGTCTCACCGAGGCATGGACGTCTCCAACGCAGCCTTCAGCAGCATGGTCTTCCGTTTGGCACAAGAGCATGCGTAGCAGTCGGCAACGACATTTGTCCATGACAGCGACGGATGCTGGTAGCGGTAGTAGTAATAGCGGTAGTAGTAGTACCGAGACGCGGCCCACTGCGGGTTCCGTCGTGACGATTGAATGTCGCTTGGAACCCGAAGGCGAATTTGTGCCGGAACCCTTGATTGACGGCGTGGTCTTGCGCCCCGACGGTCCACCCGTCACGCTCCAGTTCGTCTTGGGAGCTGGCAACTACCTGCCGGGCCTGCATGACGTGGTGCTGGCCGACTTGGTTTTGGCAGGCGACTCTTCATCATCATCCGTTGAAAAAGTGAGTTTGGATGCCGGTTGGGGAGCTCGCAATCCCGACTTGAGGGTCCAAGCTACCTTTGAAGATACGGGCATGGATCCGTCGCAAATCTCCCTTGGAAAGGAACTATTTCTCGCCAATGGCGCCAAATGTGTGGTGGTAGAAGTCACAGATACTGGTTTTACCATTGACGCCAATCCTCCCTTAGCGGGAGCAAGTTATCTTGCGTCAGTCAAGCTACTAAAAGTAGAAAATGGCCCCACTATTACGGAATATCAAGAGGCCGCCTTGGATACCAGCAGTAGCAGTCGCTATCAAGTGGCGACGTTTGCGCTGGGTTGCTTTTGGGGAGGCGAGCTCGAGTACATGCGCGAACCAGGGGTCGTGGGAACTTGCGTGGGCTACACGCACGGTGCCTTGGAGGATCCTTCGTACGAAGCCGTCTGCAGCGGAACCACGGGCCACACTGAAGCGATTAATGTCATGTTTGATCCGCAGACAGTCTCGTACGAACGACTCGTTCAGTTGGCCATGGATCGATTGGGTGAGACCAAGTACCTCTTGAATCAAGTTGGGAACGATAAAGGCACGCAATACCGTCACGGCGTCTACTATCACAATGCAGAGCAAAAGAAGATTGCGCAAGAGCTGGTGGGCCACTATGGCGAGGATTGTGTGACGGAATGTCTACCAGCCAAGAAATTGTGGGTTGCCGAACCGTACCACCAGCAATATCTATTGAAGGGAGGGCAGAGTGCTAGGAAAAGGGACAAGTCGGTCATTCGATGCTATGGATAGAGAGATGAATCTGCTCGTAGCAATTCCGTCTCCCACCAACAACAGATATAGTATTGTATTATGATAGCTCTCTAGCTAGTAGTATGTTAGTACTACTCGAATCCCACCAACAACAGCTATTGCAATATGATAGCTCTCTCTCTCTCTAGTACTACACCGTATGACCTACATGTGAAGTTGTATACAGTCCTAGATTGCATAAACGATAAATGGACGTCCAAATCAACATAACACGAAAACCGACAATGGCGCCATTACTTTTGACGGCACTCTTTTGATTCCTTTTTCCGCCGGCAATGCAACCAGGACGTCGATAGACTCCCAGGTGCCTGCTTTCGGTAATCGTTGCTAATTTCGCCAGGAAGGAATCCCATAGGGCACACACGGAATACAACAGAGCACATGAGGATCAAGAGGAAGAAGACATCGCTCCGCCGACGCGCCTCGGCGCGACGCAGCCTGGAGCGCATGGCAATTCTAGCCTTGTTGGCGGTGGCATGGTCATGGATCATGCTGACCTTTGGCATGGCGTTTTACCATGGGTATTACCGAAAACCTAGTGGCAATTCAGCAACGAGCACGCCAACGGTCGTGGTTCCGGGCGGATCGATATCCCTTGTCAATCCACAACATGCAGCAACGACAGCGACAGCAGAGCCTGCCAGTATGATGGCAAGCGTAGATTCGTCACAATTAACTTCATCAGTACAACCCCACGAATCTCCTCTCGTCATCTTCACCTGCAATCGGGCCGAATATCTCCAACAAACGCTGGCAGACATTCTTCGATACATTCCCGCCGACTGCAGCATCGGCTGTCCCATTGTCATTTCGCAAGACGGTAAGAATGCCGAGGTCCTTCAAGTAATAACAGATTATCAAACCAAATTTGCCGCCAAGGGTATTCCTGTCGTTCGCATCGAGCACAAGAGTGCCCTGCGAGGTGGCACGAATGCCTATCAGGCTCTGGCCGTACATTACGGATGGGCCCTGGGTCACATATTTAACGGCTCGGCCACTCGCCCAGCAACAGCATCGTCGTCCTACGACAGCGTCTTGCCCCAGCGAGTGGTTATTTTGGAAGAAGATTTGCACGTGGCTCCCGACTTTTTTACTTTTTTTGCCGCAATGGCACCCGTCTTGGACCGCGACCGTTCCCTCTTTGCTGTGTCGGCGTTCAACGACAATGGCTTTCGATCGCGAATCAAGGACAATACGAGAATACTCCGGTCCGACTTCTTTCCTGGACTGGGGTGGATGATGACACGTAAGTTGTGGACAACGGAACTGCAAGCCAAGTGGCCGGGGGGATACTGGGACGACTGGTTGCGAGATCCAGAGCAACGCAAGGGACGGCATGTGCTGCGGCCCGAGGTTAGTCGGAGCTTTCACTTTGGTACCCACGGCGGCGCGAGCATGAATCAGTTTGGGAGTCAGCTTACTGCAGTCATGTTGAACCCGTATCCTGTCGAGTGGCAAGAAGATTTTTCACATTTGCTGCCGGACGAATATGATCGGAAATACTGGGCCATGTTGCAAAATGCACGACGGGTGGAGAGCATGGATGAGGTGCCGGAACGAGTCATGGAAGGAGACGTGCGACTCGAGTACACGTCCTTTGGGCAATTCCAAATCTTGGCCAAAAAGTTGCAGCTCATGGCCGATGAAAAGGCGGGCATTCCACGGACCGCGTACAAGGGTGTCGTCGAAACGAGGCCCTTCGGGGAGAACCTCTTGTTTCTGACGCCTCCGTTGAAGGACTTGCAGAAGGAGTTTGTAACAGGTGAGATAGCATGAATGGCCTCTAGCTTACACCTTTTACAGCTATCTACACAAGTAGAATATACGACGACGCATCACCGCGGCCGTGCTGCACTCGTTGACGTTGACGCTCTCCACGGCAGGGCTCCTTCAGCGCTGCCCCAACGTCTCGACGGTGCCCTATACAACGAACGACTCATGCGCAGGCTCGCCACGTTGTCGGTATC
>Ga0307981_1001362_pt1 | contig 22082 bp, 36 predicted proteins | sample OrgLakmetagen987_FD_201849 | JGI IMG/M metagenome (GOLD analysis project Ga0307981, IMG submission 201849) | Saline water microbial communities from Organic Lake, Antarctica - #987 | ecosystem: Environmental > Aquatic > Non-marine Saline and Alkaline > Saline | place: Antarctica: Organic Lake... | reverse complement strand
GCAACGAATACTTTACATCCTCGCAGGTCATCACGCACCCATTGATGATGACGACCAAATGGATTACGACGAAAGCCACTACGACCAATATAGTCCCTCTGACGTCACCCAATACCTGACGAACGCAGTCGAAGAAGAAATACATGGGGGAACGCATGAATAATAACCTGTATGAAAGTAAAAAATTGAAAGTAGACATACAAGACCGGGATGCTGCAATCGGTCACCACCTTGCGCATATCGAAAGGCTATCAAAAGTTAACGTCTCGCTGAATAAAAAACTGCAACGAACGCTAAAAAGCCTGTCTTTCGCCACATTAGTAGCGGGGATGCTGATACTAGCATTGTTTTTCTCATGAAACTGGTCATGGAATACAGGTACAGACTGCATGGCACGTTGCCTGAAGGGTATGAAGATACGTGGCTCATTGAAGTCGATAGCGCTGAAGAACTGCAAGAACGTGTAGATGCCATAGTAAAAATCAGAAAGCTAACCCACTACTGGGCGGAGAACTTAGATGCGTGAATTTGAATCACCCGTAGAGTTACGCAACGAGCTGGCTAAGCTAGTCATGAAAGGGTCAGTCACCCACCGCACTCACATAGAGCAGCACTTCTGGGAAATAGTAAAACTGAAACCTGAGCTTATTCGACATGGCTTCTTAAATGCAGATGCCAATTGGTTGGGTGACATCACCAACTACTTCACCACATTAGGCAGGGTGCTTAATGCGATGGGCTATGCCACCAAAAGCGTCAGACGAACGCGTGGTGCCAGAACATGCAAAGAATTGGCGTGCACCTTGAATAACTACACCGATTTGGAGCTGGCAGCAAAGATGAAATTCAGAGAAAACATCCTGAATGAAATCACGCGCCTTACCAAAGAACTAAATGAGAACGTAATCAAGTTACGTCACATAGGATAAACCATGACAAATAAAGTACCTGAAACAATCGAAATCACTGTACGTGTATTAGTCGGCAGAAACGGCGAGCAGTTCGCCAAAGACCTAGAAGAGAATATCCGATCAGCAGTGGTCCACCTAACCGACAACGGGCTGCATAAGTCCCAAAAAGAACAAGAAACTGTGTTCATCATGGGCGCAAGTAACGCTGAGGATAAAATGATACTCGGTGCCAGAGTCGCTCCAATTTACGACGTCCCTCTACCTGACATTAAAAACGAAGAACAGCGTGATAAATGGCTGGCAGATGTGGATGTGGTAGAGTTCATCGACTTCGGAATTAGAAAAGTAGCCGAGGAAACAGCCAATGAGTCTTAATCCTTTCAAATCCAATAACCCTAACACTGCTGAGCAGGCGCTAAAAAACCTAAACGAAGAGGTCCAAGCCGCGCACACCAGAGTCAACCTGAGCAACACTAGAATGAAGCATATCGAACATTATCTAGGTCTGCGTGAGCATACGTTTGAAGAAAAAGATAAGCGGTGGAACTTCAACCAAATCCAAACCGACATCGAAAAAGGTGTCAACCCGATTGAGCATCAATCAATCTTTAATGTAGCATAACAGAAGCGAGACAAACCCATGTCACAGTTACTTGAGTTAGCAAAAAGAGAGCAGATGAAACTAGCGCGTAACGTTTACGAGCTTGCCCTTTACTACACGCCTATGCAGCGTCTACCAGACCTTGCAGATTTCATGGCAATGTACACCCGTGTGCAGGAAATGGGAGCAGATAAGCCCGAAGTATCAGCCAAAACATTGTGGCCCACTGCATCCGATACGTTTGAATCGAAATTAGTCACACGCATCAAGTGGGCTAACGAAAATGCCAGTAGCTCTAAAACCTTACTAGAGACACTGCCCAAAGCTCAACAGCAAGGTATGTCACCACAAGACCTATTTGAATTTGCGTTCTCGCAGACAAAGACAGGACAACAAATGGCGCAAGATAACAAAGCGGCATAAATCACGCCCGGGCATGGATTACTGTGCCCGGGATTAGCAGTATCACTAATTAAAAACCATAAGGAGTAATTTGTGGGAGACAGAGTTTTAGTCCAGTTCAAAAACGAAAGTGAAGTATCACCAGCAATTTATCTGCATTGGGGTGGAGAGCAAGCACCAGAACTTATTAAAAAATGTTTTGAGTATATGGAAGGGCGCAGAAATAACGTGGCCTACACCGCCGCGAGATTCACAGGAATATGCCACGAAAAAACAACGGGTAACTTGTCCCTTGGCTTACTCCAACAAACAACCGAATTGACTGCACAAGACAGTCACGGAGACGCAGGCTGCTACGTAGTAGACCTGAAAAATGAAACAGTTAATGCGTTTGGAGGGTATGGAACTTCGTTCGCGCTGACAACCGAGGATACAACCACATGAAAAAATTAGTAAAAGGCTTACGCCTAAATGATGACAACCGCAAACTGGTCGCCCGCAGCATCGCTGATAGCAAATTAGGCAACGCCCTAAAGCAAGCTGACAAAGACCAGCGCGGCGCAACAACGCACGTACAAAACGCACTCATTGCCGACTGCGTTATTGAAGCTAACCGAAAAACAGTATTAGCCATTGAAGGCTTAATGCCAACAGTAGAAGAAATTGTCCTACAACAAGGCAGTTTTGAAACCTCACGAATTGCTATTCCGTTCTCAACAGAAGTACTCGTGCCTTGGGCGCATTTCACACCTTATGGTCGCGGTTGTATTAGCTATGAGGCTATGCAAATACTGCGGGCTGATGAAGAAGGCTTCGGAAATTTGCTTAAACAAGCTGAGTTCTACACCGGTGTTAAGGACCAAGAAGCAAACATGCTCAAGAAAATGGTCCAGTACTTACGCGGGTTTACTAGCCCTCAAAAGCTACTCGATGCCAACCCTGAGTTTGAGCAGTTCCTACCCGAAGATATGTGGGAAGAAACAGAAGCAACAGAGTCGGTATCAATCTCAGATATTTTAGCGGCATAACAGTCATAGGCGACGGTACACGCCCGACTCACAAAGGTAGGTAACGCTACCAGTACCACCTATTACCTCACAGGGGACAAAATTAGATGACAACTAAACACGACAACGCAAAGTTACGACCAACGCTACTACCAATGGTAAGTCTCGACCTCGTTTTAGAAGTATTAGAGTTCGGTGCCAAAAAGTACGCAACAAATAACTGGAAAACGGTACCCGATGGCGAACAGCGTTACTTAGATGCCATGTTACGTCACACGATGGCCGTCGCTAAAGGCGAAGTCATTGACGAAGAATCAGGACTAACGCACATGGCTCATGCCGTGTGTTGTGGCCTGTTCCATCTGCATCTAGCAAATGAGCCTGAAAATAGTCTCGAAAAATTCAAAAGACCCAATAGTAAGAAACTCAGACCTGGCCTATGGGTATTAGACGACCCTATCCAAACCACAAAATCAGTATTTAGCAGCGAAGACATAGAGACCATATCCAGACTGACAACAGAGCATGACGATTTATACGCACCCAGAGCAAACGTACTTTGGATGTCAAAACATAAATACGAGTCAGTATTCGGTGAGATAAAAGAAACAGGACTTTTTGGAGCAGTTAAAAAGCAGCCGAATATCTATGTGTGTGGCCTGAAAATACTAATAAAGGGCCAAAGTGACTTCATTGTAACCTTCATGCCAAGCCACGAAAACATAGGAGAGGGCTATGACTAGTCTGACGCTAAAATCAGTGGTTAACATACTAAAAGAGATCCTAAACGTCGACATGATCATCTTTGCCGACGCAGAGACATTCTACGCTGACACAAACAAGGTGTTACGTGAGAATGCAAAAGGCAAGATGACCCGCGTGACTTACAAATTAGGCCCAGCCAACCCCGTATGGAAATACGCAATGGACGAACTATTCCAGTTCACTGGCTTTTGCTATGCGCTCGATGACGATCCAACTATCATCAACCCTGAAACCAAAGACCTTGTGCCTATCAGACTGCGACAATTTGCTGACCAGATACAAGAGATCCGAAATTTAGGTAACAGAGTGGCCCTTGTTGCTCATAACGCAAATTTCGATGGTGGCATTCTAGCCTGGCATTACGGTGTTGAATTTGATGAGTACGTTGACACGATGGCAATCGAGAAAATGTTTGATTCAAATAAACCAGCCAACTTAGGCGCCAGCATCGCACGCTACAGTGATGACCACGCCAAGACGGACGAGCTATCAATGGCTGATGGTGTGCGCCTTGAGGACATGAGCGAAGAAATATACGCCCATCAAGTCAAGTACTGTAAAAATGACGTCTCGATAATGCGAGAGTTATTAGCCCATCAAGTCTACCGCGGGATACCACCCAACGAATTACAACTGATGAGCATAACAGCCCGTGGTGCCTGCATACCACAGTTCGTGGTTGAGCCTAGCTTGCTGCGCGAAGTAATTGTAGACGATAAAAAAGACACCGATAGCAAAGTGCTAGCCGCTGCCAACCATTGTTTCGATATGGATGTAAAGGAAGTATCACCGGCTACCTTTTCATCCAACCCTAAATACGCAGGATTATTGCAAAAGTTAGGATTATCAGTACCCCAAAAAAAGAACAAAGACGGCGACACAGCGCTAGCGTTAGGCAAAACCGACCCGCCTTATGTGAAGTTACAGATTGACAACCCTGAACACGCTGACGTCTATGCAGCGCGTGAGAAAGTTAAGTCAACCATCGCCCGCACGCGTGCTGAGAAAATGATACTGGCCTCTAGCCTGTTCAAAATGCACACCACCTTTGACGCTGATTTACCGATGTTCCTCAAGTACTACGGTGCTGAGAACACGGGCAGATGGTCAGCCGGTGAAGGATTAAATCAGCAGAATCTACAGCGAAAGTCTAAGCACAGACGTTCGTTGAAAGCCAAAAAGAACCACAAAATTGCGGTCACGGATTTATCCCAAATAGAGCTACGCATGACCTTATGGTTCTGCGGCCAAGAGGATATTCTCGAAGAATACCGAAAAAACCCCAATTACGATGTTTACGTAAAATTGGCAGAGGACATCTACAAGCGACCTATCGACAAGGCAGTTGACACCAATGAACGTGGTATCGGCAAAGCAGGCTCACTGGGCTTAGGTTTTGCAATGTCATGGTTCGGTTTTCAGCAGTACCTCGCTGGCGGCCCATTAGGGTTAGAGCCAACGTTTGTGAGCAACGAGTTTGCTATGCAGGTGAAATGGAGCTACGAATCTCGTAACTTTATGATCGCTAAGATGTGGATGATTATCGAGTCCACTGTATTGCCCATACTGGCTAATGGCGGCACGTACTCCTTTGGCCCGAACGATTGCGTTACGGTGACTAAAGACAAGATTACGTTGCCCTCTGGACGGGTTCTACACTACCCCAATACTAGAATGGAGCATCAAGGTAACGAGCATTCATTCAAAGTCAGATATATCTGTGACACCCACAAAGGAAAGTTTGTCGGCGTTCGTGGAATATGGCACGGCTTAATCATAGAAAACATCATCCAAGCCCTATCTCGTGACGTTTTAGGTTTCCAGATGGTGTTAATTGAGGACCAGTTATACCGCAACGGATATGGCTCAGTCATTGGCTCTGTACACGATGAAGTCTTGGCAATGGTACAGACACTCTACGCTGATGCGAGCTTTGACATTATGACCAAGATAATGGCGATGCGCCCGTGGTGGTGCCCCGATTTACCCCTAGCATCCGAGGGAGGATACGATGACTGTTACAGCAAGTAAGGGAGTAAGGCTGATGAATAAACAAACAGTAGAATCAATCGTGCGAAATCAAGATGATGAAATGACAATTCAACATATGAATGATGATAGGGCTGAAATCAAACAACTTAAACAGAAGAATGACTTGTTACGTCAGCACTTATACGCATGGTCAGAAAGATACGCTGATTTAAAAATTCAAAGTGATTGGGCGCACGATAATATGCAAGAGCAGTTAGCTCATGCGAAGGCTGATGGTATTCGGGAGGCAATGCAGTACGCAACATCAAATCATACTAAAGGCGTTAGAGCAGCACTGCGTAAATATATTGAGCTACTAGAGGGTAAAGGCTAATGAAAGACTCATTCACAAAAGAATTGATAGAACTAGCGGCACAAGCCGCAACAATCGCGCAGTTGAATCTAGTTATTAAGGCTAGAGATATACAAATTTCAGAGCTTGAAAAGCAGTTATCTAGTGCAAATAAAAAATTAGCAACTAACAAAGAGAACGACAGGATTGCTGAGTACCACAGGCAGTGGGAAAAAGAAGAAAAACTAGAGGATAAAAACTAATGAATAAAACAGAACTTATGATCAACATGGCGAGCAACATAGACGCCTTAGTCGAGGATTTTAGAGAGCTGTCTGATAACCCCACTACCAATGACATACATCAGCACGTTGTTGATGACCTCAACGCTGAGTTAGCCGCTGCGAAACAACTAATTGCAGACAATGGGTTCTCTAATACTCGCCTAGAAAACCAAATAGTAAAAAATATCAATCGGGAGTTAGAAGATGCCTGCCAACAGCACCAAGATGAACTTTTTGATGTGCTTCGCCACAACACAGAACTGTATGCCCAATGTGTTACCTACGAGCAGACGATACTTCGTCTTAAAGACCAAATCAAAGACCTCACAGGAGCCAAAGCCACATGAGCCAGAACAATTACGCCAAGCACAAGCCAACTGTCGTCCTACTCGCACAGCCAAACCAAGAAGTTCAAGCCCTGCAGGATGCCGATGGAAAACCCAGAGTATTTGCAAAATTCACTAAGGCGGCCAAGTTCGTCTCAAACAATATCGACACACGGCTACATCCCTTCATCGAGTATGTAAACGAATCACCCCAACTGGGCGCAGGTGACAGAGAAGAAACAAGTAACAAACGGTGCCTCAAGTGCAAAGGATTTTTACGTCCTAGCCACGAAGTAGGCAAAATGAATACACCCATGAACACCACGGTAGAAGTAGAAGAATTCATCTGCCCGAAGTGCGATTTAGGAGAATAGAATGACATATTTAGTTAGACGCAAAACCCTATGCTTCGAGTTAGCCACCATCGAACTAGAAGCGGAATCACAAGCAGAAGCACTTAGGCTGGCTTGCGAAGGCTATGGAGATGAAGGAATCGAAGATTACGATTACGACATCGGCATTGACCCACAGCCAAACCCCACATTTGAGTTAGCAAAAGGTTACGAAGATAGCTTATACCCCCAACTGGTAATCAACGCCGATAAGTTCTTCTTGGTTAGAAACCAGAACGACTTACGTGGAGCCGCAAATAAATTTGAAGTCAATCAGTACGAATTCACCCAAGACTTTGCTAACCGTTCGAGCAATTACCTGTTCATTGACCCCAGTTCCGCACTGACTGAACGCTTAAAAAGCACATTCACGCTTTAGGAGCGAGCCATGATTGAAGTCCAAAAGCTAGTTAAAACGCTGCAAGGGTATGAAGGTACGACCAAGTTTACCAACAACTTGTGGTCGGTAATTCACACCCAGATTAACGCTATCGAAAAGCTAAAAACCAATTTTGATCGCACCGTTTTTCTTAATCATCTTGCACACAACGATGACACCATAAAAATAAACGGGCCAACAATGGCTATCTACTACCTACAAAGGATATACAAGCTATGACAGTTGCTAATTTTGCCAGCGCACTCGCACGGCGGGACGCTGAAACCAATCGTGTAAAAGCATTGGATAACGATATTTACTTCCCCGTGGCTCAGGTCACGCTCAACAGTATCGTTGATGATGCGATCAACGATAACAAACGCAGTGCAATCATACGCACCGACACCAACGAGATATTAGGTATTCACAGCAAAAAGTACAAGCTGACCCCTAATGAAATTGTGTTCGACGCGCTTGATAGAGCGTTACAAAATTCAGATCGCCTTGACCTTAACGGAATGACGATTGATGACAAATGTGCCGAAGCAGGCTCACGAACGGTGCGCACCTACACGCTGCCTGAGCATAACGTTGAACCGACCAAAGACGATGTAACTGAAATGCGTTTTACGGTCACCAATAGCTATGATGGCTCGACCAATTTGAACGTCAAGGTCGGTGGGTATCGACTACTGTGCTTAAACGGAATGGTATCGGGCAGCGCATTTGGTGAGTATCGAAATCGCCACACCAGTTTGTTCAGTGCCGAGGAAATGAGCGCATACTTAAATGCGGCCGTTGAAAACTTCCTACTGATGGGAGAGCGCTGGAAAACGATGGTAAAAACCCCTGTATCGGATGCCGAAGCGGCCGCGTTCTTGGTTAAATTCACAGGCGGTACTCGTCTAACACAAACGCTAATGACGTACTACGTCCAAGAAAAGCAAAAGCTAGGAGCTAACCAGTGGGCGCTGTTCAATGCCCTCACTTACTGGTCGACGCACGAGCAAGTCAAAAAGACGAGCTTAGCCAACCGCCCAATCGTCGTTGTCGAACGCGAGAAAAAAGTAGGAATTGCTATAAACAGCCCATTATTCCTAAAGGTGGCGTAATGCCCATCATCGACACCCTCAGTAATATCGAGTTTGCCGTTGGACAACGTGACACCACCTCGTGTCATATTGCCCAAAGCATGAACCTGATAATTGGGTACACGATATACCAGTTAGAAACCGCCGGTGATGGCGTTGACATTGAGGTTGCCCAAGCGGTTATCTCGTTATCCAACTTTGTCCATCATTACCATAAAATAAAATTAACAGGAGAAACAAATGTACAGTCTACAAAAAAGTAATCCCCTGCGCGAAAAAATACTCTATAAAATGCACAGCGGCGGCAAAGTCGGAACTTGGCGCATTGTTGTAGAGTCAAAGCCCGATCAGTCTGCCACAATGGGCGTTTACTCGGCCAAAGTAATCGGTGGACTTGAAGTAGAAACCATAACCTACATCGAAGAAGGTAAAAACGTAGGCAAAGCAAACGAGACTAGCCCTTGGCGACAAGCCCAATCGGAAATGCAGTCAAAAATCAACAAAAAGCTCGATGGTGGCTACGTTGAAACCAAACCAAATGGCAACGCAAAGGTCACTAACACATTGGGCTTTGAAAGACCCATGTTAGCCCTGCCCATTGACAGATGCGACCCCAACTACCCCTTGCTCATACAGCCAAAGCTAGACGGGCATCGCCTGTTAGCCGGTAGCAAGGACGGTAAGGTAGTGCTTTATTCGAGGCAGGGTAAAAAAGTGTACTTGCCTGAGATTGAAGAACAATTGCAACACGCTCTGGACACGCTCGCATGGGATGGTGTCACGTTGGATGGGGAGGTTTATCACCACGAGCTGAGCCTGCAAACCATTTCATCGTATGTCAAAAAGTACCAGTTCGACCACGAAACCAACATGGGAACGCGCTCGCTACGGTATTGCCTGTATGACCGGATAGCGATAGGCGACCGCTTTGAGATACGAATGGCCGCAGTCAAGCGATTATCAGACGTTATCACTCACGAATTCGGGGCGAAACAGCTATGCGACGCGACCCAAACGCAACGGGTATACGATGAAGTAGAGTATGACGCTCTGCATAAACGCTACGTTGACAATCAGTACGAAGGAACTATCGCGCGTGACCCTGACAGTGGCTATGAAGAAGGTAAACGTTCCAAAGGATTAATGAAACGCAAAGATGAAATCGATAACGAGTTCAAAATAATCGGTGTCACCACTGGCAAGCCAAATGTGCGACTGAAAACCTTAGTTGGCATCTACAAGTGCATCACCACCGACGGTAAAGAATTTGAAGTACTCGCGCCAGGCGATGCACAGGAAAAGCATGAGCACGCGCTGCATGGTGAGAATAACATAGGCAAAATGCTGACTGTTTTCTTCTTTAGTTACACACCCGAAGGCGCACCGTTCCACATCACTAAGAGTCGCATCAGAGAGGACATCTAGCCACATAGGCGTATTTAGTTGACAGTGTGCTATTTACTAATATTAGTAATACTGATAACTTAGTACGCCTTTAATTACCATTACTAATAATAAGGCTACCGGATGGACTTTATAGACGATGCCACTGAAAAAGAACAATGCATCTTAGATAAAAGAATAGCAGAAATCAGGCAACGGTCAGAAGTACGAAAACCATTCACAGGCAAGTGTTACTTCTGCTACGAACCCTTAGAACAGCGGCTATTCTGCGACAACGACTGTAGTTTAGATTTTGAACGTCTGGAGAATCAGAAACTACAAAGAGGTTAATATGAGACTCCATTTTATTGAAGCCCCAAAAGACGGAAAGTTACGCAAGCAGATAGGTAATGCTAATGGCATAGATATGTCATACCCCCAAGCCTATTTCCTGTCGAGTTACGAACATAACATAGAAAAATCCCAAGACGGTTTACTCACCTATAAAGAACTGCTGAAAGACCAAGGACTGCAAGGTAGAGCCTTGATGAAAGGGTTATTTCCTCACGAATTGTCGTGTGAATCCCGAGCAGGACTTATCAAAAATGAAGGCACGACCAATTTACTCATATTAGATGTTGATGGCCTCGCAATAGAGGGTATCAGAAAGACAGAAGGACACATGACTGGCCGTGACGTCGAAGCCGTTGCAGAGCAGGTCGTTCGGATGTTACCGGAAGAATTACACAGCGTCAGTTATGTGGCCGTTGCATCCAGTTCCTTTGGCATAAGCAAGACCAATATATCAATTCACATTCACATGTTTTTAGAGGACGCAGTGGATGTCAAAGTATTAACCAGTTGGCTACGTGCGCTTAACTTCTCACAGCCACTAATACTAGAACGTTTACGCCTCACCAAGCAAAAATACAAAATTAAATCAGTAATAGACCCGTGCCTCGCTCAGCAAAATCGGATCGTTTATATCTGCCCTGCTTTCTTTGGCCCTAAAATGCCTAACCCGTTCGCTGATGACACGCAACGTTATGTCGCTGTCACCAAAGACAAAGCCCTATTAGATTTGTCCCCATTGCTAGAGTCGATGGATGAAGCCAGTGAAATGCTGAGTCAAATCGAGCGCACTACCACAGTCGCTTTGCAGAAAAAGTATGGCATCCAAACCAAAGCACGCAAAACCAAACGTATTCACAGTGACGGGCGCGATTACCATGTTGTGTCTGACCCGTTCCCAACGGCGATGCGCTACCACTCAGATACCGACAGGTTAGTGGCCTATAATAGACCTGGCGATACAAGTGGCCCTTACTTTGTGCTAAAAGCCAACCCTGAAATAATATGGTCGCTTAAACCCGATGATAGACCTGAGCTGTTCAAACAGGTCGATTATGAAGCCTATCAAGCCCATTTACAGCGATTTGGTGCAGGTTTCAATAAGGAAGTCAGCCACGGCAAAGTACGCAAGGTACGACGTCACATGTTCATCGATATGATGTCAGATAAATATCACGTTATGACGCACGACTATGAAAACGACATCGTGCTAGAACTGGTGCCTAAATCTCGCGAGACTGCTGAGCAATTTATGCAGTACAAAGGGCAAGTTGTTCCTGAGCCTGTGCCAACTTGGTACATCGGTTTCAACCCTCTAAATGAGAAAAGCCTGTATGAAGATGATGATAAAACCGTCGTTAATCAATTCATACCGACAAGCTATATGCTCGCTGAGGATAAACACGAGTTAGACGGCGCAATAGGTTACGGCCAAGCAAGTCAGTTACAATATTACTGCCCGACTATTTACCAGATTATCTACCATATGTTAGGTAATGCTGATGAAGAGTATGAGCACTTTATGAACTGGTTTATTGCCATCTTCCAAAAGCGTATGAAAACCAAGACAGGTTGGCTAACGCACGGGACACAGGGCACAGGTAAAGGTTTATTCTTTAATAAAATTGTCTCTAAGTTGATCCACGGTCACCATACACGCCAGGTTAAGTTGCAACAGCTTGTTGACGACCAGTTCAACGGTTGGATGGAATATTGCCTGTTCATCATGGTAGACGAGTTCAACCTCGCTAACGCGGGTAAAAATACCACAGCAGCGGCCAACGATATTAAAAACTGGGTTACTGAACCAAGCTTCTCGATGCGTAAAATGCAACGTGAGCAAACGAGCCGTCCCCAGTACATGAACTTCTTCCTAGCGACTAACGATGTTGGTGCGCTGTCAATGGAAGATAAACGGCGTTTCAATGTCGCGCCTCGCCAGCAGATAATGCTCGATGACCGATTCCCTGAAATACACGACGAAGAACGTTTTGACGACTTAATTGACAGCGAAATGGACGAGTTTAGTGCGTTCTTACGCGGCTTTAAAGTCTCTGTACCAAAAGTGCGAACTATCCTGCGCAACAAAGCCAAGATAGACGCCAGTGAAGCAGGCATGAATGCCGCTGAGAAGTTCTTCAAAGTCATCAAGATGGGTGATTTTGAAGCTCTAGCAGACATACTAGATGTCAGTAAGCAATCTCTTGGTGCCGACATAAGCAAGATGTCAGAACTAATGAATATCCAACGACTACTTCGCATTGTTCTTCACACTGTTAACACAGACACACCCACGGACATACTCGTTGATGACTTGCGCCGTGTTTACCAATTCTTAGCAGAGAAAACCATCAGTAAAAATGCCTTCGCGCAGATGCTATCAAAAGCTGAAATACCTCAGATACGACGAGCGAACCCGTTAGGTGTAGAAAAACGTATGCCGAGCAGACCTCGATGTATTGCGATCAACTGGTTTATGAAAGATGAAATAACCCTGACAGACCTGATCCATCACAACCCCGTTAATGCCGAAGTAGAACGCGATGTGCCGCCTGCTGGCTTAATCAAAGACACAATGTAGGAGAGACTAATGAGTGATTTTGCAAACATGCTCACCAAGCGAGCCAAAGAAACAAATAGAGTGTCTGTTCAAGGCGTAAGTGAAGGGTCCAAAGCCGTCGATAAGGCCGAGAGCAAAGAGGAAATGGCAAGCATGTTCGCCAAGCACAAAGCCGCGACTGCCAAAACCAGAGACACCCTAAACAGCGAAGTTATTGCCAGTGCGCCCAAGCAACAGTTCTTGGATATTACGACACCCGCCAATGGCTTGATCAAAGCGTGGTCGATGTCACGTTTACATAACTATGAAACATGCCCCCACACACTCAAGCAGCGCAGTATTGATAAGATTAAGACACCTGACAGCCCTCAAGCCGCTCGCGGTACTCAGATACATGATATGTGTGAGCAGTGGGTCAAACGTGGATCGGATGACCTTAAAGGTGACCGCGGAACCAACATGGATTACTTTCGTTCAGACTTTGAAAAGCTAAGAAGCGACTACGACAAAGACAAAGTCGAATTAGAAGGTGATTGGGGCTATCGCCGTGATTGGTCGCCGTGTGGATTCTTCGCACCTGATGTCTGGGGTCGTGCCAAATTAGATGCGTTCGTCATGGAATCACCGACGTCATGTAAAATTATTGACTATAAGACCGGCCGAAAATACATGAACGAGATCAAGCATGGTGAGCAAGGACTCAGCTATGCCCTCGCTACTTTCCATCGTTATCCTGACGTTGAACATTTCTGCGTTGAGTTTTGGTATTTAGACCAGGGCGAAAAAATGATACGCAACTTTCGACGTTCTGACTTAGCAGTATTACTGGTAAGACTAAATAACCGCGCTGTTAAATTAACCTCAGATACCGAGCTGACCGCGACACCAAGCGAGAAAGCCTGTAAGTGGTGCGACTTTGGCTCTAACACCAACAAAGCAGGCAAGCCCTACGGGATTTCCGTGTGTGAATTTGACTACTACAAAGGATACGAAATCCTATGAGAAATTCTAAATACAAATTAATGGCGCATCAAAAAGACTTTAGTGACCAGTGGTTGAACACACCACGCATACTCAATTTCAGTGGATGTGGGACGGGTAAAACGCTATCTGTAATTCACACGATTAAAGCGCATTTACCTGACGCACGAGTTCTAGTTCTTGCGCCCTTATCTATTTTGCGCCCTGCATGGGGTGGCGATTTAGATAAGTTCTGGCCCGAGGCTGAATACGCTATTGCCTATGCCAAAGACAGAGAAAAAAAGTTCGCTGAAAGAGCGCAGTTTACGATCACAAACCACGACGCCATAAAAATCATCGTTGCTAACAACTGGCACCTAGACTTCGACGTACTGGTAGTTGATGAAGCTGATGCGTTTAGAAATCGAACCACTCAGCGAACCAAAGCCCTGTTATCGGCGGCACACGCATTCGACATGCTCACACTAATGACCGGCACACCAACACCTAAATCTGTAACCGATGTATGGTCGTTGGCTTACGCGATAGATAAGGGTGAACGCTTAGGCAAAAACTTCTTTGGCTTTCGCTCACAAGTGCAAAATGCGTCACCGATATATGGTTGCCCCAACCCTAAAGCGATGAAATGGGAAGATAACGAGGACGCAGTTGAGCAGACAACGATGATGCTATGTGATGTCACTCACCGAGTAGAGCTGGACGATGTAGTTGAATTACCAGAAACGATCACTCGCACCTACCCTATCCAAATGCCGTCCAAACTGCAAAGACTGTACGACGAGTTCAACAAGGAATCCATGATGATGCTGGACTCTGGACAACTCATTGATGCTATTCACGCGGGTGCTAGACGCCAAAAGTTATTGCAATTATGCAGTGGTGCAGTCTATGACGGGCAAGGTGGCTCAGTTGACATTCACCCTGACCGTCAAAAGCTGGTTTTAGACCTCGTAGAAGAGGCCAAACAGTCACTTGTAGCCTTTAACTGGCATCACCAAGTTGATGGTCTAGTTAAAGAAGCTAAAGCCCGCAAACTGACATATGGCGTTATCAACAGCAAAACGTCAGTCCCTAACCGTGAAAAGTTAGTGGCTCAATTCCAACAGGGCAAGCTACAAGTTCTATTCTGCCATCCACAATCGGCAGGACATGGCCTCACCCTTACCCAAGCGAACCGCGTAATTTGGGCCTCACCCACTGACCGTGCAGATTTGTTTGAACAGTTCAACCACCGTATGCGCCGTAAAGGTATCACGCACAAGTCAGAGATTATTCTGATAGCAGCAGAAGGAACTTCGGAAGAAGTTGCATACGACAACATGATGGTTAAAAAGCATCGACAAGATGACCTATTAACCGTCTTCGCAAAACTATCTAAAGCCGCATAATGCGGACAGGTAGCCTTTAAAAATACAACTCTTGGGAGAGAGAAAATGAACAAGTTAAACCACACAGTAATAACTTTCGACATGGCCGCTTTTGACGAAGTAGTTAAAGATTTACGTAACGCTCGACGCGCTTTGCTAGATGAAAGCAATGATGCAACTGTCGTTCAAAAGCAGCTAACCACCGCGCAAAAAGCGATGGAAAAAGCAGTGCGTGATAACAACATCGACGAGTACAACACCCAGTCTGGTGAAGTTCGCAAGCTGATGAAAAAGTTAGGTGACGGACCAAAAGTTCACCAAGATAAATTCGACAGTGCGCTTAATTCACTTGTCGATTTAACCGCGCCATTTGTCGAAGGCGACGAAACCGAAGCTGGCAGCAAAATCGAAGCACCAGCCCTAAAAGTAGCATAACCACAGAGGTAATAATGACGACACCCGCGCCAAGTAAAAAATACACCGATCTAGTCATCGACTTGGAAACCCTATCTACACGGTGGAACGCCACTGTGTTATCGATAGGTTACCAATTCTTCTCACCACTAACGTTCGAATTTGGACCTAAAAAAGAGATACTAGTTGAGTACGCAGGGCTTACACAGCAAAACCACCACGTCTGTAATGGCACTAAAAAATGGTGGTCAAAGCAAGGCGAAGATGCAAAACGAGTGCTAACAGAGCCTAACAGGGTAGCACTGGGCGAAGCCCTTAACATCCTGACAGCCGATGTTGTGCAAAGCTCAAACACAGACTCATTAGAAGTCTGGGGCAATGGGTCGTCGTTCGATATTACCATCATGGATTTCGCATTCAGGACGCACTTAGGGCGCGAAGCTCCTTGGCGTTTCTATAATGTCCGTGACGTCAGAACACTTGTAAAAACAGGGCAGCTATTTGGCATTGAATTTAAAGCAAACAACAGCTTCGTAGGCGTTAAGCACAATGCCGCCGATGATGCGGAGCATGAAGCAAAATACATCACCGATATTATAACGTCGCTTAACAGCATCGCGTATACATCACCGTTGATTACCACAAAGACAAAAATGAAGGAGTCGCATAATGAAAGAGCTAATGAGTGAACTGTTTAAGATCAAACAGGAATTGGCACTGATAAAGGCCAATTCCATAAAACCCCTTGATGATCGCAAAAAGGAACTTGAAATCGAGCTACTAAACTACCTCGAAAATCAAGGCACCGATAGCGCACGTATCAATGGGTTGGGTACCATATCCAAGACCGAAGCAGTCATGCCACAGGCCGAAGATTGGAGTAAATTATATGAGCATATACAAGACACAGGCTCATTCCACTTACTAAACCGTGCGCTCAATGCAGCAGCGTACAGAGAAACACTGGAATCAGGCGTAGAAGTGCCAGGTATAGTGCCTTTCAACAAGGTAACGTTATCTGTCAGAAAAGACACAGCGAAAGCCGCGTAATTCTAATGTAAAATATTATTAGTAGTACTGTTGACTTATCACCAGTATCAGCTAATATACGGGTAACACTTCGGTGTTTCTCTCCCTAGATTTACCACTCGCAAGAGTGGTTTTTCGCCCTCTGGGACTTGCGATGGCAAGTACTCCATCTAATGTGCAATAACCAATGTTAAAAAAACGATTAAAGGATAATCAAATGACTAAGAAAGAAGCAGTAAAAGGTACAGCAGTAGCACTCGACGGTAAGACCACTCTCGCAACTCGTGAGGAACGTAACGGTCAAGGCTCCGCTAACGTAACATCTGATGACTTGGCAATCCCACGCATCAAATTGTTACAAGCCATCAACGAAGAAGTACAAGTGGGTAACCCTGCGCACGTTGAGGGCGCACAAGCCGGTCTTATCATGAACAGTGTTAGTAAGGAATTAACAAGCTCGTTGTTTGTTATCAATCTTAACTTCACTAAAGAGTTTGTTGCTTGGCGTAAACGTAAGCAAGGCGGCGGCATCCAAGGCAGTTATAGCTCAGAAGCCGAAGCGCGTGTTGGTTTACAAGAAGCCGGTGAAAATGAAGAGAACTTCGACATCGTTGAGAATCCATGCCACCTGTTGTTCGTTATCAACGAGCAGGGCCAGCATGTAGCCACAGCGTTACTCGACATGCCATCCACTAAACGTAAAGTATCTAAAGCATGGAACACCCTGATTTTAGATTCAGAAAAAGCGGGTCAGCCTCGTTTTTCCACCGTTTGGGAATTGGCGTCAGTAGTCGAGAAGAATGCCGAAGGGACACACTTCAACTACGGACTAACCAAAGTTGGCACCGCGCCAGATGCGATATACGACTTAGCAACTGCTGAGTACGACGCATTCTTTGGTGAAAAGAAAGAAGCCGCGTAGGCTAAGTACCTAACAAAAGCCCTGTTCTAGCAGGGCTTTTTATTATCTAAAAGGAAATACCCATGATAGAAAGCCAGTACACTAGCAATGTTAATCAACGTGTTCCAGAAAAATATAAATGCTGGAAAATAAACGATGACTATCAAGGTGGTGTTCCTGACTCGTTCTACATGAACCCTGACAGCTACAAACGCAATTTATGGATCGAGTATAAGTTCATAAAATCACTACCCAAACGAGGGTCAACAATAATCGTTCCTAACCTAAGTTCACTGCAAATCCAGTGGCTAGCTAATCTCAAAAGCGCTGGCGAACAAACACTTGTGATTGTAGGCATCGAAAAAGTAAAAGGGCGCACTGGCGCACAGGGGATCATCCTTGAACCCCACGAATTTGCAGGAGTTAGATGCGACGAAGCCGCACTAAGACTCAAGGATTATAAAGCCATATCAAGCTTTATCATTAATATGTTGTAATAGAGTTTTAGTGGTGTTACTGTTTGCGCGCTCAAAGACGTCTTTGGAGAGGCGAAAAATATGAATGTATTGGACACGAAACAAATAACAAATAAAGTCCTATCTGCATGGGCTGACCATAAAGATAGAACAGGCATGAGCCAGCTCAAAGGTGCGCAAGCCTTGGGTATGGGTCAGTCGGCATTTTCACAATACCTACGGGGTAAAGAAGGCGGTGGAATACCACCCAACCACAGCTTCATTCTAAAGTTCGCAACCCTCGTTGGTACCTCACCCCGCGATTTAGGTTGGGCCGATGAAAACGTAATCGTTCGCACCCAGTTTATACCCGTGTTGTACACCTTCTGCGGAAAAGCAATTAAAGGCAATAAATTAGCCGTAAGTTCTACGGTAGTAGCCGAAAATATCTTTGCAATTGAAAATAACGGCACTGGACCAACTAGCCTCGATTCGTCAGAGTATCTACTCGCAAGCACAAACGACACGATACGTTCTGGTGACTTAGTGTGGCTAGTTAGAAATGCTAATAACACAATGTTGACCCTCTATGGACGGGTTTTCAAAGATATGAAATGGGATGTGGTGTCTATATTTGACGGCATCAAAATACACGCAGAAGAAATACTAAAAGGGGACAAGGTATATAGAATAACAGGTTCCTATATACCCCCACGGCAAACTGAAATATTCACGAAAGGATAAAACCTAGAGGGAGCGATAAGTTGAACGAAGCAATAAAAGCGACAACCAAAGACTTGGGTATTTTCACTCAGACTTTGGGCCATGGCAGCGGTGAATTATTCTGCGAAATTTTCGCCGGAAATATCGAAGGCCCGAAATACCTGGCAGCACTTAACAGCATGGAGAAAGAGATACACGGAAGCATGACCCTGAAAAACAAAGGTGATAAAACACCCCTAATTGACGCAATAAGCAATACCGCTCACGGCCCTGCCGTGAAAGAGGTCCTGTGCGCAGTTATCGGATACGCTTTTGGCAGTAAAAAGTCAAAAAACTACCTTTGCCAATTAGCGTGTGACGAACTACAGGGCAACGAAGCAGATCCACCTTGTTGTTAGCCTGAACACTAGAATAACAGTAATACTAATCAGATCTAAACAGTAAAAAGGAGGAAAAATGAACGACATCCCAATGATACAAATTAAAAAGTTACATGAAGAGGCACAGTTACCAGAAATGGCGAGCAAAAACGCGGGAGGCATGGACCTACGAACAATAGAATCAGCTAACATACCCGCAGGACGACAAGCCCTGTTAAAGACAGGACTAGCAATTGCCATACCTGAAGGCATGGTCGGGCTAATTTGGCCGCGAAGTAAATTAGCAGTTAAATTCGGCCTCACTGTAATGGGCGGCGTAATCGATGCCGACTATCGCGGGGAAATCATGATCAGCTTATTAAACACTGGCGATGATACAGTAGAGATTAAAAAAGGTGACCGCTGCGCACAACTAATAGTTCAACCAGTGTACACATGGTTGCCTGTTAGTGTTGTTAATGACCTTGATGACACAGAGCGAGGTAGTAAAGGTATTTTATCCAGTGAAGTAAGACTGCAATAGCAGTTTTTCTGCCTGTAAGTAACAGTAATACTAATAAAAATTAAACAGTAGTAAAGGAGCAAAATGTCAGACGCAGTATCCAAAGCATTAGCACAGAAGTTTAAATCGGTTTCGGCTAACGTCATTGTGACGTCGGAACTATTGGCTCAGCAATACGGTGCTATGTTGGATACCGAACAGCTAAGCAGACTCCTCAAACTAAAACCCGCAAGTATCATTCAGAAAATCTCAAGGGGAGATTTTAATATCCCCGTGACGCGTATCGGAAACAGGTGGTATGCAACGGCTTTTGACGTTTCTGAGTACATCGAACGCAATAAGCAAATGACGGGACTATAATGGCTGACATAATCAAACAACTACAAGCCATAGCAATGTGTGACGTTGCTATAGGCTCAAACCTACAAAGGCCGCTGCTATCTGAAATTTCGGTAGAAGAGGATCGTTATAAAGAACACCCTATTTATACTCAGTACTCCCTGACAGTTAAATTGGGCACGATTTTCACATCCAACAGAGCGCAATATAGCCACGCGCATAAGAATGCCCAGCAGATGATTGCGCGTGAACTATATAAAGATGTCCATGTCCTAATACCCCAAATACGCGGGGCGCTTTATGCTGAGGATATAGAACGGGCTTTAAAACTGATCGACAAAATGCAAAGAGAGATAGAGAACTAATGGATACCGAAGCAATAGATAGATTATTCTTAGAGCTGTCACAGTTCACCAACGCGACCACTGATAAAGAATTACAACTGCAACGTCAAATCGACCAATTACAAGAACGCCTTAATGACTTCGAAGAATCCATAATGTCTTGGGATAAAGAAACAGATTTCAGAGCAAAAACGGAAAAAAGGGCAGTTATAGTGGCGCTGTCTGTGGATAGAATTAGCGTTCGCCACTACTAACCCTCAACCTTTACACACAGAACAAGGAAATAGAGCGATTATGGCCCCAATGACCAAGCTAGAATTTTTATCAACACTGCGGTTTTGGATCATGAGAAAAGGGACAGCAAAACCCCTAGCCTTCATGTTCCCTTCTGAAATGCAGGGGATAAATAGAAGTGTAAGACACCTAATTGAAACGTGGCCTAACGAAGCACCAAATGACTTAAAGACTTTAACGGTAAGCCTGAAAGATGTCGGTAGTCATCTGAAAGTATCATTCAACGCTTGGTCTTTTCATCCCACAACTTCGCTACCTTCGACCCCCGAGACTTAGTATATCGGTGGGTCGATTTCAAACTAGCATGACCCAACGCTGCACCTACCAACCGAACATCCATATTTGACTCCACCGCATGACCACCAAACTCATGTCGTAAGTCGTGAAACGTGGTGTTCTCTATGCCTAATTTAATATAGATACGTTTAACGCCATCGTATAACGACTTACCATCAACCCACGGCCACACAAAACCTTTACGTGCTGACTTGGGATACTTATTCGCCAGGTAATTAACCATTCTAAGGATTGCCATCGCCGTGCTGGTAAGTGGAATATCACGGCCTGTTTTAAATCGACGACGAGTGTGGTCTGATTTTTGTTCTTCGAGTGCGTAGATGCGTTCGCCATACAATACCTGACCCCATTTCATGTGTAATATCTCACCACGGCGCATTCCTGTCTCGATGGCAAATAGCGCAACCCACTTAAATAGTGTCTGAGGACGGGCGTGTTTGAACGACTTGATCCTGTCGTAGTCCATGTCCTCCAAACGTGTGTCACGTTCAAGGTCATATTTGACCATTAGATTCATCGCTGTTAGACGTTCTCTGGCTAATCGTGCAACATTGCCATGCGGCAATTGGAACTCCCACAGGTTCTCACAGGCGTTAAATACGTTCATCAAATCTTGTAGGTGTTTGCGCACTGTTGATTTGCTATATGGCTTTCCATGTTTGGTGTGTTCACCGAGCATCGTTCGCGCTTCGCCAAGAACTTTTTCAAGTGTGCAGTTGTAGACGGTCATGTTATGGAACATGCCCCTAAGTTTTTGGAGACGGCTCTTTTCCCGATCATAAGTTGACGGGCCTTTTTGCTTACTGATTTCAGTTTCATATTTATCTATGAGTTCAGTAATCAAAACGCCTTTTGCATTACGGCCATCTATAAACTCGCCACGCTCAATTGAGTTTTCAGTATTGATTGCCCATTTCTGCGCGAGAGTTTTCTTTGTAAAAGTGGCCGTTACGGGTTTATACTTATATTTGCCCTTTCGGACATAAACGGTGTACTTACCATTTCGTTTTATAATCGAAGCCATTTCTGTACCGAATCCGAAAAAGGGTCTGCGATAATATTCCTTTTTTTCTGGCGGTGCAACTATAGTGCAACTGAAAATTTGGGCGGGACTTTTTAGTAAACGATTTCAACAACTTGCGAGGTACGCCCCACGCCCTTACAAGGCGAGGGTCACTGGTTCAAGCCGGCAGTAGCGTCCACCACCTTCCTTTTCAAGCACTTAGCTTTAAATTCCTGTTCAAATGATAAGCACGAAAAAATCTGTGGGACGCCAGTGGA
>Ga0307981_1001360_pt1 | contig 22102 bp, 22 predicted proteins | sample OrgLakmetagen987_FD_201849 | JGI IMG/M metagenome (GOLD analysis project Ga0307981, IMG submission 201849) | Saline water microbial communities from Organic Lake, Antarctica - #987 | ecosystem: Environmental > Aquatic > Non-marine Saline and Alkaline > Saline | place: Antarctica: Organic Lake... | reverse complement strand
TGACAACAGTGCGGACCCGTTTTACGTCTTTCGAGCCGATCTGTACCGAAAACTAGAGCAAGTGGACGAAAGCCTCGCTGAATACCTAAGAATCGTTCATCAGACGGTACGTATTTGACCATGATGGACCATGATGATGTCGTAATTGCATCAATACAAGGCTGCAGGGATGGGATCATTCTCATGCATTCCCTTCTCTTCTCTCCGCTATATTTACAGGATACATCCGTCAATAGCCAAGAACTCAAAGACGCCAAGAAGCAGCTGAAGAGACACCTCAAGACTGCCGAATCAACGCTGAAAGATGTCCACATGACGGTCCAAGTGGTGGAGAGTGATCGAGAAAAGTTTAGTCACATTGACGATACAGACTTGTACGAACGAACCAGTCTGGTGCATACGAGTCGAGATCGCTTGGGCCGGGCCAAGCAAGATATCACTTCCGAAGCCGTCAAGGCCAAGCTGTTGGCCGACGAACGAGCCAAGGCCATTCGAAGAGCGGGTGCAACAAGTTTGGGAGCAAGAAATGATGCTGAACGCGATAATACATCTTTCGTTGTCGATTCGCAAGCACGGACTTCGTTGTTGCTTCAGGAACAAGACGATACCTTGGACGAATTAGCTACCCATGTCATTCGTGTTGGGCACATGGCTGAGGGAATTCACGAGGAGCTGGGCCAGCAAAACAAAATGCTGTCGGATATGGATGAAGATCTAACCAATGTAGAAGAGGAGCTGGGTCTCGTCATGGGAAAGCTTTCCAAGTTTCTCAAGACAAAGGATACTTGGCAATTGGTGACGATTATCTCGCTGTTTGTGACCATGGTTGTGTTGTTTTTCCTGGTAATGTACACATAGCAGCAGCAAGGCAATGTGCGCGTGTGCTATAACTACGTGTTAGCGGCTGTAATGATATGCCTATTAGTTTGCTCTTTGCTCTGTTATTAGTTAGACTACTGCTTTTCTCTTAGCTCTTGGGAAGAGTGGACGCCCGGAGGGTATTGCGCTGTACCGTAAAGGTATCCTTGCAGTTGGGGCACTTCGCCTGTGCCTGGGTGGAAAATCCTTCCACGCCCAGAATATCACCAAAGTAAACTCGGTTTTCAAATTGACAGTTTGGGCAAGGACCGTAAGCGATAAACTTGTTGGTAAAGATCAACTCTTCAGTAATGAACTTGGAACCAGAGTAGATAAAAGGAGTCCCCAGCAGCGTCAAAAAGACGGGATTGAGTCTGATAAGGGGCTCAATGACCTCGTAACCAAGTCCAAGCCAGACAATAGTGAGGATGACACCTGCTGGCAAATACAGCAGATTCGACCGGAACTTGTCCTCCTGGAGAGTGACCTTGCAGATACCAGTATCAATGTAGCATTTGGGATCCGTTTGGACGGCAAACTTGGATTCCTCCACCATGAGTTCCTTCTTCAAGGTATCAAAGTCTACATCATTCATACTCGGCGTACCTTTGAGGTAGTCCTGGACCGCTGCGAGGTAGGCTGCCTCCTTTCGGTTCATGATAACCATGGGCGAACCCATCCACTGGAGATCCTCCTTGAGCAAGTCGAACTCGTCATCACTCAACATCTTTCTGCCACTAGAATAATAGGCCTACAAATGCAACGGAATATAAAGATGAGAGTACAAGAATCATGGTTAGGAATATCCAAACGAGACGAAAGTACATGGTTACGTCGTTGTCATACCTGAAGAGCATCGAGAAAGATACGTTCCTTCTCTTCCACTGTAAGACGAATCAATTTGCCGGATGCCTCGTCCAATATGCAGTATTCTTCAGCAGGAATACAATCCTCTTCATTGATGCCGGTCTCAAAGAACCTTCCCGATTTCTCATCGTAACCAATCTCTTTACGTCCACTCTTGATCAATGTACCATCTTCATCATTACTTTCTTCTGCCATGAACAGAATCGACGGCGCGAGAGGACGAGCAGATAGTACTTTTGGCGTCAATGTTCTTGGTGCTACCACGAAAGCATCGACTTTGTGTACCGCTTGTACGGCCAACAAAGTGGCGATTAGAAGAGCGTTCATGCTGCGCAGTGGAGGCTGTTGTCCCATAAACATGGTGCAAGTTGTAGTTTTTTGGTGGTGGATCGCAAAGAGCCGATCCTGACGTATGAGTCGTACTCGTGCATGCGCATCCGGTTCGCGCCAAAACCAGCCTTCGATTGACTGATGTGAATGAATCTATCGTGACGCACAGTAGCGCATGCGACTGTCTTCCCTTTGATATATTTATTGACATACAAATGGTAGTGTCCTTTTGCTGGACCGAAACCGACGAAGATCGATCGATCGATCGAATTGAATCGCAACTGCTCATTTCAAGAGAAGCATTTCAAAGAGCAAAGAAGCGGTGTGCACCATGGTGGAAGACAAGGCAGACGCTGCTGAGATGCGGCGAAAGAACTCTATCGATGATTCGATCAAGCGTACGATTCGTGTTGTAGATGCAGAGCAGGAGGTAAACATAACTATTGTTGTACGGGTAATGGAGAGAGACGACTACCAGTCGGAATGTATTCCAAGCGTGTCACAATGCGCCCTTCGCTGTCAGTGTAACGGACGAATCGCCACGAATCTACTAGTTTCTCGTTCTTAAACGGTTCTTAGACATTGGTCGTCGAGTGGTCTTTTCTGTGGGTTACCAATGTGCACTCTTTGTATCTCACACTATCGCATTAATGTATTCACATTTCACAGGACGGAAGCATGGAGTACAAGAGACGACTTAACCAGACGAATAATGGACGGTTGCGCTCTTTGGCGACCCAAATGTCGTATCGCCTTGATCAGGGAAACGGAAACTGTATGTATCGTTTGGGAGTTGAAGATGATGGATGCCACTCGCTGCTAAACTACGAATCGGTCGCGGAATCGGCTCGGATTTTGGAATGTATAGCTCGGACTCTAAACGCGGTTGTGTTGGAACGCACGATGATTCAGAACGAGGTCGTTAATGGTATCGAAGGGGAGCATGTGTTATCCAATGAAAATTCGGTTATTGTAACGGAACCCTCGCTGTTGGGGGATGCCCTGGGGAGAACTATTGCCAAGGAAGTACGGTTACAGAACGAAGCCGACGGCGCGATTCGATTACGGAAAGAAGAAGGAATATACACCCGAGCTGAGCTACGCGTTCAGAGAGTAGAAACGCACCTGCTAGATCCGTCCCCGCGATCATTACTGGAACTGGCGGAATCGACGACATCCGAAAAGCGAAAGGACCACAGTGATGCAGCTGGAATAGCAAACGGTGCGACTTGCAAGGATGGCGAGTCTAAGCTACCCGAGAAAGGAAGTATCGGAGAGACATTATCAGCTCGCAACATTCGAGTTGCGGTGGTGGGTAATGTGGACGCAGGAAAGAGTACTTTGATCGGAACTTTAACAACATCTTCCTTGGATGACGGCCGTGGAAAAAGTCGTACATCCATCATGAAACACCGTCACGAGATTGAAAGTGGACGTACGTCCACGGCAACGACGCATCTCATGGGATTCCGATCCACGGGTGAGCCTATTGCTGGAAAGGATCAGGTTCGCGCCAAGCGCAAGACGGAGGATGAAGTTGCGAGAGAGTCTTACCGTGTCATTACCCTGATGGATCTTGCCGGACACGAGAAGTATCTCAAGACAACGTAAGAATTGAATCGAGTGTCTCTTTTATGCCTCCATTGTCTTATTTTGTCTAACTCTGACTCTCTCTCTCTCATGTTTCTTCACCCTTGCTTTGTCAGTATCCACGGCGTTTCGTCGGGGTTTGCCGATCACGCTCTCATTTTGGTAAATAGTAGACAGCCGCCAACTCACATGACTCAGCATCATTTGAACCTGTGCTGCAGCTTTGGAATCCCTGTGATTGTGGTGTTTACCAAAATGGATGGATGCCCCGAGCATGCTTTCAAAACGTGCAAGGAAGAAGTCGCCAAAATGCTTCGATCGCCCGAGATTGGCAAGAAGCCGTTTGCGGTTCGTAACGAGATTGATGTCGCGACAGTAATGGACAAACTGCATTCCTTGGCGCCCATGATAGAGACGTCTTGCGTGTCAGGGGAAGGAATTGATCTACTGCAAAAGATGCTCTTTGCTCTGCCAAAACGCCGGCGGCACGAACACAAGGTTAACCGCAAGTTTGAGTTTCTTGTTGAAGATATCTTTAACGTTCCTGGAGTTGGTGCGGTTGTGTCTGGTTTTGTGAATGCCGGCGAGCTTACGGTCGGATCGAGCTGCAATGTCTTTGTTGGTCCCGTGGACGATGGAACCTTTATAAAGACTATTGCGAAATCTGCCCACATTGCGAGAATCAACACTCCGCATGTAACGTCCGGCCAGTCGGCTTGTTTGGCATTTGCGCTGAACAAGGACTTGCGAAAGAAACTGCGACGCGGAATGGTAGTTCTGCAGGAGAACCCAACTTCGACCCGAGTGTTTGACGCGGAGATTTGTGTGCTCAAGGGAGAAGGGACGACGATTCGTCGCTCGTACCAAGCGTACGTTCACATTCTTAATGTCCGCCAGAGCGCGTTTGCCCAAAGCATTGAGATTGTAAATCACAACGCTGCTGGCATGCCTCCCAGTCACTCTGCCTTGCCCGACGAAGAAGGGGAAGGAATAGTTTTGCGCCCGGGAAGTCGAGCCAAGGTCCGCTTTGAGTTTGCAAAGCGTCCCGAGTACATTCGTCCGGGTATGCGAATGTTGTTTCGTGACGGCCGTGTCCGAGGCGTGGGAATTATTACTTCTATTCCACCTCAGGTGCCTGTCAAGTCATAGTATAACGAGACAGTGCTGCAGGCATATCAAAAATTTGCATTGGATTGTAAAGCGTGCACTAATAATGGATTAGAATAAGACTCGACTCGTATTTTTTGCTTGGTTTTTCTTTTGTTATTTAGCTGCCCAGTTTTCGACCCTTGTTTCGTTTCCTGGCCTTGAGAGCCTTGCTGACTGACTCCTTGGCGGCGTTTTTTCTCGCGTCTGGATCGAACCTGGCGGTCAAAAAGTCGGGCGCCGCCAACCAGTCCACACCGCCCATTTTGGGCCACACAAACTTGTGAAAGTGATAAAAGTGTCCCGATAGGATCCCCATGACGTGGGGCAAGGCCGCCGTGGCGCTTTGTGCTTGTAGAACATCCGACGCCATGAGTCCGTACGGGAGTGCCCAGTAGGGTACGGTAAATACTAGCCACTTGACTTTTTGGTGCGGCATGGATCGACTCAAGACGTGAAGCATTGCCGTAATGACCGACGGAGCAAAAAAGGGCTGACCCACGAGTACACTGAGTAGCGAGAGTGTAATAATCTGCGACAAAAGAAAGACGATGTGCTGTGCTGTTCCGTAGGCCCGTTCTAGAGCTGATCCGTATTCAAAGAGATAGTATCCACTCATGAGCCATCCAATCGAGGGAGGGCCAATAAAGGAAGCTGCCGTGAACGGACGCCATAGTTCCATGCCGTACATGACGCGCATGGGATCCAGAGCCAAGAGACTCTGCGTCAGTTCTTCGCCCAAAACGAGACCCAGTAAGGTAGCGGCACCAACCATGGTAATGTAGATGCGGGTAAGCGGTAGAATCTTTTTGTATTTCTGCATCGTGTCGGCGACGGCGGACTTTTTCTCTACGGATGCCGCGCCCACCTTTTTCTTGCCAGAGGCAGTTCGCGAGCTGGAAGTCAGAGACGCTGATTTTGACTTGAACCGGCGCTTCGATGCACCTCCACGTATATCCAAGAGGGAAGACGCAAGGGGTGCCGATTGCGCAAGCTGCGGTTTGCCAAAGAGCTTTCCAGACCCGAAGATGGAGGACGTTCGCGCATCAATGCCAGAGAGTAGATTCAATAGCAGAAAGAAGGCCGCTACAGAAGCCGTTGGTATCCTCATTTTCATGGTGCTATTCGTTCGTTCGCTCGCTCGAGTCGTTCAGTGTGGTCTAAGCGAGTTACTCGAACAACGACAACAACAACAACAACGTCGAGGAAACGAGTGTCGACCTTTTGCGTGGGTTGTGTACTCTTTATCGTGATGCCATCCTCATCATCCCCTTGTTATCTGTTGGGTGGCTTGATCTTCTTCCACGTTGAACTTTTTTTCAACGACTCAACGACTCCAACTCCTTATTGTTCGAGTGTGAGTCGAGTCAGTCCCGGTTCATAAAATCTTTATGGATCTTCTCTGATGCTCTTTGCTCATCACAACCAACAACAACAACAACAACAACAACAACAACAAATCATTACATCCGAGAAGCTGACAAAAGAGAAACCCATCGTTCTCATCCGTGTCCCCTCCTTTGTTGTTTGCACCCTCTTCCAGTCTAGCGTTCTCTCATAGATCATGTTTCGTTCGGTCCTTGTTCTTTCCTTTCTCGCCTCCTCGGCGCTAGGGTTTTCGTCCTCCTTTGTCTCAAGATCGTCCACCGCTGTGCCGCACCGAGCCTCGGCTACCAACAGTAACTCGGCGCTGTGCATGAAGACGATTGCCGTCTTTGGTGCTTCCGGACTCACCGCGTCCGAATGCGTCTACCAGGCCCTCAAGAACGGCGACTCTGTCGTGGGCTTGACGCGCAATCCGTCCAAATTGGTAATTCCACAGGGATCGGGTGGCGCCAACGCTGAAAAGCGCTTGGTGGACCCCAAGCTGACGCTGATTGCCGGCGATGTAACCAACGCTGCTGATGTTGCCAAGGTTTTTGAGGCTGCAAAGATTGATGGTGTCGTGGTGGCTTTGGGAGGCAAAACCAAGGATGTCGGAGACACGATGCTCACTGTAGGAACCACGAACGTAATCAACGCCATGAAGGCCAAGGGTGTCAAGCGTGTGTCGGTCGTTACTTCGATTGGAGCTGGAGATTCGGAGAACCAGGCGCCCTTTGCTTTCAAGGTACTCATGTGGACGGTCATGAAGAAGATCTTTGTTGATAAGAACAACCAAGAAGAGGTTGTCCGGAGCTCTGGTTTGGACTACTGCATTGTTCGCCCGGGAGGTCTCACGGTACGTGGTTGCTCATGATGAATAAGGATGCGTTATGCGTGCATGTTTACCTATCGAATTCGTGAAAGAATAATGCTCTTACACCCTTTCTTTTCTTTAAACTGAATCTTAGGTCGAACCACCAACAGGTATCATCAACGTCATTGAGGGAGAAGCCGGGTCCATTTCGCGTGCCGACGTTGCTCAATTCTGTTTGGATGCCGTTACTGTCGACGATTTTCCGTACACTGGCAAGGCACCGTGCATTAGCTCTGTTGGTGGAACCAGTTGGGTGAAGGACCGTTCGGCCAAGGCTCGTGGAGAGATGGAGTAAAACGATCCACGCGCGAGTCGGAGAGTCACTGGAAATTGAAAACGATACAACAGACAACAGTCGTCGACTGAACAGACAGGCATGCAGCTAGAACAGTATGGCTATAAAGCTAGCTACTCATACGATTAGGTAAGAGTAACACTTAAACACGCGTTCTACAAAAAAATACTTAGTCCTCCATTACGACAGCCTCGAGTCTGTATTTCACAGTTTTGGGTCGAACCCAGGACTTGACGTTTGACCAAAGCACGGTGGCAGCGTTTTGAATGGCAAACGCGTTCTCCGTCTCTCCTGCAGCGCCACCTGTTACCTTGCGATTCTGGATGAGGTAATCGGCTATTTTTTGCTTGGCAGGAGTATCGCACACTCCCTTGAGAACGCTAAAAACAATACCGTAGTCGTCCGACTTGAGTTCAAATTGCCAACGCAATACAACGCGTTCCGAGCGCTTGAGTGCCTGCAAATGTTCCGCGTCCAAGGTAATGACCTTGGTGCCCACATCACCGGCACCAACAACAAGCGACGCTGATTTTGAAAAGAGAATGCGCTCGGAGGATGAGACGTCTCCTCCTCCTATCGACGAGGCCACGGTTTCTTGTTTGAGATACATGAGCTGATTCTCCAACAGTCGGACGCGCTCTTGCGCCAGCGTCTTGGCTTCGGCCGACGCTAGTGCCCACTCTTGCAGAGCTTCTACTTGAGATTCCAGCTGCAGCACGTGTTGTCGGTCCGTCTTGACTGTCTTGATAATTTTCTCACCGTGTGCCGCTCGAGCATTGGCACTAACGGATGCTCTGGTGACCATGTCAATTTCCATTTGCATCTCGGCAAGGCTCGCCGCCTTTTCTTGCATTGCCCTTGTCGCGTGCTCTGCTTCCATGACGGCCATGCGCTTTTCCAATTCCAAGTGCGAGACTTTGGATTTGAGACCGTCTCTGTCCCGTTTGCGCTCCTTGGCATCTGCTTCTAGCTGATTCGATCGATGACTGAGAGCAGTATTCAAGCCTTCTAGCCTTTCGATCCGTTGTTTCGACTCGGTCAGTTCTTGCAGCAGCAAGGTTTCTACCACGGGCGCAGCCTGCTCCACGTGCACATGTGCCGAAGAGGCCCCGGATTCTTGTCCCCCCGACTGTCCCACTGCCAACATGGCCCGATCAAAGTTAGTTTCAAAGTCGGCCAAGAGTTCCATGTGCGTTGGACGATTCGCCAGCTTGTCAATTTTCTTGTTCAAACGATCATTCTCTCTGAGCGTCTGGTCGAGACGTTTCTGTGTCGCGTCCAAGTCCACCTTGGCTTCTCGTTGTGCCTTGGCGGATCTTCCCAGTAGACCTTTGAGCTTTCCAACCTTATCCTTCATATTGTCGTGGTCTTTCAACAAGACGTGTAGCGTTTCGTTGTCGACATGCGAGAGCTTGTTGCCTGCCTGGAGCCAGCGACTAATCTCGTCACGGGCCCGGTCCACCGAAATGGTCGCGGCACCAGTCTTGGCAGTGGACATGGGGGAGGGCGTGGGATGAACCAAACTAGAGACATGCTTCTTCGGTGTTTCTGCTACAACAGGGGTAGGAGCGAACGCAGTACTGCCGCTCGCAGTACTGCTGCTCGCAGCGCTGGTAGGGGTTGTGAGAACCGACTGGGGAGCAGGAGTATCTTTTGTTGCCTCAGTTAGCACAGCTTCCGAAACGGATTCCAATGCCTGCTCTGTCGTCAAAGGTGCAACAGGGGATGTGGGTTCGTTTGTTACCTCAACAGCCACGTCGGCGACTTCGTCGGTCTTCTCCATGGTCGCAACCCGGTCACTGTGATAGTATGTTGCTTTGTCGCTGTTGTTCTGTCGCGATTGTCGATTGTCGACGGCATAAGGGCATAACGGCCGACGAAATAGGGCGGGTCATTCCAAAGTATTCCAGAAACGTATCGAATCTTGATGGAAAAAGTTAATTTCCGTTTCAGTTGACCAAATCATGGATGAAAAGGTTACTTTTTCACTTCACAGTTTTCGCCGACCAACGAACAACGAACCCAATTCGCGACACAACGAAGTCATACGTCGCAGACCCATACTTTGACAGAGAGAAGAAACATCATGGCGGCAGTATCTCTTCTACCAGCAGCGCTGCAGAACGCAATGCAGGAGATTGTCGAAAGGACTAGTAAATCGGGGGCAGCCATTCGTGTCGTCTTGCTATCCACCACGGAAGGCGTTCCGCTCGGCCGCGTCTACTCGAGCGACGAACCCTTGCACGAAGAAGTCTTGGCATCGCTCGAATCCGTCTGGGCTCCGGCGTCCAAACAGATTCCTCAGCTGAGCATGGGAAAGGTCCATCAAGTGACGGCCATTTACGATAACGGCACTCTGATTCATGTGTACCAAGCGCCGGTGGTACGTTTACTATTTGGCGTGCTGTAGCGTTGTTTCGTTGTTGCAGTTGTGGTTGGACGGTGTTCTTGCGGACAATGGATTGCAGTGGATACTTACACCGTGTCTCAATTATCCTCTTTGTAGGTGGTAACGATACTGTGTGGACCGCAAGCGAATCTAGGGGCCGTTCGAGCGACAGCGATTCCTCTACTAAAGCAAGTCCTGGAACCCCTCTGCACTACTCTTGTCAACAGCTTGAACCCTCCCGATATGAACGAAACGGCCTACCCAGGTCAAGCGTATTATCAACAATAGTTGTACTTTTCTGGATTTGATTGATGGTGCGTGTCTATACTCTTGGCGGTTCGCTTTCGATGGTCTTACTGGTTATCTAGATATCGAAGCCATTCTTGCAAAGACCATTTAGACTATTACTACTAAACGGGAGAGAAAGCAACATAACGAGTGTAAGATATTGCTAGTAGAAAGACAAAGCGCGCATTGTAATGATATTATCAAAGGAAAACGTGTTCGTCGAGTAAAGGGTTGGACAAGCGGCAAACGCCGTTTACCATTGCTTGTGGACATGACGAAAGAACAAAGAGAGAAATACACCAGGTTCTGGCTCTTGATTCTGTGACACGGGTCAACGATCAAGGTACCGGTAGGTGCGATTGCAGTACCCTCGAGGAGGGGAACACTGCAGCTGTGCACCGTCTACTAGCTATTATGGTAGCTCGCTTTTAGTTAAGCTTAGTCACGAGTGCACTCCTTCGAAATCGACGTACAGACGGTAAATCCATCGTCGCCATTGACCCGCCGGCCAGCCCGCAGCAGCTATTAGCAACTGAGACCGAGAAAGACCATCACCTTGCTGCCCTCTCCCTGTCCAGCACTTGTAACCGATTCGTAGCGTATCGAATAGTAAGAGAACTCGCTAAACGTCAGGTTCCGGCTTTTCATAACAAAACAAATATACCATGAGCAACATTGGCGTACCCATCAAGCTGCTTTTTGAAGCCGAAGGCATGAAAATCACGGTCGAAATGAAGAGTGGGGAAATCTACAGGGGACTACTGCTGGGAGCGGAAGATACCATGAATGTTAGCTTGTCCGACGTGCTACGGACTGCCAGGAACGGACAGGTTTCCAAGCTCCCCAATGTGTATTTGAGGGGAAGCAGCATACGGTTCATTGCGTTGCCCGACTTGCTAAAGTCAGCACCCATTTTTCAAAAGGTTGCTACACAGAAACGGAAAATGGAAGAAGCAGCTGCACTACGACAAGGAGCAGTCCCCAAGAAACGAAAGCGCGAGTGAGTGGTATATAACCGCTGCGCCGTAAGCGTCTTCCTCCCCATAACGAGCCGATACTCGATTGACGAACGTGACTCTTTATAACTCTTTGGCTTATAAAAAAAGGATTGCGTGGGAGCAAGTGTAAAACGATTGTCTAAATTTTACTAACGCCAGTCGTTCTAGCCAGCATTGATTCGTATTGTGTACATCGCAGCGTGTAGTATTGTTATGCAGACAGTCTTAAAGAGGTTTCTCGGGCGTCGACGGAAGGTAAATGCCGAAACGCTTCTTGCAGGCTACTCGTTGTGCGCTAAACTTGTCGTCCGGAGAGAATCGGGCCGGGTGAGCACTTTCAGTCACCTTGTCCTCCGGGGTTTCTTTCTGCAAGGTGTTGGTGGAAGAGATGCGGTGAGAGAATGGATTCGACTGCTCTGATGTGCTCCTGAATGAATAAGAAAGAGCAAAACGTACCTTGAGCGTGTAGACACGCTTTCCCGTCGAATCAATGTAATACATCAAATGCATCTTGGAACTAGTTTGCTGGTAAGTTACCTATCGAGTCCTTCTGAAGCTAAGGGAGCGTATCTAGTACTGTAGTGCAAGACAACAACAGCACGAGATGGTCGAAGATAGATCCAATCTAAAAGATGGGCGGTGGTTGTCGCTCAAACGGAAGGGCGGAAGGACCGTTATTTTTCTAGTTTTTACCAAGATCCGACGGCGGCCGACGTTCATTATTGACACGCACCACACAATGAGGATTGAGGATCGGCTGCAGTTGCATCGTCTAAGTTACCCCATTTACGTTACGCATACTCTCGGCATATTCACGAGGCTTTACGAAAATAAGTACCTTACATTCTAAAGATGCAGCATTTCCAGTTATCGCTCTTATTGGCGTGCACCGCGTTACTATCATCGCCGGTTGCTTCGTCATTTGCCCCGTCGGCGGCGCACATGGCTACTCGTCAAGGAAAGGCCTTCGTCGGGCAGCAGCGTCTCTTTAACATTCGAGGTGGAACAGACGATGAGCCAATCACTCCTGTCCCGCCAATCCCAAGTGAAGCTGTACCGTCAATCCCATCGTCAAACAACAAAACCATGGCTGAACCGCAGGCGGTACAAGTCTACATCGCACCTGTGACAACCACCAAGTCTCTACTCGGTCCCAACGCTGTTTCCCCGGGGATCATCCGAAAGGTTTTACCAGGGTTTCCTTGGCATCTACTCCCCAACTGGTTAACTTATATCCGTTGCCTCGCAATCCCTGCAATGGTGGCCCTTTTTTACGTTCCAGGTCGTCACGTTGAAACGTCCATTCTCTTTGCAGTCGCATCCTTCACCGACTGGTTGGACGGATACCTTGCGCGTCGCTGGGACATCACGAGCCCGTTTGGAGCATTTCTAGATCCAGTTGCTGACAAACTCATGGTCAGTACAGCTCTTATTTTGCTTTCGGGTCGCTTTGGTATGCACGTTGTCATCCCAGCTGCCATTATTCTAGCGCGAGAGATTTCCGTGTCGGCTCTTCGAGAATGGATGGCGCAACGGGGTCTTCGTGATATTGTCAAGGTGGGGTTCCAGGGAAAACTCAAGACGGCACTCACCATGATGACGTTGACACTTTACTTGCTGGTGCCTGAGAGCGATAGTGGTACCGGCTTATTGAGCTGCGTCGAGCTGCCCGCCAAAGCCTTGCTCTATCTCTGTGCGGGTATTACCGTTACGAGTGGAAGTGTTTACTTTCGGGCGGCAGCTCCGGTCCTGCTAAAAGCAGAATAGACTTACTATTAAATAGTTACTCATACATCCTGTAGACTCTACTGGACAGATTACCTAAACGGCTCTTTCTATTATGGGTCTTCGGTGCGCGCATCTTCCCTTGAACTTCCAGCGACGAGTCATTAGCGAAGAGACATTATAGTTGCAGTAAGACCTAACGTAGGGCTGTACTAACGAGACAAACATGATGTGGATCGAACTACGACTTCTTATCACGTGCGTTGGTTAGCGATGGATGGAGGTTTCCCGGACGACTCAAGACTCAAGAGTCAACTACACGCTATGGACACCTTGACGCGGGGAACCTTCCCTGGCGGTTTCTTGAAACCACGACTCGGCTAAAGCAAGAATAACCCTATATAATAGCAATATGTAGATTTTCATTGGAATTTTCGTCGAGTCAGATAGACACGAATCATTATTAAGTAAATGCTTCTATTTCGGCGGGCTATATAAGAAATTAAGGAAAATGACTTTCTGAAGTAACAATGGTCATCAGAGCTGACACAGGAAGATGATGGAAATGCTGCTGCCACATTTACGAACGACCAACCTCTTACCCCAAAATCCAAAGCTCGGAGTCGATCATCGCAACCTTGCGGGAGAAACTACCTCAGGCCTTATCCTGCCTTCCTCCTCTCTCTTGATTATCAGTATAAAAGTGTTGATAAAGAAGTGTAAGCAAAGATATACTCTCGAGACGAACTTGTTTGGAGGTAAGGTGCTCCTGTCGTACCGCTCAGCAAACTAGGGAGTGAGTCTTCTCGTTGTTTCTCCTCGTCGTTAAGCAGGAGTGGTCGTTCATCCTCGTGCATGCGGAGTATACGGTGAATCCATCGGCGGGGTTGCATTCTTCCAAGGTTCACAGCCTCTTGTTGTCCACGTCTATTGCGTTTGCCCGATGCTGGCCTCCGTTCGTGCTTCCTTTCGTGCTTCACCCGAACTCCTCGCTCGCTCAACGAGTCTTGGTATTCAAGAATCGATTATCTGTGCCTCCTCAATTTTTCATTCTGTAGTGTTTCTTTCGTGACAATGGTCGATCGATCGGCCTGTATGTTCGTAAGCGATTACATTTGCAATCGCTGTCGTGCATTCGGCCACTTCTCATGGCCATCGTCGAACGGGTCTTGGATCTTTCTTTTCCCGTATGAAGTGCGCCAAAAATTTAATGTGTTACACATGGTAATTGATATATGCCCTTCACTCGACTATTAAAGCCTGAAAGTTCAATACGTGGTTTGTGTGTGCTTTTTAGGCCTCCTTTAAAATCACTTAGGGGAGGGCGATAAAAGTTGGACATGTGCTTCCGTTTTGTTGACTCCCGCATTTTCTCGGCGATCGTGAAAAATGCACCATTGGCAGCCTTCTCACATACTTCTCGGTCCTCAACGTCATGATTCTGCAGATGCAATCGCGAGGACGACCGTTCGAAGGTGCAGGAGACAAGAGAGTCTTTGATAGAGAGGAGTACTCCTGCAACATTGATTCATTCGAAGTCCCGCAAAAACTGATCCGATACGCAAGGCTAATGTCCAGTCCAAGGGGGGACGAGGAGATTGACTATGCCAAGCTTCCGAGTCTGAGTGTCGTTGAACCTCACGAGAATGACGTACTCATGGGTAGAGGGGGTAAGAACAACCGTCACTCTGGGAATGAAAGGCTGCGTCAAATGGCTCGGCTTTACGCGGAGGACTACCTTGTCGCCACAAAAAAGGGAAAGTCGCATCTATCTCGTCAACTGGTTCAACAAATGCGCGAACTGTCGCCACCTGCGAGGTGAGTTTTACCCTTGGTTGATCTATATACCATGTAATTGACTTTTGAATTCTCACATAATTAACTTCTGCTGTGTGAGTGTCGAAAGATTTCTAAAGCGAAACTCGAATTCAAAAACCTGGGACGATGTGGGAGATAATGCAGCCCGTGAAAAAGCAAGCCAGGTTCTTCGTGACGCTGTTGCTATCATTCCAGAGGCGGGTAATGTTCCTGATGTAGCTTCCAGTATCGCAGTGTATCAGGAAGATCATGAACCGCGAAGATCCGCGCCGGAACCCCAATCTGTAGAGAGGCAGGATCGTATCCAGACTGTGTATACGCACACTCCCAGCTTGCACTCGACAACGTCTGAATCATTTCCTCCTCCTACTCCAGTGACTAGCTCAAGGAAACGACATCGATATGTGACCGCGCAGCGTCACCCGGGTAACCCAAACTATCCTGTCGACGCTTACGAGTCCCATCCCAGACATTACGAACCACATTACCAACAACAACCCGAGTACAGATCTACTCGACAGCGACTGGAGCAGTATTCGCCTCGCTATGCTTACTCGCATAGACACCCACCTCATATGGCAGCAGCCCCGGCGCCTTTTCTACCACCACCACTACCGCCACAGGCCAGAATGATGGGAGGTGACGCTCGAGGGACTTTTAACGAGGAGCCGTTTGATTTGTTCAATTGCGAGCTGCTTGAGAGTGACCACGAGGATGAGGAGCCACGTCCACCCGGTCCTCGCGACGACCTATTTTGAAAAGTTGCTTGCTTTGTTGGAATTATCGTCATCTTGCGCGTTCTCTAGCTAGTTTGGCAAGTAGCTTTGTGCGGCAGCTAAAAACGCTAAAACAAGAAACCTCAAACGTTTCCTCCGCAGATAGTATCTACTTCTCCTAGTCTAGTCTTACTATCATACTGTTTGTGATGAATCTTTCTTAATCACTTGTGGTAGTTATCGTCAGGTTTTTGCTATGCTTTGCTTTACAGCTCGACTAGCTATCGGGGGAAGAACCTACTAGTCTATCACCCAACAATCTAAATTTGCCTTGAAGTAGTATCCACGCCACGATTGATATCGAATGCGCATATCGTGCATCATGCATACCCGCCGACACGCCGATGCGGTGTATCATACAGTATGTACTTTTCAGGTACCCGGATTGCGTGAATCGAATCGTGGCGCGAAAATGTCGGACGAAAGCTCGAAAGCTGTTAAAAATCTTTGGTGCGGTGCAAAGCTGCGGACGACAATGGTGTAAGATTGTCTTGATACCTCTCACTGCTACGCAATAATCCAAAGATGTCAACCGTATCAGATAAACTGGAAAAGATTCGTGCGCGAATTGTTTCTTCATCGATATCTGTCGATGTAGTAGACGCCTCTACTACGGCTAGTACTACTACTAGCAAGGAAGGCGATCATGCGCAGCAACACGAGGCAATGCAGGCTTCTTCCTTTGATCCTGGCCAAGTAGAACGACCGGAAAGAGTTCACAATAGAAGCGCCGCTGCATCTGCTTCTACATCTAGTGGTTCTGCTGTCACAAGTGTCAAAAGCAGCAAAACAATGGATGGGTCTCAGCCACAAGAGTCTGCTCCACCCGCTGCTACCCACGCGAGAGTAAAACCAACAGAACCATCCTTGGAGCCGTATGTAGGAAAACTGGAACGCTACGAACTCTTCAGTACTAACCAATGTTACTACTTGGTGGGATGCAACAAGTTGAATACCGCATACCGTGTTCTCAAGATGGATCGAACTCTGATCGAAAGGCCTCCCGAGCACCAAGCATCCAGGAAAGTGCCCGCGACGCCAACACGAGCCCCCTTGGACGCAGGCGCTATTCCCACAAATGAGTCACAGGCAACCATGGCTGATAATAGTCACGCAGCTAAACCAACGTTGCGACCATTGTCCGACTTTCTAACAGAAGACCCCAACGTTTATTCGCAAGACGAAATTAAAGACATGCTCGATATGATTCACGATGGTAATCGCATGACTCGGGCAGACGGGGCGCCGGGAGACGTGTCGGGGAGCAAAGGTGGAGGTCTCAAGCCGATTGTAAAGGCCTATGGTGTCGTGGGTTTCATTCGGTTCTTGGACTGTTACTATCTCACGTTGATTACTCGGAGAGCCAAAGTGGGCAGCGTTGGTGGAAATGGTGTCTATACCGTCAAGGTAAGTGCCCCGATGCCGATCGATACTACATCTTTCATTGTGTACGTCATCTTTCAACTAACGTGTTGATTCTTTCTTAAGAATACCGAGACGATACCTTTAAAACCCGCGGAGCAGAGTATTCATGGTGACTCGGACTATCACGCAGATCCATCTTCGGTTCTCCTTTCCATGTGGAACAGAGGCAAGCGTAGCGTTGGTTTGGGTCTGACCAACCGTGAGATCGCCGAGTTACGCTACCAAGGGCTCTACCAGGTGGTCGATATGACCAAGGGCTTTTACTTTTCTTACATGTATGACCTGACTCGAAGTCTACAAGAGAATTTTCTTGCTACGGCGACGCAACCGTTCCCTCCGCCGCCGTTCAAGGACATGTACGCATGGAATTTCTTTCTAACTCGAGAGTTTGAAGGATGTTTGAATTCGATGACGAGCTACCATTGGATCATGCCTGTTATACATGGATCGTTTGTTCAGAAGAAGCTACACGACTATGGGCGATCTCTGAACTTGGTCCTTGTGGCCCGACGTTCTCGCCACTTTGCGGGGACTCGATATCTAAAGCGTGGCGTGAGTGAGCAAGGAAAAGTCGCGAACGACGTGGAGCACGAGCAAATTCTGCACGACGAGTCCAAGGCCGGATCGTCTGGTATTTTCTCATCCTACTTGCAGGTACGCGGCTCGATTCCAACGTTCTGGACGCAAGAGTCTTCTGTCACAATGCCGAAGCCGCCGATCGAATTGAACCGAGTGGATCCGACGTACACTGCAACCCAGCTTCATTTCGCAGACTTATTGAAACGATACTCTAGTCCTATCGTTGTCCTTGACCTCGTCAAGCAGAGTGAGAAGCGCGAGAGAGAAGTCCGTGTTGGTAACGAATACCGCCATGCTATTGACTACATCAACAATACGATCGATGACATGCACAAGATCCGTTGCTGTGCGTTGGACTACAGTCACATTAGCAAACACAGAAATCTTGATGTCAGCGCGTCTTTGAATGAAGTATCGACATGGGCGGTCAACCAGACCGGTTTCTTTTGCTCCGCGCCGAAATGGAAGATTGTGGAAGGCGGAATAATCGAACCGTTCACGGATGAAGACTCTGATGTTGCGGCACGGCTGACTAATCAGCTTGGCGTTCCGATCTTTCCTATGGAGCAGAGCGGGGTTCTGCGGACGAACTGTATAGATTGTCTCGATAGGACCAACGTCGCCCAGTTTAGTGCCGGAGTCGAGGCAATGGGACAGCAATTGGTTGTGATGGGCATCAGGTCCAAAGCAAAGCTCGACCCCTCTTCGAATATTGTCCGAGTACTAATTGACATGTACGTCGATATCGGAGACAGTATTGCTCTCCAGTATGGCGGCTCAGAAGCTCACAAGAAGGTTTCCGCAGAGCGTTCCGAGTCGAATATTGCAGGGCCCATTGGAAAGGTATGATGCTAACAGCTATTGTTTTTACTGCATGAAGACTAGAGCTAAGCTGTCTTTCCCTTTCTTTTCCTTTTACAGCACAAAGAACTCCTTACGTCGATTCGTCGATACTATAGCAATGCATTCACCGATCGTCTGAAGCAAGATGCAATGTAAGTTATGTCTTGGGTTACTTTCCTTGACGCTTTTCGTGTCGAGTCTCACTCACTGCATTTTGTTTTGTGTAACAATCAGGAATCTCTATTTGGGGTATTACTTGCCTTATTGCCACATCGTACCACTTTGGGAGATGGAGTCCGATTACTATCTTCACAACTTCCACGTCAAAGCCGGGAGAGGGAAATCGCACTCAATGAAGACATACGAGCGAGCTTTTGGAATCGACTGGAACGACGCTGAGGATGGTGACAGCGCTAATGAGAAGGAGTCGAAAGCCTCAGTTAGTCAGAGGCAAACGCGTCCGCCGTCGCTTCAGCGCGGCAACTCGCGCGATATCGTCTCACAGCCAGTCCAACCCGAGTCGGAACGAGTGACTCGCGTACGCAATCGATGCAGAACACAAAACGACGCACTAGCTTCGTGGTGGAAAGTCGCTCTTCAGTCATACGTACAGCAAAGAATGTGGATGCAGTTGGGCAGAAACAAACAGGAATCCATCCTGCCGCCTCGATACGAACGTCTTTATCAACCCGAAAAGATTGCCCAATTCGATCGATTTTTTGCTCGGGGTTGGGCGGCACCTGTGCGTCGTTCTCACACTGCCCAGCATTCGGAAGGCACAGAGCGTGACGCGGAGGCAACAGAGTTGCGACGAGTCATTTCCGATAGACCACGGTCTGAATCTGACGGTGCCCGGGTCGAGCCTACTCCGAAAAAACACACCTTGAAGGAATTGGTCGACAAGAACGGCTTTGTTCCGAGTTTCGACTCGTCGTTGAAGACGCTTGCTGCCTTGCATGACGTTGGCTCCGCGTCGAGCGTTCACAGCTTGGATTATCTCGGTCGTCTGGACACCTCCGAAACCAAAGAGCGCGATGAGTATTCTCGCTATGTCAGTCCGTCAAGCTCACTGTTTGACGCACCTCATTCCTACGAAAGCGACAAGGTAGCTGAATTTACAGCCTGCCTTCATGACTACTCATTGAAGGCAGACAACGTCGCAGGTATTCGAAAGGTGAGTATGATTTTGAAGTCTTGTGGTATAAAGATGTGACTCTTCGCCCTCTCATTTTCTTTTTCTTTTCGTTAGCTGGCCGAGTCTGCGCATATCAACAAAACGATACTCTCTGGGCCTTACCGGGGTCTCGACAAGGACCAGTCAGCCATCGAAGTCGAAACTACCATCCACGAGCAGTTTAATGCTCTCGAGAGTATGCGATCCGAAGGAAAGGGGCTAGTGGAGAGTGAACTTGCCCGTCGTGGGCTGAACAAGACAGGTGTGAGAGAATCTGTATCCAGAGGCTGGAAAGCGTTCACTTCGGCGGAGAACGAGTACTCTGAGGTTGTAGAGGCGTCTATGCCTGGTTGTAGACGCAGCGACCTTACCACTAGCAGGTCTTTGGAGCTATACACTTCCATGTTTGACGAGTCGACGCAGCTTTCCACTGCAGATCTCATCTTTGTACTCGGCGAGAAGCCGAATGGTGAGAATCCTCCCAGCGAAACGCTGTCACGCCCCAAACCAGCGGCAACTGTGTTCGTCAAGAAAGCAGCACGGCACGGCATTACCATTACATCTTACGAAGACATTGCAAAGGCCAAGTCTACTCCTCTCTTCAAGGTCGATCAAAGAAGACCTGTCCCGTCAGGCTTTGAGCAAATCAACGAAGATATGTATGCAAGGCGAGACAACAAGTTCATGGTATTTAATGGTGCTGGCGTGGCTTCCTGGAACGGGTCAAATCCGATCACAAAGATATCTCACGTCGATGACATCTTGATGAGCACTCTCTAACATATCTACTCATACTACTTTGTATTTTTTAAGATAATCGTCTCGCAAAGTAAAGCAGCAGTCTTTGGCTCTACCGGTACTTGTAGCAACTACAACTGCTATTAGCTAGTAGTACCAGTACCGGTACTGGTACTGGTTTGGGCCAGTTGGTTTGGTGGGTCTATGATCTACTGTATGACGATACACGATACAGTATGATGGCGGCGGCATTCATTCGCGAATCCACTTTCTACAGCACTACCGGTAGCTTTTTTGAAATTTTATTTGATCGAAATGGACGTGGCAGAGGCATCTGTTTACAGAGATGTTTGCAATATGGTTCTCTAAAAGTATCAAGCCTCGTTCAATACCTAAGTAGAACCATAAAAGTGACTCCACCATGTCTGCCTCGCTCTTTCCCGCCTTCGGCTTGACGACCTGCTCACTTTTTGAGTCTCCGGCACACTGTTTCCCGCCGTCTTGTTGCTCTTGTTGTTGGGTTCTCGGCAGAAGCAACAGAAGTGCGGAAGCAGCAAGTTGACAGCAAACACCTCTCTAAGCTGCTATCGGAGTAGTAAAATCGAAGCTGATCCAAGATGGCGGAAACAAATGAACCCGTCATGCATCCGCGTCTCGATCGCTTGGAAAAGGCCCGGCAACTGTTGGGAGTGGTCGCACCCAATCGACATGATCTCCCTTTCGATGAAAAGAAGCATCACAAAGGCACAAAGGCGAACGACGATCATAATATGTATCAGAGACCGGCGTTTAATGACTCGGTGGAGGAAAGTCCGTCTGTTGAATCAGCACCGGAGAACGATTTTAGCAGTAGTAACGATGTCACTCCCATTCGAAGGAATGACCGAGCGCAATCAGCGTCGCATCAGAGTGAGCTTGCCTTCGACAGCGAGGAGGAAGAGGAATGTCCTTTTGATGAGATGCCTCCGGTAAAGTCTACACTCTTGAACAAGTTTCCGATGCAAGCTGATAGTGGCCTTTCTAAAGATTCGGATGCCCCAGCAGTTCTGTCCCCTCGTCTACGGTTGGCTAGTCCTCCTCCTTTGCTCGCAAGTCAGGTGAACTGTCGCCTTCGACTTGCGTGTCGTTCTCCCACGCTTGTGAGCGACGATGATGATGACTCTTCTGTCTTTGATTCCGTTTCGGAAGAGGTCACGTGTGAGGGAGATGAGATTGAAGTCCACCTGGAAGGCCTGGAAGACATCAAGATTTCCGATAGTGACAATGATGATGCACCTCAATCTGCAAGCGTTCAAGACTCCAAAGACGATACAGCTGAAGCGCCCTCTGTGAAATACGTGGGCTTTGCTGATCATCTCAATACGATCTATGATGACAACACTAACGGTGACGATCCATACGATTCTGATGATGATAGCGTGGACGCTGAGGACCCCGCTCTCGATTCCATCCCTGGTCTTTTCAGGGAGATGATTGCCCAGACGTTTAGCGAAGAGTTCGGGGCATTGACTGGAAAAGTGAAGGTATCGACCATTCGTCAAGAGCTAAACCTTGGGTCCACGGGGCTAGGCAAGTGGTTCTAACGCCTGTACATATCAGCTATGCATGTACGCGCTCAAGTCTTTCAACCTTTGCAGTCCGTTCGTTTAGTAGACATAATAAATCCATTATTATAATCGATCTTAATATACGCATGCAATAAGAATTGTGCCAAACCACTCAGTCAGTACCTGGGCGTGACATGAAGCAGCAGGTTGCTCCATTGTCTTCGTACTCAGTGGTCAAGTTCGCTTCGCAATCGGAAATGAAACTATCGTACAGATTGTCGTTATTGTGGTGTCCTGGCTGTTCCTGTTCTTCAGAGCGGTCGGACTTGTCCGAGGCAGAAACGTCGTCTTCCCCGTCTGTCTCGGACTCTTCGTCGCCATTGTCCACTTCATTTCTTTCGTCTTCGCTGAGGTAGATGAGCTGACCTTTCGGACCAATGGCTTGGTACTTGATTTCGTCGTTCTTGTCTTGGCGAT
>Ga0307981_1001358_pt1 | contig 22115 bp, 12 predicted proteins | sample OrgLakmetagen987_FD_201849 | JGI IMG/M metagenome (GOLD analysis project Ga0307981, IMG submission 201849) | Saline water microbial communities from Organic Lake, Antarctica - #987 | ecosystem: Environmental > Aquatic > Non-marine Saline and Alkaline > Saline | place: Antarctica: Organic Lake... | reverse complement strand
CATGACATACAGACACGCGAATTCTCCTTGATAAATTGATTGTCGAAAATTTATTTTACCAGAGAGGTTCGTGTGTCTGACTTATTTAGTTTGTTTTAAGATACCCACTGTCTACCGTGAAGAGCCCAATGAAAGAAGTACCGTTCACAAATAACCAAGCGGAGCGAGATATTAGAATGATTAAGGTTCATCAGAAGGTATCAAGTCAATTTAAGAATATGAAAACAGCTAAGTACTTTTGTAGAATACGCAGCTACTTAATGACATCAAAAAAGAAAGGTAACTCGCCTTACGACAAATTAAATGAGATTTTTTATCCTGAAAGCTAAATCACGCTGAATACTTACAATTACTCTTCCTCAATACCTTCACGTAACTGGTCTAAGTTAACTAGCACAGCACAGCGTGTTCCATTACCTGAAGCTGTCATCTGACCACCTTGAACGAGCGAGCCATTAGTCATAGAGTAACGGCCATTTAATGATGAAATAAAAGAACCACCGCTATCCATTGTAAGCTGCGAGTCTCTTCTTATTGACCAACCAATACTGTAATAAGTTTCAGATCCGCCAGTGAAAGTACCTGTATCTCCACGACTTTCATAAGTGAGATTATAGCCACCAGAAGAAGAGAGCGGATTTGCTCCAGTAGGGCCAGTTAAGCGAATCTCAGTTACAACACTGCGCTCGTTACTAGGACCAGATATTGGCGAAACAGTTGGGTCCCAACTCTTAGGAACTTCTGGACCATCATTAATATCTGAAACTCCCCGTGAAAATATTTGAGCATTATGAGTCGGAAACTCTACATATGTTGTTATTGTTGTATCTGGTGTATTTCGAGTATTCAGAAAGCTTGTCGTAAGCAGTTTATTATCACTACCGTTAGCGCCACATGGATCATAAAATGGTGTTGAATCGGGACAAGCAAGTGGAATACCTAACAAGTTTGAAAAATAATTTCCACGTGCAACATCAAGGCTTCCAGTATCAACACCTGCGCTACTAATAGCAAGTGAGTTATTATATTTAAGCTGAGGTGAGATCGCCCCTAAGCCAAAAGAAGCAAAAGTTCCATCACCATTACGCTGGGTATTGATAGCATAAGGATCTACAATATTTTCTATATAGAGCGGATCTGTTTGTAATTGATCAAAAGTCAAAAACGAGCTTCCTGTTCTAAAATTTGCATTAGTAAGATGAGCTTCTGTCGAGTCGACAATAGAGCAATAACCAGAGTTAGGATCAGTTCTGACCCAAGGTCTAACAGTAGCAGGTGTAATATCGGCACCAAATTGATCGTAAATTTTAGCATCTGACCAGAAATTTAAATTATTAACATTGGCATTAGTCAAAGTAACTGATTGAGTCGTTGTACCAAAGCCGCCTACTGCATCGTAAAGCCCAAAATAAAGTCTATCAAGAGTGAAGTCGCACTGAATTCGATCAGAAAGCGTTTCTTGTAAGTTACCTACAAGGTCTTGAACGCCATACTTACTTGTACAATTTCCAGAGTGCCCACTACTATCAGTTTGTCCTGAGCCAGTATGAAAAGCAGAAGGCTCAGAGTATGAATCGTTATTTGTAGATTTAGAATCAAGAGTCGCTTTAGTATTGACACTAACTGCTTGAGTAACCTGAGGGTTATTCGAAGACATACAACTATTGCTAAAGCTTGCACTATCACCTTGTTCAATATCAATAATTGCTGCTTCATTATAAGTTGTCGTGTCTGGAAAAGCTGCACTTGCCACAAAGTCAGCACGGCGAAGAAGTCTCTTGTTATAAACTTTAGAGCGAGGACTAAAATTAGTCCCATCTTCACTCTCTCCTACCTGTAGCTTATAACTAGCACATACCTTGGCCGAAGATTCCTGAGATAGTCCCTGCAGAGGCGGTAGCTTTGCGCTATTAGAAGAGAAAATCCTTGGTAACTTCATTGAACTGTCGATACGCTCACTATTCCACAAACTAGACGGTATCGTTTTAAACTCTGATGTGGCCACGTCGTTATAAAAATTATTAGCTCCTTGAATTTCGCCTAAGCTTTTATCATTTAAGTTATCTTCTACTCCATTTTCAAATCTTATTCGGGAAAGAAGACTTGTAGGAAACCAGCGTGCTCTTTGAGCACCATCAGCACCAATCGCTGCTAGATTAATAAAGCAAGACTGATGATGGAGACGAGTTGTTGACCCCGTGTAACTACTAACCATTGTCACACCAGAAGGATCAGTATGGTCAGGTCCTCGCGGAGAAATGATTTCTGAAGCGGTACGATTTCGCTGGTTATAAAAAACAGCGGCATATTCAGATTGTGTAAAGACATTTCGGCGAAAGTCTGCGACTCCTCCGAAAAAAGAATAACTGCCGACAGTATCAGCTCCAAAAGCAATCTGAGGACTACTTGGAATAACGTTACTAGCAGCATCACTCGTAAAATCAGAACTAATAAGGTTAGGAACACCTGGTGTATTAAAAGTAGGGCGTTCTGGCCCATCGGGTCCTGGCGTAGTTCGTGCTATCATTAAGCGATTTGCCCCAAGACAGTCACCAAACAGTACAGATTTTTCATCAGGAGCAGCGCCAAAGAGACTAGAGTCTGTGCGAGTTGCTAGCTTAGAAAGATCATTAAAACATCCCTTCATGAAACTACCGTTAACAGAATTAAGACCATCAAAGTCTCTCACTGCACTGAGGGCATTATTATAAGTACCGCCATAAGGAGCAGACGTCACATCGATCCAACTCGATCCTAACTCTGGATCTTGACTTAGATCCCCTCTTGTATAATTACAACCTAGCTCAAAACGATCAACTAATAAGTCACCACCTTGATCAATAACAGTTTCATTAAGCGCCCAAGGTGTTAACCGAGGCTTTGCTCCTAAACCATTAAATTCACAAACATAATTATTATCAACATCTATGGCCTTTCCTATTTCTTCACACATAGTCTTATTAGAAATAATCCTATTCACTAACGCCATATTTGCAGGTGGAATAATGACCTTTATAATATTGCGCTTATTAAACTGTGAACTAGAAAAGTCTAATTCAACCTCATCGTAAACAGGAACAACCCTATACTGTACGATTCTTGCACGCTCTACATCCTGTGCTCCAGCGAGAGCAGTGATGGAGTAATCGGTAAAAAATGCCATTCTAGTTGAGATCTCATTACCATTAGATTGGGCATTAGAGCGCGGTTGATAAGTATAGCTCCCAGCATGAATTAAGCCGGAGGTCGCAGTTAAGTCTTCCCAGTCAAGCCCATTATTAAAAGAACGATAGACTCTATAACCGAAGGTTCGGCTCGGCCGAGCCGAAAAGTTTTGATTCGTTTGGAACGTACTATCGCCATAACTCAAATCGATATCTTTCCACGCTAAAGAAACGATACCTGTAGAACTATAAGCTTCACCACTTGCATTAAAAGCGCCATCGAAGCTATCAGTGAAATTGGTAGGATTTGAGCCATTATATTGGCCTGGTGAAACTACATAAGTAGCTCCATCGTATTCAACAGGAATACCGTCACTATTAAGAGATTCGGGCATATAGGCAGATGCTTTATAACCACTGTAGAGGTTACTAGCGCTAGGGTCTAAATTATATCGACCATCAATTTTTGGACCAACTGCAAAAATACGCTGCCAACTATCAAATGTCGCCTTTGGAAATTCAACCTTACATGTTTGAATTCTAGCATTAAACTCACTAGGAGTGTCTGCGCCACCAATGGCCCAAGACAAAATACCAAAGTCATAAACTTTCCCCGGCGTCAAATCTGGAATTGCCAGCGTTGTTAAGTTATCTGCAAGGTAGACAGGAATTCCATGAGTCATATAACCTGCTGCACCTGATATTGCGGATTCAAAACTAAAAGCGAAGGCATCTTTCTCTTTCCAATAAACTTTAAACTGATTATAGACTCCTCCCGAAGGAAGATCCCAATCAACAGTAATCTCATCGTTGAGAACAGTACAAGATTTTAGACCTGGAAATTGCTCAATACTTGGAGTATTGATACGTGGAAAAAAGCAAGTCGCCTTATCAGAGTCAATACTTTGTTTAACAATATTACTTGCTCCCTGGTTGTTTATGGCATCAATCGCCTGAAAACAGTACTCAGTAGTACCATCAGCATTTATACCTTGAACTTGAAAATTCAAATTACTAGAGAGGTTATTAGCAGTAATACTACTTAGAGGTGATCCATTTTGTAAGGCTAAACTTAGCCCATTACACTCAGCAATCGCTGATACGATAGCAGAACCATTTTGTGGAAACGCAACATGATTTGTTTTGTCAGCAGGATCAAAGCAGTAAAACTCTAAGCTATCAGCATAGCCGACACTTGTAGAAGCGGGCAAGATAACAATATTAATACGATCTAAGTCAGTAACATCTGTGGGATCACTTAGAGAAGAAATTCCAGAAAAAGGAGCAAGAGTTGGTTCAACTTTTATTGAGCTAAGGTTAGTCACAATAGCGGCCTGCTCAGGAGCGATAACGGCCAGTGGGTCTAGATTACAGGCGACATTTGAACATAATACAAGCTTAAATTGATAATGAGAGTAAGCGGTTAATGATAATATATCGGCAGATGTATCGGTAGCATCAAATTGTTCACACTTAATAATTCCACCAGTATTACAAACGCCAGCAAGCGGAATTAGATCGGCCGTCAGATCAAGCTTATCATCAGCAGCAGGATCTCCACCTCCAGTATATTCTCGATAGTAAATTCTATAACTACTATAGCTACCAATTCCAGGTGACCATGAAGCCAAAATCGAAGTGAGACCACTACTTCCTGAAGCATTTTTTAAAACAAGAGATGATCTATCAAGGTCAAAAAGTCCAGTTGAAACACCGGTACGATATCTTACAAATCGAGTATTTTGTTCAGTAGGAAAAGAGATATTAGTATTGCCAGCGACTTCCTCATCAGCATATTTTTTATGTATAGCACGCACTGAAAAAAGATAGTTTGTATCTTCCCTTAAACTACTAATAGTCACTTCACTAGGAATTGACAGAGGTGTAGCACGTCCCACAGCTGGTACACGTTGAGAAAAACGCTTAGAACCAGAATAACTAGGATTATATAAGTTCTCATATCCTTCTTCTGCTTCAATATAAGTTACTTTGTAATAAACAGCATCAGGTTCAGTGGCAACAAATGTCCCCTCCATGGCAGAAGGCGACCACTTAATTGTCACCTTACTGTCGGCAGCGCCTGCAAATTCAGAAACAGAGTTAATTCCATCAAAGTAAGAAACTCGATTTAAAAATCCTCTGGTTTGAATTTCATTTTCATTTATTGTCCAAATTTCATTTGAACGCTCTCTCGCTCTTATTTTAAAAACATGCTCATCACCGACAAAGTTAAAGTTGTTGCTAACGTCACCTTGAATATAAGTATATAAATAAGTATTACCACCTAGATCGACAAGGTCAGGGTCGTTGATGTCTATTCTTAAAGGAAAGGTAGCCTGATTAACAAAAAGATAATGCTCATATAGCTCATCAGGTAAGGAATCAAATACTATTTCAAATCTATTATGCGCCACCGCAGTAGCGCTTAAAATGCCGTTATAAGAAGTGCCGACAGTGGCACCTTCATTAAACTGGCTACTAATATCCGGAGCTGCATCTTCAACAGTTCCTACACAGCTATTTGTCATAACCATAATAATTAGTAATAAATATATGATATTAGTGAAACTTTTCATTCTTATACTAACTCGGTAGAACGAGTAAGATAAAAGTAAACACTTTTCACACTACCTTCCCTCATACCTTCCCTTGTGCTGAGAAAATGAAAATCCAAGAATAAAAGTCTTCTTTCCATTACCTCTTGAACAATTTTGAATAAATACCCTGTTTTGGTGACCAGAAAATGAGCTTTCAAGCTGATGAAGGATTTGTGAAAAACTCATAGACTCCTGATTAAGAATCTCAATTTGCTGATGTAAGTACGAACGGTTAAAGACCATGCCTTTAAGTTCTATATCGATGCATACCCTTCTTCCTTTTAAAGATAAGTAAACAACGATATCTTTATGTATAGCTGAACCTTCTTTCGTTAAGAAGTAGAGCCCTATAAAGACGTCTTTTAAAGTTTTTTTGAGTAGAGAGATATCAACATCAGTAGTAACAACTTTATCAACTTCGATAAGCTGTATCTTTATATTTGTTGCTTGAAAAATATTATCGACATCAACAATCAATGAACGTAATAAGTTATTTACGCTTATTCCTTCATTATTATCATGAAAACGAGAGAACATCTGATCTTCACTACTTTCTAAATGATAGTTAGTAAAAGACTTTTTATGGTTCTGCCCCATATAAATAAGCTGTAAAACTAAAAAATCACTATTCTCTCCAAGCTGATGAGTAATGATTTGATAATATTTATCATCAACAAAAGCCTCCATAGTCTTTTCATCTCGAGGACGAATACAACCCCATAACTCACTAGATAAGATATTGAGTTCTCTTAATTTTTTATTTTGAAAGAAAGCACCATCTTGCTTTCTCTTTATTAATACCGGCGAAGTAAAATTTTCAAATGTTTTAACAATCTCATTATCTAAGCTATTAGTTATATTACTACAGTCAGAAAGAACAGTGGGCTTGATTGACTGGTCATTATCTATTTTTCTCTTAAACATCTTGTTTATAAAACTATCCATCCTAGGTCTCTCTCTTAAATTTCAACATTAAATGCTTTGAACTGAAATGAACGTCGACTGTCTTAAGCATTTCTAAAAAATTAATATAGCTATTTATATTTTTTTTACTTACTTGAGATTTATTATCAAAGAAATAGCTAATACAACTATCACTAGCGTAAATACGAATAGAGTCGCAAGCAATCATGCCACGGAATTCACGTGCACAGCGTTCAAAGAATAAAATATTATCCATTATAAAAGAAAAAGAAGGACCTTTATGTCCAGACTCAAGAAAAACAAATACATCACTTTCGCACTGAGCGATTACTTCTCTAATTAAAGTATTAAGAAGTGATTGTTCACTCTCAGAATCGTCAGTTCGCTCATTTTGTCTAGTATCATCAACAGAAACTCTCCAGTCAATGATATCTGACTGAATATCGTCATTAAATAGAACTAGCTCTTGTCTTTCGCTTACATTCATTAATCACCTTCTACTGCGTTTTGCTCACTGTCTATATCGAAGCCATCTTCAACAGACTTTGTATAATCTTCGCTCTCTGTTCCACGAGAATCTTTAAAATAGATACCAAAACCCATTTTTAACTTATCTTTATTTTTCGGTATAAGAACACGAATAATGACTCTCCGATTTAAACTTGCCGCAGCAGGCAATCTTTGCCCATCAAAGGAAATACTTTTTTTCAAAGGATCAGAATTTCCCTTAGCAAGTACTGAAATATTCTCCATAGGAAAGCCGTGAACCTCAAATCGTTTTGCTAAAAAAACGGCTCTTTCGGCACTTAGTGACCAATTCTCATCTTTACCTTCGACTATATCGTCTGCGTGCCCTTCAACTAAAATACGAGCGGTAGGATTATTATCTCTTATGATATCAATCATCGAGTCAACAGTATCAAGAGAGTTTCCCTTCAAATCCCTTTCACCATTAGCAAAAAGCACACTGGAAGAATAGGTAACAACAACACTACCATCGGCTAAAGAAATTTTTGAAGTTTCTTTTTGCTCATTATATTTGGTCATATCCTCTTGAATAAATTTTCTTTTAACTATACTGGACTTAAATTTATCTTTTCTAAATGCTTTTGATATTTTTTCAGCTTTATCGTTAAAGCCTACGCTCTCAAAATTAGCAAATGCAGTCATGAGAATAAAAAAACAAGCAATAAGAGTCATCATATCAGCGTAACTGACAAGCCACCCCTCTCCTTCATCTGGAGGATCTTCCATTGGATTATAGCTCACTACGCAACCTTCACTTTTCGGGCTGATTCGCCACCAGAGGTAATAATCTCTTTCCAGTCAAGTCTGCTTCCTGGCCTTAAATATGAATTTAATCTCTCAGAGACAACGATAGGGTTTGTCTTACTACAAATAAGACGAATACCTTCAATAATGATTTCATTTTTATGAAAGACGTCTTTTGTCGACTCTATCAAGTTCTCTGATATTGGTATAAAGACAAGGTTGGCAATAACAGCTCCGTAAAGAGTTGTAATAAGACAAACCCCCATCGCCGGGCCGATCATCTTCATAGCATCTTCTCCGCCAAGATTTGCCAATAAAACAATCATACCTATCGTCGTTCCGATCATACCAAATGCGGGTGGAAACTTACCAAGTGTTTTCATCTTGCCAGCGTCCATATTATTCATTGTTGCTAACTTTTGATTTCTCAGCTCCAAAACTTCAATAATATCTTCATCAGACAGCATTCCGTCTTTTATAAGCTCCAGTGACTCAATAATAAAGAAGTCTTTTGATTCCTCTATTAATGTAGTCAAAGGTACACCTTTTCTATATTTATCAGCTATAACAATAAGTTCGTGCACCGAAGCTTCAGGCTTAAACTTTACACCTTTAAGCATTCGGCTAACGAAAATGAATATTAAAACCTTAATACGGTTTAGCTGAAACGTTATTGCGCTGGCCGCAAAAGTTCCGCCAACAACAATAAACATACTTGGATAATCTACAAAAAGTAGTAGATTGGGACTTGCCAGAAATAACCCTGATACGAAGATTAAAATTGCAATAAGAAACCCTGATACTACATAAATATTCATTTTTTACTCCCAAAAAGTATTTTTTCAACCCACATATTAACGACATCATCAACAGTCTCATTTGATGTTTCGAGATAGATTCTTGTGTATTGTATAAATTCAAATAAAATAGAATCTTTTCTAAGCTCTAAAGCTCTCTTTTTAGCCTCACTGACTTCGCTTAACTCCATATCAATAACGTCTCGGGACTTACTACCCTCTTCACCAATATAGCTCAGCAAAGAAGGTAAATGCTCCTCATCGACAACTAGGAGAAAATCTACTATTTTATTTTCATCATAAGATTTTAAAATCTTAGTTAGTATAAGAGGACTCAGCATAAAAGCAGCGTCAAATGGAAGAGCTGCTTTCGCAGCTTCGAAAATTTCATTTTCCATTTTATTTTGATGAAGTATCTGATAAAGCATCTTTTCCTTTTTTGGAATGACCTTCGAAATACTCGACATAATATTTTTTGAAAAGCTAGAGCGCTTAGATGTGTTATAGTAATCTTTTAAAAAATTGATAACTTTATGACTATGCCCCTCTTCTTGATCACTTAGTTCAAAACTATCATTAATCAAAGTCTCTAAAGAACTACTATCAAGTTCATTAAGAAATGGAGATAATGTCTCATTGTCTATATAGTTTAGTAACAATGGGAGATGTTCAACATTGTCTCTATAAATTTTTTGTAAGTCGTAGTGAGTTAACTTGCTTAATAAGGATGAAAGCTCAGGATTCATCTGAAAGCAAGGAGATAAGATTTGTTTTTTAAGTTCTTTTTCTACAGACTCTAATGAATCTAAGTAAAGATGACCACTTAAAGACTCTTTCAAGTGTATGCGCCAAGCTTCTTTTTCTGAAGGGTCTAGTTCCTTCAAAACATCATTCATTTTAACATCTGATAAAAGTTGTGCAAGAACTCGAAGACAAAGGATATCAGTATCATTTTTTTTTGCTATCCAAATCTTACACGCCTCAATGAACTCGTCGGGATACTTATCCAGTAAACTAGTAATGCGGTTAGTTTTATCTCTCAAATAGCCAATATTACAATTTGTCTGTGTTTTATCTTTTTTTTCATTTATATAAACAACATTATCAATTGCGTTTAGTTCTAAATTTTCCTTTTTGTGACCTAAACTCATGCCACCTCCCTGTGCGCTACATCAGGTAGATCAGTAATACTGTTAATCCACTCTTTTACAATGGGAACTATTTCTTTTTGTGAAGATTCATCTAGAGCGATATGTCCTCTTGTAAATAAAGTAAACTCAGTTACGTAATGCCCTTTCTTATTATAGAGAGCCCTTAAAGCAATCTCATCATTTTGGTATTGCTCAAACTCCATTTCTATAACATCACGTGATCGAGATCCTTCTTCTGCAAACATAGCGAGAAGATACTCCTTTAGTTCAGTATCATTAAGGCTTATAAGCATTGCAACTTTTTTATCCATTGGGTAAGCCTTTAAAATCGGACCTAATATATTTGTAGGTAGATCAAAAACAAGACTAGAAGGAATATTCATAACAGCAATTCTTTCTAAATCTTCAATCATCTCTCTTTGAGCAAGTAATTTATACATGACCATTTCTTTTTCAGGGTCCAGATCTTCTATAAGATGAATCATTCTTCTAGCAAATGGATTCACAGAGCTCTTCGCTAAAAAATCTGAAAGTTCTTTTTTCAAAAGTGCTAAAAGTTGGTCACTTTCCTCAACAGGCTTCGAACTAACTCCCAAGTTAATAATAAATTCCATATCTTCAGAAGTGGACTTTTCAATTAAGTTATTGAGGAAAGACTCACTAATTATATTGAGTAAGAATGTTCCTGACTCTTGATAGTTTTTCACAAAACTAATAGTATCAGTGGCCTTTAATGACAAAACCATATCGAGAAGTTCAAGGTCACTAATTCGGCTAGGACCAATTGTTTCTCTCAACACTTCTTCAGCAATAAACTGACAAGCATTTGCCATTTCTATCTCTGTCAAAAATAAATCTATTTTACTACGCCATATATCGCGATCAGTGACCGTTAGCTTAGAATAAATCATCTCTAATTCACTATCTTCAAGTTCTTGTACACAAACTTTTAAAGAGTTCTGATAATCTTTTGTGTCTTGGTGTATCCATTTTTTTATCATGGCCGTTGCATCATTAGGTGCAGCAATCAAAAATTTCTTTAGGCGATCAAGATTTTCTTCTGGAGTATTTCCAACCAAGTCATCAGCAGTATCGTGACTTATTTCTTCATCAATGACTGCAACATCTTCAATATCCTCTTCCTGCTCATCTTCACTAGAGTTTTCATCAACTTCTTCTTTAATGCCCTGTTCCTGAAGCTCTTTCATCCCTTTGAAATATCTTCTCAGCAAGGCATAGGAAAATAAACCCAAAAGAATTGTTCCCAAGATAAAGCCAATTGCATTACCAAACTTAGAAATAAAATTTAATATTTCTCTTAATGACCATTTTGTATCTTCGATTTTTTTCTTTTCTATTTTCTTAATTGGTTTAATAACAGGAGGAATTTGCATTTTTAATTTTTCAAATGAAATTTTCGGCCTAACTTCACCAAATGAGAACTTCATCGAATTAACAATGTTTTTAACTCTATCAACAGCTTCTTTTGATAATAAGTCACTTAAGAAAATATCGATATTAACAGTATCTAAGTTCTTAAAAAGATCATAGGACTCATTGTAACGATGCATTTCTAATAAGCTTCTTTGGTTTTCTTTATAAAGCTTTTCTACAATAGGTACTTCTAAGCCAACTTTTGAAAAAGCAATATAATCGCCCTTAGAGTCATCAAAATCTACAGTTGATATCTTAAAACCTACTTTGTTTAAAGAGTTAAAGTTCGGTCCACCGGGATCCTTGACAACAATATCAACTTCAACAAGGTATTCACCATCTTTTAATAAATTTGATATAGCATTGTTTATTCTTCGATATGTACGTTGTTCTACTTCTACCTCTTGCCAATTAAGACTAGGCTTAGACCATGCATTCACAGAGATCAGTATAAATATGAAAATTAATAAACTCTTAGTTTCCAACGGTATCTATCCCTAGTTTCTTTTCTAAATATATTTTCATTTTATATGCATCAGCATTTTTTGGGTTAATAGCAAATGACTTTCTAAAACTTCCTAATGCTTTTTCAATATCTTTTTTCATGTATAAGACGATTCCTTGTAATTCAGGAATAATTGAAAAGTTACCAAAGTCTTTTTCTAACTCTTCTAACTTCCTAATGGCTTCATCAAATTTTTGAGAACGAATCATTCCCTGTATCTTAAAGAGCTGAGATATCATTAAATCTATTTTTTGTACTCTGCCAATCTCATAAAGACTTTTTAGCTTCACTTTAAGATTAACATCATAATCGGCTCCTTTCATGATGACAAAGCTTTGTGTTTCATAGCCTTTTTTCTCTACATCAATAACAAGAACATTCACTTGGGCAAATCGTTGTAACAGATTTTTCAAACTACCCTGATAAGGAGTTTCTCCTATTTTATTTTTTTTCTTATCAAAATTAGAACGAGCATAAATAATTGCTTTTTCAATTCCTGGTGTTTTTATTATGACTTTTTCATCAGCGAAAACATCAACACAAAACACTAATAATAATAATAATAATATAACTTTCACAGTTCTACTCACCTTGCTCATCCTTAAACAATCTCTGTCTATTTATCGATGTAACAAGATGTATTCTTTAATGAAAACGAGATGATCTTTTGAGAGATTTTTATGAATATAAATACAGGTAGTTATAGTTGTTTCTAGTGAAAATTTTGCCGATTAGAGATTTTAGCTTATTTACCTAAAAAGAAGATGGCCCCAAGAGTTCCTTTAATAGCAATACCTGAAGTAATAACACCAGTTGTACGCAAAGCTGTCGTTTGAAAACGCATGGCCCAGTTTTTTGTGACATCATACGTGATTCCGCCAAGAATGCCTAAATTAAAGGTAGTATCATTTTTTTTCGTGCTAATTGTACTGTATGTAATGTAAGCAATTCCTACTTCTGTACCAATATAGTAACGAAACTTTGGCTTTAATTTGACCTCTACAAGATAATCTTCTATTCCTTGCTCACTATTCATTTGTCCAAAATGATATTCTACAGAAAAATGCCCATCAAAATAAGAGCCTTGAGACGATCCCATCATTGGAAATGTCGCACCTACTGAGTAGTGATACTTACCAGATGACTTAAACTTATAATCTATCAAGCCTGCAACAACGCTAACACTACCTGACTCGGGAGCTTTAGCATTCGGGCCTACAAGATCACCTGTGCTTTCATTAAAGTTAATCAATGCCATTCCTGTTGAAAATGTTAATTCACGGTTAGAGAACTCACCTTTCAAGTCTTTTTCTTCTAACTTAGACGCAAATGTATTCATAGTAATGAGGAAGATAATTATGGTTAGTATTTTAGAAAGCATAAATAATTTGACCTTGAAATAAATCACTATTAACTATTATGTTATCACTATTTAGGTTTCTTGAGTGAAAGCGAAACATTATGTCTATCTTCTTCATTAAGCCACTAACAACTACGCCTAGCTTTATGCGGGAGCCCGATAGGCCCTCATCCCTAATTGGCTTAAAGTCTGACTGCGATAACAAGCTTGTTCCGTAACCCATGCGAAATAGTATAGCTATTTGGTCTAAATAAAAGCCTACTTGCCCCTCAATATCAAGCCACAAAATGTTATTTAAAGAGCTTTGCAGTCCTCGTGTCGCTTCTGGTAAATTAACAAAGCCTAGTGTCTCATAGGAGAGCCAACTTGCTGCAAAAAATTTATCATTAAAAACAGGCTTTTTAATCCCCGTTGCAAATGCTTGATAGTCAGTTAAATTCAAATCAACATCGCTAAATACAGTTGCGTAAGAAAAAAGATAGGTCAATCTCCAATCAGAATTAAATATAGTTCGCCCCCCCTCATACTCAATACCAATATAGTTAGCATCATAACTAACCCCCAACAAGCTGCCCTGAGAAGTGTTACTTTCAGAGAAAATATTAAAACCAATCTGGCTATATTTTTTATTTAAAATATTAAGAGGTTTGTCTGACTTATTATCTCCAGCTTCTAATAATCCTAGCGCTAACCTATTCTTTTTCTCAACTGCTTCTCTTTCTTCTATCTTCACTTTACTTTTTTTTTCTATTTCTTCTACAACTTCGTTAACTTTTTTTTTCAAATCAACTATACTCGCTTTATACTTTATCTCTTGATACGAGGCAGATCGCTTAAAACCTTCTTGATTGTTTCTATTTTTTACTTTTTTTTTCTTATTCTCTTCTTTACGTCTGTCTGAATCGTTAATCCTCTTATCTTTGTCTTTATCTTTACTTAACTTAGGATATTGTTTAAAAATAAGATCTATTGCTGCCTCAATAGTTCTTAGAAGAGAAGCCGAGGGGATTCGCTCTTTTCTCACTCTAATTAATCGAGTTTTTATTTTTACTGAAATAAGATCAGCAACAATAAAATAACCTTTAGATGTTTTATTGACCTCTACATTAAGACGTAGATCAGATGTGGCTTTCTCACTAGACACCTTATCACTAGCGATCACAAGGTAAAAGCCACTTTCTTTAGCTGATGCTCTCAATATAGATTTTGTTATCTTTGATTGAAAAAACTTTGGAATTGATTCATCAACTATTGGATATAAGGCGAGGGACATAACAGAATCCTCTGCCGAAAGCCCTTTAATAAAAAAAGAACAAACAAGTACTATCGTATAAAAAAAATTCATCAAATAATTGTAGCATTAATTATCAAGTTGCGTATAAATTATACTCACAAAAAAAGTATTTATCTTATTCAAATTCAAACTTAATATTTGTTATGGCCTAGTACAAACTGATGAGCCCCCACCAGTAACAATACAAGTAAAGACAGCCTCGTTAAGTTCACTTCTGATAATACTATTCCCAAAAGCATAATAAGTTAGGATACCAATTTGGTATGTTCCATTACTAAGGTTATTAAGGATATCAATAGTAGTCGGATTTGATCCAGAACCCCATAAAACTGTTTTTCTTCTATAATTATTAAATGTGAAATCAACAGTTGTATCAGTAATTGCATCATTAAATGAAAAGTTAGGCAGTTGAGTGTAGAAAATTTCGTAATGTTCGAATACTCCCTGAATAGGTTTTTCCCAGTTTAAAATGATAGAGTTTGTACTGACCTGCGCACCCTCAATACCTGTAAATTCATCATTAGTTGGGCCAACAATTGAAGGATTATTAATACACTCAAATTTTCCGTTATCTTCCTCTATACGAACACCTAAAGCATCATAGTTAAAAAGATTGACCTTATAACAATAACTATTACCTGAAGAATACCCTATTCCATTAACTACAATATTAGTTGCAGTTTGATAATCATAACTTTCAAGACTTTGATCTCCAAGAGTTGTTGTCGTTGAGACAAACTCTACAACTTCAATTGGTGTAGGGTCTGTCACAGGGTCTTGAGAAAAACGCACAATATAACCATCATAAAAGCTTTGAGAAAGATCAGGTGGTGATATATTAAGATAAAGACGACCAAGCTCATTAAGATTGTGAGCTTGCCTTAAAGACTCAATTCCATTGAACCCGGGAAGACTCACAGATGTAGTTTCACTTGCTAAATTATATAAAAACCTTGTTGAACAATCATTATTTGCACATACAACAAGTAAAAAAGAGTGCAACGTTTCTTGTGTAAGTCCAGTAATCTGCGCGGCATTAACGTCTGCATTATACCGCTTACAATAAATTCCCGATAAATCAACATTAAGTCCATTGTTTGTACAATTAGAACCAATTGAGAGCAGATCAATTGTAGTAGGGCTCGCTGCCCAATAAATTCTTAAATGATCAAAAACTCCCATGGGAGAATCCCAATTTGTAATAACGGATGTCTTCGCTGCCTCACCGTTCCCCTTAGACACAATAAAGCTAGAAGCATCAAAGGTAATTGAGGCCGCAGAATCATCTAAGGTTGTAGCTTCGTAAATAATATTGTTTCTCTCACCTCTTAAGTTAACGTCATTTAAATCATCTGTTGACCCGCGATGAATAACACGCGACCTTATATTAAAAGAAGTATTTTTTGGTAGACCAGTTAAAGTATATTCTGAGACCGTACTGGTCCAGTTTGTTGTAAAAACATAGCGGCCATCTGACTCTGAAAGAGTGTCAGAATCCATATCTGGAGGAAGTAATCGGTCTGCATCAATAGCGACGATTTCAAATATAATAGGGTCATCGTCTCGCCCACCGAGACTCGGAACTTTATGAGCATTTCCTAGTAAAACCTTAAGTCTTGTGAGCCCATCAACGCCTGGTAAGTTTTCAACTCCCAAAATTCCAGTATAAGAAGTTACCTCATTAGAGAACATTGGAACGTTTAAAAACTTATTTGTTACAACGACATCGTCTTCGGTATCATCTTGTGCATCAACACTAACACTAAAGCTTTTTGCAGTAGCTGAGCTATCAAGTGTAATTGTGTATTGAAAAAGCCCTAAGTAGTTTCTTCTCAGGCTTTCTTCAGATACCATGAAAGGTATGGGGCTATAATCAGGAACTAAAATTATATAAGAGTAGTCTCCGCTACCTCCATTTGCTCCTTCAAAGTAAACTTCTATTTTTTTATTTGATACAGAAAAAGCATCCCTCACTCCCTCAAATTTAAGATTAGTAGTTTCACTCACTTCTACTTTTGCTTCTTCTACAGAAACGTCGACCACAGTACCCACACATGATAATAGCAAAAAGAAAAATACATAAATTAAAGAAGTATATTTCATGGTAGGCTTCCCAAATCAACCAAGCAGCGAGTCACTGGTAGCGCAACACTAGGGTCAATAAATAAAGTTAAATTATTAGATGTAGAACCATACAGTCCCCCTCTTGCCATAGGTACACTACAGCTGAAACATTCAGAGTCTCGTATGTAATAAAAGCCATCATCAGACAAATCCTGACTCGATGATGCAGAGTTAAACCCCGTCACACCGGTAAGCTCTGAAGTAATACTAAAAACTCCTTCATCTAACCAATGTGGCATTTCAACAGGAGTGAGTCCATTAGTGTAGCTTGAGTAATCAAGAGTTGTATCAGCAGCAATAATATCCCAAGTCGAAGCTTTTAATAACTTGTATCCTGTTGGATAAGCGTTGGAGCCATCAGTTATTAATAGGGGAAATTTATTAATACATATATCTTTCGCATCTTCAAATGTCTTGGGATTATAATCTTCTAAATCTTCGGAAATAATCACCTGCTCTGTATGCAAATATGACTGCCCGAAAGGTGGAATAACAACTGATAATATAGAGATATCAGATTCAGATATATATTGATTAGAAGCAAGGCCATCAAAAGAGCTAACAGTAACTCCTGTCGGCGGCCCTGCATAATTAGGACTGGAGCGAATAGGATATATAAGCATATGATAACGTTGGCCGTTTACTAAAGAGTCATCAATTTCAATATCACTAGTCATTGAATCATAGTAATTATCTGTACCATTAAAAATTAAATTCGAATCTAAACTTGTTTTGTCGTCAGATAAAAATACACGATAGCCAACAATACTACCAACAGATGCATTGTTAGCATCCATGTCATTCCAATCAAAAGTGACCTTACCATTACTAAAAGCTTGGACATCTATATGCTCATCATCTTTAATTGATAGGTCAGGCTTTATTGTACCCAAGAAATAAATATTTATATAATCAATTGAAGACCTCAAGTTAGAGTAGTATGGCAGTCTTAAATAATTTCCGGCCATATCTAACGGCTCTGCTAAATCCAGAGAGCGTGCAAGGTAACTCATATCAAGAGAAAGTGTAATATATAGATAGCAGGCTTCACTTGTCATAGAGAAAAATCCATTTCGAAAATCATCTCCTTCATCATCATCACCAACTAAGCAAGCTTTGTTAGCCCTTACAATAAAGCGCTCACTCATATCTGAATAGTAGCTTTTATGAATGATTGCGTAATCTCGGCCATTATCATAAAAATTATAATCAGCAGGCTCACTGGGTCTTAAGGTATTACTAACTCCTATATCACCCTCAGCAATACGCCAGTCATGATAAGTTTTTAGTAGTGACGCCTTTGTCGTGGTACTTGCATTTGACAGTTGAAAATTGAATGTTAACTCATAGGGGTATTCATCATACCTGATGACTCCCCCTGGGTCTAAGTGATAAGCACTAGGTAGAACAACTCCATTTTCTACAGAAATATTATTACTTATAAGCCCTACAGGAATCACCTTAGAAGGTTCTTTGGCTAAAAAATCGAGTTTATAGTGACGCATAATATACTGATTAGAATCAACTTCATAAGTCCCACCTATAAAAAATGTTTTATCTTCAGAGTTTTCGTCTGGCTGGTATTTAATATCAATGTAACAGTTTCCACCAAGGGAATTAAGTGTCATATCAGCTGTACACGTTGAGTTTTCAATCACAATGTTACCGGAAGCTGTAATGCTTTCAAGATTAAAGTTAGAGTAGTTCCCCATAATTACGATACTAAGCATATTCATATTAAAGGCTGTATTATTCTCAAAATATAAACGTTTTTTTTCATAGCCTGAGTTGGCGTTAATGCTATTATTTTTTACATACTCAAAAACAACAGTCTCGTTACTCATTTGATGATTATCGGCGAGTACAACAGTACTTGAAACATTCTCAGTCTCCACTGGTGGATTATAATCTGACAGTCCAAGAGAAAAATTAGCGACTTTAGCGCTCAAAGTAGGAATAGAAGTGTTCAGTAAAGCATCAGCAAGTATTTGAATTTTGAATGTTTTATTAGAAAGTCCGTTATTATAAGTAACACTTAAAATAGATTCATACTGTCCAGCAGCGGAAGCTTGGAAATCAAAAGTAATTTCTTGATTACCTAAAGAACCTATTAGACCAGAACTTAAGCCAATTACATTAGTAATGGTTGCATCTTGAGAGTCCCAAGAGATTGATGAAATTGTCCCCTGGTTTTCACCAGCATTATGAAGGAGAAATTGAAGTGGAAAAGCACGACCAGTAGGGAAACTACCAAAATGAATAGAGTAATCATAATTATTATTAACTCTTCCCGCAGCGTGTGTTTTAGAAAAAACTGCTTTATGAGACGATTCACTTGCAATGGTCTCATTACCAGGTCCAAAAATATAAAGTTCTGGAATGGTATCAGAAGCATGAACCATCGTTCCCATATAATCGAGCTGCGGGCGAACATAACTTTGACGATAAATAACCGCGCTTGTTAAAGGATATGCACTCGCAGGAATTATTTTTGCTGGAGTTCTGTTTCTCACACCAGCACGATAACTACCAGTGCTCCTATAAACTCCTAAGTGATAGACAGGGTCACTCGTTGCCAAAGCAGTAAGAGCAGGATCAGTAGTATCACCATCATGCCAACGTAGTGCTATATCAGAACTAAGAAGTCCAGCAGGAAATTCCCATAACTCATCACTATTACTAGCAAGGTCTACTAAGTTAAAGTACCTTGCCATTTGACCAAAGTCTTCTTCAATCGTGACCCCTTGTACATCTTCACTACGAGAGTTGTTTTTTAACTGTGAACGATAAGTTAAAGCGCAGACGTCTTCAACACCAAGACTGCTCCAAGAAGCACTCCTCGCCATAATATCATTGTATTCATCTGATAAAGAATATCCAAAATCAATAATATCTAAGCAGTCATGGTTCGCACCAAAAGCAGCAGGAGTTAGCGTGGCGACTAATTCTGTACTTGGTAATAAACTAGTAATACTAGCAGTATTACCTAAGTATGAAACAGGCCCAGTACCGATATTACGAATGAGTAAAGTAAAGTCGGAAGTGTCTCCAGCTACAATATTGCTAGGACTATAATCACGGCCGCTATTTGTAACAGTTACATCTTGTAACAAGCCTTTTGTAATTAGCGCTGCCGTAAGTCTTGTTTCAAATACTTTTTTAGCAATATCTTTAGTATCAGTATCACGATTATTATCACTATAGAGTGAACCATCCTCATACTCTAATATAAAACTTTTATACTTAATGGGTCCGCTAATATTATCGAACATATTTTGATCATTAAGCTCAGGCGTTGCCAAGCCAAAAGGTGCAAAGTTTGTCACAAAAGAGCAACTACCATTAATAACACGGCAACCATTACCAACTGAGCTTGTTGATCTAAAATACTTGGGATCATTAACACCAAGAGAAACGCCAGAAGGATTATCATCATTATGTGGAATTAGACGACCTGACCCATCCTTAATAATAGTATCAGTAGCACTTGTTGAACCATTATTATTCATTGAAAAAACGAGAGGCCTATAAAAAGGAAAATTTTGCGACAAAAGAGCTAACCGTCCTAAGTCAAACATTCGTACTCCATTATTATCTGTAAATGTTGTTACTGGGTTAGTATCAAATGTCATACCATCAATATCTATCTGAGCAGCTGAAATCGAGCTGGCAAGAGAGCTCAAAAGAAAATTATTCACAATATGAACCTCACCTTTCCACCGGCTATCAAATTCAACTTCTAATTTAATATCAAAATTACGATCAGTCAGGTAAGCAACACTTGGCTGAAAAACAAGATCAAAAAGGCAAACGCCTTCAACATTAATATCAAACTCGGTATCTCCTATAGGTGCGATACAGTTAGAACGGTCCTTTAGAAAAAATGGTAGGTCCTCTAATGTTAATTGAGTCGTTAAGTTTGTATCATAACAATAAAGTAAATCTGATAATCCATTGGGCTTAATACACTTGCCTAAAAGAGTATCAGAACTATCTAATATATTTAATGATTTTATTCTTCCCTCTCGATAACCTTTATTAACAATACGGAGTGCTTTTTTATCTCTATTACCTACCGTGAGGATAACTGGAAAATCTAGACTATTAATTGTCACATCAAAAGTCGCTTCAATCTGTGTTGAAAAGGAACTAAAGTAACCATTTAAAGCCGCTGTTGTATTCTCAGGATCTTTTCCATAGTTAGTCGTAAATGTCGACGAGTAGAGAATCTCTTTTATATTATCAGGAACAGCACCAAATAGTGGGTCTTGATTCTTAGGGCTTAAATCAACAACAAGTTCACAAGTCTCTCCAGAGAAAAGTCTAGTTGGACAATCATGTGTAAATGTATAAACATCTTTGAAGCCTGCAGGGCAAGTATTATCAAAAGTAGACCTGCAAGACTCTGCATTAGAAAAACTTATATTACGAGCACTCAGCTCACCAGTATTTTCTATCACGAGACTTTTACTGTAAGTACTTGCGACAGATCTTTCTATAACAGGTTTTTCTCCTGCTCCAATAAGTTGTCCAAATTTAAATTGAGTTCCCACATCACCACTGAAAATAAGTTTCGCGACCGACCCTGAAAGGTATTTCAAACCAAAAGTTAATCTTCGCGGCCCAATAAGGTTATTATAGGTTAAATCAAAATTTTGTATTGATACTTCAGATTTACTAGAGCTGAATGTAAGAACAATTGTACATTCGCTTCCAGAAGCTAAGGTCCGAGTACAGGTACCGCCAAGACCTGGAAATAAGTTATCACCATCATTATTTGGATGAAAATTATAGTTACGAACAAGAACATTATTCATAGATAAATTAATATCTGTATATTCTTTAGAGCTTCTATTATTTATATTAATTGTAATACTTTTAGGGTCTGTATCTTTAACAAATTCACCTAAATCTTTTACTGTATTAAGAGTAACGATATCGCCATTAACCTTTATCCCCATATCAACTAAGATACTATTATCAGAAATTTCAGTTCCAGCAGCGAGTTTGTCCTTTCCCTCATCTTCTCCAGTACAGGACAAAAGTATAAACATACAAATATGTATAAAAGCATTCATAATGCTTTTATTTTTAAAAGAAAATAAGTCACTTTTATTTGTTTTCATATTGATAAACTAAAAAATATCCATTAAGTAAACATACTAAAGAATCAGCTATAACCATCTAGGTTCTCAATACTTATCGTAATATTTAAAAATATATTTAAATGATATAAGATTTTCACTTAGTAGTGAGAACAATATTGCCGAATCTGTTAAGTATGTGAAATGATTAAAAATATTTATTTTATAACTTTATAGAGTAAAGCAAAAGTGCCACTTATAATGGAAAAACAGTCATTATCATTATCTTTCTAGCCCCCTAAATTCAGTGGAGACTTTTGGCTCATAACCCGATAAGGATTTAAGGAGCTAATATGTCAGGTAAAAAGAAGGGAAAAGTCTTCCACTCGAAAGAATTCAAGAACAAACT
>Ga0307981_1001356_pt1 | contig 22138 bp, 20 predicted proteins | sample OrgLakmetagen987_FD_201849 | JGI IMG/M metagenome (GOLD analysis project Ga0307981, IMG submission 201849) | Saline water microbial communities from Organic Lake, Antarctica - #987 | ecosystem: Environmental > Aquatic > Non-marine Saline and Alkaline > Saline | place: Antarctica: Organic Lake... | reverse complement strand
TGCAATCCTCGCATTCATGCGTGAAACCATCCCGCAGGACTGGAAAAACTTCCGCGACAAGGTCTCAGACAACTTCTGCGTCATAACCCACAAGAACTTTCGGGTTTTGGAGTAGAGGCGGTATATATGTTTAGTTCCGGCATCTGGTGGCTCGGATTTAGGATGAATCGATCTGGTTCTGATGTCCAGGTTTTGCAGATGTATTCGTAGGGCGTGAGGCCGCCGAGGGTCTTGGGGCGGCGGGCGAAGTTGTAGGCTGCCAGGAAGCCGACAAGGTGCGTGCGCAGCTGATCGTGACTTTCGTAATGGTAACGCTTGACGGTGGCGTCCTTGATCGTTCGGTTCATCCGCTCGACTTGGCCGTTTGTCCACGGGTGGTTGGGTTTCGTAAGGCGATGGTCGATCCCATTCGCTTCGCAGATTATGTCGAAGCGCATGGGGCGGGAATAGTTGGTGTTCCGATTTCTTGGCTGCTCTGCGAACTGAATGCCATTATCGGTCAGAATAGTGTGGACCTGGTAGGGCACGGCTTCGAGCAAATGCTGCAAGAACTCCCATGCCGTGCGCCAGTCAACGTTTTCAACGCGTTGGGTGATAGCATGCTTGCTTGTGTGGTCGATGCCGACGAAGAGATAGAGCCTCCCTTCAACCGTCTGGACCTCCGCGATATCAATGTGGAAAAAGCCAATCGGGTAACGTTTGAACTTTTGGCGCTTTGGCTTATCCCCCTCGGCCTCCGGCAAGCGAGAGATGCCATGTCGCTGAAGGCAACGGTGCAGCGCCGACCGCGTCAGGTGCGGAATTGATGGCTGCAGGGCATAGAGATAGTCGTCCAGCGGCAGCAATATGTGCCGTCTGAAGGCCACAACCATCGGCTCCTCGGCCTCGGTCAGAACCGTCGAACGCGGCTCCTTTGGCCCGGTCTTGATATCTTCGACCGTCTGGCGCTCGCGCCACTTCGCAACCGTCTTGGGATTGATGCCCAGCTTCCGGCTTAGCTGCGCGAGCCAAGCTTGCGATCGCTGTATTGCTGCTCTGACAGCGTGCGTGGTCGTGGCGCTCACGTGACGAACTTGTCCCATAATGCTTCCTTCCATTCATAAGAAAGGATCGCACCATCAAACTGTGGGATCAAATACGTAATTCATCTGCGGCGAAAGATGAAATCTGTACATATTCAAGCAAGCCAAAGGTTTGATAGCCACCATTGTTCGTATCGATGCAGTTGCCTAATCGGCTTTCAACCAAGTCACGAAGCTGCAGCCAACGATTCACATGGTCCTGTGGCAAACGTTCAAAACCGCTGGCGGCAACGAGCGGCATGTGTTTTACAGATCCATCAGCAACCTGCACGGATCCTCCAGCGCCTCTTTCACCCGCACGAGGAACGTCACTGCGCCCTTGCCGTCGACGATCCGGTGGTCGTAGCTGAGGGCCAGATACATCATCGGGCGGATTTTGACCTCTCCCTTGATTGCCATGGGGCGGTCCTGGATTTTGTGCATGCCAAGGATGCCCGATTGCGGCGGGTTCAGGATGGGCGAGGACAGCAGTGAGCCGTAGACGCCGCCGTTGGAGATGGTGAAGGTACCGCCCTGCATCTCGGCCATCGTCAGCTTGCCATCGCGCGCCTTGGCGCCCATCTCGGCGATGGATTTTTCGATCGTGGCAAAACTCATCGCGTCCGCGTCGCGGATTACCGGCACGACGAGGCCAGTAGGGGTGCCGGCGGCGATGCCCATATGCACGAATTTCTTGTAGACGATCTCGGTGCCGTCGATCTCGGCATTAACCTCGGGGACTTCGTTCAGGGCGTGCACGCAGGCCTTTGTAAAGAAGGACATGAAGCCCAGCTTGACCCCGTGTTTCTTGAGAAACGCGTCCTTGTATTCATTGCGCAGGTCCATAACGGCGCTCATGTCGACCTCGTTATAGGTGGTCAGCATGGCGGCGGTATTCTGGCTTTCCTTCAGGCGCTTCGCGATGGTCTGCCGGAGGCGTGTCATCTTGACCCGCTCTTCGCGGTCCGCGTCGCCTGCGGGGGAGGCCGCGCGTTGGGCAGGCGCCGGCGCAGAGGCGGGTGCTGGTGCGGGCGCCTCTACCTTGGCACCGCTGTCCTTGGCGGCCTTGGCCACGTCATCCTTCATGATGCGGCCATCCTTGCCTGTGCCGGTGACCTGATCGGCCGTCAGGCCGGCCTCGGCCATTGCCTTCTTGGCAGACGGCGCATTTTCAACATCTGCGGAGCCGCCGTCCGCCTTGGGCTGCTGATACTTATCGCCATCGGTGGGCGCATCATCGGCGGCGTGCTGGGCGCCGGTATCATCGCCGGAGGTCAGGATGGCTAACTTGCCGCCTGCCTGCACAGTGTCGCCCTCATTCGCGAGGATTTCTGACAGGGTGCCAGCGCCGGGTGACGGTACCTCGACCGAGACTTTGTCGGTCTCCAGCTCGCACAGCATTTCGTCGGCCACGACTGTATCTCCGGCCTTCTTGAACCAGGTCGAGACAGTAGCCTCGCTGACGCTTTCGCCGAGCGTGGGGACCATCACGTTGATGCTGCCGCCGCCCTTGCTCGTGGAGGTTTCGGCCTGCTTGGCGGGTTTTGCCTTGGCCTTTTCTTCGTTGGCGGGTTTGTCGGCTTTCGGCTTGGTGCCAGAGCCTTCCTCGATCATTGCAAGGAGGGCGTCGACCCCGACGGTTTCGCCCTCAGCGGCGATGATATCGCCCATTGTGCCTGCAACCGGGCTGGGCACCTCAACGGTGACCTTATCGGTCTCCAGTTCGCACAGCATTTCGTCGGCCTCAATGGCATCACCCGGCTTTTTGAACCATGTGGCGACAGTGGCCTCAGAAACGGATTCGCCTAGTGTCGGAACGCGTACTTCGGTGCTCATGGTCTAGTTTCCTTTAATCGTCAGCGCATCGTCAATCAGCGCTTCTTGTTGTGCTTTGTGCTGGCTGGCGAGGCCCGTGGCGGGCGATGCGGCAGCTGCGCGACCCGCATAGCTGGGGCGGGAATGTTTTGCGTCGATGCGGCTCAGTACCCACTCGATATTGGGTTCGATGAAGGACCACGGTCCCTGATTCTTGGGCTCTTCCTGGCACCAAACCATTTCGGCCTGCTTGAAACGCTCCAGCTCCTTGACCGCTGATTGTGCGGGGAAGGGATAGAACTGCTCGAACCGTAGCAGGTAGACGTCAGTGATGCCGCGCTTGTCGCGCTCCTCCAGCAGGTCAAAATAGACCTTGCCGGAACACATGACCACGCGCTTGATCTTGTCGTCGGGGGCCAGCTGGGTATCGGAGTTTCCGTATTGTGCATCGTCCCACAGTACGCGGTGAAAGCTGGATCCGATGGTAAATTCTTCGGCACGGCTGACGGCCATCTTGTGACGTAACAGCGATTTTGGCGTCATAAGAATTAGTGGCTTGCGATAGGTGCGGTGCAGCTGGCGGCGCAGGATGTGGAAGTAATTTGCTGGCGTCGTGCAGTTGGCCACGATCCAGTTATCTTGGCCACACATGGTAAGGAACCGCTCCAGCTTTGCGGATGAGTGCTCCGGCCCTTGCCCTTCATAGCCGTGCGGCAAAAGGCAAACGAGCCCCGACATGCGCAGCCATTTGCTCTCTCCCGAGCTTATAAACTGGTCGAACATGATCTGCGCGCCATTGGCAAAATCACCAAACTGAGCCTCCCACAGGGTCAGCGCGTTCGGCTCGGCCAGGGTGTAGCCATACTCGAACCCCAGAACCGCATACTCGGACAGCATCGAGTCGATGGCCTCGTACCGGGCCTGCCCCTTGCGGATATTGTTGAGAGGGTAGTACCGCTCCTCGTCGTCCTGATTTATAAGGGCCGAATGCCGTTGGCTGAACGTGCCGCGCGTGCTGTCCTGCCCGGACAGACGCACTGCAAACCCCTCGGTCAGAAGCGAGCCAAAGGCAAGCGCTTCACCGGTGGACCAGTCAAAACCCTCACCACTCTTGAACATCTTGGCCTTGGCATCCAGAATCCGCTGTACCGTCTTGTGGATCGGGAAATCATCGGGCGCGCGGCACAGTGACGTGCCGATCTCGTGGAACGTCTCTTCCTTGATGGCGGTCTGGCCACGCTGGTAGTCCTCCTCCTTGCGATCAAGATGCGCCCATTTGCCGTCCAGCCAATCGGCCTTGTTTGGCTTGTAGTTGGTGCCAGCCTCGAACTCGTCCGCAAGGTAGGACTGGAATGCGTCCTTCATATCCTCGACCGCGCCCTCGGGGATCAGGCCATCCTTGACCAGCCGCTCGGTATAAAGGGTCAGGGTCGTCTTTTGCTGCTTGATCTTCTTGTACATCACTGGGTTGGTGAACATGGGCTCATCGCCCTCGTTATGACCGAAGCGGCGGTAGCAGATGATGTCGATCACCACGTCTTTGTGGAACTTCTGGCGGTACTCCGTCGCGACCTTGGCGGCATGAACCACAGCCTCGGGATCGTCGCCGTTCACGTGGAAAATGGGCGCCTCAACCATCAGGGCGATGTCGGTCGGGTACGGGCTGGAGCGGCTGAAATGCGGCGCGGTGGTAAAGCCGATCTGGTTATTTACCACGATATGCATCGTGCCGCCGGTGCGGTGCCCGCGCAGGCCCGAAAGGCCAAAACATTCGGCGACGACGCCTTGGCCGGCAAAGGCCGCATCGCCGTGCAAGAGGATGGGCAGAACCTGCGTGCGGTCAGTATCTTTGAGCTGATCCTGCTTGGCGCGGACCTTACCCAGAACGACGGGGTTCACCGCCTCCAGATGGCTGGGGTTCGCCGTCAGTGACAGATGCACCTTGTTGCCGTCGAATTCGCGGTCCGAACTGGCGCCGAGGTGATATTTCACGTCGCCCGACCCGTCGACGTCCTCCGGCTTGGAACTGCCGCCCTGAAATTCATTGAAGATGGCTCGGTACGGTTTGCCCATCACGTTGGCCAGCACCGACAGGCGGCCCCGGTGTGGCATCCCGACGACGATGTCACGCACGCCTAAGTTGCCGCCCCGCTTGATGATCTGCTCCATCGCGGGGATCAGGCTCTCTCCGCCATCGAGGCCGAACCGCTTGGTGCCCATATATTTGACGTGAAGGTATTTCTCGATGCCCTCTGCCTCAACCATTTTCTTGAGGATCGCCATGCGGCCCTCTTGGGTAAAGCTGATCTCGTTGCCATAGCCCTCGATCCGCTCTTTCAGCCAGCCGGCCTGCTCGGGATCGGAAATATGCATGTATTGCAGCGCGAAAGTGCCACAGTACGTGCGGCGCACGATGCTCAGGATCTCGCGGATCGTGGCGATTTGCAGGCCCAGCACGTTGTCGATGAATATCGGGCGATCCATGTCGGCGCTAGTGAAACCATAGCTTTCGGGGTCCAGCTCAGGCCGGAACGGTTGCTCGCGCAGGCCCAGCGGATCAAGGTCCGCGATCAGGTGGCCGCGGATGCGATAGGCTCGGATAAGCATCAGGGCGCGGACGCTGTCCAGCACGGCGCGCTGCACCAGCTCGCCGCTGATCTCCACACCCTTTTCGCGGGCCTTCTCTGTCAGTTTCTGACCGACGTCCTTAGCCTCCTGCTCGGCTGGGTATTCGCCGGTCAGTGCCGATGTCAGATCGTCCTGCGGCATCGGCGGCCAATCGGTACGCGCCCATGAGGGGCCAGCCGCCTCGGCAGTGACGTCGCCGTCATCGTCGCCCATTTCCTTGAAGAACTTTTGCCACGCCTCGTCGACCGCATTTGGATCATTCGCATAACGCGCATAAAGCTGTTCGAGGTATTCCGCGTTATGCCCCTGCATGAAGCTGGAGGCGTGGAGTTGGTCGTTGGGGGATTGGTCGGTCATTAGCGTACCTCGGGGGCGACATTTTGCATCATGGGCAGTAAGGATGGGCCTTTTGCCCATCCTGAGATAGTTATGGTCAGGCTGGCGTCAACCAATCGCCTCAAGTACGGCTTCGCCCAGCCCTGCAGGGCTTTCGGCAACCACGATCCCGGCGGATTTCATCGCCTCGATCTTGTCCTCCGCGCCGCCCTTGCCGCCGGCAACGATGGCGCCCGCGTGGCCCATGCGGCGGCCCGGAGGGGCGGTGCGCCCAGCGATAAAGCCTGCGGTCGGCTTCCAGCGGCCGCGCTTCTTCTCGTCGGCAAGGAACTGCGCGGCTTCCTCTTCCGCGCTGCCGCCGATTTCGCCGATCATGATGATCGACTGCGTCTCTTCATCGGCAAGGAACCATTCCAGCACGTCGATATGCTCGGTCCCCTTGATCGGATCGCCGCCGATGCCAACGCAGGTTGATTGGCCGAGGCCTACATCGGTGGTCTGCTTGACCGCCTCATATGTCAGCGTGCCGGAGCGGCTGACGACACCGCAGGTGCCGCGCTGGTGGATATGGCCGGGCATGATGCCAATCTTGCAGGCATCGGGCGTTATGACACCGGGGCAGTTGGGGCCGATCAGTATGGATCTCGACCCTTCCAGCGCGCGTTTGACGCGCATCATGTCCAGCACCGGGATGCCTTCGGTTATGCAGATGATCAGCTCCATCTCGGCGTCGATTGCCTCTAGAATGCTGTCGGCGGCAAAGGGGGGCGGGACGTAGATCACAGACGCATTCGCTTGCGTCTCGTGCCGCGCCTCATGCACCGAATTATAGACCGGCAGATCCAGATGCATCTGACCGCCCTTGCCGGGGGTCACGCCGCCGACCATTTTAGTGCCATACGCGATGGCCTGTTCAGTGTGGAACGTGCCCTGCGAGCCGGTGAGGCCCTGGCAGATGACGCGTGTATTTTCGTCGATGAGAATGGCCATTTCAGTATTTTCCTTCGTGAGTTTCGTCGCCCACCGAAGCGCTTGTGTGCTTGGGGGTGATCGCGAACCTAGAGACGCCGCCATCCAATTGAATTTTTTCGCCTACCTTTGGGCATCGCAAAATAGTAATTTCCAAGCTGCGCCTGTCTACCACATCCGCAAGGCAAGTTAATGTCGCCGACAGAACGGCATTCGGCTCGGTGCTCTCTGCGTTATCGAATATGGCCAAACTTACATCCGGCCAAAAAATTGTTTTATAACGCTCTAGGTCAAACGCCACGTCGTTAGCTTTCCCAAAATTGAATTGACCAAGTGATACTGTTGGGACCGAATTTTCCGTTTTAAAATGGTCTATTGAAAAGTGCTCACAAGCCTGCGTTGTGGAGGGGGCGGCGAAAGCCATAGAAGAGCTAGAGTAAGCAACTAAAAGAAAGCCAATCGCTGGCAGGTTCATTTTCACACCTTCTACCCCTTGACCGCCTTCACGATTTTCTGCGCGCCGTCCTTCAGGTCATCCGCCGCGATCACGTCCAGCCCGGAGTTGTTGATAATCTCCTTGCCCTTCTCGACGTTTGTGCCCTCAAGGCGCACGACTAGTGGAACCTTCAAACCGACTTCTTTAACGGCAGCCACAACGCCATCCGCGATCACATCGCAGCGCATGATGCCGCCGAAGATGTTGACGAGGATGCCTTTGACCTGCGGATCGGAGGTGATGATCTTGAACGCCTCGGTGACCTTTTCCTTGGTCGCGCCGCCGCCCACGTCGAGGAAGTTGGCAGGCTCCGCGCCATACAGTTTGATGATGTCCATCGTCGCCATGGCAAGGCCTGCGCCGTTGACCATGCAGCCGATTTCGCCGTCCAGCGCGATGTAGTTGAGGTCGTACTTGGACGCCTCCAGCTCTTTGGGGTCTTCTTCGCTGGTGTCGCGCAGCTCTGCGATGTCGCTGTGGCGATACATGGCGTTGCTGTCAAAGCTCATCTTGGCGTCGAGGCATTTCAGATCGCCCTTGTCGGTCACGATCAGTGGATTGATCTCCAGCATCTCCATGTCTTTTTCAACGAACATCTTATACAGAGTGCCCATCAGCGCGACGCATTGCTTGATCTGTCCGCCCGTGAGGCCAAGATTAAAGGCGATCCGGCGGCCGTGGAACGGCTGGTATCCGGTGGCGGGATCCACTGAAAAGCTCAGGATCTTCTCGGGCGTATTATCGGCCACTTCCTCGATGTCCATGCCGCCCTCGGTGGACGCGACAAAGCTGACGCGGGAAGTCTGGCGATCTACCAAGAGGGCCAGGTACATCTCAGTCTCGATGCCTGCGCCATCCTCGATATAAATGCGGTTGACCTGCTTGCCAACCGGGCCGGTCTGCTTGGTGACCAGTGTGCGGCCCAGCATGCGCTTGGCCTCGGTTGCGGCTTCCTCGACTGACTTGGTCAAACGAACGCCGCCCTGCTCGCCTGCGCCGTCCTCTTTGAACGTGCCCTTGCCGCGGCCGCCCGCGTGGATCTGCGCCTTGACCACCCATAAGGGGCCGTCCATTTCGCTGGCGGCTGTCTTGGCCTCTTCGGCGCGCAGCACGACGCGGCCATCCGATACGGGCGCCCCGTAGGAGCGCAGCAGCGCCTTGGCCTGATATTCGTGGATGTTCATGAAACTGTCCCGTTTTTTTTGTTCGTCTCAGCTATACATCTGACTCTTAGCAACATTTAAACGGTTTTTTATCAAGTATGCACGATATGAGGTAAAATTTTGGATTTTGTGATCACAGCAACAAAGCGTGTGATCACAAAATTTGGTGGCTTTTTGCTTGGCAGGGAATCATGGCGAGAATCCGCTGGCTGGAATTGACAGGTTGCATTGGCAAGTCGCGCCTCGTGTTCATCATCCCGATAGGTATCAAAGGCTGCCCATGCCCGGCAGCGCGGGGGCTGCTGGTTAGTGGGGCGGCGGCAGGTCGACACGCGAACCACGCGCTGGAATTCGAGCTGTATTTCCCGGTGGCCGCGCGTGAGCGTCCGGCGGCGCCACGGTGCGTGATCTGGGACGGCGTTTTCCGCACCTGCCCCGGTTGCTGGCCCAGCGGTGGGGCGACTGGATCGACAATGATGCGGTGACCCATGGCAATCAAACGCCCTGTCCTGGTTCAGGTATGGGCGGACGGGTTGGCGTGTTGGAGGCCGGATGCTCAGCTTTTGATGTGGAAGAAGGCTGCCGTATAAAAGCGCTTCTCACAATCGTTGAAGCGCTCCCCCGCGGGCAGGCGCCCACCCGGCGCGGCATCGTTTCGCAGAACGCAAAAAAGGCCCCAGCATCATGCCGGGGCCTTTTGTTATTCACAGCGGTTAAACTCAGCTCAGCGAGCTGTCGATGCCTTTGCACGCGTCGACCAGACCCTTCACGGCGCTGACGGACTTGTCGAACATCGCTTGCTCATTCTTGTTCATCTTGATCTCAATGACCTTTTCGATGCCGCCTGCACCGATCACGGTTGGGACGCCGACGTAAAAGCCTTTCAGGCCATATGCGCCATCGACATGCGCGGCACAGGGCAGCACGCGCTTCTGGTCTTTCAGATACGCCTCAGCCATTTCTATGGCCGATGTCGCGGGTGCATAAAACGCGCTGCCAGTCTTCAGCAGGCCGACGATTTCTGCGCCGCCGTCACGGGTGCGCTGAACGATGGCGTCCAGCTTGTCCTGCGTCGTCCAGCCCATATCGACCAGATCGGGCAGGGGGATGCCGCCGACGGTGGAATAGCGCACCAGTGGCACCATCGTATCGCCATGGCCGCCCAAAACGAAAGCTGACACGTCGCGCATCGAAACGCCGAATTCAAGGCTTAGGAAATGGCGAAAGCGGGCCGAATCCAGAACGCCGGCCATGCCGCAGACCTTTTCATGCGGCAAGCCCGAGAATTCGCGCAGCGCCCAGACCATCGCATCCAGCGGGTTGGTGATGCAGATCACGAATGCGTTCGGCGCATGATCGCGGATGCCTTCGCCGACGGATTTCATGACTTTCAGGTTAATGCCCAGCAGGTCGTCGCGGCTCATCCCTTGCTTGCGGGGCACGCCTGCGGTGACGATGCACACATCTGCGCCCGCGATGTCAGCGTAGGATTGGGTGCCTTTCAGCGTCACGTCAAATCCCTCTAATGGGCCGGATTCGGCGATGTCCAGCGCCTTGCCCTCGGGCGTACCTTCGGAGATGTCAAACAGGACGACATCGCCCAATTCCTTGATGGCGGCGAGGTGGGCGAGCGTGCCACCGATCTGTCCGGCGCCGATCAGTGCTATCTTGGGTCTGGCCATGGGTATTACCTCCGATTGGCAAGGAAATTTGGGCGTGGACTAGTCCTTTTTAGGCCCACGCGCAAGTGTATCGCACAGTGAGGGCTTGAGTGCGAAGTGCCCTATGCGCGTCCGTACGGGAGGAAATGCCATGCATCGGGCGCATTTGCAGGCCAATTGCCATCACCGGGCCTGCGCTGCGCTGCGGCCATAATTCCCTTGATTGATTGCACCCAAAAGTGGCATCCCTGCGCAACAATATTGCCAAACTCGTCGCTACATTTTGCAGGAGAGAACATGGACACCGCTAGCCGCCTCTATCGATCTGTCCTCTACATCCCCGCCTCAAAAGAGCGCGCGTTGGAAAAGGCGCGTGAGCTACCTTGTGATGCAATCATATTTGATCTTGAGGATGCCGTCGCACCTGATGCCAAGGCCGCCGGGCGCGCGGCGCTGGTCGCAGCACTCGGGCAAGGCGGCTACGGCCATCGCGTGCGGATCGTCCGGATCAACGCGCTGACCACCGAATGGGGACTGGAGGATGTGCGCGCGCTAAAAGATGTCGGCGCCGACGCGATCCTGCTGCCCAAGGTCAACGCGGCCTCGGATATCGATACGCTTGCGGAGCTGTTGGGAGATGATGTGTCCATCTGGGCGATGATGGAAACCCCTGCCAGCATCTTTGGCGCGCAGCAGATCGCAGCGCATGGGCGCGTGACGGGGTTGGTGGCCGGCACCAACGATCTGGCCAAGGATCTGGGTGTCCGCGCCCGCGTAGATCGCTTGCCGCTGATGATGGCGCTGCAAACCATCGTGATGGCAGCGCGCGCCGCTCGTATTCCCGCCATCGACGGCGTCTTTAATCGCTTTAAGGACGAAGAGGGCTTGGCAGCGGAGTGCGCGCAGGGGCGCGACCTGGGCTTTGACGGCAAGACGCTGATCCACCCCGCACAGGTGGGTGGCGCGAATGTCGCGTTCGCGCCTACTGAGGCTGAGATCGCCCTTGCACGGCGCCAGATTGCCGCGCATGAGGCCAGCGAAGCGTCAGGCGAGGGCGTGGCCGTCGTCGATGGCGCCATCGTTGAGAGTTTGCACGTCGCCACCGCGCGCCGCATACTAGCCAAAGCGCAGACTTTGGCCGAAATGGAGACGATATGATGGGTATTGCGATACTAATACTGGGCCTCGCGCTGTGGTGCGGCGGACATTTGTTCAAACGGCTGGCACCGGATGCACGTGCGCGGATTGGCGCCAAAGGGCGCGGGCCGATCACGCTGGCCTTGCTGGGGGGCGTGATCCTGATGGTTATTGGCTACCGCATGGCGGATGGCGCGTTTTTCTGGGGTCGTCACCCGGCGACCGTGGGTATCAACAACCTGCTGATGCTGTTGTCAGTCTATCTTTTTGCCATATCGGGCATGAAAACCGCGCTGGCCCGCAAAATGCGCCATCCGATGTTGGGGGCGGTCAAGGTCTGGGCGCTTGCGCATTTGCTGGTAAACGGTGACGTGCCGTCCTTCATCCTCTTTGGTGGATTACTGGCATGGGCTGTGGTCGAGGTAATCATCATCAACCGGGCCGAGCCGAATTGGACGCCGCCGCCTGCAAAGCCCGCCCGCAAAGAAGTGATCGCGGTGGTGGCCACGCTGGTTGTCTATGCTGTCATCGTCGCCGTCCACTATGCGCTGGGCTATCCCGCGTTTGGCTGAGGCCGCTTTTCCGATGGAGGACCACATGAAACTCTACCGTTTCCTCAGCGCCGACGACACGTCCGCGTTCTGCCACAAGGTTACCGAGGCCCTCAACATGGGCTGGGATCTGCATGGCAGTCCAACCCAAGCCTTTGATGCGGCCAACGGCGTCATGCGCTGCGGGCAGGCCGTGACTAAGGAGGCGCCGGGCACGTATACGCATGAGACGAAACTGGGTGCGCAATGACCAAGGCGAATACGGGAAAGACGAACGCCGGAAGGTTCTTTGAGGATTACAGCATTGGTCAGCTGATAGACCATGCGGTCCCGCGCACGGTAGGGTCGGGCGAACGGGCGCTCTATCATGCGTTCTACCCTGCGCGTCACGCTCTCTATTCGTCGGACCAATTCGCGCGCGCCTGCGGGCTGAATTCTGCGCCGCTGGACGATCTGATCGCGTTCCACACGGTATTTGGCAAGACTGTGCCAGACATCTCGCTGAATGCACTGGCCAATCTGGGCTATGCCGAGGGGCGCTGGCTGGCTCCCGTCTGGCCGGGCGATACGCTACGCTCAGCGTCTGAGGTGATCGGGCTGAAGCAGAACTCGAACGGTAAATCGGGCGTCGTCTGGGTGCGCACCAGAGGCGTAAATCAGCATGATGAGGCGGTGCTGGAGTATGTCCGCTGGGTTATGGTGAAAAAGCGCGATTTTGACGCGCCTGCACCAGTTACCGTGATCCCCGTTCTGGCCGCTGCGGTGGACGCAGGTCGGCTGGTGGTGCCAAATGGGCTTGATTTCACCAAATACGATTTTGCTTTGGCCGGCGAGCCGCATCGATTGGGCGATTATGCGGTGGGTGAGGTGATCGACCATGTCGACGGCGTCACCATCGAGGAGGCCGAGCATATGCTGGCCACCCGCCTTTGGCAAAACACGGCCAAGGTACATTTTGATGCTGGAGCGCGCGAGGGTGGGCGCCTGATTTATGGCGGCCACGTCATCTCGATGGCGCGCGCGCTCAGCTTCAATGGACTGGCCAATGCGCAGATCATCGCAGGGCTGAACGGCGGAGCGCATGCGAACCCATGCCATGCCGGCGACACGATCCGCGCATGGAGCGAGGTTCTGGACCGGGCCGAGACCGCTGCGCCGGGCGTCGGCGCGTTGCGCCTCAGGCTGGTGGCGACAAAAGGTGGCGGGCCAGGCAAGCTGCGCGATGAGGATGGCAGGTATCTGCCGGATGTGTTGCTGGATCTGGATTACTGGGCGCTAGCACCGATGTGACATTGGGCGCTAGTGCGCTATCCTACGCAGAACGGCGCTGCGTTTGTTCCGTTGAATTTGAGTATTTTTACCAGGACGAAAGGTCGGTCTGATGGTGGCGGTATCGCTTTGCTGGGAGCCGGGCGCAGACCAAGGTTTGGGCCTGCCGACCTATGCCAGCGCGGGCGCGGCGGGCGCTGATTTGCGCGCGAATTTCGCCGTGGACGTGCGTGGTGGGATCACATTGGCACCGGGCGCGCGGGCGCTGGTGCCGACAGGCTTGAGGCTGGCCTTTCCTGCGGGCTATGAGGTGCAGCTGCGGCCCCGGTCGGGGCTGGCGCTGAAGCATGGGATCACGCTGGCGAATGCGCCGGGCACGATCGACAGTGACTACCGCGGGCCGCTTGGCGTGATCGTGATCAACCATGGCGATAGGGCGTTTCACATCGGACATGGCGCGCGGATTGCGCAGATGGTTCTTGCGCCGATCACCCGTGCCGATTTTGAGCAAATCGATGCGTTGGATACGACGACGCGCGGCGCTGGCGGCTTCGGCTCCACGGGGACGAGCTGATGCTGCTAGTTTTCATTCTTGGAGGTGTGCTTTGGGGTGTGGGGGCTTTGTTAGGCACACCGCGCCAAGTGCGCTGGACTATGATCGGCCTGCTTTGGGTCGGGGTGATGCTGATGCATGTGCTGTTGCCCGCTGGCAATGCGCTGCGCCTGATGACTGGGGGCAGCGCGGCGCCGTGGGCGCTGCTGGGCGGTCTGGCGGTGCTGGTGATTGCCTACCGCGCGATACTGCGCCGGGCGCGGATGAATGCCCGTGATGCGCCGGCGGCGGCACGCGGCGGTGCGTTTTCCGATGTGGAGCTGGAGCGCTATGCGCGCCACATCGTACTGCGCGAGGTCGGCGGACCGGGGCAGAAGGCGCTCAAGCAGGCGCGCGTTCTGGTTGTTGGGGCAGGCGGGCTGGGTGCACCTGTGTTGACCTATCTGGCCGCTGCTGGTGTCGGCACCATTGGCGTGATTGACGATGACATTGTCGAGCTGTCGAACCTTCAACGTCAGGTGATCCACCGGGATCGGGATATCGGGATGCCTAAGGTTCACTCTGCCGCCGCCGCCATCAAGGCGCTGAACCCGCATGTGGACATGCGCCCCTACCAGCGCCGCCTGACCGGCGATATAGCCGCCGACCTGTTTGCCGACTATGACATCGTCATCGACGGGACAGATAATTTTGAGACACGTCATTTGGTCAATGTGGCGGCCGTGGCCGCGGGGACAGCACTGATCTCGGGCGCGCTTACCCAGTGGGAGGGGCAGCTGAGCGTGTTTGACCCGGCCAATGGCGCGCCGTGCTACGCCTGCGTTTTCCCCAACATTCCTGCAAAAGGGTTGGCTCCGTCCTGCGCTGAGGCGGGCGTTATGGGGGCGCTGCCGGGGGTCATTGGCGCGATGATGGCCGGTGAGGCGATCAAGTTGATCACCGGCGCCGGTGAGCCGCTGCGCGGCACGCTGCTGATCTATGACGCGCTCTACTCGGATGCGCGCCGGATTCAAATCAAGCGCCGCCCCGACTGCGAGGTGTGCGGCACCAAGGAGGATATATGACAAACCCGCTGCTGGACCCGTGGAACACCCCGTTCGCGATTGCGCCGTTTGACCGCATAGACGACGCCGATTTCGCCCCGGCGCTGGAAGCGGCGCTGGCTTTGGCACGTGCCGAGGTGGTGGCGATTGCCGAAGACCCAGCCGCCCCGACGTTTCAGAACACTATTGAGACGCTAGAGGCATCGGGGCAGGCGCTGGACAAGGTGTTGAGCGTGTTCTTCACCGTTGCGAGCGCCGACAGCAATCTGGCACGCCAGGCGCTGCAACGCGATTTCTCGCCCAAGCTGGCGGCCTACTCATCTTGGATATTTGCGCAAAAGCATCTGTTTGCGCGGGTCGAGGGTTTGTGGACCCAGCGCGGCACGCTGGATCTGACGGATGAGCAGGCGCGCGTTTTGATGTTAACGCACCGCAGTTTCGTGCGCCACGGCGCCGCGTTGAGCGGTGCGGGCGAGGACCGGATGCAGGCTATCATGGGGCGACTGGCGGAGCTGGGCACGCGGTTCTCCCAGAACCTGCTGGCCGACGAGGCGGGCTGGCACATGGAACTATCCGATGCGGATCTGGAGGGTCTGCCGGAATTTCTCGTGCGCAGCGCGCGCGATGCGGGCAGCGAACGGGAGCTTGAAGCGCCGGTCATCACCTTGTCGCGGTCGCTTGCTGTGCCGTTCTTGCAATCCTCGCCGCGGCGCGACCTGCGCAAGCGGGTACACCGGGCATGGACCGCGCGGGGCGCAAATGGCGGCTATACAGATAATCGCGATATTGCCGCCGAAACGCTGGCCCTGCGCCAAGAGCGCGCACAATTACTCGGCTATCACAGCTTTGCTGCCTTCAAGCTTGAGACGGAGATGGCCAAGACACCGGATGCGGTGCGTGATCTGCTGATGGAAGTCTGGGCGCCGGCCAAGGCGCAGGCTGATCGCGACGCGGACGTTCTGACGCAAATGATGCATCAGGATGGCACCAATGGCGATCTGGCCCCGTGGGACTGGCGCTATTACGCGGCCAAGCGTCGGCAGGCCGAGCATGATCTGAACGAGGCCGAGTTGAAGCCATACCTGCAACTGGACCGGATGATCGAGGCGGCGTTCGACTGCGCGCATCGCCTCTTTGGGCTGGAGTTCAAGCCGATTGACGCAGCACTCTACCATTCCGACTGCCGGGTGTGGGAGGTGACGCGCGAGGGCGCGCATGTGGCCGTGTTCATCGGCGATTATTTTGCGCGCGGCTCAAAACGCTCGGGCGCGTGGTGCAGCGCAATGCGCGGTCAGGCGAAGTTTCCTGAGGTGCAAGGACCGGTTGTCATCAATGTGTGCAATTTCGCCAAGGGCGATCCGGCGCTTCTGTCCTATGACGACGCGCGCACATTGTTCCATGAGTTTGGTCATGCGCTGCACCAGATGCTGTCGGACGTGACGTATGAGAGTGTCAGTGGTACGTCAGTCGCGCGCGACTTTGTCGAGCTGCCCAGCCAACTATATGAACACTGGCTGGAGGTGCCCGAAGTGTTGGGCGAATTTGCCACCCATGTGGAAACGGGCGAGCCGATGCCTGAGGCGCTGCTCGGCAAGGTGCTGGAGGCCGCGACCTTCGACATGGGGTTTCAGACCGTCGAATACGTTGCCTCTGCGTTGGTCGACCTGGCATTTCATGCGGGCACGCCGCCGAAAGACCCGATGGCGCGTCAGGCCGAGGTGCTGGACGGCCTTGGAATGCCTGCGGCCATCACCATGCGCCACGCAACGCCGCATTTTGCGCATGTGTTCGCCGGAGATGGCTATAGCTCGGGCTACTATAGCTACATGTGGTCCGAGGTGATGGATGCAGACGCCTTTGCGTCGTTCACTGAGGCGGGCGGTGCGTTTGATACAGAGCGGGCGAAGGCGCTGGAAGAGACGATCCTGTCGCGCGGTGGATCTGCGGATGCAGAGGCGCTGTATCTGGCGTTTCGGGGGCGGATGCCGGGTGTCGCTGCGCTGTTGAAAGGGCGCGGCCTGACAGCCTGATCTTGCGCGCAGGGGCGGGCGGTGCCATCATCATGCTGCCCCCGGTAGGAGAAGACGATGCGGAAATTTATGGTCGTTCTGGACGACAGCCGCGAGTGCCTGAACGCGATGCGTTTTGCGGCGATGCGCGCCTCGCACACCCAAGGGGGCGTCACCGTGCTCGCGATTATTCCACCCGAAGAGTTCAACCACTGGATCGGCGTTGGCGACATCATGCGCGAAGAGCAGCGCGAGCGGATCGAGGCGCATTTTGAGGTTTTTGCCAAGTGGATGCGCGACAAGCAGGGCGTGAATCCGGAACTTGTCATCCGCGAGGGGGAGCCGGTGAGTGAGATCATCGCGCAGATCGCCGACGATTCCGAAGTTGGTGTGCTTGTGCTGGGCGCATCCGCCGAGGGCAAGGGACCGGGCCCGCTTGTGTCGCAACTGACGCGCGGGGCGGGCAGTCTGCCGATTCCCATCACCATCGTGCCTGGCGATCTGAGCAAAGAACGGCTGGAGATGATTACCTGAAGGAAGTCAAAATTCTGCGAATTTTGAGCCTCCGGCGGGGATGTTTTTAGCCAGAGATGCAGGGGGCATTGCAAGGCTGCATAGTTTAGAATCATTCCAATCCTTGACTCGGGGCGCGACGATGCGCATATATGCACGAGACAACACAAGGGTGCTCTATGTTCATTCAGACCGAATCCACGCCCAATCCGGCGACGCTGAAATTCCTGCCGGGTCAGACCGTCATGCCCGAAGGTACGGCTGACTTTCCGTCACCCGAAAATGCGGATGCGTCGCCATTGGCGAGCCGGATTTTTGCAGTAGATGGCGTTACTGCGGTGTTCTTTGGCAATGATTTCGTCACCGTGACCAAGGGCGATACTATAGAATGGGATCATATCAAGCCAGCCATCTTGGGCGCGATTATGGAGCATTTTCAATCCGGCCTGCCGGTTATGAAAGACGGCGGCACTGCCCCGTCCGGTCATTCCGAACACACTGGTGAGGACAGCGAGATCGTGAACCAGATCAAGGAGTTACTGGACACTCGCGTGCGGCCAGCCGTGGCGCAGGACGGTGGTGATATCACTTTCCATGGCTTTGATCGAGGAGTGGTTTACCTGCACATGCAAGGTGCCTGCGCTGGTTGCCCGTCCTCGACGATCACGCTCAAGATGGGGATTGAGAACCTGCTGCGCCACTATATTCCCGAAGTGACAGAGGTGCGGCCCGTCAGTGTCTGACGCGCTTGTCTTTGGTTTTGATACATCGGCCGCGCATTGCGCGGCCGCTTTGCTACGCGGCACCCGCGTGGTGGCATTGCGCGGCGAGGCGATGACGCGCGGCCAGGCCGAACGGCTGATGCCCCTCTTGGAGGAGTTGCTGGCCGAGGGCTGCGTTGACTGGGCCGATCTTGCGCGCATCGGCGTCGGCGTGGGGCCGGGCAATTTCACCGGTATCCGCATCGGTGTGTCGGCTGCGCGCGGTCTGGCGCTGGCGCTGGAGATACCAGCAATCGGTGTGACGTCGTTTGAAATCATATCACTTGGTGATCGCGCGGCGCATGTGCCTGCGGTGCCCGCGCCGCGCGATCATGTCTATGTGGTGCAGCCCGGTGGCGGGCAGGTGATGCTGCCTCTGGCCGAGGCAGCGGATATGGGTGCGCCGCTACGGTATCTGCCTGAACCAGACGAAATGGCCTGCCGCATTGCGCGGATCGCAGCGCAGGCCGTGCCGGGCGCCGCACCAGCCCCGCTCTACCTGAGGGCCGCCGATGCCGCGCCTGCGCGCGACGCGCCCCCGGTGATCCTTGATGAGCGCGCCTGATGCCCTGGCGCGATTGCATGCGCGCGCGTTTTCCGGGCAAGGCCGGGGTTGGAGCGCTGAGGAGTTTGCGGACCTGATCGCGTCGCCGCTGTGCTGCCTCCGCGCCGGGCCGCATGGCTTTGCGCTGGCGCGCGTCATCGCGGATGAGGCTGAGCTTCTGACACTGGCGACGGATCCGGTTCATCGCAGACAGGGCATCGCGGTAGATCTCTTGTACCAGATCGAGAAGGCGGCGATGAAGCGCGGCGCGGTTTGCCAGTTTCTGGAGGTTGCTGCGGATAACGTTGCGGCGCGGGCGCTCTATGCGAGGCTTGGCTATATGCAGATCGGGCACCGCACGGGGTATTACGCCCGCCCGAGCTGTGTGCCAGTTGATGCGCTGGTTCTGAGTAAGGCGCTGGGCGCTGCTTGACCGGGTCTGCACGCGGGCCTAGGGCAGATGTGACCCTAGGAACGCTGCCATGACCGATTTTGCCCCGTTTCTGCCCGGCTTCGCCGCCGCCTACGCGATCCTTGCCTTTGCTGCGGCATCGCCGGGGCCAGCTGTTGCCATGCTGCTGGGCGTCGCCCAGACGGAAGGCAGGCGTGATGCGATGGTCGCCGCCTGTGGCATCGCCGCAGGAAGCGCCACGATCAACATCGCCACCTTGCTGGGCGTCGGCCTGATCCTGACGCAGGCGGCTTGGGTGATGGGTGCTCTACGATTGATTGGGGCCGCATATCTGCTGTGGCTGGCCTATGGCGCCTTTTGCAAGGCGGTGCATCCACCGGCGATCAAGGCGCGCGACGTACGGCGGCGCAGCCTGCCACGCCGTTTTATGGCTGGATACGCGCTTCAGGTCACGAACCCAAAGGCGCTGATATTCTGGCTGGCGATTGCATCGGTCGGGGCGACGCAAGGCGGCGGCGCGCCGGTAGTCGCCGCATTCGTCATCGGCGCCTTCGCGATCTCGCTCGCGGCGCATGGGGCATGGGCGCTGCTCCTGTCATCCGCGCCGATCCGCCGGGCCTACGCGCTGGGCCGTCGCTGGATCGAGGCTGGGCTGGGCGCGTTCTTCGTCTTTGCCGCCTGGAAGCTGGCAAGCGCGCGCTAAGGCGCAGCCAAAACGCACAACGCTCTCGCGGACGCTTGCCAAGATGGCGCGCCGGACGCTAGGAAAGACTATGCAAATCTACTTGCCCATTGCCGAAGTATCGGTCAACGCCTTCCTGCTGCTGGGGCTGGGCGGCCTCGTGGGCGTGCTGTCGGGCATGTTTGGGGTCGGTGGCGGTTTTTTGATGACGCCGCTCCTGTTCTTTATCGGCATCCCGCCGGCTGTCGCGGTTGCGACTGGGGCGAACCAGATTGTTGCTTCGTCCATTTCCGCCGTGCTGGCGCATTTCAGACGGCGGTCCGTCGATCTGCGAATGGGGACAGTGCTGCTGATCGGTGGCCTCGTCGGCGCCGGCTTTGGCGTGATGCTATTTAATTACCTCAAGGCGATGGGGCAGGTCGACCTGCTGGTCACGCTGTTCTACGTCGTCTTTCTGGGTATCATCGGCGGGCTGATGTTCTTTGAAAGCTTGCGTGCGATCCGCCGCACGCGGCGCGGCGGCCCCGTGCGCCCACGCAAGAAACATACGTGGATTCAAAAGCTTCCGCTTAAGATGCGGTTTCGCACCTCGGGGCTATATATCAGCGTGATTCCGCCCGTTTTGGTCGGGATGTCCGTTGGTGTTTTGGCGGCGATCATGGGCGTCGGTGGCGGGTTCATCATGGTGCCGGCGATGATCTATCTGCTGGGTATGCCGACCAAGGTTGTGGTTGGCACGTCGCTGTTTCAGATTATATTCGTCGCCGCATTCACCACGATGTTGCACGCCGTCAGCAGCCAGATCGTCGATGTCGTGTTGGCGCTGCTTCTGATGGTCGGCGGCGTCTTGGGGGCGCAGATTGGCACGCAGATCGGCGCCCGCATGAAGGCCGAGCAATTGCGCATTTTGCTGGCTATCCTCGTATTGGCGGTCTGTTTCAAGCTGGCGCTGGATTTGCTGCTGCAGCCCGGAGAGGTGTTTTCGATCAGCGCCGTAGTGCGGCCATGATGCGGTGGCTGGCGGCGATCCTGCTTATTCTGACGACCTTGCCTCTGCGGGCTGAAGAGGTTGTGCTGGGCTTGAGCCGCAACAGCATCTCGATCGACACCACGTTTGACGGCTCGGAGATCCTTCTGTTCGGCGCGATCAAGCGCGAAGAGGCGATCCCTGCCGATGAGCTAGGCGTCGTTGTTGCCATTGCCGGGCCCAGCCAGCCGCTGGACGTGCGCCGCAAGGAGCGCCGCTTCGGTATCTGGGTCAATGTCGATGCGGTCGAGGTGGACGCGGCGCCCAGCTTTTACGCTGTTGCGACGTCTGGCCCGTGGGAGGACGTGTTGAGCCAGGTGGAGGATCTGCGCCACAAGATTTCGATCCCGCGCGCGATCCGTTCGGTCGGTGCGCCTGGCAGTGTGCGCGACGCCCAGCGTTTTACCGATGCGGTGATCCGCATCCGCGAGCGCAGCGGCGCCTACCAGATGCGTGAGGGCGCGGTCGAGCTGATGCAGCAGACGCTGTTCCAGACGTCTGTGAATCTGCCTGCGAACCTGACCGAAGGTGACTATGTCACGCGCATATTCCTGACCCGCAATGGGCAGATCGTATCGCAATACGAGACGATCATTGACGTACGCAAAGTCGGGCTGGAGCGGTGGCTGCATGTAATGTCGCGCGAACAATCCGTCCTATATGGCCTGATGTCACTGGTTATTGCCATCAGCGCCGGCTGGGGCGCATCGGTCCTCTTTCGCGTTTTGAGGCAAGCCTGAAGAGCCTGCGCCAGCGCGCTAGTATCCCGAAATGCGGCGCGGGCAGCGTAGGCTTGCCACCCCGCTAAACGCTGTAGGGATTAGTGCCTGGAAAGCATAGGTTGAGGCTGTGGGCCTGCTAAGTGACGCGCTGCGCACCTGCGCATTTCTGCAGTGCCTCGCTCAGGGATGACGAACCGTAAAGTCTGCGCAGACCCACGATGTTGTGCCCGCCACTGGCAAGGACTGACTACCCTTCCGGGTCCGGGGTCGCCGTATTCCACGATCAGGATCATTTCGCCGCGGCCCTTGACGGTGCGTGTCAGATCGATCTGTTCTGGGGAGGTACACCCGATCCGTTGCTCCCTGATCTGGCGCGCTGTAGATCTTGATATGCCCGCCGGATTGGTTGTCATGCCCGTAGACCATGCTCAGTCCAAGGCCGATGCCGTCGCCTGTTTGCTTGGTCGTAAAGAATGGATCGAAGACCTTTTCGATGACTTCCTGAGGGATGCCTGTTCCTGTATTGATTTAGGCAGGTATCACATACTGACCCGCCCTGACATCCGCATGCGGGCTTTCATATGTATGCATCAAGACAGGCGTTTGGGACTTGAGTGTTGGCCTGCCTTCGAGATCGATGGCATCGCGCGCATTGATTGCTAGAGCTCCCCACCTGACGCAGGATTCCCATAGAAGGCCTGATGTGCCATGTTTGGGGTATGAGACGCGATGACAACTGCCTTTACCTTGGCCCCGCCAACCGCGCTGAGCTTGAAGCACTGATCG
>Ga0307981_1001355_pt1 | contig 22145 bp, 20 predicted proteins | sample OrgLakmetagen987_FD_201849 | JGI IMG/M metagenome (GOLD analysis project Ga0307981, IMG submission 201849) | Saline water microbial communities from Organic Lake, Antarctica - #987 | ecosystem: Environmental > Aquatic > Non-marine Saline and Alkaline > Saline | place: Antarctica: Organic Lake... | reverse complement strand
GTCGATCTGGCCGAGCATCTATCCCGAGATCCTGAAGCGGATCCTCGCCAACCGCACGACGATCATCTTCACGAACGCCCGCCGATCCGCCGAACGTCTCGCCGCCAAGCTGAACGAACTCGCCTTGGACGAAGGGGTTCCGGGCATCGTCGACCCCGAGACCGGCGCGATGGTCGAGGAACTGGTCAAGGCGCACCACGGGTCGCTCGCACGCGAGCAGCGGGTGGTCATCGAGGACCAGCTCAAGCGGGGTGAACTCCGTGCGATCGTGGCCACGTCGTCGCTCGAACTGGGCATCGACATGGGTGCGGTCGACCTGGTGATCCAGGTGGAATCGCCCGGTGCGGTGTCTCGCGGGATGCAGCGCATCGGCCGTGCCGGTCACCAGGTCGGCGAACCGAGCCGCGGGTCGATCTTCCCCAAGCACCGAGGCGATCTGCTCGAGACCGCGGTGGTCGCCCGCAGAATGCTCGACGGTGAGATCGAGTCGAGTCGCTTCCTGCGCAACCCGCTCGACGTGCTCGCTCAGCAGATCGTCGCCCATGTGGCGGCAGTCGAGGAGTGCTCGGTCACCGACCTGACGACCCTGGTGCGCCGGTGTGCGAACTTCGCCGAGCTCTCCGACGAGTTGATGACCAACGTGCTCGACCTGCTGTCGGGCCGGTATCCGAGTGAAGAGTTCTCCGAGCTGCGACCTCGCATCGTGTGGGACCGGGTGAACGACACGGTGCGCGCACGCGACGGCTCGAAGCGCCTGGCCGTCACGTCCGGTGGGACGATCCCCGACCGCGGACTGTTCGGAGTGTTCCTCCCCGACGGCACCAGAGTCGGCGAGCTCGACGAAGAGATGGTCTACGAATCGCGTCCGGGTGAGACCTTCGTACTGGGCGCGTCGACCTGGCGGATCGAGGACATCACCTACGAGCGGGTCACGGTGACCCCGGCTCCGGGGCAACCCGGCAAGATGCCGTTCTGGCACGGCGACCGACCGGGTCGTCCGCTCGAACTGGGTCGGGCGCTCGGTGCGTTCGTCCGCGAGATACGCGAGATCTCCACCAACGACGCGTCGTCGGACGCACCGGACCCGAGTGGCAAGAGCGAGGATCCGGGGGAGATGATCGAGGCCGTGCGGCGGCCGGTGAGCCGAGCCGCCACGACCCGGTTGATGGAGCACTACTCACTCGATGCGTTCGCGGCGACGAACCTCGTCAGCTACCTCGATGAGCAGGCCGAGGCGACCGGGGCGGTGCCCGACGACCGCACTGTCGTGGTCGAGCGATTCCGTGACGAGATCGGCGACTGGCGGGTGTGCATTCTCACACCGTTCGGCACTCCGGTTCACGCCCCGTGGGCGATGGCGATCGAACGCCAGCTGATGGACCGCTACGACATCCCGGTCGAGACGATGTGGGGCGACGACGGCATCGTCATCCGGCTCCCCGAGTCGGCCGACGAGATGCCGATCGAGAACCTGCTGATCGACCCGGAGGACATCGACGAACTGGTGGTGTCGACGCTCCCGCAGACAGCGCTCTTCTCGGCTCGATTCCGCGAGTGCGCAGGTCGCGCACTCCTGCTCCCTCGGCGCCGGCCCGACCGCCGGACGCCGCTGTGGCAGCAACGCCAGCGCGCCGCCGACCTGCTGGCGGTCGCCTCGAAGTTCCCGACGTTCCCGATCCTGCTCGAAGCGTCCCGCGAGTGCCTGCAGGACGTGTTCGACGTGCCGGCACTGCGCGAAGTGCTCGGTGACCTGCGAAGTCGCAAGCTGCGGGTGGTGAGTGTCGACACCGGCAAGGCGAGCCCGATGGCGTCGAGCCTGCTGTTCAACTGGATCGCTGCGTACATGTACGAGGGCGATGCGCCGCTCGCCGAACGTCGCGCTGCCGCGCTGGCGCTCGACCGCGACCTGCTCCGCGACCTCCTCGGCGCCGAGGAACTGCGCGACCTCCTCGACCCCGACGTGCTGGCCGATGTCGAACTCGATCTGCAGTGCATGAGCGAGCACCGTCGGGCGCGCTCGGTCGACGAACTCCATGACGTGCTGCGCAAGGTCGGCGACCTGACGGCAGCCGAGATCGACCTGCGGTGCACCGACGATCCCGACGCCGTTCGACCCAGCAGCAGCGACACCCTCCCCGAACTGCGAGCGGTCCGCGCCGATATCGACGCGCACAGCTCACAGTCGGGCGTGGAGTCGGGTGCGTCTGCGGAAGTGCGAGCCATGAATGCCGATATCGACGCGCAGGGCTCACAGTCGGGTGTGGGGCGGGGCGTGGGGCCGGGTGCGGCCGCAGAAGTGCGAGCCATGAATGCCGATATCGACGCGCACAGCTCACAGCGGCGGGGTTTCGGGGAAGCGTGGATCGCCCAGCTGGTGCAGGAGAAGCGGGCGATCGAGATCGGCATCGGCGGCGAGATGCGCTACGCGGCGGCCGAGGACGCGGCCCGCTACCGCGACGCGTTCGGGTGTGCGATCCCGATGGGCCTGCCGATGGCGTTCACCGACCCCGTCGCCCGTCCGCTGGAGGAGATCGTCGGCCGGTACGCCCGAACCCACGGACCGTTCGTGACCGCCGATGTCGCAGCACGCTTCGAGGCGCCGACCGAACGGATAGCGGGCGCCCTCGCAGCGCTCGAGAGCGAGGATCGAATCGTCGTCGGAGAGTTCCGCCCCGAGGGGGTGTCACGCGAGTTCTGTGACGTCGATGTCCTGCGCCAGCTCCGTCGCCGGTCGCTCGCCTCGTTGCGCAAGGAGGTCGAGCCCGTCGACCAGGAGGCGCTCGCCCGCTTCCTTCCGGCATGGCACGAGATCCCCGGCAATCGGCGAGGCGTGGAAGCCCTCGTCGAATCGCTCACGGTGCTGTCGGGTGCTGCGCTCGTCGCATCGACGATCGAGGCCGACGTGCTGCCGTCACGGATTCGCGGGTATCGGTCGTCGATGCTCGACGAGCTGTGCACCGCCGGCGAAGTGGTGTGGATCGGTGCTGGCGCAGTCGGTGCGAAGGACGGCCGTATCCGTCTCACGTTCGCCGACCAGTTGCCACTGCTCGCTCAGGGCTGGGAGGAGCGCGACCGTCCCGAGGGCGCGATCCACGACGCGATCCGACTGCTGCTCGAGGAGCGTGGCGCGAGCTTCTGGAATCAGATGCGGGCAGCTGCGCCAGGGTCCAACGACGACGAGATCCTCGCTGCGCTGTGGGACCTCGTGTGGGCCGGTGAGGTCACCAACGATTCGCTCGCACCGCTGCGTGCGGTGGTGGCCGGAGCGAAGGTGAAGTCGACGAAATCGACGTCTCGGAGCTCACGCGTGGGCGGTCGGCCTCGTCCCGGTCGTCTCAACCGGATCGGGCCGCCGGCGGGTCAGGGCCGTTGGGGCCTCGTCGCTCCGCTGCTCCTGCCCAAGCCGCACCCGACCGAGGCATCGCATGCGCAGGCGTTGCAGATGGTGGAGCGGTACGGCGTGGTCACTCGCGAGGCAGTGCTGGCGGAGGGGATCGTCGGTGGCTACACGAACGTGTACGGCGTGCTGAAGATGCTCGAGGAGCGCGGCCAGGTGCGACGCGGCTACTTCGTCGACGGGCTGGGAGCCGCCCAGTTCGCGATCCCGGGCGCCGTCGATCGGCTCCGAGCGGCCCGGGAGACACCCGATCCGCTGCTGCACCCCGAGGACGTGCCCGATCCGATCGTGCTCGCCACCACGGATCCAGCCAACCCCTACGGCGGCACCCTGTCGTGGCCGGACACCGATGGCCGACCGGCGCGCAATGCATCGTCGGTCGTGGTGCTGCGCGCGGGAAAGCTGCTGGCCTGGTTCGACAAGCGCGGTCACCATCTCGTGACGTTCCCCGACACGCTGACCGACACCTCGTGGGCGGAGGCATTGATGACGCTCGTGAAGGAAGGTCGTGCCAAGTCGGTGGAGGTCCGCAAGGTGAACGGCGACACGCTCACCGGCCCCGACGTCCCCGAGGGCATGGTGGAGATCCTGCGTGCGGCGGGCTTCGCCGACGGCTACCGCGGCATGACCTATCGCGGCTGAGGCAGCGCCAGGGTTCCTGGCACGGCACTGTCCCCGCGATTCACGCCGACGCCGGACGGGACGCGCCGATCGAATTTCGGATCACGAGTGCCTCGACGGGATGCGGGTGCCGAACGGGACCGTCCTCGGGTGCGATGGCATCCAGGTATGTCAGGATCGCCTCGAGCAGCGCAGGATCCATGTCGCTCGAACGGGCCTGGATCAAGAAGTCGAGCAGTTCGCGCCCGGTGCCATCGGGGTCGTCGGCGATCGCACTGAGGTCCACGCTGGCGTCGATGATCTCGGCGTGCATGTCCAGCCCCGACCCTGCTGCGGCGTCGATCACATCCTCGGCGAACCATTGAGCATCGCCAGTGCGCGCCGTGACGGCAGCGGCCGGCACGTTCAGCGGCCGGCGTGGTGACGTGAGCACGACGATCGAACCACCCGGGCGGAGCATCGCAACCGCCCGGTCGACGGCGACTGCGAGGTCAGGCACGTAGTAGATCGAATGCACGAAGCAGACGACGTCGGCACGGATGTCGGGGTCGACGTCGTCGAAGGTTCCCAGGATCGCTTCGACCTCGAGACCGGCGCGATTCAACACGTGGAGGGCGTCGACGAACCGATCGAGGGACGGCTGATGCGGTTCCACACCCCGGTAGCGGACGTGTTCGTGGACCTCGGTGAGTGCGCGAGCGACGACGGCGTCGACCGACCCGTCGCCGACGCCGACGCCGAGCACCTCGACCGGGCGGGACCCGACGTCCTTCGTCAGCGCCGGGACCGTTGCTGCAAGCCACTGTCGGATCATCGATCGCTGGTCACTGGCGGCTTCCCAGACGGCGTGGGCGGTGGCATACCTCTGGGGGCTGAGCGGGTCGAGGGGTTCGACTGCAGCGAGCACGTCCAGGAGCCGGGACTCGGACTCCTCGACACTTTTCGACCGCATTCCCCAGCATCGCCCGATCGCACCGCTTCCAACCCTGATCGCAACCGACCGACCGCTACCGTCGCGTCAATGGGACGTACCGATGACACCGCTGGTCGGAGCCTGGCGCACTGGAGTGAAGCTGCACGGTCGGGGATGGACGCCTTCTATGCATTGGCCACGGCCGACTACGCAGTGCTGGCGGCTGCTCGAGACTGGGCAGCGGACCTGCGCCGGGCCTCGTCGAACGGGGTCGTGCGGCTGCTCGACGTCGCCTGTGGAAGCGGCAAGTTTCCCACGGCGCTGGTGCAGGCAGGGCTGGCAGAGGCCGCCGGTGACCTGACCGTCGACGTGGACCTCCTCGACCCATCGGCCTTCAGCATCGCCGAGGCCCGGGGCGCGCTACGACCCCCGTTCCGAGCGGCTGCAGAGCTGGAGATCGCGATCGAGGAACTGGATCGACCCGCCCGACCGTACGATGTCGCCTGGGCGACCCATGCGCTGTACGCCGTCCCGCCGGCACTCCTCGACGACGGGCTGGCCGCGATGTGTGCAGGGCTGAGGCCGGGCGGATTCGGAGCGATCGCCCATGTCACCTCATCGTCGCACTACCTCCGGGTGCACGAGGCCTACCGCTCGGCACACGACCCCCAGGTCACGGGTTACGTCAGCGCCGAACGGATCACCGAGGGGTTGAAGCGCGCGGGAGTCGAGCCCGACGTCGAATCGATCCCCTATTCCACGTCCACCAGTGATCCCGAAATTGCCGAGGGCTTCCTCCAGCGATGCCTGTTCGACGACGAACTCAGCCTCGACGCGATGACCGCACCCGGGCCCCGAGGGGACGAGTTGGCGACCTACCTGGCGAGCTGCCGACAGGGCGAAGGTTGGACCTTCGACCACGAGGTCTGTGTGATCACCTGGGATGCCGCTCGATGAGCGCCGAGCGAAACCCGTACCTGTCGGACCGCATGGCGGCGGGGGACGCCGCCGATGTCGCGACGGAGTGGGACGACGGCAATGACCAGTGGTGGGACTGGTACATGTCGTTGGCCGAGAATCCCGAGGTGGCTGGCCCGATCGTTCCCGGGCCGACCTGGGACCCGGCCCCCCACCTCGACGATCCATCCGTGGCCGCCGAACTCGCAGTTCCGTTCGAGGTGACGGACGAGGACATCGCATCGTTCCGGTCCGACGGCTTCGTGAAGCTCCGCGGGGTCCTGTCACCGGGCGTCACCGAGCGGCTCCGCACCCGGCTGCGGCACCTCCTCGACGCAGCCGTCGATCCGTCGGTGGGCTTCCAGAGCATGGAGATGATGTGGCTGACCGATCCCCTCGTCCGCTCGGCGGTGTTGTCACCGCGGATCGGACAGATCTGTGCTGCGCTGCTCGGAGAGGACGCAGTACGCCTCTACCACGACAACGCATTGTCCAAGGAGTCCGGAGCTGGTCGGACGCCGTGGCACTACGACGACCACCACTTCCCACTCGACACCCCCCAGGCCGTCACCGCCTGGATGCCACTGCAGCCCATTCCCCGTGAAATGGGACCGCTCGCCTTCGCTCGTGGGATGGACAGATGGCGCGAGGTCTCCGACGTGGCCTTCGACAAACACGGCACCTCCTACGACGCTGCGGTGTCGGCCCACCTCCGAACGACCGGGGCGACCGTCGAAGACGGCGGGTTCGAACTCGGTGAGGTGAGCTTCCACCATGCATATGCGTTGCACACCGCCGGACCGAATCGGACCACCATGCCCCGCATGGTGTTGGCCAACACGTACTACGCCGACGGGGCACGGGTCGTCGAGGAGCCGACGATGATCAGTGGCGACTGGCAGAAGTTCCTGCCGGGCGTCGCCCCGGGTGCGGTTGCGGCGAGCGACCTCAACCCGATCGTCGGCTGACGCGATCCGACCAGCGGGTTCGTGGTTCCCCCGGGTAACGATTCGCCCGGACCCGCCGATCATCGCAGGCGGTGCCTGACACCGGGTGCGATGACACCGGGTGCGATCTACAGGGCGCGGAGGCCGGCCCAGGCCAGGGTCGACACCTCGGTGGCGATCTGGTCGGGGTCGAACTGGTCGCCGAGCTCCACCAGACGGCGGCTCGCGCCCTCGGCCATTCCGACGAGTGCGTGAGCGAGTGTCCGGCGGCTCGACTCGGGCAGGTCGACGGCGATCAACGGCACGGTGGCAGCAGCGGCCTCTGCGGTGATGGCAGCGATCGCCTCGGCGAACTCGTTGTCGGTCGAGGTACCGGCACCGAACAGCAGGCGGAACGCGGCGTGGTCATCGGAGACCCACCGGAAGTAGGCCCGGAAGCCCAACTCGGTCTGGCTCTTGCCGTCGGTTGCGTCGGCGGTCGCTTTCGCGATCTGTTCGAGGAGGCGTGCACCGACCTCGTCGAGGAGCGCCCGGTAGAGCTCACGCTTGGAATCGAAGTGTTGGTAGAGCACCGGCTTGGTGACGCCCGCAGCGACAGCGACGTCGTTCATCGACGCTCCGTGGAAGCCGGAGTCGGCGAAGACGTCGAGGGCGACCTCGAGAATCTGCTCCCGTCGGGCATCGGCGGTGAGTCGCTGCGACATTGTTACCCGATGGTAATCGGGTGTGGCAGGAACACGCTGCAGCGCGACGGAATCTCTCGGACAGGCGCCGTCAGAAGCCGCGTTCGCGGTCGTCGCGTTCGGCAGCCTTGACGGCGTAGCCGAGAATGATGGAGGGCGCCAGCAGCACGCAACCGATCCCGAACGAGATGAGCACGAGCGTCGCCATCACCGAGTTGAACCCGATGGCGAATGCGATCACGAACAGTGCCATTGCGAGTGCGACGAACAGGTAGCCGACCCGGTTGGCGAGCAGGGTCCACTTCGCCACCAGTGCTCGCTTGACCCTCACCGGATCGGGTTCGGTCGTCACGGTGTCGTCGTCGGTCGCCATGGAGTGCGTAGCGTACGGCGACCGGACGGTGCCACGCTGTGACCACCGCAGCACCGAGCCGCCGAGGAGACACCCATGATCAGGACCGAACGCCACGAACGGGTCGAGCTGATCACTCTCGATCGTCCCGAGCGGCGCAATGCACTCGACCATTCCACGCTGCTCGAACTGCTCGAGGCCCAAGCTCGTCTCGAGGCCGACGGCCTGGACCTGGTCCGAGCGGTCGTCCTGACCGGCGCCGCACCGGCCTTCTGTGCGGGCGCCGATCTGACGGGTGTCGAAGAAGGCGATTTCGCCCGTGCGCTCGCAGCGACGTTGATCGGATTCACCCGACTGCCGGTTCCGGTGATCGCTGCCATCGACGGCCCGGCGCTCGGGGCCGGCACGCAGCTCGTCGTGGCATGCGACCTGCGCATCGCCACCCCGGACTCGGTGCTCGGGATCCCGGCCGCGAAGCTCGGCCTGGTCGTCGATCACTGGACCGTTCGGCGTGTCGCGTCAGAATTCACCGCGCCCATCGGCAGGGCGATGCTCGTCGGCGCCGAGACCTACACGGCTGCTGAACTGCATCGCACCGGCGGCGTGCATCGACTCGGCGACCTCGATGCAGCCATGGAGTGGGCGACGCGACTGACCCGACTGGCGCCGCTGACCATGCAGGCACACAAGGTGGGCCTCGAATCTCCGGTGGGTGACGCTGAATTCGAAGCACGACGCAGCGGTGCATGGGCGAGTGCCGATGCTGAGGAAGGCCGCACCGCCTTCCTCGAGAAGCGCCACGCGACCTTCACCGCGAAGTGAGCCCTGCGCGGTCATGGTGGGCGCAACGTGTGTCGGGGCGAACGTGCGTCTGACGACCGTCAGGCCGGAGTCAGGTCGGCCGATCGTGCGGTGCTCGCAGAAGGGTGTCGAGTCGATCGGCCACCACTGTCGCCCGATTCGCCCCAGAGTGGCTGCGGTTGTCGGTTGCTACCAGGAGTTCGTGGCCGTTGGTTGTCGCTGTCACGAACTCACGACGACCTTCGAGAGGTCGTCGATGCCGAGCCGAGCACGTACACCTCACGGCGCGCCCGAAGGCCGGCGGTCTACGATCGCGCAAGCGCGACTCGGTTGCGGCCGTTCTGCTTGGCGTCGTACAACGCAGTGTCGGCTCGTTCGATCGTCTCGTTGATCTCCGATGTCGGCCCGATCGAGACCCCGATCGACACCGTGATGCGTTCGGGGATCGGCAACTCGATCGCCTGGATCGCGGCGCGGATTCGTTCGCCCGCCTGCAACGCCTGCTCCTCGGAACTGTCGGGCAGCAGCACGCAGAACTCCTCGCCCCCGTAGCGGTAAGGAACATCGATTCTGCGGAAGAGCCGAGTGAGCGTGGCGCCGACGAGTCGGAGCACCTCGTCGCCGGTGGCATGGCCGTGGGTGTCGTTGAAGGTCTTGAAATGGTCGACGTCGATCATCAGGCTGGCGGTCGGCCCGGAGCTCGCCGCCAACCGGGCGGTCACGTCGGCATCCATCCGTCGCCGATTCCGGAGCCCGGTCAACGAATCCGTGTATGCGATGTCTGCCAGACGATCGTGTCGTCGACCCCGGAACGCCGAGCTCAATCCCACGAGCAGTGCCCCCACGGCGATCGCGAGTGCGACGAACACCAGCACGTTCGACGACGTGCCGTCCGATGTCGGTGCAGAGGTGGCGACGCCACCTGCCGTCTCGATCTCGGGTGGCGTCGCCGTCGTGTCCGGCACCTGTTGCACCGGTGTCGGCTGTTCGAGACGCGGCGGGGGAGGGGTCGCGGCGGGTACGTCCGGAGGAGGTGGCTGCTGAGGCTCCGATTGGGCGGAGAAGGGGTCGTCGGACACGTAGATGTCGTCCAGCGTCTCCACTGCTGCCTGGTACACGGAGGCGTCGAGGGTGGCGCCGTCCATACCGGCCAGAGAGGTCAGCACGCGACGCGCTTGCGGCGGTACGGGAAGTCGTCGGTGTTCGAGTATCTCGAGCACAGCGGCGCCGGAGCCATCGGCGAAACGGATCTCGTCGGCCTGCTCGGGCGTCGGCATCGCGCCATCCGGTACGAAGCTCAAGGCCTCGCGTTCGCTGTCGAGGAAGACCGATGCCCAGGAGTAGAGCTCGATGTCGGGCTCGGCCAGGATCTCCCTCCAGAACTCCACGCTGTCGATGTCGCCATCGATCAGGCCGCCGATGACCAGGTCCGGCAACCAGGGCTGCCCGTCGACCGCTCGCTCGACGATTGCTTCGTAGCGCTCATCGTCGCCGCTCTCGACCGCGTCGATCGCTTCGTCGAGGATGGCAACGGACTGGACGTCGGGGCCTCGGTCAGGTCGCAACGGCGCAGCAGCTGCCAGAGGATCGGAGCACACGGCGACGATGCAGGAGGCGACCGCAGTCGCTTCGAGCACGCGTGCCATCAGGGATCTCCTCACCCGGTTTCATCGGTCGTCGTCGACGAGAACTTGAGAGCACGTCAACCAGGCCCTTGTGGTCAGAGGTTCGGTGGGAGCAGCCGGTTGACGTTCTGGAAGAAGAAGTAGAGCGCCAGGAGGAACGGCACGAGTCCGATGGCCAGGCCGATCAGGTCTCGCCGGAAGCGCCGGCTGATCGCGTAGGCAGCGACCGCGATCGCGGCGAGTGCGACACCCCACAGGCCGACCTGTGGATTCGCCGACGGATCGCTGAACCAGCTCTCGGAGAAGGCATCGGCGATGTTCGCATTCGCCTGATCCGAACCGACCTCGTTGCCGTCGTCGAGGGGAGCGGGCGCCGCGACGGTTGTGTCGGGAGCCGGCTCCTCGTCGGCCGGTTCCTCCGTGGTGGCAACGGTGGTCGCTGACCCGCCGGTCGTGGTCGGTGCAGGATCCTCGGTCGTGGTGGGTGCGATGCTCGTTTCAGTGGGCTCGTCGTCCTCCCCGGGCAATTCCTCGGTTGGCGCCGCCACGGCATCGCGGCCGTAGTTGAGCAGGGGAGCGCCGACCGGCGACGACTGCTCGATGTCGAGTTCGCCGAAGATGACGATGCGTTCGCGAGCGGTGAACACCGGGTGACACGACACCAGCGTGATCGTTGCCACGGTCGGATCGGACGTGGCGATCACCTGGTAATCGGCTGGGCTGACGATCTGCTGATCGGTCACCAGGTACACGAATTCCCCGTTGAGCGTGGTGACGCGGATCTCGTCGCCGATGGCGAGTTGATCGACATTGCGGAACGGTTGGCCGAACGTGGTGCGGTGACCGGCGATGGCGGTGTTTCCGAGCTGACCGGGCAGCGGTGTGTCGGGAAAATGACCGGGCCCCTTCTTGAGGTCGGACTTGCCGACTCCGGCCACGATGATGTCGTCGGTGTCGATCGCGGGAATCTGGAGGCGAGCGAGCGCATCGCCGTCCTCGACCTCAGGAATGATCTGCTGATCGACCGGGACCGGCTCGGCGACGGTGTCCACCGGTGTTTCGTCGGGCTGCTCCTCGACTTCTGGCGGATCGGTCACGACGGGCGTGTCGTCGGGTTGTGGCTCCTCCTCGCCGGGATCGGTCACGACCACTTCTGGAGGATCGGTGACAACCACCTCTGGGGGATCGGTGACGACCGGCGCTTGAACGACGACATCGTCGGGTTCCGGCTGGTCGAACTGCTCCAGTTGGCGGGCGAAGTCGTCCTCGAGCTGGTTCTGTGCTGCTGCGGTCTCGATCGCCGTGCCGTACAGCTGGTAGCCGACAAAAGCGAACATCAACAGCCCGGCGGCGATGAGGGCCTTGCCGACGTTGCCGGTGTACCAACGCCAATCGTGGGGTTGGGGAGCTCGGTCCCACTTGCGGACCCTCCCGCGTCGTGTGAGGCGTGCCGTCTCGTCGTCGGTCTCGGTGCCGTCGTCGAGGTCGTCGGCGTCGAGGTCGTCGGCGTCGAGGTCGTCGGCGTCCTCGAGGTCCAGCAGGGCTTCCAGGTCGCCGGGCTCTTCGATATCGGTGCTGTCGTCGGAGTCGTCGGACGACGTGGAGATCGAATCGTCTGACGGTGGAACCTCGGGCTCGGGACGGATCGGCACGTCGGAATCGGACATTGGTGGCGACGCTAGCTCCCGATCGGGCCCCGGCGGGGCGCATCGAGGCCGGTGCACTGCCACCGCACCGAGGGATTGCCGACGGGGACGCAATAGCGTGAACGAGTGGCCACGACGACCGACGATCACCACGCGTCGTCGGTGATCGTCCTGCGCGACGTCGTGGCGACGCTCGGTCAGTTTCCTGCGCTGTCAGGTGCCACGATGTCGGTCGACCGGGGCGACATCGTGCTGCTCCGAGGGCCGAACGGAGCCGGCAAGACCACGTTGCTGCGCCTGTGCGCAGGCTTGGTACCCGTCGTACGAGGCACGGCCCGGGTCCTGGGCTTCGATCTGTCCACGGACCGCGAGCGGGTCCGTCCGCACGTCGGGCTGCTCGGGCATCAGAATGGGCTGTACGCCGACCTCACCGTGGAGGAGAACGTGCGGTTCTGGGGGGCGACGGTCGGTGCGACGGAGACCGAGATCATCGCCGCAATGGACCGGATGGATGTGGCAGGTCGGCTCGCCTCGATGAGCGTTGCCAAGCTCTCGGCCGGTCAGAAGCGCCGAGCTGCGCTCGCCGGCCTGGTCGCGCGTCGTGCCGAGATTTGGCTGCTCGACGAGCCGCACGCCGGCCTCGACCAGCGCGGGCGCGACGAACTCGACTCCACACTGCGCCAGGCGGCGGGCTCCGGCGCCACGATTCTGGTCGCCAGCCACGAGTTGGATCGCACCGAATCGCTGGCGACTCGGATCGTCGACGTCGTGGCTGGTCAGGTCGTGCCCCCGGGTGACGTCGAAGCGGAAACGAATCGGACATGAGCACCTGGCGTACTGCGTGGCTCATCGCGAAGAAGGACCTGCGGATCGAACGTCGGAGTCGCATCATCACCAATCAGGTCGTTCCGTTCGCCGGGGTGACGATGATCATCTTCGGGTTCGCGCTCGATGCGAACACCGACGTGCTCGAACTCGTTGCGCCGGGTCTGGTGTGGTTGGCCACCATGTTCAGCCTGCTCCTGCTGGTGCAGCGGACGTTCTCGTTGGAGTCCGAGGACGGCGCCCTCGATGCCATGCGCGTCGCCGGTGTGGATGCCCGTGCGATCTTCCTCGGCAAGGCCATTGGGCTGACCGTGCAACTCCTCGCACTCGAGGTGCTGCTGTTGTTCGCTGCGGTGATCCTCTACGGCGAGACGATCCGTCTCGACGGGGCTGTGTTGCTGGTCACCACGCTGCTCTCCGCGACGTGCGGATTGGCCGCAGTCGGTACGCTCTACGGTGGTTTGGCCGTTGGAAACTCGGGCCGCGAGACGTTGCTCCCGCTGCTCACGCTTCCGGCGGTCGCACCCGTCCTCATCGGGGCGACACGAGCGGTGGAATCCGCGCTGGGCACCGGCGTGGCGGAGTTGTCGGACGGTTGGCAATGGGTCAGCCTGCTGACGGTCTTCGCCGTGGCATTCGGTGTCGGCGGATCTCTGGCGTTCGGCCCGCTGATCGACGAATAGCACGACGCATGCCGACGACGACGGGACCACGATGACCACGCTCGATCCAGCAGACACCGCAACCGCCACGGGAGCGACGATGACCCGTTCGACCGGCACGAAAGCGACCCGTGTGATGGGCATCGCGGTGATTGCGGCCATGGCATGGCTGGCGCTCTTCGCACTCGTGTTGTCGCCCGCCGACGTGAATCAGGGTGAGTCGGTGCGGCTGCTCTACATCCACGTGCCCACCATCTGGGTCGCCTACCTCTCCTTCATCGTGACCGCCGTCTCGTCGGGGCTGTATCTGTTCACGAAGAAGCACTCGCTCGGATGGGATCGGCTCGCCGGGGCCTCGGCCGAGTTCGGCGTGCTGTTCGTCGGCCTCACGTTGATCGTCGGCGCCATGTGGGGGCGGCTCACCTGGGGCGTGTTCTGGCAGTGGGACGCTCGGCTCACCACCACGGCAATGCTGTTCGTGACCTACATCGGGTATCTCGCCGTCCGGCGCCTCGGTGGAACCCATCAGCAGCGAGCCAAGCGGTCAGCGGTGTTGGGCATGTTGTCGGTGTTGTTGATTCCGCTGGTCCACTGGTCCGTCGTGATCTGGCGCAGCCTCCACCAGACCGCATCCGTGCTCGACACCGACGGTGACATTGCTATGGACGACATGATGCTGTTCACGCTCTTCGTCGGCGTGGTGGCGTTCACACTGCTCTACGCATGGCTGGTGATACACCGCACCCGGGTGATGGCGATGGAAGACATGGTCGAGGACAGCGCGCTCGAGACGGCGCTCGCCGAGCGGCGCGCGGAAGGGGTGGCACGATGATCGCCTTCTTCGATGATGCGGGCTTCATCCTCGGCGGTTGGATCATCACCTTCGGTGCCGTCGCCGGCGTGGCGTGGCGGCTCGTCCGCCAGGGGAGAACACTCGGAAAATCCGTCCCCGACGATGACAAGTACTGGACCTGAACGACCAGGATGGAGAACATCTCATGAGCGACATGGACCTCACACCCCGGAACGAGTCAGCCGGCGCCGGACCGGTGCCGATCAAGCGCAAACGCAACCTCGTGCCGATCCTCGCACTGGTTGCTGTGTTCATCGCTGGTGGCGTGATCGTCACCCAGTTCTTGAACACGGCCACCGACTACTTCTGCAACGTCGACGAAGTCGGCGTGGTCGACGGTTGCGACCCGGACCGCCGGATCAGACTGCAGGGCACCGTGGATCCCGGCACGCTCGACGAGTCGGCGGTCGGGGTCACCCTGTTCTCGATGAGCTTCAACGACGTCAGCATCCCGGTTCGCTACGACGGCACACCGGCAGGCATCTTCCAGGAGTGCATTCCCGTGGTCGTGCTCGGTGAGATCAACAGTGGTGTGCTCCTCGGTGACGAGATCCAGGTGAAGCACTCCGAGGAGTACGAGGCGGAGAACGAGGACAATCTCGCCGACGCCGACGAGTACGCCGAAGACGACTGCAGCAACACGGCATGAACGACAGGCTCCGATGATTGCTGCCTCCTTGAACTCGGCGCTGGGACGCGCCGGGCTGCTGTTGATGCTCGCCGCATCGGTGATCGGCGCACTCACCATCGTCCTGGGCATCTGGCAACGTGACCGGCGGCTGCTGAAGCAAGCGCCGATGTACGCCTGGTTGGCGCTCGGCGGCTCGCTGCTCGCCTCGGTGATGATGCAGCGCGCGCTGATCACCCGGGATTTCTCCATCGCCTACATCCAGCAGGTCGGCGCTGACGCCACTCCTCGGCTGTACAACTTCGCCGCCATGTGGTCGGCACTCGAGGGCTCGATCCTCCTGTGGGGGCTGACGCTCGCCGGGTTCACGGCCGCGGTCGCCTGGCGATTCCGCAAGCGCAGCACCGACGAACTGGTCGGCTGGGCGCTCATGGTGATGTTCGTTGTCACGGCGTTCTTTGCGATGCTCAGCTTCGGTCCGGCCGATGCGTTCGCCGACGGATCGCCCGACTTCAACCCGCTGTTCGACCAGCAAGGTCCCAACGCACTGCTGCAGAACCACATCCTGGTGCTGTTCCATCCGCCGATCCTGTACCTCGGCTACGTCGGCTTCACGGTGCCGTTCGCCTTCGCGATCGCAGCGCTCGTGACCGGGCGTCTGGGCGAGGGGTGGTTGGAGGAGACCCGTCGCTGGGCGCTGTTCTCGTGGTCGTTCCTCACCATTGGCATCCTGCTCGGGGCCTGGTGGAGCTACGAAGTGCTCGGTTGGGGCGGCGTGTGGGCTTGGGATCCGGTCGAGAACGCGTCGCTGTTGCCATGGCTCACCGGAACGGCCTACATCCACTCGGTGCTGGTGCAGGAGCGTCGCGGGATGCTGCGTGTCTGGAACCTGAGCCTGCTGGTGTCGACCTTCTCGCTCACGATCCTCGGCACGTTCCTCACGCGATCGGGGGTGATCCAGTCGGTCCACGCCTTCGGCAACGGCCCGGTCGGCACCTGGTTGCTCGCAGGCTTCATCGTCGTGACCGTCGTGTCGCTCGGACTCATCGCCTGGCGCGGTGATCGTCTCCGGTCACCGGGCACCATCGACTCCCCGTTCAGCCGCGAGGGTGCATTCCTTGCGAACAACGTGCTGTTCACGGTGTTCGCCTTCATCGTGCTGCTCGGCACGATCTTCCCGCTGTTGGTCGAAGCACTCCAGGACCGTCGCACCGTGGTCGGTGCCCCGTACTTCGACCGCCTGTCGATGCCGATCGGCATGGTCATGCTGTTCCTGATGGCGATTGCGCCCGTGCTGCCGTGGCGCAAGGCGAGCCAGGAGCTCTTGACGACCCGCCTGTTCTGGCCCGCGTGGTGTGGCGTGGGTGCGCTCGTGTTCTCGGTTGCCGTCGGGGCCACCGGATGGGCGCCGCTGGTCGGCTTCGCACTCGGAGGGTTCGCCGGGGGCGCCGCACTGCGCCAACTCGTGCTGGCCACCCGCCGCCAGGGCCTACGCGGCCTGGTGGGCCGAGCCAACGGCGGCATGATCGTGCACCTCGGGGTCATCATCATCGCCGTGGCGCTCGCTGCGTTCAACAGCTTCACGCACTCGGCGACGTTGGAGGTCAACACCGGCGAAGTCGTCGAATGGGGCGGACACACCTTCGAACTCGAGTCGGTCACGGTCGAGATCAACGACGCCGAGAGCGAGCGTGCGTTGAAGGCGAACGTCCTGCTCGACGGCGACCAGGTGTTCAGCCCTGCACAGACGACCTATCTCAACTTCGGCCAGACCATCGGAACCCCATCGGTCCAGCACGGTTTCGCGAAGAACGTCTACCTCACGCTCGATCCGGGCGCTGAGCCCGGTGGCACGGTTGCAGTGCTGCGGGTGTTCACCCATCCGATGATGGTGTGGCTGTGGATCGGTGGCCTGGTGATGGCGGTCGGCACGCTGCTCGCAGCGTTCCCGAGCGGCAAGCGGCGCAAGGCGACCGACCCGACATCGGCGCCGATCGCCGACCGTCGTGAGCCCGTCGCCGTCACGGTTGCACCCAGCGGTGCCGGCGATGACTGACCTGGCGCCCACGACCGACGACGATGTCGTCGGCGACGAACTCGGCGGAACACGTCGTCCTGGCCGGCTCGCGCCGTTCGTCGCGATGGCGGTCGCACTTGCGATGATCGGACTCGTGGTCCTGTTGATCGGTGCCGACCCCGACGACGGCGCCCAGACCGCCGACACGCCGTTGATGAACCAACCGGCGCCCGAGGCGGTCGGCGTGCTCGCAGACGGCACGCCCTTCGACATGTCACGCCGCAAGGGCAGCTGGGTCGTCATCAACTTCTTCCAGTCCGATTGCATCCCGTGCCAGCGCGAACATCCGGAGCTCGTCCAGTTCGTCGACCAGCAGCGTGCACTCGACGAACAGCGTGGCCAAAACGGGCAGGGCCCAGTGGGAGCCGAGTTCTACTCGATCGTGTTCGGCGACACCCAGGAGCGAGTCGAGCAGTTCTTCGACGAGAACGGTGGCGACTGGCCGGTCGTCTACTCCGAGGGCGACGGCATGCCGACGGCGTTCGGGGTGAACCTGGTGCCCGAGACCTGGATCATCGATCCGTCGGGGATCGTCCGGTTCCGGGCGATCAGCGAGGTCACGGCCGATTTCTTGAGCGTCACGCTCCAACAGCTTCGTGAGGCACTCGGATGAGCACGCTGAACCAGCGGTTGAAGAGTTGGCCCGGTTGGGTCCTCATGGCCTTCGTGCTGGTCGCATTCCTGGCCGTCGGTGCCACCAGTTCGTCGGGTCCCCAGACCCAGGCCGATCGAGTGGACGAGCTCACGAAGCGGATTGCCTGCCCGGTGTGTGACGGCGAGAGTGTCTTCGAGTCGCAGAACAACGCATCACGAGCGTTGCGCAACCAGGTCACCGACCTCGTCGGGCTCAATGAGTTGACCGATTCCGAGATCCTCAACCTGATCGACTCGCGAAACCAGGGTGATCTGCTGCTGGTTCCCGAGACGTCGGGGCTCGATGCCCTGGTGTGGGCACTCCCGGCGACCGCATTCGTGGTCGGGGTCACCGGACTCGTCCTTGCGTTCCGTCGTTGGAAACTCGAGGCGGCCGGGCTGGGCGACCCGACCGATGCCGACCGCGAACTCGTCGACGCCGCGCTCGCCGACGGGGAGTCCGAGTCCGGCGAAAAAGAGTGACGACCACCGACGACACCGGCACCACCGGTGTGCCCGACGCATCGCAAACGCGAGCAGGGCCCCGCCGATTCGGTGGTCAGGTCGACCGTCTCGCCGAACTCGAGGAGGAACGTCGGTACCTCCTGGGATCGCTGAAGGATCTCGAGCGAGAGTTGGCCGCTGGCGACGTCGACGACGAGGACTACACGACCCTCAAGAACGGATACACCGTGCGCGCTGCCACGGTGCTGCGTGAGATCGAGTCGGGTCGGCGAGCCCTGGCCCCGAAGCGCCAGCGCAACCTGAAACGAACGATCGCGATCTGGGTCCTGGCTGCGGTGATGGCCGGAGGAATCGGCGTGGCGCTGGCATCGGCGTTCGGGGAGCGCGGTGTGAACGACGAGATCACCGGCCGATCACTCGGCGACGACACCCGCACCACGCTCGCTCAGGCGCGTGCTGCGCTCAACCGCGGTGATTTCGCACGGGCGAATACGCTGTACGTCCGAGCCGACCGTGCCGAGATCGAACGCGGCAACGACAATGCAGAGGCACGCGCGCACGTCGGGTGGACCTTCGCACTGCTCGCACGATCCGAAGCAACCGACGACGGGATCGCCGAGGAGCCACTGTCGATTGCCCGGCTGGCGCTCGATCAGGCCATTGCGATGGACGCGACCTACGCTGATCCGTACTGCTACGCAGCGATCGTCGAGTTCAACTTCCTCGGTGATGCCGATGCGGCACTGCCCTACGTGGAGCAGTGCGAAGCACTCGACCCGCCCGCCGACATCCGTGGTCTGGTGGAGAGCTTCGCCCAGGAGATCCGCGAGGCCGCTGCCGAGTGATGTGACGAGATGGGTCGGACCCGTCTCGACACGTCAGCAGGGTGCGGGCCAGACCTTGCCGCTGGTGATCTTGTCGCCCTTGCGCTGCAGTACCCAGACGCTCGCCTTGCCCCAGTCCGCGGGAGTGTGGACGGTCATGCCACGCCGCTGGAGCGCCTGGATCGTGGCGGGGATGATGTCGCCGTGGCTGCAGAGCACCGCGCCCTTCTCGACTTCTGCGAGCAGTTCGAGCACCGGTTCGAACGGCTGGTACTCGAACAACCGTGGCTCTTCGCGAACGGTCACCCCGAGGCGAGTGGCCAGCGGTTCGAGGGTCTGCATGCACCGCACGTAGCCGCTCGAATACAGCGCGGTCGCACCGTGTTTCTGGAGGCGTTTCGCCACGGCTTCCGACTGTCGCCAGCCGCGTCGGCTCAGCGGTCGATCGGCGTCGTCGCCGTCCCACACGCGCCGTTCGCCTGCCTTCGCGTGTCTGACGACATAGACGACGTCCGGCTTTCCCACGACAGCTGTCAGTTCCGTGTTTCGCCGGTCAACGTCATGTGGCGTTCGCCGAGGCGCATCACGAACAGGATCCACACGACCGCAGCGACGCCAGCGAGTCCACCGGAGACGAGCGTGAGGGTGCCGGTCGAGTCGAGGGTCTCGGCGGCGACGAGCGGGTCACCGGCGCCGGCGAGACCATTGTCGAGCAGTGATTCGGCGGTGGCGAGCGTGACGATGGCGGTCAGCACCGCCGGCACCAGGCCGTAGACGACGAACCAGATCGACAGGAGCGGGTTCACCCCGCTGCGCTTCCACTCGTCGGTCCCGTGTGCGGTGTCCGGGTCGCTCGCCTTCCACAGCTCACGAAGGATCAGGAACGGGAGGACGTGGAGGAACGGGGGCAGGATCCATGAGAAGACCGACAGGATCGGCGCGAACGTCGTGTTGCGGCTGTGGGCTCGCAGGTTCGACGCGATGCGATACATCCACACGATCGTCACCACCCCGGCGGCGATTCCGATCACCGACTGCACCCCCTGGATCAGTTGCACGGTGACGTAGGAGTCCTCGAAGTCGGACTCCGAGATGTCACCGCGAACGAAATCAGCGGCCGTGTCGAGCACCGGGATCAGCAGCACGGCCGACAGCACGCTGGCAAGCCCGGCCGCTGCAACCAGTCCGACGACCCACCGGGTCAGGCCGCCGATCCTCGCCACCTGAGCGGTCGGGGTCGGCGCCGTTGCATATGCGACGTAGCCGGGCGGGTGGGTCAGCGTGGTGGGCGGCGGAGGAGGAAGCGGAGTCGAAGGACTTCCTGGCGCGGCCATCGGGCCGGATGCAGCCGGTCCGGGTGGTGGAGGGGGAGGCAGACCGTCACCCATGCCGATGAAGATAGCGGGGCACGGTCCTCACTCGGCCGGTGAACCGTCGATCGAACGTGTCATCGTCATTTCGCGTCGGACCATCGTCCGATGATGCTCGTGTCGGCGAGGAAGTGGACCGGGACCTCGCTCGGTGGCGCCCACCTGGCGGCCGCCTCCTGCAGTGAGGCGTCGACGAGCACGACCACGTCGTCGGCGCAGGCGGCGGGCGCGTGGATGACCAGCTCGTCGTGGAGGCACAGCACGATGCCGGCACCCAGGGGCGCGATGCGGGCACGAACCAGGATCGCCCAGGTCTTGAACAACTCAGCAGCGGCTCCCTGCACGATCGCGTTGCGGCCGTACCGCCCGCGTGCGGCCGCCCGAGCGCGGACGTCGCCGCTGCTCATCCCGTCGACGTGGTCGCTCGACATCGTGATCCGTCGACCGCCATGGGTGGCGAGGTCGTGCCCACCCTGGGCCGACTCGTCGGCTCGACGCAGGTGATTCATCGCGATTGGATACTCGCGCTCGAGTCCGTGGAGCGCTTCGGCACCCTTCCCCGTGGTCTGGCCGTACATCGCCCCGAGCACGGCCACCTTCGCGATGTCGCGTCCCACGCGCAGGCGCTCGGCGATCGGTGCGTACATGTCGGCGTCGTGGGTCGCTGCTGCCAGTTTGAGATCGCCGGACACCGCTGCCAGGACACGCGGCTCGATCTGGCCCAGGTCGGCTCGCACGAAGACGTGGCCCGGTTCTGCGACGATCGCTGGGCGCATCTCGCTCGGCATGTTGTGGAGCCCGGCCGTGGCGGTCATCCGACCGGCAGAGCCGTCCGATCCGCTCCATCGTCCACGGAGTCGACCGTCGGCACCGACGTGTTCGTCGATCCAGCCGTAGCCGAACGTCGTCCGGATCCTCTCCGCTCGTCGCCACTCCAGGAGTGCGTCCACGACCGGGTGTGTGTCGCGGAGCGCTTCGAGCCGCCAGGCGCGGGTGTCGGGCACCTCGATCCCGACTCGCCGCAACAGTGACTTCACCTGGTCGGGCGAGCGGAGGTCCAGGTGTGAACCCTCGGGAAGGTGTGCGAGCACGGCACGGTCGAGCGCTGCGAGCAGGACCGTCTCGTCACCGGGCGACGTGGGCCGCCGGCCGACGAATCCGGCCACGATTTTCTCGCCGACCGTTCGGTCGAACGGGAGTCCGTCGTGCTCAAGCTCGGCGCAGATGACCTCCGTGGCCGACTCGGCGAATGCGGTGGTGCGAACGTGAGACATCGTGCCCGTCGATTCGAGGGCAGCTCGTTCGGCGAGCTCGCGCTCCTGGGCGGCCTGGAGCGTGAACAGGAGTCGCGCCCATCGCTCCATGCGGTCGTGAGACGACGTCCATGCGCCCTCCACCCATTCGGGGCGCACGTGGCCGTCGGGCCCGACCGGGGTCTCGGGGTCGCCTGCGTCGATCGACTGGCTGAACAGATCGACGGGCTGGATGGTGGGGATGGTGCTCGGGTCGAGCCCGTTGAGGTGCGCCCACACGACCTCGGGCCCGCTGCTCGAACCGCCGACGAGCATGCGGTGGACGGCGCCGAGATCCCAGCATCGTCGTGGTCGCACACCCAGCGTCACCAGGGCCCGTGCAGTGGCTGCGTTCCACCACAACCATCGCACGCCCGCCTCGTCGAGGCGGCCGAGGTGGTGCGCCATCGATGTGGTGTCATGGTGTTGCGCGTCGTGGTGTTGGGCACTGTGGTGTTCGGCGTCGCCGTCGGAGCGGATGGTGACGGCTCCCTGCACCGGATCGACCGCCACGGCGACGAGTTCGGCCATCAGCCCCAGCCGAGTTCGTGCAACCGCTCGTCGTCGATGCCAG
>Ga0307981_1001351_pt1 | contig 22202 bp, 20 predicted proteins | sample OrgLakmetagen987_FD_201849 | JGI IMG/M metagenome (GOLD analysis project Ga0307981, IMG submission 201849) | Saline water microbial communities from Organic Lake, Antarctica - #987 | ecosystem: Environmental > Aquatic > Non-marine Saline and Alkaline > Saline | place: Antarctica: Organic Lake... | reverse complement strand
AATTCTCCTGAAATTCCTTCAGCAAACCATAAAAATCATCCAAGTGCGGTACACCGTCAACATCACTTGATCTCAATTGTTCTACACACTCACCCCTCAACTCCACCCCATCAACGAAAGAGCAGACAGCTTTGATACCATCTACCAACCATAAATCCAATTTTTCTTCTGAAGTCGCTGCATCATCTAACGTCCTTTGACCTAAATCAAATTTCAATTCCAAACGTAGCTCACCGAGTTTATCCCGTTTCGCATTGGTCTGAGCCCAGACTCCCCCTCCTTCCGTATTGGAGTCGACACCGATGCCTGGACCATTCGGTTTCGAATTGTCGGATTGCTTGGAAGGGTTTTTGTTGGTGGAGGATGTGTTGGACATGGGATTGTGTCCTAATAAATTATCGGACATGAATCTCATTTGGTAGCAGGAAGATTGTGATTGTGATCGGAAGATCCTTTTTGTGGAAAGTGTTCTGGCGCATGATGACAGACGATTCATTGCCGAAATGGTGCACGATTAGGAATTAGATGTTGAGAGTTACCAGAAGATTGACTCCTGCTGTGAACGAAGGAATACTGATTACTGTTGCAGTTTATGTGTGTTTTTATGTTGGTACCATACTTCTTTCGTGTTTGTTATTTTGTGTGTGTGTGGTGTGTGGCTCGGAGTTAAGCATTAGGCCTTTACAACGGCAAATCAACGGCAAACATTTTACACCTATCCAAATAGAGCCAAATAGGTACGATGTACGATGTACGATAGGTACGATGACACATTCAATTAATTTGATCAAGCTTAGACTTAGTCGATACTTCTTTTGAAGGTTCATGAAGTGCAGAATCCATTCAACGATAAGTAAAGATGCTTATCTGTAGTCTATTAGTTGTGGTAATAAATACTCACTGAAATACTATGAGATCGTATTAATCTGGACCTTGTAATGTACACTTACAGTTAGTAAATCATTGTTTCTTCTTGTACACTTACAGATGATTAGCTTGTAGAGACCTTGCAAAGATTCGAGGATCCTCCTCAAAAAGTAGATCACAGCACACCATCACACTTAAATATCATTACTACTCTAGCTAGTTGCAGCACTTCTTGTAGTAGTAGTAAACCTTGAAAAAAAATCGAAAACCCTGATAACTTTGAGAACACTAATCGTGTATCAGAATATGAGAAATTTGTGACATCGTCGTCATCAAATCCTTCTTTTGTTGTCTATCTTGGCTCCTTGATAGTTTTTGATGTGAAAGAATTTCCATCATCATCAGTTTCCTTTGAGAATAATGATAATAGGTCGCCATCCAGGCCGTTCTTTACGATGCCTTCCTTGTTGCCTAGTGGTGGCAACTTCCCACCACTCCCTAGACTAAGCCGCGCTGATCCCTTCTAATTCAATAATACTTATACTTGCTACATCTCTCCTCTCCCATGGATGTCATTTCCTCGACAGAAACAAAGTCAGTTGGCGCGCCCGCCATGCTTACATTTTCTAAGTCAAGCTGTATGTCATTGCCTCCTTCATCCTCTAGATTGCCATCTTCTTGGAAGCCACTCAGATCCTCCTCAGGTCCATCAATCTCCATCTCAATCTCTACAGCACTATTCTGAGGGGCATATTTGTCAATACCATTATAATCTTCAACAAGGAAGTCTAAATTGTGCACATGTGCCGAATCTTCCATTTCATCAGGATTTAGAAATACTATGCGAAAGGCTTCACCAACTGTCAGATCCTCATCTGATCGAAGACCCATGCAGACTTTGTGATACGCAAAGATGATTAGATTGAAGAAACCTTGCAAAGGTTGGAAAATCATCGTCAAGACAGACAATACCTCCTTGTTATCGTTGCCACTGGCCCTCAACACAAAATGAACGAATCCAAATACCCATGTTATCAAGAAAGCTGCAATATACATGAGGGCCTGTCGTGTGATGATACCAGAAGACTCTTGGGCATATTGGAGTGCTTTATATTTCGCATCGATCTCCTGGCTCGGTTTGTCCTTCAAAGCTTTTCGTAGGCTACGTGCATTCCTATAGAACGAATGGACGATGAGAGCCATTGTGATCATGAGAGTGGAGAAGCCAAGAGTGATCGTGGAATAGAACCATGGTACAAAGGCACCGCGCCCTCCATCACCTCGGCATTCAGGATTGTCAGCTTTCGAACAGTCGAGTGGATACGTACTTGAGACACAAATAGGAAAAGATGGGCTTGGGTTCAGCAATTCTTGATTTAGCAGTGCTGTGGAAGGTAGAGTAATAGAAATCAAAAGAGACACAATGTAAAGAGGAATCTCCAGATAACATCGAAACGTTTTTTCCGTCATGTTATACCTCAATGTGCACAAATAGTAAATGTTTAGAATTCCGTTCATGCACAAAATTAGCCCGGTTCCCATGATGAAGATGAGTCCTTGAGCCTCGCATGTGGCAATATTTCCATATGATGGCATGTCAAAAGGGTAGATGACATCTTTAGGCATTGGAATTGTGGTCAAGGCGATCGCCAAGGATGTGAAGCAGTCAGCTGAACTCATGCAGAGAATGATTCGATGATATGTTGTTTTGATACCACTCATAGACCGAAGAACTATGGAGATAATAGTCATCGAGGATAGGAAGGATATGGATCCCGTCACCATTGCAATGATAATCCCAGCTCTTGTGAAGTGAAAGGATGATTCCACTCCAGTATCCTCTGACATAATGCTGGTACTAAAATTAAAGAAATACCTAATTTCAAATTTCAATGTAATAGATATTTGGAGCTATTCTATGGTCCTCTTTCGAAGCAGCTTTGCTTGTCTGTGATTGAAGTTTGATTGTTCAGCAATCAGCATCGTACGATTGTCGATCCGATCATGCTTCAGCTTTCACTCAAAATCAAATGGCATCCAGCATACATCATACATGCGATACGTCAGATACGACAATAATTGACCAGACATTTTCCCCATCATGCCGCCTCTATGTATGGCCTGAGTTGGCACAATACTCGTCAGGTCTTTGTAAAGGGGAAAGGAAATGGCTTGCCATTGAACAACACTTCAACAAAAGCACAAAGATTTCAGTTGTAGATAAATAAAATAAATCAGTAATATTAGAACAAATTGTAAATTCGCAATTGAAGTAAAGTCCAGACTATTCATTTTAAGAAGCCAAAAACATACACATACCAGCAGCCAGTGACTATCAAGATACAAACGTGAATATACAAACAACAAGCACTAGGTAGATCAAGAGTGCACCACTGTACTAAAGTTGTGATCTTAAGAATGGAATGAAGATGACTTTGTAAACGAAGAAGAATGACTTTTGACCACGACAAACACGTCGTAATAATAGTAATAAATCAAAGATTACATATTTACTAACTATAGTGTAAATACGCCCAAGGGGGTTTAGATCGCCTGCCAATCAAGGTAAAGAAGCGCCTTGTAGAAGGACGATTGTGATAGTTTGATACTATCTCTATGTAAGATCAACTTCCATATTTTTTAGTCGACAACGCAATATTGGTAGAAGATCTATGTATTTGGACCAAGCTAAGATCTGAAAAACTAAGCGAGAAAATAGCAACAGGAAGAGAAATCAACCTGGAGTTACTGCGAAAACTTAAAAATTACACTTTGCTCGTGTGGTATCATCGAGGGGAGCAGATACTGCGCAAAAGCTGAGCGACAGTTTCAATTGCTCAGGTCTTTTCAAGAGCTTGATCCTAGATTCCAAATCAAGGCCTACTTTGAAAAAGTAGCAAGGATGAGTGATTTTGCATTCTTTGCACGAGATCCTCTCGTTGCCATTTCTCCAGAAATAGAGACACTTCAAGGATTTGCTAAAGAAAGGGCCGCCATCCTCACCGTATGGAGGCCGACAAGCAGTGTCGCCATTGCACAAATGATGAACGGTGAAGCTACTGGCAAGGGATTGGATATCAAGGGCAAATCAGCAAAATGTGGGAATCTCTTTGGCTTCATTCCTTTCCTTCAGATACACCGTAACGACCACAAAGCTATGGTATCATGACCGCCAAGTAATGGACGTATGCGAGTATTTTACAAGAACTCTCAGCTCCGAGCCACAGCTGTTTCAGCCCTTAGGGCTACTGCAACGGAAATGCAAGCCACGTACATTGTATCTGCACAAAAACCAAAATGCAGCTTGAATCCGATAGACTTCGAAAGTGCTGTAGAAGATGGAAGGTGTTTTGTTAAGGATTTCAACATCTACGAGCTCACCGAGAGTGGAATAGGTCTTGATGTCTCCGAGCGCATCTTCTTTCGAGCATATATTACGAATCAAAATATTAGCCACATTAGCACTTCGTACAAGACTGGGCGTTCGTCAGAGCCAGCATTCCAGGACATGAATTTCAGCTGTACTAGAAGCAGCAACTTCAAAGGACATGGACCACGAGCAATTGTCTATCAAACTTCCTTCAAAAAAGCTCTCTATCCTCAAAGTCTTGTGATTGCGTATGAAGAGAACTCTATGGTGACACCAGTAACATCGGACTTTGACTGCTTCACTGTGGGGACTCGGTGTGTTACATATGACGAATGATTGCCAAACGAACAGATCAATCTGATGAAGTGGCTTGTCAATGTGATTGGCTTGATTCTTGACAATCCAGGGAATGATCATTGGACCAATCGATGGCTTGACGTCCTTAAGACTAATGCTCGCAAATGCGTCTTCATACCTAAAGTACCTGAATGTGGCTATGGCGATCCAAAGTCATATGCAATGATGAAAGGTGCTGTATCTCACTTTATCAAGAATCGGAACGGCGCCGTCCGCCATGGTGCTGAATGCTTCAACTATGGCTTCCCGCAGGAGCTTGATAATCACTTCCTGGTCATCTCCGATTGCCTCCTAGAAAAAGGAGAGGGCAAAGTGCCATGGAAATATGTCGATACAGAAGAGTTGAAAGCCCTACTGATCAATAAAATTGATGATGGGTTTTGCGTCCCTCTCAATCCAAAGTGGATCCTCACAGACAAAGGTTCGAAGCAAGTATATGACAAAATGATTGCAAGTGAAGATGTATGCATCCAGCGTTCGCTGGATACTTGGTATCCACGAGAGTCTGGTATTCGAGAGCAGATAGAAGCTATTCATGCGAGACATCCTGACGGATTCGTGCCAACATTGAGTAGTAACGTCGCTGTAAGAAAGCCAGAAGGCACGCACGAGATGGACTTGGCAAACGAAGCGATGAGACGATATGTTGTGCTTCAACGTGCCAAGTTGAAGGTACGAGCAGTATTGACCTTTATGAACATTGTCAAAAAGTTAAGAAGAAAACCTGTCCCTTTGCATATCCCATCATCCTAGCTTCGACTTCGTTTGGAAGTGGATTATTTTATTTCTTAGCGGTCGTTGGAAGGACAAAATAACTTCATACTAATGTACTCATTTCATGACAAAAAGTAATCTAAATTTTCTTGATGCGATATCTTAATCCACGTACTCTATTCATTACTACTGTGAAATTGCTATTGGTATTTAGTTATTTTTCAAGCTTAGCATGTACTGTCTGTACTGGTACGAATGAAGCAGGCACGCCGATTGTAGTCGAAGCAGACTCGGTGCTCGAATCATATGCAAGGGTTGCCGACCCTACCGTCGCAACAGATTCGGTAGTTTGGAGCACAGTTGCGATATTGGAGTTTCTAGTCAAATCCTCCACTTCCTCGATCGAACAAGCAAATTTTGCCAATGTCGACGGGGCCCATCCAGCCAGGGCCAACTTCTCGACGGTCTCAACTATCTCAGCCGAGGTCAATTGGAACCTGAGGCTATCATAAAATTCTGGCAGTTGCGAATATCCTTGAGATTTGTTGCCGTGCTCTGGCAATGTCAACATGCTAACGATTTCATTAGCAGTAAACTCAGAAATTCGTTCCCTCTTGACGGATCCAAGAACTGTCGCAAACTTTGCACTATGTCCCATGTCGGTGAATGAATCACTCTCAAATTTAACGTTGGAAGGTTTTTCTTTATCACCGGAATCTCCTTTTTTACCATTCTTCAACTGAGCAGGCCAGCGATGTTCCTTCATTAAGAAGGCTTGCGCGCATCTAGCCAACCCTTCAGGAGCGAGAACTGAATCTGGCAGCGCGTGCAATAACATATCTTTCATTCCTGCAAAGCCTTCGTCATCGAGTCCTAGCCACTGAGGGTTACGGACATTCGATGGGCAAAAGGAAATTCGTTCCTCCTCCTTGATGACTTCTCCAAGATAGAGCCTACCCAAAAACTCCCCAACGTCATCTCCGGACCAACCTTTTATCATTGGGGAGAGTTGCATGCCGCCCTGTCTAGGTGTACCATGATGCCATAATACAAATTCTGCTGCCTGCAATGGTGTCCAGACTATTACCCCAGCTACGCTTGCATCATATCCACCGAATTGATGAGGGAATAGCACCGTTGAAGTCAGGACTGCTTTGGGAGGATTCAATGCAAAGCTCTCTGCATGCAAAATAGTCAGCGCAGCGCATAGAACGGATACACCAGATCTTCCTTTTAACATGATTGTGAAGGTAACCGTAGTTGAAAATGATTGATTTGAGGAACTTTCTTAGTATGCTTGGGAACGAAAGAAGGAAACGGTGGACCAGGGACCAGGAATTTGAATTGCAGTTACCACTTTTGGTTTGAAACAACTTCTTTTGAAACATGTTGTCCTGATCCAAAAATATTCAACATGCGCAGGTCGTTTTTTTCAGGTGAATTTCCATTTTGAAAAAACATATGAAATAGAGAAGAGAAAGAGTAAGGAAGGATTATCAAGGGGACCTCTTTCGGGGGTTGGGCTTGCTTGTGAAAGTGACCTCAGATCTCAACTTGAATGACACAAAATTAAGATTAGTTTCGTATGTAAAAGATCAGCGTAGATGATCGATGTAAATATAATTCAGATCGAAGTTCAGCAATGGTGTCAACAAGGGGTATGACGTCCGCACAACATTTACTAGCTTTTCGGGATTTTTGTGAAAAGTGATGGGGCTGCCTAGTCGCGAGCTAAATTAGTGTGCGACATTTGGTATCATCACGCCCTCCTCCTGGTTAGTGCTGCCCTTGAGCATGCCCCTGCCAAACTATGAAGAAATAGTCCCCCTCCTGTGATGTCCACCGCCAGGGGGTCCCCTGCGGGGCTTTCTTGGGTGGTTTCCTCTCTGCAGAGCCCATCAGCAGCCGTGCGGATGCTTCCCTCCGCCGGCAAGGTAAATACATAGATATGTCATGATCTTATTCCACAACACATCTAACTCATTATGCTATTAGTGGCAACCAATAGTTTACCACCATCACATCCACGGCTGACTGCGGCGTGATGGTTGCCAGTTGCCAGTTGCACCTGATCCTAATTAGTTATTATCGTACGATAGTGACAGACAGCAGACAGCACGACTTCGAGTTTGCGCGCCACATTTTCCAAAAACGATTGGCAACTCACATTGCGCGAAACATCCGCGAAAAGCGAAACAACACGATGACCGCCGGTCAAATGTTTCTAAAAGAAGTAAAAAATTAACGATACGTATTTATTACTTTTTACAGTATGGTACCTTTGACATCACGACATAATACTGTATTTGCACCAGGAGCAGAATAAGACGCTTACACCTCCAGGGCAAAAGCGTATTCATACAATCATCACCACTGTGTCCAATCCCTTTGTTTCTTCTAGGAATGGAAGTTCATCGCAAACGAGCATCAGGCGAATTTACAAATACCAGAAATACCATCTCTCTCCCTTCATCATCAGCATCATCATTATTGCATCTCATCAGCATTATTTTAATTTTAACAAACATGAGATCTGCATCATCCTTACTTCAGCATCAATCTAGAAATTATCATATCCAGCAACGTGCTATTTCTTCATTCATTGGATATGGAATAGGACCATCATCTCCTTCATCTCGAAGTGGCAATCAGCGATACATTATAAATCGCTCGACATTGAAGAAGACAACGCATAGTAATAATATTTTCGAGACGTCTAGATTATTTTCTACCACTCAAGAAGTAACAGATGCCGATAAAGAACTCGTGGCTCAAACTCCACTCTTCAGAGATGCGCCTCATCTCCTCAACGGACTTGACACATACACAATCAAAGCAAATGACGGGCACCCTATCTCCGTCTACGGAATCCATTCCAAAGAAACTAATACCGATGATGACACATCGAAACGTCAACGTAGGCCCATTCTCATGCTACACGGAAGAACGTGGTCTTCCGTGCCCGTCTACCATCTCCTAGGAGGAAACAATCACGCTTCGGGCATTGGAAGTCCAACCCACCACTCGCGTTCTCTCATGGAATCATTCCTCGCCGCAGGTCTTCAACCCTACTGCATGGATTTTCGTGGTTTCGGCGGGACTCCTAGTGATTCCACAAATACAGTCATACCCAATCAATGTGTCTTGGATGCAGAGGCTGTTCTCAAGTTTATTGCTGAGAAACATTTAAAGGATGAAACGATGGATCATCATTTACCAGCTTTGATGGGGTGGAGTCAAGGAGCGCTGGTGGGGCAATTGCTGGCCCAAAAGTCTCCCCAGATGCTTAGCAAATTAGTGCTATATGGAAGTATTTATGATCCCATGGTTAGCTATGCTCGTCAACCACTTTTTGTTAATGGAACTACTGGCAATTTTGAAGTAGTGGAGAATACCTTCAATGGCGCCATTGAGGATTTCACAGTTGAAGGGAGCATCCCACCCGCTGCAGCGATTGAATTCGCAGAGGCGGGGTTATCTTCTGACCCCATAAAAGCTCAATGGCACTATTTGTGTCAATTTAATAATTGCGATCCTGCGCGCCTTCATGTTCCTACGCTTGTAGTGGCAGGGGATCAGGATCCGTATGCGCCATTGAGAATTCAGAGTGAGTTATTTGCAAATTTGGGGAGGGGTGCGGATAGGACTTGGTCGATCATCGCAGATGCGGATCATGCGGTTCATATGTTGGACGGTGGCAAGGAAAGGTTTTTGAATATTGTCAAGAGTTTTGTAGAGAACGGCAAGAAGGGGGAATCATTGGATTAAGATAAGAATACAGCAAGTACCATCTGTCACTGCTAGTAATAGAAATCAATCCTAATACTTGATACTTCACCACGATAAACGTGTTCTTATAATTTTATTGCTTGCACTACTTCTACTACCAGCTCTTCTTACCAGATACTTCTCTCGCTGCCTTTTCACGAAGTTTATCCTTCTTGGTCTTTCTACGCCCCTTGATTCCACCAAACATTTTATCATGAGCAAGGCCTTTATCAGAATGGAGCACGCCGTCGACGTTTACTGTAGTTGCAGCACTTTTAATCTCCCATCGTGCCTCGTTTGGTTCAAACCCAGGTAATACTTCTCTTTCTTCCGATTTTCCTCCCAAATGGCGTTTCTCAATCAAACCATAGTGAGCTTCATTTCCTGCAGTCACAAATGTTATTGCAGTTCCTTTTTGTCCAGCACGTCCAGTTCTACCAATGCGATGAATAAAATCTTCAGTCGATCGGGGCAAGTCGTAGTTCACAACAGCAGGTAATCCCTGCACGTCCAATCCTCTTGATGCCAAATCAGTAGCAATCAACACATTAATCTTTCCTTTTTTGAAGTCTTCCAAACGACGAGTGCGAGCATCCTGATCGAGCTTTCCGTGCAATTCTGATGCTTTGATACCGTAACGCCGTAATTTTAGCGCAACATGTTCAGATGCATACCTAGTCGCAACAAAGACAAGGACACGATCAAAGGATCCATCTTGAACAATGCGGCGGAGGGCTTGGGTTCTATCTTGCTCATCGATGCGAATGGATCTTACATCTATGGTAGATGCTGGCCCTTCTAAAACAGCAAGAGGTTGAGTAGTTTGTGATTTTCTCTTTTGCTGTCTGTTAGAGAGGGTTCCCTCACTTTCTTCAATGCCTGCCGCGGAACAGGACAATCTCAATGGGGGAGGGGAACCTTTTCCACTTAATCTTTGCAATACCTTTTCGACACGTGGCTGAATCTGTTCAGGGAATGTAGCGGAGAAGAGTAATGTTTTCAATGACGATTGCTTATCGCGACTGTTTGCCCTTGGTAAAAGTTCCAAAACTGAATCCATTTCTGCTTTAAAGCCCTGAGAAAGAAGACGATCCGCTTCGTCGAGAACTAGGTATTTTGCATCCGAGAGCATGTCCTTGATTGCAGATCTTCCGCCATCATCTCTATTAAGGATACTTTTGTTGATATCCAAGTCATCTAGTTGTCCAAGAGACAGGGACACATCGTTCTTTCCTCCCATGGTGTCTAAGGCGAGAAGGAGCTTTTTTTCCATCTCCCTTTCCACAGAATCCTCTTTCATCGACCTTAAGAGTACATCGGCAAGGCGACCAGGTGTTGCTACTAAAATATCAACATTGCGATTACTGAGCTTTCTCTCTGCCAACATTTCAATTTGTGGCTCCATGGGCATCCCACCTGTTATAACCACAACATCAATATTGTCTTTTCCTTTTCCAATAGAAGGCATTGCCTCGATTAATTCCTCGATCACACCTCCAGTCTGCAAAGCCAATTCTCTTGTAGGTGATAGAATCAGGGTAGAAACAAATCCCCTGGCCAAAGGATTGTTGTCGCCATTGGAAGAACGGCGACTACGCCCCAAATTTCTCTGAAAGTCATTTCCGCCCTCGCTTTCATAACTTGAGCTCATCAATTGGTTTCGCTCAATCTTTCTATTTTCGAGTGTCAATTGAATCAAAGGAATCGTGAATGCTCCAGTTTTACCTGATCCAGTTGGAGCTTCTGCCCAGAGCGATTTGCATGTATCACTATCTACTCTGAAGTTCTGCAGGATTTCAGGTATTGTGAGCTTTTGAATGGGAGTGGGTTCTTCCCATTGCTGCGCTTCAATGGATTTTAGAAGCTGAGGAATGATTCCTAAGTCTTCAAAGGTTGTATGGTCAGAAATGGAAATAACAGATGGGGATTGTTCTTTTGCCTCCTCATCGACTGTTTCTTCTTCTTCTTCTGGTTGCTGTTGCTCAAGGCCAGATTGAGTTTCATCATCATGTTGTTCTAGTCTCTCTACCAATTCGTTCTTTTTACCTCCAACGATCAATCCTCTGGATCTTAGTTCATCTTTCAATTCCGGAACGGTGAGAGATTCAAAGTTTCCATTACTTGAGAGTAGATGGGTCAATGTCCTGACGGAAAAGGGTTGAGTTGAGAATCCCTGGGATAGAGCCAGCCCACAGAAGATCAATGCTGATCGAAGCATGAAAGATATGAATTGCGCAACCTTTGAAATAGCTTTCAGAGGAGTCAGCAGCCAAAAACGATTGTGGTGATACTTCTAGTGAGTAGTGCTGAGTGATGGATGAATTCGGTGATGCAGATGTGTGACAACAGTTGAAGTTGTGGAAAAATCGCGCTGCAAAAATGATTGGCCATGTGTTATTTGTTATTTTGGTCTTGTATGTGCGTTTTTGTTGTCGGGATGGGATTGAAAGTATGAAAACAACATGTCATTGATTTTTGTAGTTTTATGCGCTCGTTGCAGTAAACGCTAACTAGTAGAGTAAAGGTGCGTGCTTTGATATTTGATAGTAGATACATTCATGTAGGATGTGTTATGGTTGCATCATAACAGATCACGATGTGAGATATAGAGCAACGATCAACGATTTCAATTTTTTGATGCATCTTCTTGAATAATATACATAAAATGTATTTGTCGTTGTAAAATATCAAGCATAAATAAAGAAGTATACCGAATGTATTACTCTAGCTACTTAAAGAGAGAAATAGAACGTGCCATCTGGTATTCAAGAAAGGCAATCGCTATGATAATCATCAAAGCTAGGCTCCCGCCTTTGGGTTACAGCATCTAAGCCTTCCCCCCAATCCTCTCTAGTTCACGATTCAAGAGACAAAAAGGGCATTTGAGCGAGCATCAGTAGACATAATAATATGAATAAGAAAGACATCAACAGAAAAATCATGGGCAATGCAGTAGTATCTCTTACCTCGCATAACATAAGGCTTGAGCATGAGATTCTCTCTGAAGTGCCGCTTCAAGTCCACTCCCCATCGAATCTTGCCTCAAACGCATTGTCTGCACCATACTCCTCACTGCTAAAGGGTGCATCTTTCCGATCCTCGCTGCAACTTTTCTCGCCTCATCCAAAAGATCCTCTCCATTCCCATCTACTACCATCTGCGCCACACCCAGTCTACCAGCCTCCTCCCCATCCAAAGTTTTCCCCATGAGCATAATTTCCATAGCCTTACCCTCTCCCACTGCAATTGGCAAAAAGTGAGAACCACCCATTCCTGCGTGAATACCGAGTTTGACAAAGTTGAATCCAATCTTTGCATCTTGGGCCATGACCCTGACATCCGTCGCGATTGCGAGACAAGCTCCTGCGCCCACTGCATACCCATCTATCGCTGTGATAACAGGAACCTGTAGTTCTCTGACGGAAAGAAAAGATTTATAAAAATGAAGCATGAGATCTGCGTTGACGTGAACAGGGTTCTTTCTCAGATCTCTGAGCCAATTTATATCCCCTCCCGCAGAAAATGTCGAGTTTGCCCCGTGTAAGATGATGGAATTGATATTTAGTTCTTTATTGGACATGGATGCGTTAATAGATTGGACCGTTGCTTGGAATTGTGCTCCCATTTCGACAGTGAGCGGGTTGTGTCTTGTGCTAGATTGAAGGGTGATGGTGCCGATTTTGGTAGATGGATCATGTGTGAACTGCACAAGATCATTATTAATATTGATTGCTGCAGAGAAGAATCTTTTCAGTGCACAAGATGAGATCCTTTCAATTCGGAGAGAATGCAGTGATGATCGGATCATGCTGAGTTCTTACTGATGCAGATATTGCACAACAGTAGTAAATAGTATAATAACTTATTGATGATAGGTGCAGTTGGCGTTGATGTTTTTGTTCTTTTGCTTTTTGCATCAAATGAGAACCCTTGAAATGTCTCTTCCTTCTTTCTGTTTCTCAGCTTTTTCTCTTTTCTTCTCACAAATTTGAACGGTAAAACCTGGTAAAACCAACAATAAAATCACAGTAAACACCACAACGATCGTCTTTATTCTTTATGCTTCGCTCTTTGCGCTCTCTTTCTGGTAGCAAGAAGGTAGTATGATGCGACCTTGCCGTTTTAAGTGGCATGAGGAAATAAATCGTGGCTACAAGAGAAAGCCGCAGATTACCAGGCAACCATTCGGACTATACTACTACTGTAGATGGTATGGTAAAATTTTGCATCTCCCGAAGTACACGAAAATCACGTTTTGTTGGATAAAAAGCGGATCTTAATGTGTTGCATACAGCTTTGAACTTTAGCTAACATGTTATACTTCATAATATTATCTAGTATTTCATCTTGCTCGCATTTCGCATTGTCTCCTCATTTATTGCTTCGACACTTCTTTGCACACTGCGGCCAAATTCTGTTCACGAATGATGCACTGTAAACCACCATCAATGCATGCCACTTGGGCCCGATTGCATTGCTCTTCCGTGGCAGAGGGTGAATCAGGATACACTTCCGTGGTTGTTGCGTAATGCGCATTAGTGACCCCGGCACAGAGACCTAAACTGTTGGGAGAAGGTATGGCAATTACACCGTCCTGGACGACTTTTTCTCCAATCATTGTACCATCAGCTTCAGCAGGCTTTTGTGTGTGAGGATTGGGAATAAGTAACAGGTTAGTAAGTAAGGAAGCATGAATGAACCCAATCAAAACAAGAGCAAAGACAAGAACCATGAATGGCCATTTTAAAAAGAATGAGCAAAGAGGCACTTACCGCAATGTGCGTGACCTCACGGACAGAATCAATCATGGCCTTTTGCCAGGCCGTCTGTGGATTGGTGCTATCGCTCACCAGATAAAATCCATCGGGAATGGGATCGGCAATTTTGGCCTCTTCCAAAGTTTCTGGATCCAGTCCCTCTCGCGCTCGTTTGGCAGGACGGAATTCCGTTTGATCCGAATCGGTCGTTTCATGCAGATCAATATGGCACATCCACTGCTTCACGCCGAGTCCGTCGAGGTACGCAATGAGCGCAGCCGATTCTTCCGTGGCCGGTTCCGGGTTAAAAGATCGACCTTCGACGACTTCGCCTTTGGGATTAAAGGACCGATTGGGATCGACTTTTGGTAAACATCATTGGCGGGTGAGTAATTTCATTTCTGGCGGGTAGTCAACTAACTAGCAAATAATAACAAACGGACGCACGTACCAGCTTTGTGGTTCCACCGTTCAATACACTCATAACCCCAGGGACTGACACAGGGTGCCACGACAATATTAAAGGTCTTGCTATACTCCAAAGCTTTGGTCTGCAGAAAGAGAAGGGCGCCTTGGACGCCACTCTTCTCGTAACCGTGCACACCTCCTGTCAAAAGGAAGCAGGGCTTGGTGGCATCCCAATTCTTGCTTTGGACGACAAAGCGAGGGTACGATTTTGTTTCAGCATCGTGCTGGTGGACGTCCAGATTACCGTACTCGTGCGTTTCAAAGCCTTCAAAACCTTTGTTAATTTTGGAAATCACTTCCTCTTGGTAAGACCGATGGGTAATGCGACTAGATAGCCAGGCGGCCTTCTCCTTTGTACCCCACGCTTGTCCTGGGATACCGATGGAATATCCTTTGGTTACAGATGTTGTCATTGTCACCGCTACTGCGATAAGCCAGAATAATGAGGAGAATTTAAGTGGTTGATGGACGATTGCTGCTGCTGTTGCTCTAGTAGATGCTGATAACATCATTTAACTAAAGTATTACAGCGTCTGTGGATTGTTGTTATTATGATTTAATGGTCGCCATGAGTGCGGATGGATTGTTGATTGTTATGATGCTGTTCCGATTGGATTGGAGATGAATAATGAGGCAGTTTGTCCGCCAATCAAAGACCGCCAATCAAAGATCAGTCGTGCTAATCACGAAGGACGGACGGTGGTGGTGGTGAGAAAGAAGTATTTTGGGCTTGGGTGTCGTAATCAGCCCCTTCCTTATATTCTGTTGATTCTAATTGATCACATTATAACAACATATCTTTTAGAAAGCTGTAGCACATTGCACTAATTCTTAATTAGACTATACAAGGCTAAAGCAGAACAGACCAGACCGCGCCACACCAGCTTCCAAAACCGAGAGCAACAATGCTTCGATACCATCCCATTATGAAACGGATAAAATCTCTCACTCCACTTACAAGAATCCAATCCAAAAGGAACGCAAACTTGAAGAATGCCACATCAGGAAGAAGGTCGATGACTACCAACAACGGAAGTGAATACACGAAACCAAAGTGGAAACAGAACGGAACGCCAGAAATTATCATCGGAACAGCAATCATCTCACTAATAAGTATAGACTATTACCTTCAAACCCAACAGGATGAATCGCGGAGAGATATTATGTCAACACTCCAGCAAACCATCCGAAACGACGAACAGAAGGAACAGAAGAAGGATGCAGAAGCTGATTCAGAAGCTAAGGTGATGGAATCTCTCTTTCAGTGTGTCGTAAGGAAAGCACCAAAATTCTTTGATGGGAGTAAATCCCTGATGGGCATACAGATTGGGGACGAAGTGAGCGTTTTGAAGGAACGCGTTGGTCCAGATGGTATGTATCATTTGTGCCGTTTGGAGAAGAAGAATGAGAAGAGAGATTCGACTGCTATTACTGTCGGTTGGTTTCCGATATCTTGTCTAGAGAAACTCAAGTAAAGTGTAGATAACTAGTGCAACTTCTGATGATGCGCTTACTATTATTGTCTATAATCTCGCTTCATTCATGATTTGTATGAATGAGAATGCTGTAAATACATGTGCTTTACTCAAAGTGCAATCTAGTATGCAATCTAGTAAGACAATAAATAACACACACCCGCCTCATTTGCCTTTATAAAGATTCCTTCGGCTGCCTCCTTTCGATGGCGGCAATTCACTTCCTATTGCATTGAACGGATCCCACAAACTACTTCCTCTGCGGGAAGATGGTGCTGCCGATTCCATTGATCGAAGAGATGATCCCATCTCACTCACGTTGTCTCGAAGTGATGATGATTCTGATTCATCAAAACTTGACATATCTGAATCATGAAAAGATGCTCTGGGAGATGATATCGACGTACCAAATGATCTACCAGTAATCGAGTTGTTTGGACTTTCTCTGCGAGAGCGAGGTTGGGGTTGAGAGTGAGTTATTTGCTCTCTCGGACTAACTCGTCCAGAAAGGTGTTCCACGGAACCGAGGCCTGGTCTATGGCCACCACTTTGGCTCGATTCTCTTGCGAAGGGTCGGGTTTGGTCATCTCTTACTTCCGTTGCTATATCGCCAGTCTTGTAGCTATCTGAATCGTAGTTACATACATATTCGTGATAATAAGTGTCGCGTCTTCTACACTGTTCTCTAATAAAGGGTGATAGATGGCGACCGTTGTCACTGTCTACCCATCGCTTTTTTTGACGAATTACGGAAAGGTATTTAAATCCTTTCACAGTTCCAGCGCATTTATCAGATTCGCAGGAGCAAGTAGCAATCTTAACTCCAGGTCTGTCCCAAAATATCATGTTTAGATCAACAGTGAGATCTTCTCCCCTGGTGATATCACGAGCGGCATAAGCATGTTGCCAACGTTCTCTATCAGTTACTTTTGTCTGCTTATAAACAATATTTGGATCGCATGAGTGCTGTGCTAACATATTGAAACCGCTGAAAGTGACTTTGCCTCTGGCATTTTTATATCCACACACAGCAGGGTTCATCCAGAAAGAAGTTCCTTCCACGGGATCACCCTCTCCAATGGCTGTACCAAAGACCATTTCCACTGGCAATTTCCCATTCGTTGGCCAATCATCAACCCAGAACGTATAGACAATATCGCCTTCGTCAAAGTTACGAAGGGCATAAAGTCCATACGAATCGTCATCTTTCACCACCACACCAATGTCCGACTGTCTGTGACTGGGAGGAGGACATACCATCCTAAATCCTTCAGATGAAGAAAAAAGAGGTGCTTGAATCTCTCGTTCTGCAACCAACGGTTGCTCGTACCGGACAGGTTTCTCTAATTTCAAATCTGCCATAAATAAAGCCCGAACAGCGGGAGATGCTATTGGCATCAACTTTTGCTGAGCATCTGCCTCCAGATTTTTGAAGCCCTTCACCATTCCGGTACAGTTGGATGACTCACATAGGCATTTATGCCGAACGGGCCCTTCGTCATAGTAAATTAAAGAATAGTCAGTAGTCAGCTCCTCGCCCTCGGCTATACATCTGGTAGCTAAGTGGCGTTCATGACCGTCTTTTCCGCCATCGTGAATGATATTTGGATCGCAAGAGTGGTTCATTAGCATAGATGGGACTTTTACATGATAACTAATGATCCCAGATGACTTCTTCTCCGGATCATCTGACAATACGAGTGTGCCATGGGTAAATATCAGATCAGCCTCCAAGGCGATACTTGGAGGAACAACGTTGTAAGCTTGTTTGGCAGGAATATTACTCTTCTTGATAACCTTTCCTGGATTGAACACTAAATAATCTCCATCTTCCACATCCGTGACTGTATACTTTAGAGAATTTGCAAAGATTTCTCCTCCCTCCATGATATCTCGTTTAGCAAAGAGACCTAAACCCTTTGCCCCTCTCTGTATGATGTAGTCTCGTGTTCTGATGGGGACATATATGTATTGAGATGGAGAGTGTGGGTTTCCCCCTGCTGTGAAACCATTTGCTGTCTTTGCTGCGCTCGTGTATATACTGCGTGTGCTTTGATTGTTTGATTGATAGTAGTTGGTGCTTACTGTAACCATAGTGAAGCGATGATTAGTATTGTATCTAAAGTGGGACCGAGGGACGAGTACGAACAGAGGGATGTGGACTCGATGGAAAGTTTGGATTAATGAATCTTGCCTAATATGACTGATGACTCGCGGAAAATTACTAAATTTATGTTGAGGATGGTAGGAGCGCCGTGGACAGCTGGTCCTGGTAGGCTCTATACGTACTATTTTAATGAAAAATATATTGTCTAAAAGTCTCCAAAGTCAAAATATGCGTCGCAACGCTCACTGCAAAAAATGAACATAAACTTTCCATTTACTTTCTTACCTGATACTTCCTTTGGTTCTAAAGCATGAATGATTGATACACAATTGTTGTGTTCTTTGACGTAGAAGCCATTCCATTCAGGTGGTGTTGCAACCTGCTGGGGTGCGTGAGGGTCAGTACTAGTAGTGTTATTAATACTACTACTATTACAAGGATTACTAGTACTAATTGTAGTGGTACTAGTCTCTTTTTGATTTGGAACGGTTGTTGTGCTGCAACTATCATCCACGTGTCGCTTCCATTTTCTTGACGTTGACTGTAGTGGTATTGCTTTCAAAACCTATTCCGTTTCTCTTGCCATATCCGTGATGGTACCAAAATATCTTCTCCTCCTCACAGCCAAGTCGGGAGTATTTATAAGTTACTCTCACTCCTGCTAGATTTTTCCCCAATGCCAATGAAAAGGAATTACTCTTTATTCTTCTACCAACAATATTTGGAGTAACTCTTATCAATGTATGATATTGGCAATCGTATGTGTCTTGTGACCAAGAAAAAAGACATGTATTTGTCTCTTCTTTTGAATTCCTTCACTAACTGCAAATCACCACCAACTCCATTCAGGATTTCTAGCAGAGTATTTTGTGAGAGATCAGGTGCGCTTGCAAGGCAGTTACTGCTTTCAGAGGGAAGATGTACTGAGATGTTCTCAATAGAAGGAATGAATGTGGTCATGTTATTTGCCAACAAAGGTTTGTACAAGTACTTAGGTCTCGGAGCTTTCCATGGTATAAACTAAAAGCAAAGTACGCTGTGTAACCGTGTGTTCTCTATTGACCGACTTAATTTGTTTTTTAGATTTGAGATAATGATGGTATCCCAATGCGGTGTAATTCCAGGGTTCTTGTCGCGAGCTTGATAGATGAATAAATAGTTGGCAAATAGAGCGCGCACTATTTCCATGGTTTTCAACAAAGGTTGAAAGTTGAAAAGGCTCCAGCGCTCCTGATTACCAGTTACCAGTTGTATATTACGACGATCGCACACATCATTGCAAATCCGCTGGTAGCTGGCTGCATATCCAAATTCAAATTGGAGAGCCTACAACAGTGTACACATATTTATATCTTGTCACGGAACAATCCTTGTTGGAAATGTCAACCTATAATCCTCCCAAATGGATGGCTGACCCCCGAAATAAAATTTGGAAACTAGACGAAATTAAAAATGGCGTCGTTGTAGACTCCCATGAACTTAATGCATCTCTCGTCACATTTGGAAGAACGCCAGAAATCAAAGGGGCTCATGCTATCATTACAGCTCATGAAAGTTGCTCTCGACTCCATGCTCGAATAGCATTTGATTCGACTGGAACTCCTTGGCTTCGTGATCTCGGGTCTGGAAATGGCACCAAAGGTACGTTGAGTGTTGAGTATCTTTCTACGATTGCATTGTACACTCTACTATTATTATCCATGTCGCTCATCTACTTTAAAACTAAATATTGTTTGTAGTCAACAAAAAAAAGGTGCCGAAGAAAGCACTTGGCAAGGAGGAGAATCAGAAGGGAGAAGGCGCTCGTGGTGTCGTTCTATTTCCCGGTGATTTAATTCAATTCGGAGCGAGTACGCGAATATATGCCCTGGACGGACCGAGAGAATTTGATAGAGGAGCAATGAAGGCGAGCCAACAGCAAGCCCTCATGCTGAAAAATCAGCAGGTCAAAAAGATTAGCGGAGAAGAAGTAGAGACACTGCAATCCGGTGACAATCACGATATGTCTTGGGGGATCAACTTTGATGACGCCGATAATGACGAGGACAGTACAATTCAAAGTAACAGTAGATTGGCAGTCGATATTGCGGATATACCTAGCAAACATAGGAAAATTTATGAAAACATCGAAGCAAAAAAGTACAAGCTGGCTAATATGCAACTTGAAATGCAACGGATACAAAGTAAAGCATCATCCTCGGACCTCACTAGTGGCCAAACGAAGCAATTGGAATCACTTGAGCTAAGGGAAAAGAATGTGTTACAGGAAATATCTGAGCTGGAAACTACCTTACGAGATAAGATGAATTCGAGTGGAAGCCAATCACTAGCAAAACGTGGTAGACATGTTGACGAAGATGACGTTGATGACTTTTTTGATCGAACTTCTCACAAACGATCAAAGATGGTGGAGGTACAAGAATCTGCTGCCGAAACTGAAGCGTCTCTCATGGAGCGCTGCAAAATGTTGTTTGTGAGATGGAAGGCAGATACAGCAAAGGTAGAAAATTTGACGATAAAGGTAGATGATTTACAGTATCGGTTAGTCACAATCTACAGTACAGAGCAGGACGACGAAGAAAGTTTTTTTGTTAAGAACGATCTAGATTTGGTTTTAGAGGAATACAATACTGCCGTTTCTAGTGTCCAATCCGTGGCGGGTGAAATTGATGAAGTTGAGAAGCTCTTGCGAATCGTCAATGATAAAGTCATTGTTGATCGTAATATGGCGTTTGTTGGGGATTTATCAAAACATAAATCACTGGTAGAGTCTCGCAATGAAGAAGTAGTAGGGGATACAGTCACTGTGTCGAATGATATAATGGCAATGCCTCCACCTCGAACAATGCCAGAAGTCAGACCAACAGAAATGGCGCAAATTATGATGCCTCCACCACTTCCCTCAATGTCTGCGCGTAGAAGCCCAATGCCACCACCAACTGTGAAAGTTTCACAGCGCAGTAAGCCAGCAGTCACAGATTTGAAAGCACCGCAGTCTTCCACCGATAAGCTCATTCCATCAGGCAATAAAGTACGTGGTCCTGATCGCCCCCCACAAGGAACACTATCCTTTCTTTCCTCAACAGATGGAAAGAAAAACGTCATGCAAAAGAGCGGAGAAAAGGCACCAAAGAAGCATATTCTACCACCAAATAATAGCGCCACTGCTTTTGATTCCAAAAAGGACACGTGGGTGGCCCCAAAAGGGCAAGATGGAAGCGGCATTACCAAATTAAATGCCAAATTTCATGGAAGATATTAGTGTTAATCGTCGGCTTTCATTGAAATATTTAGTCAGCAAGTACGCAAGGACTTTTGATGGAAGTGAAAGGGGAGCATAAAATTTTCTTCCGAAAACTCCACGTTCTTTAAATTCATGGTTGTAATTACTGCGCTGGGTGTAAGCCGATGTTGGTGCATACGATGCAAGTGCAATTCATCTAGGTGCTATCTAGAGTAGTTCGAATTCATGCATTGGGATTTCTTCTCCAACCTGTCTACGAAAAATCACCATCACATGAGTACACAAATATCCCCTTGAACAAGCTCTTGTTCGTTCACATAACATTATAATTATGACGAATAGAAATTACTTTGTCACTTCGTCCCTGTATTTCTGAACCTCTGGTAAAGCTAGCAGCGCTTTGGATAAAGCTTCGTGAAAAAGCTTCTTACCTCCTGCAGGGGAGGCAATGTATCCTCTTTCATTGTAACGATTTTCCTTCCAATCATCCTTATAAATCTGAATCTCTTCCCCAAATAGATCTGTTATCTTGCCCCCCATTGCTTTGAGGACAGCTTCAGGAGCACATAAGTCCCAAGGCCCTCCAACTTTATGCTGCAAGGAACTTGCCACTTCACCCAAGGCCGCTGCCAATATTTTATTCCCAGCCCCACCGTAAATAACATTGCTTCCACCACAGCGATGAATTGTCCCCTTGCGGCACGCGTCCATAACCTCTGCAGTCGAATCGCCAGTTGCATGCTGCGGCCTGGGATATTTTACTCCGTCGATATAATGATCTAGGGGAAACGGCCCTCTCTTCAACGTCGTTCCCAAAACCCCGGCGCCAATATCAGCCACCCCGTAAACAATCGTAGATTCCGAACTCAAATCCCCATCCGGAAACGGAATCCCAATGGCACCCGCAAAGGATTCGCCTCCAATCGCAATTCCAACGAGGACTTGACAATTCTCCAATCTTCCCTCCACAAATTCCCTCGTTCCATCCAATGGATCTACAAATATAGTTATCGTGGATGGATCGACATCTGCCATATCTCCAATATCATTTTCGAATAAATCCCTTTTCAACGGT
>Ga0307981_1001349_pt1 | contig 22226 bp, 19 predicted proteins | sample OrgLakmetagen987_FD_201849 | JGI IMG/M metagenome (GOLD analysis project Ga0307981, IMG submission 201849) | Saline water microbial communities from Organic Lake, Antarctica - #987 | ecosystem: Environmental > Aquatic > Non-marine Saline and Alkaline > Saline | place: Antarctica: Organic Lake... | reverse complement strand
CCAGATCGTTGAAAACGCCCGATGCGCAATTCGGGCGCCGATCACCTATGGGCATCCAAAAGCAAAGGGCCTTCAAACATCGCCCCACGCGCCAAAACAGGGGCTTCATGAATAATTGCGGTTAAACGCTTCAAACTGTTTCGGGCGCGGCAAAATGTGTTCTGGCAAAGCGCTGCCTGCGTCTTTGAAGTTAAGCGAGAGATACCTGCCATCATAGGCGCAGGACAGTCGAACCAGTCCAGGTGATGACTGACCGCAGAAAGCGTGCTCTACGATGTTGTTCAGCGTTTCTGCCATCACAAGCTCGGCCACAGCGAGCTTTTCAGGGTCAAGGTTGAGCGACGCAAGGTTCTTCAAGCAGGTGGCAACCCCGTTCCTTACGGCCTCGGGCGTTCCATGCAGTGTCACCTTGAAAGCAAAGTAGGATGGCAAATCGCCCATCACGCGATCGTTCAAGAGTTTTGCAATCATACCGACGCCAGGTCTTGCAAGGCATGATCCAGCGTGGGGTATAGCGAAAAAACGCTGTCCATTCTCGTCAATCGAAAAACTCTGTCTACGGGCCCCGTGAGGCCTGCCAGCACCAAACTGCGCTCCGGCGCTAAATGTTTCATCGTGGCAACAATGGCCCCAAGCCCGCTTGAATCGATGAAAACCACGGCGCTGAGATCAAGAATGATTGTTGCCGGCGCGTTTTCCGTCATCTGGCGTATCGTTTCCTTGAACTCCAACGCGACGGCGGCATCGATCCGTTCTTCAAGTACGGTAACGATTTGCAGTGGCTCTTCTGTTTTGCCCGAGAGTCTCATATGCTGGCCCCAAAGATCTGTTGCGATGTCCAAGGGAGATAGGGCACAGGTCTTACGATTTGGTGTCCAACTGTCGGGGAGAATTCTAAAATGCAAAAGGTCGTTATCGCGGGTGCAGCGCGCACACCGATGGGTGGGTTTCAGGGTGTTTTTGCGGATATGACCGCCCCCGACCTGGGCGGCCACGCAATCAAGGCTGCTTTGGAGGGGGCTGGTGCCACCACCGTTGACGAAGTCTTGATGGGGTGCGTTTTGTCGGCGGGCCAAGGCCAAGCGCCTGCGCGTCAGGCCGGGTTCAAGGCGGGTCTGGGCGAAGAGGTTCCGGCCACGACATTAAACAAGATGTGCGGCTCTGGCATGAAGGCTGCAATGATCGCGTTTGATCAGATCGCTTTGGGACATACCAAGGTGATGGTTGCAGGCGGCATGGAAAGCATGACCAACGCGCCCTACGTCTTGCCTAAAATGCGTGGCGGGGCCCGTCTGGGCCATGCGCAGGTGATAGACCACATGTTTTTGGACGGGCTTGAGGACGCATATGAAAAGGGCCGTCTGATGGGAACCTTCGCCGAGGATTGCGCCGAGACCTATCAATTCACCCGCGCGTTCCAGGATGAGTATGCTATGGCGTCCCTGTCGCGCGCGCTCGAGGCGCAATCCTCTGGCGCATTCGACGGCGAAATTGCGGCGATGGATGTCGTATCGCGCAAAGGCAGCACGACCATCAGCGCCGATGAACAACCCGCCAATGCCCGACCCGAGAAAATCCCGCAACTCAAACCTGCTTTTCGCGATGGCGGTACGGTTACGGCGGCCAATTCATCTTCGATATCCGACGGTGCCGCAGCGCTTGTTCTGGCATCAGAGCAGGCAGCCCTCGATCAAGGGCTGACCGTTCGTGCACGTATCATGGGCCACGCCAGCCACGCCCAGGCACCGGGTCTTTTCACAACAGCGCCAGTTCCGGCCGCCCAAAAACTGCTTGATCAACTGGGCTGGCAAAAACAAGACGTCGACCTGTGGGAGGTCAACGAAGCCTTTGCCGTTGTCCCGCTTGCCTTCATGCACGAGATGGGGCTGTCCCATGATATCGTAAACGTCAATGGCGGCGCCTGCGCATTGGGCCACCCGATCGGAGCGTCGGGCGCACGGATCATCGTCACCCTGCTTAACGCATTGGAAAAACGCGGCCTTAAACGGGGCATTGCAGCCATCTGTATCGGTGGCGGCGAAGGCACTGCCATTGCGATCGAGCGTCCCTAACTTCCAAATGGATTAAAATCCTCGGGGGGTCAGGGGGGCAGATGGCCCCCCTGGCTTTCAACAAAAGGTTACCCATGCAAATCAACTACACCACCCTTGCAGAAACGCTGCACTCTTTGACCGATGGCGAAACAGATTCCGTTGCCTTGATGGCGACGGTCGCCTGTGAAGTACATCATGCGGACGACCGCTTTGACTGGACGGGATTTTACCGGGTCACCGAACCTGAACTGTTGAAAATCGGGCCGTATCAGGGCGGGCATGGCTGTCTGGTTATTCCGTTCTCGCGTGGTGTCTGCGGTGCTGCTGCGCGGTCCGGACAAACGCAACTGGTGGCCGATGTCGATGCGTTTCCCGGCCATATTGCCTGTGCCAGTTCAACGCAGTCCGAATTGGTTTTGCCGGTCTGGAACGGCAGGGGTGATCTGATCGCTGTGTTCGACATTGATAGTAACCGACCAGATGCCTTCACTGAAGAAGACGCCAAGCATCTGGCGAAAATTCTCAAGGATTGCTTTGCTGCTGTGAAATAGTTCTGGATTTCTTCACGAAGCTGGGGCAGCGTGAAATTATTGTCAAATATTTCACGAGCCAGCCCGAATGCAACACACAGCCCTTCCTGCTTCCCAAACGCTCGGCGCTGATCTGCGCGCCCTTCGAAAGGCGCGCGGGCTTACGCTCCACGAGTTGGCAGAGACACTGAACCGGTCTGTAGGCTGGATGAGCCAGGTCGAGCGCGACTTGTCAGATCCGTCAATCACCGATCTGCGCCACATCGCCAAGGCGCTTGGCGTATCGGTTTCGATGCTGTTTCGCCACGCTGCGGCCCCCGCGCACGAGGCCGGCTATATCGTTCGCAAAAGCGCGCGCCGCCCGATTGGCTCTTCTGTCGCCGGGTTGGTCGAGGAGTTGTTGTCCCCCGATCTGACAGATGATTTCGAGATGGTACATTCGACCTTTCAGCCCCACAGCAGGATCAAAGATCATGTGACCCGCCCCACCCAAGAAGTGGGATACGTCGTATCAGGCAATCTTGAGATAGAGATCAAAGGAACTAAACATCATCTTAACCCCGGTGATAGTTTCCGCGTGCGCGGGGAGCCGTTTCGCTGGGCAAACCCCCATTCAGACCCCGCTGTCGCGATCTGGGTCATTGCCCCTCCGGTCTATTGATGAGCATCGAGGCCTGGATTGTCTTTGCCCTGTTCTGGGTGGTGTTTGTGACCACACCGGGGCCGAACGCGGTGAATTGCATTTCCAATGGCATGAGCTTGGGATTTCCCCGGGCGATGATCGGAGTTCTGGGAATACTGACCCAAGCGGGCCTGTTCCTCCTTTTGTCAGCCTTTGGTGTCACAGCGCTGATCGCGGCATCCGAAATGGCGTTCACAGTTGCCAAACTGATAGGCGCAGCGTTTCTGGTCTATCTCGGACTGCGCGGGATCAGACAGGCCAAGACACCGCCCAAGTTGGATGCGCGCCCCACAAGATCCATCTATCTGCGCGCCTTTGCGATCGCCACGATCAATCCCAAAAGCGTCGCTGGCTATCTGGCCGCTTTCAGCCAGTTCGTCCAGCCGGGTGTGCCGATCTGGGACCAAATGGCCGTGATCGTTCCCACCGCCCTCACGCTGACAGCGCTTAGCTATACGGGCTTTACAGCCCTTGGCGCAGGTCTGGGCCGCGCTGCCCTTGGGACGGTATTCAATGTCTGGTTCCGCCGGATCATGGGAGCGTGTTTCATCATCTATGGCGTGCTGTTGGGCGCGTCCTCAGCGCCTTTGCAAAAGGTCTGAATATGCAAAACCCTCGTATCAAAACCAATATTCACAGGATCAACGCGGATCTGCCGCAGCGGGAGGATTAACATGAGCGCTTTCCCAACAACGGCCCGCGTGGTCATCATCGGTGGCGGTGTCGTCGGTGTCTCGTCGCTGTATCATCTGGCCAAGATGGGCTGGACGGACTGCGTGCTTTTGGAAAAAAACGAGCTCACTGCAGGGTCAACGTGGCATGCAGCGGGAAATTGCCCCAGTTTCAGTACCTCCTGGGCGGTAATGAACATGCAGCGTTATTCGTTGAGCCTTTACAAAGGGCTGGCCGACGAAGTCGACTATCCGATGAATTACCATGTCACTGGATCGATCCGGCTGGCACATGGCAAGAACCGGATGATGGAGTTTGAGCGCGCCCGATCTATGGGCAATTACCAAGGTCTGAGCCTTGAGATGATGGATCTTGCCGCGGTCAAGGAAAAATACCCCTTCATCGAAACGCATGATCTGGCTGGCGGGCTTTATGATCCCGATGATGGTGATATCGATCCTGCGCAACTTACCCAAGCGCTGGCCAAGGGGGCCCGCAATATGGGCGCGCGGATTGAGCGGTTTTGCCCGGCCACGGGCGTCAGCCGCGAAAACGGTGAATGGATCGTGCATACCCACAAGGGCGATATCCGATGCGAGAAGGTGGTGAATGCCGCCGGATATTATGCGCAGCGGGTTGGCGAATGGTTCAAGCCCTACGGTGGGCGAACGGTGCCGATGGCCACGATGAGTCACCAGTATTTCTTGACCGACGACATTCCGGAGTTGAAGGAATGGAGCCAAACCCAAGGTCACAAAGTGCCTTTGCTGCGGGACGTCGACAGCTCTTACTATCTGCGGCAGGATAAATATGGCCTGAACCTTGGCCCTTACGAACGCAATTGCAAAGGCCACTGGATGCGGCCCGATGATCCGATGCCCGATGACTTTTCGTTCCAGCTTTACCCCGACGATCTTGAGCGGCTGGAGTGGTACATTGAAGACGCCATGGCCCGCGTGCCGATCCTTGGGACTGCTGGCGTTGGCCGTGTGATCAACGGGCCGATCCCCTATGCGCCTGACGGGCTGCCGTTGCTTGGCCCGATGCCCGGTGTGCCGAATGCGTTCGAGGCCTGTGTTTTCACTTTTGGTATCACCCAAGGCGGTGGTGCGGGCAAGGTGCTGGCCGAGTGGGTTACGCAAGGCCAAACCGAATGGGATATGTGGGCCACGGACCCGCGCCGATATACGGAATACGCCGATCAGGACTATGCGGACCAGAAAGCCATCGAGGTTTACGGCCACGAATACGCCATGCACTTTCCGCGCCATGCGTGGCCAGCAGGCCGTGACAAAAAGCTGTCGCCTGTGCATGACCATGTGCTGGCACTTGGTGGGCAGATGGGGGCGTACAACGGGTGGGAGCGTGCAAACTGGTTTGCCAAACCCGGAGATGACGTCTCGGAGGAAGCGACCCAGACATGGGATCGCAATGGCCCTTGGGCACAGCGCATCCGCGAGGAATGCGAGGCCGTGCGCGACCATGTTGGTGTACTCGACCTGCCGGGGTTCTCCCGGTTTGAAGTGAGTGGCGAGGGTGCCGCCGAAGCGCTGCGCGGGCTTTGCACCGGGGCCTTGCCCAAGGTAGGCCGGATGAACCTGCTTTACTTCGCTGATGATCGGGGCCGCATCGTCACCGAGATGTCTTGTCTGCGCATGGGCGATGACGACTTAGTGCTGATCACAGCCGCCACCGCACAGTGGCATGACCGCGATGTCTTACTTGGCGGTTTGCCCGAAACGGTGACGGTGAAAGACGTCACCGACACCCGCGATACGCTGATTGTAACGGGGCCAAAATCGCGTGAACTGCTTGGCGGTATGACGGATGCCGACCTAAGCGCGCCTTGGCTCTCGCACCGAAACGCCACCATCGCAAAGCGGCCCGCCTATCTGGTCCGTGTGTCGTTCGCCGGAGAACTGGGCTGGGAAGTGCATGCGCTGAATGATGATATGCCAGCGATCTATGACGCGATCATTGCTGGAGGGGCGAAGCCGTTTGGCATGTGGGCGCTGAACTCCTTGCGGATGGAAAAAGGATATCGTGCATGGAAGGGCGACCTGTCCACGGATTACACAATGCTGCAAGGCGGGCTGGATCGGTTTGTGAAGCTGGGCAAATCTCAGAATTTCCCCGGCAAAGTGGCGCTTCAAAATGAACTTCAACTAGGCGTGACGAAGCGATTTGTTACGCTGGTCATTGATGCCGGGAAACAGGACGCGCCCTACATGTCGACACTTTGGTACGAGGGGGAGGTGGTCGGTGAAACGACCTCTGGCGATTGGGGGTACAGGGTGAGTAAGTCGATTGCGTTCGGAATGCTCCGTAGTGATCTTGCAACGTCGGGAACTGCGCTCTACGTGGACATATTTGGCATCAAATGCCGAGCAATTGTTCAGGCGGATGAACCGCTCTGGGATCCGGAAAACGAACGTCTTCGGGCGTAGCCGTTTTCTTTCAAAGAAAACGGGTCGGAATTTTGAAAATTCCGGCTCACCAGGAGACGTTATGACAGACATCACCCTTCTTGACGGCGGCATGGGGCAGGAATTGGTCCACCGCGCAGGAGACACGCCGACCCCGCTTTGGGGAACCCAGGTTATGATCGACCACCCCGGCTTGGTCGAGGCGATCCACCATGACTATTTTGTCGCGGGGGCCACCATTGCCACATCCAATACCTATGCGATTCTGCGTGATCGTCTGGATGGCACGCCCTTTGAGCTTCATTTTGCCGAACTGAACCTTGCTGCGATGACCGAAGCCAGGGCTGCAGCCGCGCATTTCCCAGGCACGCGCGTTGCCGGGTCCATCGGACCAATTAAGGCCAGCTATCGCACAGACCTGCACCCCGACTACGATGTCGCCCTCAAGATATACCGGGAAAAAGCCCGCATGACTGCTTTGCACGCAGATCTCCTGATTGGTGAAACCGTGGCCTCGATCCTCCATGCGCGCAGCATTCTGGATGCCTCTTTGGAGACTGGCTTGCCGGTCTGGCTTGCGTTGACCGTTGATGACCAAGACGGCACGCGCCTGCGGTCGGGCGAGCCTTTGGCCGAAGTGTTGCCGCATATCAGCAAAGCGTCTGCTGTCCTGATCAACTGCTCTTCCCCCGAGGCGATCACACCTGCGCTTGATATCCTGAAAACCTCGGGACTGCCTTTCGGGGCCTATGCCAACGGTTTCGAAAAAATCACCGAAGGTTTCCTTGAGGACAAACCTACGGTTGACGCGCTGAACGCCCGCAAAGACCTGACCCCGGCCGCCTATGCCGATCACGTCATGGGTTGGATCGATCAGGGTGCCACCATCGTGGGCGGGTGCTGCGAAGTTGGCCCTGCCCATATCAAAGAAATCGCCGAGCGGCTGCGCGCGGCGGGTCACACCATCGTCTAAGGAACACATCTTATGGCACTCCCCTCTCATGCACGCGTTGTTATCATCGGGGGGGGTGTCATCGGATGCTCTGTCGCCTACCATCTTACCAAACTGGGGTGGAAAGACGTGGTGCTGCTGGAACGCAAACAGCTGACCTCTGGCACCACATGGCACGCCGCGGGGCTGATTGCGCAGTTGCGGGCCACCGCCAATATGACGCGGCTGGCGAAGTATTCCCAAGAACTTTACGGAAATCTTGAGGCCGAGACAGGCGTTGCCACGGGGTTCAAACGGTGTGGGTCGATCACCGTTGCCCTGACAGACGAGCGCCGCGAGGAGATTTTTCGATCTGCCGCGATGGCCCGCGCCTTCGGTGTGGATATCGAGGAGATCGGACCAGAGGAGGTCAAGGCGCGGTATCCGCATCTGAACACGGACACCGTGACAGGGGGTGTGTTTCTGGACAAAGACGGTCAAGGCGATCCAAGCAATATCGCGCTGGCGCTGGCCAAAGGTGCGCGGCAACGCGGTGCGCAGATATTCGAGCGGGTCAAGGCGACGAAGGCGCTGCGCGACGGGCGGCGTGTGACGGGCGTGGCCTACGAGGCGGAGGATGGCAGCCAAGGTCACATCACCTGTGATCATGTCGTGAATTGCGCAGGTATGTGGGGCCACGAGGTTGGCAAGATGCTGGGCATTAATGTGCCCCTTCAGGCCTGCGAGCATTTCTATATCGTTTCTGAACCCATCGCAGGGCTGGAACAACTGCCGGTCCTGCGGGTGCCTGATGAATGCGCTTACTACAAATACGATGCGGGAAAGATCATGGTTGGCGCGTTCGAGCCGGTCTCCAAACCGTGGGGCATGCAGGGCATTCCAGAAAATTTTGAATTCGACCAATTGCCCGAAGATTTCGACCACTTCGAACCGATTTTAGAGGCTGCCGTCAACCGCATGCCCATGCTGGCCGACGCAGGCATTCATACGTTTTTTAATGGCCCCGAAAGCTTTACGCCCGATGACGCCTATCATCTGGGACTGGCACCCGAGATGGACAATGTCTGGGTCGCGGCGGGGTTCAATTCTATCGGGATTCAGTCGGCGGGCGGGGCTGGCATGGCGCTGGCCCAATGGATGGAGGATGGTGCCAAGCCCTTTGATCTGGGCGATGTGGATATTGGCCGGATGCAACCGTTTCAAGGCAACAGGACCTATCTGGTGGAACGTGCCAAGGAAACACTTGGGCTTTTGTATGCCGATCACTATCCCTACCGTCAAAAGGCAACCGCACGCGGGATCAGGCGCACGCCATTCCATGGGGATCTTCTGGAACATGGTGCCGTAATGGGTGAACTTGCAGGCTGGGAACGCGCCAATTGGTTCGCCAATCCTGGCCAGATGCCTGCCTATGAATACAGTTGGAAGCGGCAGAACTTTTTTGACAATGTGGCTGCCGAACTGAACGCCATGCGGACCAACGTCGGCATGTATGATATGTCGTCGTTCGGCAAAATCCGCGTCGAAGGGCGCGATGCAGTGGCGTTTATGAACTACATCGGGGGCGGTCAGTACGACGTGTCCATGGGCAAGATCGTCTATACGCAATTCCTGAATGACCGCGCCGGGATCGAGGCGGATGTGACCGTGACCCGCCTGTCGGAAACGGCATATCTGGTTGTGACACCTGCGGCCACCCGGCTGGCCGACGAGACGTGGATGCGTCGCCACATTGGTGATTTCAACGTGGTGATCACGGACGTCACGGCGGGTGAAGCTGTTCTGGCCGTAATGGGGCCGAATGCGCGCAAGCTGATGCAGGCGGTGTCGCCCAATGATTTCTCGAACGCGGTCAACCCATTTGGCACGGCCCAAGATATCGAGCTTGGCATGGGCATCGCCCGCGTGCACAGGGTGACCTATGTGGGTGAATTGGGCTGGGAAATCTACGTCAGTACGGACATGGCGGGTCATGCTTTCGAGACGCTGATGGCGGCAGGGCAAGGTCTGGACCTCAAGCTTTGTGGTATGCACATGATGGATTGCGCGCGGATCGAAAAGGGGTTCCGCCATTTTGGCCATGACATCACCAGCGAAGATCACGTGCTTGAGGCAGGGCTAGGTTTTGCGGTCAAAACCGACAAGCCGTCGTTTATTGGGCGCGATGCAGTGTTGCGCAAAAAGGATGCCGGGCTAAAGACGCGGCTTGTGCAATTCAAACTCAGCGACCCTGAACCGCTTCTATATCATAACGAGCCGATATTGCGTGACGGCCAGATTGTCGGGCATCTGTCTTCAGGCGCGTATGGGCATCATCTGGGCGGTGCCATTGGCATGGGCTACGTGCCCTGCGTTGGGGAAACGGCGACGCAGTTGGTGGCTTCGGGGTACGAAATTGATATCGCGGGAACGCGGGTAAAGGCGGAAGTGTCACTGAAGCCGATGTATGACCCGGCTGCAGATCGGGTGAAGGTTTGACGCTGGTGGTCTTCTGCTGATTGCGCGCGTAAGCATGCCTCCGAGGAGACCACCATGCGCAATCCCGACACCCTTTCAGGCGTCAACATTCCCGCCGACCCCGAAGACACGTCCCAAGGGCTTGCCTTTGCCGTGGGGGCCTATTTCCTGTGGGGATTGATGCCGCTTTATATGAAAGCAATGGCGCATATACCGGCAGCCGAGATTGTGGTGCACCGGATCATCTGGTCTGTGCCCGTGGGCGCGATTGTGCTGATTCTGTTGGGGCGGACAGATACGCTGCGCGAGGCATTCCGGTCGCCGCGCACGCTGATGATGGGTTGCGTGACGGCGGCGCTGATTTCGGTAAACTGGGGCATCTACATCTGGGCGGTGAATTCGGGCCACGCGCTGGATGCGTCCTTGGGGTACTACATCAACCCGCTGTTCAGTATTTTTCTGGCGTCGGTCTTGTTGGGGGAACGTCTGTCAAAACTGCAAATGGCAGCGATTGGTATGGCTGCGGTGGCCGTTGCGATTTTGACCATCGAGTCGGGTAAATTTCCTTGGGTAGCGCTTAGCCTGACGCTGACCTTCGGGCTTTATGCCTTGGCCAAAAAGCGGCTGCCGATTGGCCCGAACCAGGGATTTCTGCTTGAGGTGTTAATTTTGCTTCCGCCCGCATTGGCCTATCTGGGCTACCTAAGCGCGTCGGGTCAGAACCATTTCCTTCAGGGTGTTTCATTTGACACATGGATGTTGGTGGGCTGTGGGCTTGTCACCGCGGTGCCGCTGATCCTTTATGCCAATGGTGCCAAGCGGTTGCGTCTTTCGACGATTGGTATTTTGCAATACATCGCGCCGACGATGATCTTTTTATGCGCGGTGCTGGTGTTTGATGAGCCCTTTGGCCGTGCGCGGATGATTGCCTTTCCGTTGATCTGGGCGGCGCTGGTGATCTATTCGATCTCGCTGTTCCGCCAGATGCGCCACAGGTAGCTGCACCTATTTTCTCACAGTTAAGATAATGCGCCTTTGAAGCCCGGAAAGCTCGGGTCATTCATTGCGAAACTGTGGCGTGCATGGGCGATCCTTTTCATCACGTGGGTTGAAAACCTATCCTACATCTGAGACGGACAGCTATGGAAACAGAATACACCCCGCCGCAGGATCCTTTGGTGATTTTGCACGATGACGCCGAAGTCCTGCTTGTGGATAAACCCGCCGGGTTGTTGTCTGTCCCTGGCAAAGGTCCGCATCTGGCCGATTGCCTGCTGGCGCGGGTGCAGACTGTGTTTCCCGACGCGTTGCTTGTGCACCGGTTGGACCGCGACACGTCAGGTGTCATGATCTTTGCCCTCACGCCCTATGCCCAGCGGCATCTTGGGTTGCAGTTTGAAAAGCGGATGACGCGCAAGACCTATGTGGCGCGGGTCTGGGGCGTGCCTGCGGAAAAGACAGGCACGATTGATCTGCCGCTGATTGTGGACTGGCCCAACCGACCGCTTCAAATGGTGTGCCACGAAACGGGTAAATCTGCGCAGACCGATTGGCGGCTGTTGAAGGACGAAGGGACAACCGCCCGCGTCAGGCTTAGCCCAAAGACCGGGCGCAGCCATCAATTGCGGGTGCATATGCTGAGCATGGGGCATCCGATTTTAGGCGATCCGTTCTATTCAAAAGGCGAGGCTTTGGATTTTCCGCGCATGATGCTGCATTCCGAAGAGTTGCGGTTCAATCATCCACAAGGCGGGCATTCGACCAAGGTGCGCTCGAAAGCGCCGATCTAGGCCAAGGCGACTTAGATTTTCAACCAGCGATCAGGCAGAATGTCGGGGTTGGATTGTTTGGCATTGCTGAACCAGTTCATCGGGCCCGCAATGCGCTTTTGCGGATTGGGGTTAAGCCATGCCGCCCACCAGCTGAACGAAGAGTTGGCGATGATATTGTGATCGCAGTGTGCCATGAGGCGCATATCCTCGTAGTCGGTTTCAGGCCCGTTGAAATCGACAACGACTTTTTTGAAAGGCATGGGCAGGTGATCCTTCGCCCATTGCGGATCATCCGAAAAAACATAGACCGTTGGGTTTGCAACACCGTCCGAAACGGCAGCCAGAGCCTTGTCGTAATAGGTTTGGTCGCAACAGATATTCGCACCCAGATTTACAAAATCCCCCCGCCTTACATGCAAGGAGATTGATGGTCCTGATGCGATCTGTGCCGCAACCTCGGCGTTCTGAGGGGACATCGGATGCCGGAAGACGAATGCGTCGCGAAGATCCTGCGCTGCGTTTTCAAAGTATTTTTCAGACTGCCAATAGCCATGCAGATAGGTATCGTCAGGGAGCATCCCGAACGCTTCGTTATACTTCAATTCCTGTTCGCGATACAGCTTTGGGGCAAGACGAAGCCCGCGCCACAGGTAATAGGACAAGGGGCGTTCATGTTGGGCAGGGGGCAGCTTGGCAGGTTCTGCCCACTCCAGATCGAACACACGGGTCAGCACCCCTTCGCCTTTGTAAATCGCGCGGCGCGGGTCGATTGAAAATGGAACAGACAAGCGCTTGGCCAAGCCGCGGGCGGCGGCATATTGGAACATCTGATTGCCCAAACGGCCGTGCAGTCGCGCGTAGATCATCGAAAGCTCCTGACTTATCCAGCGGCTTCATAAAACACGGGGCATCTGAAAGAAACTGGTCTTTTCTGAGGTCCGGCCCGTAGAATAGGCAACCTTCACCCTCTTGTAGGCCTTTTCAAGGATCGACGGCGACATTCCCGCGCATTTATGTCGTTTGCGGTTGACTATGTCGTTTTTGAACTACCTCTAATCCTATCACTGAAAAAAGCGCCTCAAATCGCGCAGGCAACCAAGTTAAAGTAGAAGGCTGCCCGATCCATTTTCCCAACAGACGAGACTTACATGACCCTTGAAAATGATATCCATCCCTCCGCAATAGACTACGCCCGCGAAGTTTCCGCAGGAACCCTTTCACGGCGTGAGTTCCTGACACGCGCAACCTCTTTGGGCGTCACAGCAACGGCAGCCTATGGCCTTTTGGGTTTGACCCAGCCCGCCAAGGCGGCGGCCCATGCCCAAGCCGGGGGCACGTTGCGGATTGAATCGACCGTCAAGGCGTTGAAAGACCCGCGCACATATGACTGGCCGCAGATGTCAAACTTTACCCGTGGGTATCTTGAGTATCTCGTCGAATACCAAGCGGATGGTTCCTTCGCCCCCGCGTTGATGGAAAACTGGGTCGTAAACGAAGATGCGACTGAATATCTGCTTTCAGTCCGACCCGGTGTGACATGGAGCAATGGCGACACCTTTACTGCTGAAGACGTTGCGTTCAACATCACGCGATGGTGTGATAAATCCGTCGAGGGTAATTCGATGGCATCACGCATGGGGTCCCTGATCGACGATGAAACTGGTGTTGCCCGCGAAGGCGCAATCACGGTTGTCGATGACACCACTGTGCGTTTGACACTGATCAACCCTGACATCACCTTGGTTGCCGGCTTCTCGGATTACCCGGCCGCAATTGTTCATCAAAGCTTTAACGGTGATCCGCTGGACAATCCCATCGGCACTGGCCCCTACATGCCGGGTGATTTTGAAGTCGGTATCAAGGCCGTTCTAGTCAAGAACGAGGACCATCAATGGTGGGGAGAAGGTGCCTATCTTGACCGGATCGAGTATATTGATTTTGGTACGGACCAAGCCGCTATCGTTGCTGCGGTGGATGCGAACGAAGTTGATATGGTTTACGAAACCATTGGTGATTTCATCTATTTGCTGGATGATATCGGCTGGTCCAAATCCGAAGCTGTTACAGCGAACACCATCTGCTTGCGCCCGAACCAGGCTGCTGAAGTCGGGGGTATCAAACCCTATGCCGATGTCCGTGTGCGCCGTGCACTTGCGATGGCATTGGACAATAATGTGCTGCTTGAACTGGGCTTTTCCGGAAATGGTCAGGTCGCGGAGAACCACCATGTTTGCCCGCTGCATCCCGAATATGCGGTAATCCCGGCCCCTGTATATGATCCTGTAGCGGCTAAGGCACTGCTGGAAGAAGCCGGGATGGCCGACTTCGAGCACGAGTTGATTTCAATCGACGACACATGGCGCAAGAACACCACAGACGCTGCCGCAGCAATGTTGCGTGACGCGGGGTTCAAGGTGAAGCGGACAGTCTTGCCCGGTGCAACCTTCTGGAATGACTGGACGAAATACCCCTTGTCGACCACCGACTGGGCGCAGCGCCCCTTGGGTGTGCAAGTGTTAGGCTTGGCGTATCGGTCGGGCGAACCATGGAACGAAACTGCGTTTTCGAACCCGGAATTTGATGCTCTGTTGACAGAGGCGTTGTCGATTGCAAATGCGGACGAGCGGCGCGAGGTTATGGCGAAGCTTGAGACGATCATGCAGGCTGAAGGCGTGATCGTGCAGCCATACTGGCGGTCGATTTTCCGCCACTACAAAGAAGGTGTCGTGGGCGCAGAGATGCACCCCACGTTCGAGATCCATGTTGCCAAGCTTGGATTTGCTGCCTGATCGGGCAACTAGAATGTAGAACAAAAAAGGCCACCCAGAGATGGGTGGCCTTTTGCGCTTCTAGGTGAAGTGCAGTTTATTCAGCGGCCCAACCGGATACCGCTTTGATCTCTGTGAAATCCTCGATCCCGTAGAGACCGCCTTCGCGCCCATTGCCCGACTGCTTCATACCGCCAAAAGGCGATCCGGCAGCGCGGCTTTGGCCGTTCATTTCAACCATGCCCGAGCGCAACTGACGCGCCAGACGGTTGCGACGGTCGCCATCCTGGCTTTGCACATAGTTGGTCAGGCCATAGACCGTGTCGTTTGCAATCTGGACGGCCTGTTCTTCGGTGTCGAACTTCATAATCGACAACACAGGTCCAAAGATTTCCTCGCGCGCGATAGTCATGTCGGGGGTCACGTCTGCAAAGACAGTTGGCTTTACAAAGAAACCCCGGTTCAAACCGTCAGGGCGGCCTGTGCCGCCGGTGACCAGACGCGCACCTTCGTCGATGCCTTTTTGGATCAGGTCCTGAATTTTGTTGAACTGGGTTTCGTTCACAACGGGCCCAATGTGGCGGCCGTCTTCGGACGCGGGGCCAACAGTGACCTGCGATGCGACGTTACCGGCTTCTTCCACGGCTTTGTCATACACATCGGACTGCACCAGCATCCGGCTGGGCGCGTTGCACGACTGGCCAGTGTTGTTCATCATATGCAGAACACCGCGCTTGACGGCTTTGTCATCGGCGTCGTTGAAGATGATGTTGGCACCTTTGCCGCCAAGTTCAAGATGCACCTTCTTAAGAGTATCTGCCGCAGCTTTCGAAATCAGCGTACCGGCACGGGTAGAGCCGGTGAAGCTGATCATATCCACATCCTTGTGACAGGACAGCTGGCTTCCGACGCCTACGCCATCACCGTTTACAAGGTTGAAGACACCTTTCGGAAATCCTGCCTCATCCATCATCTCGGCAAAAATCATCGCATCAAGCGGGCTTTCCTCGGATGGTTTCAGCACCATCGTACAGCCTGCAGCAACCGCAGCCCCGACCTTGAGAGTGATCTGGTTCATCGGCCAGTTCCAGGGCGTGATCAGCCCGGCGACGCCAACGGCTTCGCGGATGATACGGTCATTGGGGGCGTGATCACCAAGGGGCTGTTCGAATTTGAACTCCTTGGCGGCCTTGATGAAATTGCTCAGATGCCATGTGCCTGCGCCCACTTGCGAACTGCGCGACATCTCGATCGGAGCGCCCATTTCGCTGCTCATCGCCTTTGCCAGATCTTCGGCGCGGGTTTGATAAATCTCAAGTAGCTTCTCCAGCAGGGCGATCCGGTCGGCGGCTGGGGTTGCCATCCAACCGGGCAGGGCGGCCTTGGCGGCAGCAACGGCTGCATCTGTATCAGCTTGATCGCCCAGTGAGATAACCGCACAGGGTTCTTCGGTAGAGGGGTCAATGACGTGGTGATCGTTTGGCTTTGAGGGGGATACCCATGCGCCGTTGATGTAGAATTCACGTTTTTCCAGCATTCGGAATACTCCTTTATTCATGCTTTGGCTCAAGTGCAGCCGAAGCTAATTTCGTGCACCATGTCACCACTGCATTGCACCTGCAAGAGAGGGGGTGGAACACGGCGTTTAAAAGCATACATAGGGTGTGAAGAAGCCAAAGTAACACCAACTGGAGAAATATTATGTCCCTGCGCATTAACGATACGATCCCTGACCTGACGGTTGTGACAGACCAGGGGACGATGAGCCTGCATGACTGGGTAGGCGACAGCTGGGCGATCCTGTTCTCTCATCCCAAGGATTTCACCCCTGTGTGCACGACCGAATTTGGTGCTGTCGCACAACTGGCCGATGAATGGGCCAAGCGTGGCACCAAGGTGATGGGTATTTCCGTCGATGGTGTCGAAGAGCATAAGAAGTGGAAGACCGACATCGAGACATTCGCCGGTGCCAAGGCCGGTTTCCCGATCATTGCCGATAATGACCTGCAGGTCGCCAAGGCCTTTGATATGCTACCTGCCGAAGCCTATATGCCGGACGGGCGCACGCCCAACGATAGCGCTACAGTGCGCGCCGTTTTCATTGTGGGGCCTGACAAGAAGTTGAAACTGTCGATGACCTATCCCATGACTGTGGGCCGGAATTTTGCCGAAGTTCTGCGCGCGCTGGACGGTCTGCAGATGTCTTCGGGAAAAGGTGTCGCGACGCCCGCGAACTGGAATGTGGGCGACGATGTGATCATCCCGACCGCGCTATCAGACGAGGACGCCAAGGAGAAGTTTGGTGAATTCACCACTGTTCTGCCGTATCTGCGCACGACTAAAGCGCCCAGCTGAATTGATTTAGGGTCGTTGCGGTCTTAACTTGACCTGCAAGCGATACCACGCACGTTGTAATTCCCGCATCAGTTTGCCGCTGGTGCGGGTTTTTTGTTGGATGGTCGATCCTCCGATTTGTCCGGCGATCTCGCTTAAGCCATTGGGTAGAAGTGTATGGATCGGCTGCCCTGTGACCCAATGCATTTGGAGCCACGTATCAATCGGGCGGTCAATTCCGTCGGACCCTGCCAGCAAGCGTTCCGCGGCGCGGCGGCCCACCACCTGACAGCAGCATTGCAGGCCGATCCACTTGGGCAGGATCAACCGCATGGCGCCGTCCTCGGCAATTATCTGTGATGGCACTTCACGCAATTTCGGGGGCAGGCGCAGATACATATCAGGCGTCATATGTTGCGCGATCAAGCCGCGTGCTTGCGTCATGTCCGGGGGAGAAATGGCAAGATCATCCTCGACAATCATGGCATAGTCCCACCCCTGATCCACGATCAGCTGCCAGCATTTACGGTGGCTTTGGAAGACGCCGATTTCAGCGGCGTTCAGAGCAAAGGGGTAGGCGGGCTTGTGCAAGTCACCGCGAAACGTCTGCACATGCGCGATCTGTGCTGGATCGCGCCCATTCACAGCCTCAACAACCTGCGCATTGGGCAAATCGCGTAGCAGCCTGTCAACATTAGCGCGCCGTGCTACACTGCCTGACATATGAATGATCAATGATTTCATGATGCCTGATAACCCGTTTCAGGGAGGCGGCAAAGGCCTCACTGGGTTGCGCTAAACGTAAACAGCTCTTCGCCACTGATTTTATAGCCGCCGCTCAGCCCCAATCATTGTATTCAGCACAGCAATCGCTCTGCGGCGAAACCGGAAGTGGCGCAAGGCCAGAGTGCGCTGCAATACCCATGAGCAAAGCTGTAAGGCTGACCTGAACCGAACGCACCAGATGGCCGTTGCTGTTCGCAAACAACCACGACGCCGAAGTCAGGCCATCCAAGATGTGATTCACTGCAAGCAAGGGATGGCGACCTAACGGTCAATCTCTGTCACCAAGACGCTACGCTCAAAGCGTATGTTGGGTGATGGTTAACGATCAGACAGGCGTGGGGCAGGCTGCTGATTTTGAAAGTGAAGCCGGGCAGCGCGAAGGTTTCGGCATCGCCACGGAAATTGCGGGGGCTGCCGCAATGGTGCCCCCGCAAAAATTTGTTTATTCTGCGGGCAGGATTACCGTATCGATAACGTGGATCACGCCGTTTGACGCTTCAATGTCTGCCGTTGTTACGGTCGCTCCATTGACCTTAACGCCGTCAGACAGGTCAATCGTCAGATCGCCGCCCTGAACTGTCGTGGCCATCATGCCGTCGCTCAGATCTGTGGACATGACTTTGCCAGGGACCACGTGGTAGGTCAGGATCGAGACCAACTGGTCTTTGTTCTCGGGCATCAACAGTGTCTCAACAGTACCTTCGGGCAAGGCAGCGAATGCCTCGTCGGTCGGTGCGAAGACTGTGAACGGGCCTTCGCCTTTCAGTGTCTCAACCAAGCCTGCGGCCTCAAGTGCTGCGGCGAGAGTGGTGAAAGAACCCGCTTCTACAGCGGTATCAACGATGTCTTTCGAGTGGCCACCTGCGAATGCAGGCGCAACCATCATGGAAGCTGCTGCAGTGGCGGCCAAAAACGTTCTACGAAACATAGATATCTCCCTCGGAAAGCTAATTTTTTCCCAACACCATGTCGGGATCACCGTGAGATAGGCGCGCAGAATTCAACGTGTAGAGCCTGATTTAAAAAATGTTGTTTGACTTAAATTCAGCGCGATCTAAGCCAGAGAGCTTCAGTATTTCGAATAACAATTAAGTGAAAAGAAATAGCGTTATTGTCACGTATTGTTCTGTTTTCAAGCCCTGCAAGTCTATGCGCAATTGAATGAACATGTCAGCAAAAAGCCCCAGTGTTTCCACCGGGGCTTTGTCGATTTCGAAAACGGCCTAAGGATTACTCCTCGGCACCTTCTTCTTTTTTGACTTCTTCACCAGTTTCCTGATCAACGACTTTCATCGACAGGCGTACCTTGCCGCGGTCGTCAAAGCCCAGAAGTTTTACTTTCACTTCCTGGCCTTCTTTCAGGACGTCCGAAGGGTGGTTCAGGCGGCGGTTTTCGATCTGGGACACGTGGACCAAACCGTCGCGCTTGCCAAAGAAGTTCACGAATGCACCAAAATCAACGATCTTGACGACAGTACCGGTGTAAACCGCACCTTCTTCAGGCTCGGCAACGATGGACCAGATCATGTCGTAGGCTTTCTTGATCGAGTCGCCATTTGGCGATGCAATCTTGATGATGCCTTCGTCGTTGATGTCGACCTTGGCACCGGACACTTCCACGATTTCGCGGATGACCTTGCCACCGGACCCGATCACTTCACGGATCTTGTCGGTTGGGATCTGCATTGTCTCAATGCGTGGCGCGTGTATCGAGAATTCACCAGCACCGGACAGGGCCTTGTTCATCTCGCCAAGGATATGGATACGGCCAACTTTGGCTTGAGCCAAGGCTTTTTCCATAATCTCGGGGGTGATGCCTGCGATCTTGATGTCCATCTGCAAGGACGTGATACCAGCTTCGGTACCCGCGACCTTGAAGTCCATATCGCCAAGGTGGTCTTCGTCACCCAAGATGTCGGACAGGATCGCGTAGGAACCGTCGTCTTCCAGGATCAGACCCATAGCCACACCCGCGACAGGCGCTTTCAAAGGCACACCAGCGTCCATCATGGACAATGAGCCACCACAGATCGACGCCATCGAGGAGGAGCCGTTCGATTCAGTGATCTCGGACACCACGCGGATGGTGTAGGGGAAGTCGGTGGAAGCTGGCAGAACCGCCTGCAACGCACGCCAAGCCAGCTTGCCGTGACCGATTTCGCGACGGCCTGGGCCAGAGACGCGACCAACTTCACCAACCGAGTAGGGAGGGAAGTTATAGTGCAGCAGGAAGTTGGATTTGAAGTTGCCGTGCAGTGCATCGATGAACTGCTCGTCATCTCCGGTGCCCAACGTGGTCACAACCAGACCCTGAGTTTCGCCGCGTGTGAACAAGGCCGACCCGTGGGTGCGGGGCAGGATACCGGTTTCAGAAACGATATCGCGGATCTCGTCCGTCTTGCGGCCGTCGATGCGTGTGCCGGTTTTGACAACGTCACCGCGCAGGATCGACGCTTCGAGCTTTTTCAACGCAGACCCAAGGTTTGCATCTTCTTTTTGCTCGTCTGTCAGGGCTGCTTTGATAGTGTCGCGTGCGGCAGATACGGCGGCTGTACGCTCTTGCTTGTCAGCAATCGCGAAGGCCGCGCGCATTTCGGTTTCGCCAGCGGCTTTCACGGCAGCGGACAGGTCCGAATAATCGACCGGATGGAAATCAAACGGTTCTTTCGCGGTGTCTTCGGCCAGATCAATGATCAGGTCGATAACAGGCTGGATCTGCTCGTGTGCGAACTTGACCGCACCCAGCATCTCTTCTTCCGTCAGCTCGTAGGCTTCGGATTCAACCATCATCACAGCTTCTTTGGTGCCCGCAACAACCAGATCAAGACGCTGATCGGGTTTCAGACGCAGGTCTTGCATGTCGTCAACGGTGGGGTTGAGAACATAGTTGCCACCCTCAAAGCCAACGCGACACGCGGCAATCGGGCCACGGAATGGTGCGCCGGAAATGGTCAGCGCGGCAGAGGCCGCAATCATTGCGACCATATCGGGGTCATTGACCAGATCGTGAGAAAGAACGGTACACATCACCAGAACTTCGTTCTTGAATCCGGGAACGAACAGCGGGCGGATCGGACGGTCGATCAGACGGGCCGTCAGTGTTTCTTTCTCGGTGGGGCGAGCCTCACGTTTGAAAAAGCCACCCGGTACTTTACCCGCGGCATAGTATTTCTCTTGGTAGTGAACGGTCAGTGGAAAAAAGTCCTGACCGGGCTTTTGCTGCCGTGCAAAAGTGACGTTGGCCATGACGCTGGTTTCGCCCAGTGTCGCAATGACCGAACCGTCTGCCTGACGGGCCACTTTGCCGGTTTCGAGTGTAAGCGTTTCTTCGCCCCACTGCATGGATTTTGTCGTTACATTAAACATCTACGTTTCCTGTTTCGGTCCGCACGGGACCATTTGCGTAGGGGGCATATTCCCCCTGACTCCGGTATCTTCTTTGTCGGGCGCTGGAGTCCGGGCGCCGGCTTTCAGATTGTGCGGCCTTACAGGGTTTTGCCTGCGATGGGAAGAGAAGCGTTGACGCAGCGTTTGCGATATGTCTTGCCCAAAGGGAAAGCTTGGTCTCTGATAGAGATCGGGAGGATCATTGAGATGGCATTGAGAGCAGGCAATCTGGCCCCAACGCCGCCAAAGAACTTGCCAATTTTACATATCAAGTTATTCGACACCAAGATTATGCCCGAACCCTCTTGTTTCGCCGTGCTGACAACATGGGCCCGAAAGACCGACCCGATTGAAATGCAATTGCGCCGGTCTGGTGGTGCAACAAGTCGGTGCAAGCGCCGGACGGCATCGAAGTCCGACGGCATCGGGCTTAGCCTGACACCCTGCTTTGGTTTTTGTATGGAAGAAAATGCTGCCAAAGCCCTGATGTGGGACAAAAATATTCATAAATATGAAAGGAAATCATAATGTTTACTGCTTTAGCACGAACCATCGGTCTTGCTGCTTTGTTTGCCACCCCTGCCATGGCCCAGGATCTGGAGCAGTGGGGCGCGTCTGAATATTGGGACGTCATGATTGACCCGCCTCTTGGCAACGGGTGTCTTATCCAGTCCGAGTTCACCGACGGCTCGGTTGTTCGCATCGGCTTTGATCGCAACGAGGGCATGGGCTATGTCACGGCCCTTAACGATGCTTGGGGCGATATCGAAGAGGGGGTGATGTACCCTGTTCTGTTCGATCTGGATGGTCAGGAATACGACGCAGAGGCCAAAGGCATATACCTTAACGGGGTGCCAGGAGCGGATATCATGTTTGACGAAGAAGACTTCCTTTTCGACATCGCCGCGAAATACACCATGACTCTTTACACGGAAGCGGGCGAAGTCATGTCAATCGACTTGACCGGCAGCTACCAAGCTTTGGAAGCCGCCATTGAATGTCAGGAAGAATTGGGCTGATCCGCCGGTTGCCCTGCTTTAAATAAAAGAGGGCCCACGATTTTATCGCCTGCGGTTTTTGGGTTTTCTGCAATGCAGCCAGTGACGGTTCCCATATGAGGGTCAAAAACCTTCAAAAACTGCTTAGGTTTTGACAGCCGGAAATAAGTCATATTTCCGCTGGTCTAAAAAAGAGCGTTTTTGACGGCGCATCGAGTGGCTGCTATGCGTGGGAAGTGACCTTTGCAAAGTTAGTATTCACCCGCAGTAATCTTTTCCCAAGGATAGTGCCCCGGGGCGTGGTGTAACTGTTCTCCGGCTAGGTGTTGAGCCGGTTTACAGGGCGGCGATTTTCGCCGGATCCATGATGCTATCGTCGCAGATAGCGGCGACAGTTTCCAGCGTCAT
>Ga0307981_1001347_pt1 | contig 22245 bp, 21 predicted proteins | sample OrgLakmetagen987_FD_201849 | JGI IMG/M metagenome (GOLD analysis project Ga0307981, IMG submission 201849) | Saline water microbial communities from Organic Lake, Antarctica - #987 | ecosystem: Environmental > Aquatic > Non-marine Saline and Alkaline > Saline | place: Antarctica: Organic Lake... | reverse complement strand
AATGGTCACGGTGCGTTTCACAAGGCGGCCCAGCGTGGACGACGTGATATCTGTGAATGGCTTTGCGATAACGTGGTGGTGAATGGATCAACGATTGATTTACAATTGATTGGGCCCGACTCGGATGGATGCACACCCTCGGATCTAGCTGGAATGGAGGGTCATGACGAAGCCCTGGCAATGTGGATTGCTTCCAAGGAGATTGAGCTTGTGGAAATGGCGGTTCGAGAGAAATCCTTTAAAATGCCAAAGTGGATGGACCAGGTTCCCGACGGAGTCGCCATGATGGCGCAATCGTATGAGCTTGTCTGGGAGCCATGGGCAGGACTACGTCGACTACGTTTCATCCTTGATTCGACCGACATACGCAACATGCGACAAGTCGATGCTGTTGTCGAAGAGTCCCAACATATTTCAAAGAGAGCGCAAAGCTCAACGACTAGCATCGCAAAAAGGCGTGCCCTGTAAAATATAATGCATCTTTACTATTTAGTGTCTCTAACGTCTAAAAAGGTACCGTCAATAGTAACTGATGTCACCGTTGAGTACTGCGGCTACTACTGGTACCGCTAGAGCCGGCACGAGAGAGAACAAATACGGAACCCTTGTGGCCCCGTGTAATGCGCAAAGAATCGTCGATATACCCAGTCGACAGCCATCTGTGTTCGAGATATAGGACAAGAAGGGAGGTTGGGTAAGTAAGGATTTATGATGTTCAGGCGAGCGGTCGTCATGTGTTTCGTTTCATGTCCCAAAATCATCATCCTCGTGGAGTATTCTTTTACGTACCCAGTTGGGCCTATCACGCCAAGAGGAATCTTGACATCTAGGCCCGGCAATGGCCCAACCGAGGGAAGGCGTACGCGACAGGATTGAAATTTGACATTGATGCGACGCGGGTTGCTAAAGTCGGGAAAAAAGTCAACCAAGACGGTAAGGGAAACGCGTGATTGCTTCTTGTTGAGACTACTTAACAAAGGTAAACCAAAAGCGACCACGTTACGGACTTCACCCTTTGTCAAGTCAACAGATTGTGTGCTACGAACAATCCGAGTCACGCCCTTGCTTGTAATCTTGTGGGGATTAGCATCATCAGCATCACCAGCAGCAGCAGGTGTTATTGTTGATAATGATGTATCAATGAGACCGACTTGCTCGAGAATGTTTTGAATGGCCAGCGGTAGCACTGGATTGCTGCGACCACCGCCGCCACCAGGATTGTTGCTGTAGGATTGATTCTCTAAAGGATTGATCCAAGATGATAATCGCTTTGATTCAGGACTAGAGCGATCTTGAGTGGTCCAGAGCAGCTCCCAGGTACCAGCCAGCTCTTGCAACACGGAATCGTCTGGTGTAGGACACTCTTCTTCTAATTGCCTAACCATGGCTAGAATCTCAGAAGTGAGAGAAGCTGAGGTTGGTACATTTCGAGGCGTCTTTTCCAGCAATAGTTGTAGCAGTTGCGCCTTGATTGATGGCACACTCGATGATGCAGCAAGGAGGCTCGTCGTGCTTGTCCGTTTGTTCAGCAATTGGTCAACATTTCTGCCTCCAACCAAACGTTTGCGTGCCGTGTTGGTAAAGGCCGTTGCCGCAGACATAGCCACAGTAGTAAGAATATGGATGAGGCGCATCGCTGTGCTTTAGGTGGATGGTAGAGGCTCACACAACGCGTCCAGTCACCATGGTGTCGGCGGCGTTGTGTTGTGATTCTGTTGTGTTGAACCGAAAAAGATCTTTCATATCTCTTTTGACACTACCAGCATCTTCTTTTTCAGATTACATATTAAACACTTATTGAACAGTAATCCCTTTTGATGTCAACATGACTCAAAGGATATGCATGACATATCATTTTTACAATGTCAATACCCGCTATTTACGGCTTAGAACCTGCTGGAACAAGCGAAGCAAGACCAGCAGAAAAGTTCCTAATGACGACCCGGAGATGAAGACGAATTGTCACGCGCGAACAGCACGTGCCGCCAACACCAAGTATCGGAATTAGGACAAGCGTGCGTGTCGAGTATCGGTTGGCTTTGTATCGTGTGAAAAATGAAAGGCTGCAACACCAGAATCGTTCAGGGGGGTGACCAACCTATTTGTCTATTTGTCGCACCTTTCAACCTTCTTGCACGTCGCGATATCACGAGGAGTACCAGCGAGAAACCAAGGATCTTTTCTTTTTGGCAGTAAGCGGCGACAGTTGACAGTTGACAGATGTGTTCGCGTCGGATAAGGAATCTTTTTGCATATTGAACTTTGAGTTACAACTGTCGATACTGCGACAGCGCGACAGCTACCTTGCAGAATACACACTAACGTATCCCTTCTCTAGCCTCCAACGTCCAACACGTCTTTCCTTGTAGCGTCGTACATATCCTGCCATAGTAACATGCTGAGAAACACGCCCCCCGAGTTGGACCTTGGGGACGAAGTCGACGACCGGGGATCCCCGCTCTTGAGTTTGGACTGGGGAGAGCATGACGACGAACCACTCGACACTGACACTGAGGCTGTTGCTGTTGTGGCTGCTCAAGCGTTAAACTCAGCAACAGCACGAGAGGTCGATGCGGTAGTGGAGGCCACCATGAACTGGGCTTCTGCGGGCGGCGATCTTTTCAAGGGTGTTCCGACCAGCACATCGTGGCTTAATCAAGAAGACGAGGATGAAAACACACAGAACCAAAATGTTACATTTGAGAACAGCAACATCATTAACAAGGCGTTTCCCGAGCTCGAGGAGGTGGAAGTGGATATTGCAACAGAGCAACACCAGGTATCTGACGTCTCCTCCAACTCTGGGGATCGAAAGCGTCCCAATAACAGTAGTGATGAGGTACCACCACAATATCAAGAAGCCCCTTCCCATTCCGTGCTGCGCCGCAAGAAAAAACCAAAAGGCATGCCAAAGGTAAGTCGATCCTGACGACCTGACGATGCAGACACGGTGAATGGAAGCAAGGAGGCCTGTTCACCCTTACTCACCCTTTTCTTGTCCCCAACCTGCGTTCCAGCGTCCCTTGTCGGCCTACAATATATTTTTCCAAAGGGAACGGCCCAAGGTACTTCAATTTGGGAACGACGAATCAGGGCCAAAAATTGGCTTTCAAGAACTCGCGAAGACCATTGGGAAGCGGTGGGGAGTTTTGTCCAAGGATGCGCGCAAAGAGTACGAAGAACTGGCGGATCAAGATACCATTCGATACCGCAAGGAAATGGAGGCCTTTAACAATTCCAAGGACGACAGCGCTGCTGCTGATAGTGCTTCGGACAAGCATGACCTCTTCCAGCAGTACGGACTTGCTATGCCGAGAGATTCAGCGAATAAGCCTGCTTCTTTTGGGGGTTTGTCGGTATCTACGCTTCAACCTCCCTTGCCACCTTCGTTTTGGAGCTTGAATGCTGCCCCACTTGTCGCTCGATTGCCTTGGGATAAAACCCCCTTGGCGGCGGTGGGGCCGCAAGTGCAAGCTTCTCTGCCTACGTTTTTGCAACGACCGCCCGATCAACAGCATCAGCAGCAACAGTTTCTACAGCAGCAGCACCAACAATTGCAGCACCAACAATTTCAGAATATGATGCAGCAGAAGCTATTGCAGCAGCAAATGTACCAGAACGCCAACGGTGGTGACAGCGGCGCACCGCTCGGGATGCCGCAACAACAGCAGCACCAGCAGTCTCCTCCAAGCATGTCCGCCCTTCCGCCGGGTGCTACCCTTGCGGCGCCGCAAGGATCGAGTCAACCCCAATCACTGCCCCTGCACCATCAGCAATCCTTTCCGGTTCCACCGGGCATGGAGGTGGTCTTGCCCGACAAGAATGGTGTGGAACGCAAGTATACCGTGCAGTATGCTTTGTATAGCATGCGTCGTGCCGACGCCGTTAGCTACATGGAGCGTCTGGCAGCTGCGACTACCTCGGAAGCGCCACCGCAACGCAATGGAGTGGGCAACGGGAATGTTGGTGGCGGCGGCGTAAATGGCGGTTCGTAAGGTTAAGATTCGCCAATCGGTTGGCAATGCGCAAGGTGTCAGTGTTCTGTTTTGACTTTTAAGAACTGAAAACTTGCTCGTGAGAAATACGTAATTGTACGCTTTGTGACCTTTATAACGCGATTGTTGTCGTTATAAACTACACCTGATTGCATAATGCTTGTTCTCGAATTTCCAGTCTTGGCCACATTTATCTAACAAAAATTAGTGTTTTTGTAAACGAAACTAATATTATTCGTTTCATATTCCATGTAGAAAGAGATTGCTCTCCCAGTACGCACGGTTGGTAGAGGCAGCCTACTCAAGCTTTTTACCGCCTTCACCGAGTGGATCAATCGCAGTCTTGCGGTCCAAAAGGTAGAAGATGCGACCGGCACTCTTTTCCAACTCGCTACGATCCGAAATGTCCTGAAACGCTGCACCCAATCCAAACAAGGCGAACAGAACGGCAAAGTTCGAAATGAGGAAGTCCTTGAATTCGAAATCGTTAGGATAATTGAACAAAAGATAGCCTCCCCACCAGAGCTGCAAGGCGTTGATCCACTGCTGAATAAACATCGACAAGCCACCCATCACACCACTCATCAAAGCATCAGTGCGATAATTCGGTTCGGAGAGCAACAACGCGCGCTCGTAGTCAGCGTACCGCTGATTCTCGAGAGTAAGAGCACAGACAGTTCGGATATTCAAGAGAGTCTCGATAATGATACCACCAGGACTGTTGAGTTCGTCCGCAGCATCAACGCCACTTTCGTCTTCTCCCAGAAATCGCTTCATCTCCATGGAGGTCTGAATTAGCAAAGTGTTGAGAGAGGGTTAGCAAGTGTTGAGAGAAAAAAAAAGTGGATAATATACAAAGTGGATAATATGTAATGAGCGACCGAATCGATTCTCAACTTACCGCGAAGCCCATGATAGGAATGCAAGCGATGGCAAGGAGCGCAAACGGCCTGATAAGTGAGAAGTAGTAATGTTAGTCAGGATACACGTGGACACCATAAGAACACCTCGTAGCGCATAATAACGGACTTACCACATGAAAATGAACGAGAGGATAACTCCTGTCAAAACAGACGACAGAGCGACAATCATCGAACGCACTGGCTCTCCCGAGAACGCATGAATACGGGCCGCATCATCCTGAAGCTGCGATGTGATACTCCCGACGCTTCTCTTGTCGAAAAAACCGACTTCCTGGCGCAACAGTGCAATCATAGAGGTATCACGAACTCGCTTGTTGAGGCGCTCGCTAGCAGTACCGAAGCCCCAGAAGGTGAGAATGTTGCCTAGCAAACAGCCGGCTACAACCAGAATCCAGTAGCCAGAGATTGCAAACGACTTCGATCTCATTTCATCAGCGGTATCCTCGTAGTAAGCAGGGCAGTCAATGAAACCACCTGGAATCCTGCCGTCCTCCGCGGGGCACACTTCGACCCTGATGAAAAGCAAGTCAAGCATCTCGCTGAACAACACTCCCCACATGGGAAACACTGTAAAACAAACGTAGAATATTAGATAGGTTCACACAGTTTTCAATGTAAAGAATGGGATCGTCGTTAGAGTCAACGTACCTCCTCCAGCCATAACAGCACCGATCGAACCAATAAGCATATAGTACGAGTCAGGCTGTGCCAGTTGTCGAGCTCGCTTCAAATCGAACGCTTTAGATTCTTCATCTTGGATCTTGGCCTCCCAGTCAATTACTTCTTCCTCTTCCTTGTCGGTCTCGTCCACCTTGGAGAGGACAGAATTTCTTAAACCCATCGAATACATAGTAGACTGTCGCTTGGACGAATCAAAGAGACGCTTATAACGACCATGGGGCTTTTCGATCAGTTCGTCGTGAGACCCGTATTCAAGGACCTTGCCTTCCGCAATGAGAGCAATCTTATCCGCGTTTCTAATTGTCGACAGACGGTGCGCAATCAACACAACAGTATGGTCTCGAGACTGCATCAGCTTGTCAATGGCAGCTTGGACAATGGCTTCGCTGACGGAATCCAAAGCAGCAGTCGACTCGTCCATGAGCAGCACGCGGGGCTTCTTAACAAGAGCTCGAGCGATGGCAACCCGTTGTTTTTGACCTGCAGAGATTGCAACAGGGTGTGTTAGCTTGCATACTTGAAGCAATAGCATTATCAAGCACTTTGAGACAATGCAAAACAAACTTACCTCCAGAAAGCTGAGTACCGCGCTCACCAACCATCGTTTCATACCCCAGAGGAAATTCCATGATAAAATCGTGACAGTTGGCCTGCTTGGCAGCCTCTTCAATATCCGTCTGACTAGCACCAGGTGCTCCGTATGCAATGTTCCTAGCAATTGAATCATTGAAAAGCGTTGGCTCTTGACCTACGTATCCAATTTGATCGCGATACCATCCAACATTGAGAGACTTCACATCGTGTCCCATGTACTCGATCACGCCTTCCGAAGGGTCATAAAAACGTTCAATGAGACCAACGGTAGTTGACTTCCCACCACCACTAGGTCCAACAAGAGCCACAGTTTGGCCTTGTTCGAGAATGAGGTTGAAATTTTGCAATACCTTCTTTTTAGGACGTGTGGGGTAAGCAAAACCAACCCCTTTGAATTCGATGTGGGGAACTCCCGTGTGCTTTTCACCTCCAGCCATTGACTCCGCCAATTTGGTCAAGTCAGACGCACTGTTAACTCGGGAAGCGCCCGGAGTTGAAGCCGCGTCATCTTCGGGTCCATCTTGCTTGTCGACAAGCTTCCTGTAGTATCCATCCTTGGCCATGAGCTCGTCATGGCTGCCAGTCTCAGCCACTGCACCAGCAACAATGACATTAATCTTATCAGCACTACGGATCGTAGACAACCTGTGTGCAACGATAATGGTGGTGACCTTTTTTCTTTCCACAATCGAGTCAAGCGCGTCTTGAACCACCAACTCAGACTCAGCGTCCAAAGCCGACGTAGCCTCATCCAATACCAGTACACTGGGGTTCCCGATAAGTACGCGAGCAATGGCAATACGTTGCTTTTGTCCTCCAGAGAGCTGCGATCCCTTGTCTCCAACCTGTGTATTGTATCCGTCCGAGAAGGAACAGATGAAATCGTGCGCATTAGCAAGTCTCGCGGCTTCCTCAATCTGTTCCTGAGTCGCGTCTGGATTTCCATATTTGATGTTTCCTCGGATAGTGGTTGCAAACAAGGTTGGCTCCTGTCCGACATAGCCAATCAGTCCGCGAAGATGTGCAACGTTCATTTTCTTGACATCGATTCCGTCATATTCGATACTGCCCGAAAGTGGATCGTAAAATCGCTCGACCATGGACACCACCGTCGACTTGCCTCCTCCAGAAGGACCCACAAAAGCAACAGTCTCTCCCGGAGCAATATCAAAGGTCATTCCTTTGAGAACTGGATCGTTTGGCCTTGTCGGGTAGGTGAAGCAGACATCCTTGAACGAAATCGCTCCTTGGATATCCTTTGGCTTCAAACCTGTATCCGAAGAGGAATCAATCTCGTACTTGGGAAGGATCGCCTTAATTTCTTTCTCGCCTCCTTCGATATCAGGTGCCTTGGATTTCTTCGACTTTTTCGAGTGCACGCTACTATTTAGATCTTCAACGATGTCTTCCGCCGTCTTGTAGATGATTTCCCGTAGAGCACCAGGCTTTCTGTTGATGGCTTCCAAGGCTTCGTAAGCCGCAACACGCGCGGCAGCCAACGCCTCGACAAAATTTCCAACCTGACTGATACCCTGTGCTGCGAATGCAACACCCAGCATGGCTCCAAAGACGTCCGGTCCCGACGATTCACATGTTTCAACTCCTTCCACACCGGCACTGGGATCGCAACCGGTCTCTTCGACATCCTTGTAAAGCAACGATGTTCCGTAGAGCGTTAAGATGCAGTACAAGAAAAGGAAAGAACCCAGCATGGAGCCTGAAGACAATTACGTGTGAGGGATGTGCAAGCGTTAGGGAACCATCATGGTTGCCAACATGCAATGTAAGCGTCATCTACCCGCAATACAATCTTTCATCCATTCATTAACACTTACCATTGGCAAAACCTTGCTTGATGAGAATGCCCGTTGCATTCTTATAGGCTTCCTGCGTCGCATTCGTGTACTGTCGGATCATTTCTGGAATGGCGTTGAGACTGAGAACCGTCTTGATTGCCGAGATTGCCATATACGCAACGCCGCCAGCCTGGCGGTAAGACTTTGCTGCTCGAGATCCCTTGGTCTGATTCAAGCTCAGCACGCTGACAGCTGCGAGCGAAACCAAAGGAATGACAGACAACACAACAAGGGCAACCCGCCAACTACTGTAAAATGCAAAAGCCAATCCACCAATACCCGTCGTAAGGAACTGAACTCCTTCACCAAATTTTCGACCAATACCCCTTCGATACCTGTGAATAAAATTCGAAAAAGACATGTGAGAGCCACGCTGAGAAACCCAGTCCTACAAGCAGTAGCCAAGTCGGAAACATACTTGTTGGAGTTGGGTCCCACTTGTGCCGCCAATCCTCCAATATCTGCAAAACAGGGTTAAGGACAAGCAACAGCAACAGGAAGGTGAGTATCGGTGATAATGTAGTGACTTGACCACTTCTACGCGCATTACAACGGACAAACTTACCATTGACATCGAAATAGGCTGGATCTACAAAACAGGGTTAGAGACAAAAGCAAGGTTAGTATGAGTGATACCGTTGTGACTAGACCACTATCATGATCATGACAACGAACGAAAATTACCTTGTCGTAATAAAGCTTTAAACCATTTCAAGCGGAAGTTTTGACTCGCGTGGTATGAAATAATTTCGAAAGCCCACGATTGAATCGTTCCATTTACCAAAGCCCATGTTCCCACAATCATGAAAGTAAAGGCCAGTTCCCTGATTGGGCCGAGTCCATTGTCGGAGGCTCCCGAAATGTCCCCAAATGAGTTTGAAAAGAGATACGCCAAGGCCGGATACACCAGTCCATTGAGGATACCTCCCGTCATTCCCAAAGCAAACAAGAACTTCAGGCGGGGTCCACACTCAAAGACGAAGCTGAGTGTCTCTCCCAGCGAAGCCATGGGCTTGACTTCCTTTTTCTTCTTCGTCTTCTTTTCGTCATCGGTCGACGCAGCCGAATGGCTCGTCTGCTGCATCGCAGCTTCGCTTTCTGGATCGGGCTTCATGATCTGCTTCTTCAGATGAAAAATGTAGAAAGTCCACAAGATCTGTTCTACTTTTACTTGACCCTACCAACAGAGCGACTATCCTTGGGTATACTTTTGTAGACGTTTCAATGGACCTTTCGGCAAACGCAATGGATTATATTTTGATCAGGGAGCGAGAGTCGTCGGATTATAATGAGCTGGAGAAGTTGAAAATCGCATAAGTTGAGAAGAACCTGATCGAACAAACCCAATGATACGTCATAACGCATCGATGTCCAACGGAAGATCGACTCACTAACTAAACGTATAAACGTGCTTCGACACGTCAGTATCATCGACCACAGGAATAGAGAAGAAATCGAAGAACGAAAAACCAAACTACAGTTTCGTTCTCGTTTTCGGCCTTTTATTAGCGTAAAAAATCGGCTGACTTGTGCTTTGGGCGCGTAATGACGACGTCTCGTCTAATTCTCTATTCTCATATCATTCTCTCGCTACGTACCGGTACGGAACCTGGTACTGGTTGCTGGTACCAGGTACTACCGGTGGTAATAGTAATACAGTAGTAGTACTGTAGTATTAGTAGACCACGAGTACGACGTACGACGTACAGTATGTAGTCGGACTACCGATAATACTGTACTAATGTGGCACTAGCTATGGACGACTACGGTACCAGTACGCATTTATGTCGTAAAGATTCCATACTATACATTAGACTACACTGGTATGATACGGTATAGTACAAGATAATAAAAGAGACCATCGCTGCTGCTGGTAGCCATATTACTGCAATAGAGAAGATCTGGTAGCTGCGGCGATCTCGTGATATCGATAGCATATACTACTGTTACGAGAACTAGAGTCTCTAGTACAGCTCTGATAGCATTTGATCATGGCTAAGGCAAGCAAACTAAGCTTCGCCATGTTCGATGCTCTACTACTGGTAGAGCAAATTAGTATAGAAGCGCAGTCATCTAGATATGCATATTCGTTGTCTTTAAAGACACCCACCGAAGATCCAACTCGCGAAGTCGCAGGCATTATCGTTTCTTGCAAGACCGTTTAGTATGCCATCGCGCCAGAGAGGACAGCCAACGCTACCAAGCCAGACACGGAGATTAAGATATCTCTCAAGCCAAAAAGACAGCTTCTAGATAGCCGACCTATTCCCTTTTTAGAGTCTGCCTTCGATCCGGAACCGATTCGAGCCATTGGATGGGATGCTTGTTGTAGAACGGCCAGTCAGGGACACACAGCTACGGTAAAGAGCAAAAATCAACGAGACAACGTGCCGTGTGAGTTTATTATCCAGTTACCACACATTTTTTTCACCTTAGCTTGTAAACAGCACCTCTCTTGTACTTACGATCACGGAGAGAACGACACCCGCCAACCAGAACTGGACAACGACAAAGAAGTCTTGCTGAAAGAATCCAATGATCCATCCCACGGCTCCAAAGGAAAGGATGATCCAGTAAAACAATATTTCTGCGAGCCACTGTCCTTGGTAGTCCATAGTGCTGTTGTGGCAAACAGGAGGAGAGTCGTCAATCAGTCGATCAATCAAATTGTGCCTGAATATGCCATTGTCGGTACGATGTTTCGTGGCGTGCGTCGTTGAGTGCTCCGCGTGGAATTTTGAGTCCGATGTAGGGCAGACGCGCGCCAAAAAGTGAAGGAGAGCTCGCGAGGTGGAAACGGAAGACGAAAACCAAAACGGTCGTGATGATCGATGAGGAAGGAGGAAGGATAGGAGGAAGCTCCCGAGCAACGCGGTGGCCCTCCTCCTCATTCACCATCACAACCCTCGCAATCGCGTTCTTCTCCGCAAGAGGTCCGCTCTCCGATATACACTCTGCTCTACCTTCACCTAGTTCCCATCCCAAGCTATCCCATCGGTCGACGAGATCCACTTCATTCGTCTTCGTAACAATTCTCTCCTCCTCAAATCTATCTACTCGCCGTCCTTTAGTCTTGGCACCTTACAATCTTACCTGGCGGATGAAGCAACCCTCATCATCCTCTCCCTCTCGACTGCAAGTATGGGCGCGTATCGCAGCCACCGTCGTGTGCACCGCCGCCTTTTCCTTGGCAGCAGCTGCATTTACCAGCAATAATCACCTTTTGAACGATGGCTACTTAAGATCTCGCACGGACGATGAATCTACCACAAGCGCGTTTGACTATACCCCAACACTCCAAAAACTAGATAGATTCTTGCAAAACGACGTATGCGACGCAGTTTGCTGCGAACAATTTCAAATAGTATGCGAATCGAGCAATCCTTTCAGTGGCGTCGCCTTGTCGATTCAAATCATTATGATTATCGGCCTCATTCTGTTTAGTGCACTCTTTAGTGGACTCACCCTGGGACTCATGAGCCTCGACAAGACGGGCCTGGAAATTGTCATGGAAGGCGACGACCCCATCTATGCCGAGTACGCGCGAAAGATTTACCCATTGCGCAAGAATGGAAACTTGCTGCTGTGTACCCTCTTGTTGGGTAACGTGGCAGTCAACTCGCTCTTGTCCATTCTCTTGGCAGACAAGGCTGGCGGGATTATTGGGTTTCTTGCGAGTACTTTTATCATCGTACGTTGTGCATAATACCGTCAGCTTCAAAGACTAAACCTCTCCATCTCATTCTCTCACACGTTCCTTGCAACTACTCGTTCGAACCAGGTCATCTTTGGTGAAATAATTCCCCAGGCCGTCTGCAGTAGGTACGCATTGGAGATTGGCAGTCGCGTCGTTCCGTTGGTACGAGTCATTGTCCTTTTTTTCTATCCCATTTCCTTTCCACTGGCCTGGAGTCTCGACAAGGCCTTGGGTGCCGAGCTCGCCACGACCTATAGCAACGCGGAAATGCTCAAGCTCTTGCAGATTCACGTGGCAGAAGACGCCATGGATAAAGATACCGCCACTGCCATGACGGGGGCGCTCAAATATCGAGACATGGAGGTCCGTGAAGTCATGACGCCCTTGCCGAACACCTTTATGCTGTCGGTGCAAGAAAAGCTCAACTTTGAAACGATTGCTCGCATCTTCAAGACTGGCTACTCGCGTATTCCAGTCTACGAAATCAACAAGGTATGTGTGTGGGATCGTCTCGTATTGCATGCGAGTTATAAAAAAAGTGTCCATTTGTTTTGTTCCTTACACGGCACTCTTTGCTATCCATTTGCTATCCATTTACAGAATCACATTGTTGGGCTCCTCTTTGTCAAGGATCTCATTTTCATCGACCCCGAAGACGAGACTCGTGTGGCTGACTTTATCGAAATATTTGGCCGTGGTGTTCACGTGGTGTGGCCTCACGACAAGCTTGGTGATGTTCTGCGTGAGCTCAAGCAAGGACGCTCACACATGGCCGTGGTGCGTGACGTGACGACAGAAGAGGATAAAGATCCGTATTATGAGGTTACTGGTATCATTACTCTTGAGGACATAATCGAAGAAATACTTGGAGACGAAATTCTGGACGAGACGGACGCCTTCGTCGATGGAACACATAAAAAGAAGGTTGATCGCGATGAAACTTTCAAGTGGGCTCGGTTGCGCTTGCTAGACTCCAAGATTGTTGACGAGACACTGTCTTTTGACGAATCCCGAGCCGTCACTGCCCATCTTTCAAAGAACTACCCTGCCGTCGTTTCGCTATTGACGGAGCACCAGCTACACCAGCTGGTCTCCGAGACACACGTGCAGCTTTTGCCTACAGCTAATCAGGAAATCGGCAGTTGGCTCCCTTCGGACCTTCTCTACGAAAAAGGTATGCCAAGTGACATTTGCACCCTTGTCCTTGCCGGGAAGGTCACCGTCTTGGCCGGCTCCGAAAACTTTCGATCGGATGTATCGTCCTGGTGTCTGTTGGCGGCTGCTGCGCTCACGGACGTTGCTTACGAGCCCGACTTTAGTGCCTTCGTCAGCGGTGGCCCATTGCGTTGTCTGCAGATTTGTCGTTCGCGTTTTGATGCTGCTGTAGATGCATCTGCCTATGAGAAGTATTCAGGCCCCGACTCTAGCATAGTTGCCAAGGCCGAGGATGCGCTTACCGGCACTCTCTCTGATCCTTCTGAAGTTTCGGAGCCTGCGGTGGAACTGCTGGAAACGAGCGAAGCTAGCACGCGCAAGAATAAGTTGCTCACCGCTTTGCAGCTGGTGGGTGGGAGCAGCCGGGGCGCTCCTGTTGGCCGTCCTTCACTCAAGCCTACTGCTCTCGATGACGTAGGAAGCACTTCAAGTCGTCAATCGATGTCAAGTCGTCAATCGATGTCAGGACGCCCTGTGATGGCAAAGCCCAAGGACGACGAGGACGAGGATCAAACGACGCCCAAAGCCTCCAAACGTACCATCGAATATATTGGCAGCCCCGGCACCAAGGTCACACAAGATATTGACAAGTAGATATAGAGTATACACATGTGAGTCACCTAGATTTTGAGTTCTGTTCACTATTATAGTCTTTACTCTACTTGTAGGATCCCAAAAGTCGAACAACGGCCTCCTGCAAGAGGGTGAATTGGGTGCTTTGCATTCTACCAAACAGAGCGTGCCGCCGGAGGAAGGAAAGGGATGTTCCAGCAGGGGCAATGCCGTGCAGGAACTTGGTAATGGCAAGTGCCGCATAGTCGGTATACTCGGAATCGTCAAGCTGTAATGGCCTTGGCGTATCGGAAGATCCTTGAATCTCAAGGAGGTGGGAAAGAACCGAGCCAATATCGAGGGAAAGTTCCCTGATGGAAACGTCACTGAATTCAGGAAGGTCATCTGGGGCGCAATCAAGAGTCTTTCCCTCCCCCTCCGCCTTGAAGAACTCGTGGATCAGGTTTTGAAACAACTGAAGATTTTCAGACTTCTCGCCAGGCTCGAGCTCTTCGTTGTTTCGGGGGACTCTGCTGACTTGCTGCAGGATGTTATGGAGATCAAGAACCTTGTTTGCAGCAAACGTAACAGTCGAACCAAAATACTCAAGAGTATCGGCGGCAAGTTCATTTAAAGTCGAGTCATTCCCTTCAGAGAACGCCGTCAACCCTTCTTTCGTTAGCTTCATGTGCAGTCCCCGGCCAATTGGAGACGTGTCCAGTTCCAGCTCGATTTCACCGCTCGACTGCAGACGCCGTAAGGCGGCATAGACATGACGTGGCTCTGCTGTCGGTCCAAGATGATTGGCACACTCTGCAACGGAAAAGGTGTATGATCCGTAGCTGAAACCGATAAGTTTGCGTTTTCCTGACTCGTCTCGCGCTTCTATTTCTTCGGCGTCCAGTTTTTCTCCGGCGGGGGCTTCAATACAAGTTCCAGATTCGAGAATTGCCTTAATAACATCTTCAAACTTTGAAAGGTCGTCGAGGGTGCGCCGTTTCGGTGCAATGGTTGCATGGTCGTAAATATTTCCTTCTAACCGGACAAGGGATTCCTTGTCATAATTCTGCTCAAGGATCGAAATTAAAGTCTCGATCGTTTCTGATTTGCAGTCACAGTCGAGAACGGACTTCTGGAGAGGGAGAGCAACATTGATAGGTCCATATTCCGGTCTCTCCTTGGACAAAGAGGTAAGTGCTCCTTTAACTCTGGCATCAAGCAATGACAAGAGCTTCCGGATTTGGCTTTTCGATATCAGATCAGAATGCGCAAGTGAATGTCGAACCAGCACCTCTTCGCTCAAAACAAGGGCGATAGCCCTTGCAGGCCGACCGTCACGACCTGCTCGTCCGATCTCCTGCAAATAATGCTCGGGCGAAGCAGACAAATACAAATGAATAACCCCTGCGATATCGCCCTTGTTGATACCTAATCCAAAGGCAACGGTAGCGACGCAAATCCTTGCCTTACCTCGCATAAACTGACAGAAAACCGAAGAGAAAGAGGTGTGAGAAAGGCCATCTTGAGAAAAAGCGAAGAACGGGCCCGGGTAGAGTACTCACCATACTTTGAGATCTGCTTCGCGCGCCTGAATCCATGCCTCCGTGGTATACAACAACCCCTCCGTCAACACCAGAGGCCTGGATATTTTCGGCGACAGCTTCGGCGTCTCGCTGACGCCAGACATAGACGATCACACTGCCTTTAGCAAGGCAGCCGTCATCGATGTCGGTCTTAGCCGCCCGTTCTCCTTTGGTCCTTCCTTTCGCCTTCGTCAACACTTTCATCAGCTGCAAATGGGTTAAGACAGTTGTGTTAGTAAGCAGGCACGAAACCGGAAGCTGGGTATGCATCCTCTTTTCCTTTCTCTTACCTTCGAAAGACGCTCCACTTGATTAGATAGTATCATGCAAGAGACGTCAATGTTGTCACGGTCCGACTTCATTACACGAACGCCACCATCGCACTGCTGTGTGTCCTTGGCAAGGGATTCGGGTGGACTGTCAGCGCTTCCATTTATACCTAGCGAACGGCAGATATCACCGACAACGCGAGGCCCTGCTGTGGCCGTAATCGCCAAGACGCTCTGAGGTTGAATCAGCTCTGTCATGGCTCGCATACGCAAGTACGAAGGCCTGAAGTTAGCGCCCCAAGTACTCATACAGTGTGCTTCATCTACGCAGAGCAAAGCTACCGTGGGAAAACTCCTTTCCTTCATCTTGGTCTCTGGATTCCACCTTGGTATGAACATTCTTCGGAATGCAGAACTGGTTAAGCGTTCTGGAGAGACAAAGAGAACCTTTAGTCGCCCTCGTACGACATCATCCAAGGTAGCTGCCATGCTGGCTGTTGACATGGGGCCCGAAAGTGTTGCAGCTGGTAGTCTCGGAGGAAGCACTCGAAGTTGGTCCTAAAAAAGCGAAACGATAACGAGTTAGAGATGTGTCCGACAAAAGAGTGAAAATGAGTCTCGAGACCCAAACGCACCTGAATCAAGGAAAGAAGCGGCGAAATCACAATGCAAACTCCTTCCATCATTGCCGCAGGAAGAGAGTAGCAGAGAGACTTTCCAAAGCCGGTGGGAGCCACAAGGAGCGTCCGTTTGTGACCTAGACAACGCTGCACAGTCCACTCCTGGCTCTTTCGGAAATCGTCATGTCCAAAGAGTTTCTGGAGTGTAGATCGAAGCGGGCAGGCAGTTTTGGCCATCGCGGACCTATCCTTGACTGAACCAGTATCACTCTCGTCATCCGAATCAATATGACTCTTGATATTCGATGCCTTCCCCGTAGGCTGTTCGCCAAAGAGTTCAAGCTCTTCGTCAGACGACACATCTTCGTTGCTTTCATCTGACGACTCGTCGTCCAAGGAGTCATGGTTCTCACCCTCTACATAAGACTCATTGTTCCCATCCTCTACAGGCTTTGGTTCTTCACCTTCTTTGTCGTCTATCATCGTTTCTAGTTCTTCGGACGCGTACTCGCCAGTGCCGTCGGCGATTTCGTCTCGGACCCAAATGGAAAGCCGAGTCAAGAGCTGTTGTTTCTTACCCGTCGTACTCAAGTCATGCCGATCGGCCACCACACGCAGCTCGGGAACAGTGAGACACTTTAATCGCTCCATGTACGACGCCACTTGACGGGCGATAAAGCCGGAATGTGACGAATTCTTCAAGAGAGCCCGTCTCGTTGCCTATAGAAAAATATGATACAAACAAGGTAGAAGAAGAGTTAGAACACGGATGCGTACCGACAAAATTCAAACAACCATCTTGTTGCTGCTGCTGTTGTGCGTGAAGCTAGCTAGCTAGGCAGCACTTACCTCGACTGTATCGTCCGCCCATGTAAAGTGGTTGCACTGTTCGCCGCGTGGCAAGGAACACACATAAAAAGGCCTACCCTTGTTGCCCGTCGTGTTCTTTTTAACCGTCAAGAGTTTGCACGGCCGCTGGTGGCCAGGACACTTTGGAATGGCCTCGCGACTAGCCTGGGCTTTGGTGACGGGGGCCGTTTGAAAGGTTCCGTCTAAAAAGTCGTCCATGGGGTCCACACCATTTTGCAACGGTGCACCGTCGCGACCCCCTCGGACCACGTCTTTAATGGCGCCAAAGGGATTCTTCTTTTGCTGGTTGGCGACCCATTCTTGCTGTCGCTGTTCTCGTTGGAGCTGCCATTTGCTCTTTTTGCCCTTGTTGCGGGCACCCCGACACGCTCCCGCACCGTTGCGAAGATTTTGACGCACGAAATTGCCAGCCGAGGCCTTGTGCTTGCCTTCACTGGTTGGGTATGCTCCTCCTACGGCAGTGTCGGCATGAGAGTCATCCGTTGGTTGCGCAGGTTTGGGTATCGGACCCAAGGCGGAGAGATCTCGCAACGGTCTCGGCTTCTTTGCAACGGGCGGCACTTGGCCTTGCGTCTCGGTGGCGGCTGGGATGGATACTGCGTTGAACACACCTACTTTCCCTGTTGCTGGTGTGGCATTCGTTGAAGCTTGGTTGGCAGCCGCGGCGGGTTTGTCCAATGGTGGCGCCAATGGAGGAGGAAATACGTGCAGATTCGGACGAGTCCAAGAAGAAGACGATCGCGTACGCCCACGAGGAGTCTTTCTCGCAAAGAGACATACGCTCGGTTTCACAACAGGCTCGGGTGCGGCAGAAGTAGTAGTAGCCGCAGCAGCAGTCGACGGCTTCGATGCCGCCGCCACCACCGAGTTTACTTGTGCCTTGCCAGCTTGAACAACAGGCTTGGTTGCCTTGACATTGGCGGCAGCGACAATGTTCTCTTTGGCTACTATTGGTGCAACTTTGTTGTACGACTTTCGTTGTGCGTCTAATGACTTGTGTGTAGTAGCAACGACTACTTTTGCCTTTGCCTTTGGTGGTGGCCGGCGAATACTGTTGGAAGCAGTAGCAGTAGCCTTTTTAAACCCCGGAGCCGCTGCGAGCGTGACGCCTCCCAGTAACCTTGAAGCTGGCGTTCGATCCATTGACAGTTTCGACCTGGAGGGCGCCAAGTGAGACCATCGCTGCGTCGAAGTTGCTGCTGCCGTTAGTCGATTGCCGGCGGTCGCATTGCCGCCAGCCGTATTCGGCAAACCCTCACGGCGTGGCGGCTGTGCATCATTCAATCGACGCTTTTTCTTCTTCTTTGGTCCATCTAAAAGCTGTGTGAGTCGTCGCGTAGTGTCTGTTATTGGTGGAGGTCCCAATGTGGTGCTTTGTGACGAGAAGGACCGCTTGCCGGCCGCGTTACTGCTGGGCGCCATGGTTGGACGATATTTTATTTTATGGTGGATAAACAAGCGCTCGCACGCTAAAAATGTGAAAGCGCGCCCTTTTGGGGGATCGATCCGTCCGGTTCAAATCGCTCCCCGAACGTTTTTATCATTCGTTCACGGACGCGTCCGGCTCTCTCATTTTATAAGTAATATCAAGACATCAACCGTCTCATTTTCCATTCCAAATAAAGAGAACGACCCCCGCATTCGTATTCCTGCCATTCTCTTGCCAACCGCAACGAACATCAACAAGGTAAGATTAACGCAATGATTGAAAACGAACGAATGCTGCTCGACCTCAAGGAGAGCACCGTGCCCTTCACGTACCGCTTTCTCGGTCTCCGCCTGCGACTGGCGTTTACCAAGCGACGCTTCCAGCGCGTCGAAAAGAGCTACCACGCACACCTCTTGACGGATCGAGGCCGCCTCAACGACTTGGTGAATGTTTTGCAGTCCTCCTTTTCCTCGCTCAGAGATGAGATTGAGCGTATCGAGCAGGGACAAGAAAGTATGAAACAACGAACCTTGCCCAAAGTCAAGGAGCAGTTGACACTGCACCAGGGTTTTTTCACGTTTCTCGCGGGCTTTCGCGAAGTACCAGCAACAGCCACTACCAACGACACTGTGCCTGCTTGCAAAAATAAAGAGAAGAAACGATGTCACTTGCACATTCTTAACCAAGGCTGTGAGACAACAACGGCGTTCAAAAGGTTAATTGCCGAGTTTGCTGGAGTTCCGACCGGCATGCTCCTTCATGATCTACGTACTCTGGAGAATCTCTTGGCACAAGACACTGACAGCGTTGAACCATCATTGATATCGGACGGAGATGATAGTATTGAGAATCGAATCCTTTCGAGGTGAAACGTGGGGCGAAGAACTACTGGCTAGTCGCGAAGAACTCTAGACGATGACTCGCTGCGAGTGGTTGAGAGACTTCAGCATTGTTTTTTGCGACTGATTAAGCTCGATAAGGTGCTTACGACGCGAACTCGGTACACTGTGAGCTAGCGAGAATTGCTAAGGCTTTACCAAACAGGCAGCATGGATGGAACTGTCGCATGGAATGCAAGATTCTGGAGCATCAGACTTCGTGTGGAGTAAGGAGCCGTTCCATTTCCATGGCGGAAGCGTCGTCTCTGTCTTGATCTCTCCTGCAGAATGTATAGCCTCCGCCCACTTCCGGCGCACGTGGTGTTGTAAATAAGCGGATGTATCTTCTAGATGCTGGGTCTAGTTCTCTCTAATACATACATAGCTACGATACGGTAGAGGCTGGAGTTCCCATTCACGCGCGACGCACACACACTGCGCCTCGCCTCCATTCGTGACTACGGAACAAGACCGGCCTCCGCCTGCGTTTTACGATACGCGCGAGAGAGCGGAAGCATGGCAGACGACGCACCCAAAACCAGCTTCAACCTTCAACCTCTTCGTTCGTTCTGCGATCTTCGACTGATGGGGGGCACTCGACCATAACATTAAGCATCTTCCCATCTTGGCGCTACTCCAGTCCACTCCAGTCCAGCTTCGAGCTTCGACGATACTAATACCAGTAGCAGCATGAGGTTCTCTTTGTTTATCTTACTGAGCTTCCTGGCGCAGGTGAATGTGCGAGGCCATCAAAGCGACAAGACCGTGCCCACCTTCCGAGCCTGCTTTGTCCCTCCAATCACAACCGTTACCCCTAGCACCCGATCCGAGGCAATCCCATGGGTCGCTCTTCAGCAACCACAAGCAAGGTATACATCCCAAATATCCAGGATTTTGAGTGATTCGAGAAGTACCCCTACTGCTCTTGCTGCCAGCAAGAAAAAGACCACGGCTAGTGCTAACACGAAAAAGATTCAAGTCAGGATGCTCAAGTATGTCGCCGGAACTGGATCGGTCGGAGATGTTGTTTTGGTCACGCCGCCATATTTCCAAAACAAACTAAGACCGCAACAGTCGGCTGAAATCATATCGGACGACGAAGTCAGGCAGGAACAAGCGGAAGCGGCTGCGACGGAAAAGGCGACGAAACTAAAGGCCAACGAGCTCAAGGAAAAGCTCGATGAAACGACTCTTACGGTCCAACGAACGGCAGGCCCTGATGGACAGCTCTTTGGCGGTATTGGAGCGAAAGCAGTTGTCGACGAGATCAAGTTACAGCTGACGGACGACGATTTTTTGGATCATAAAGGTGTCAAAATCCTGGCCTTTAACGACGACGAAGGAAAGAAGATGCGTGGCGATATCAAGCATACTGGTAGCTATGGTGCAACGATCGCACTGACCAAGGATGTTTCCGTTAAGATCAATATAGTAGTTGTGGCAGAGAGCTAACCGAGATTAGTTGCTTGCTGATGCTTTCCTTCTTATAGTACGCGTCCTCTTTCTTGTGTATATCATATGCAGTCATTGTATAATATTGCCGTCCGTATGATTCTCGACATGCAGGTGTACTTATTGTTTCAAATGAAATCTTCATCCTGGACGTGGGGACCTAAGCCGCCAGGGGCTTGAGTTCGCTGGGTGCGCCCTCCTCTGTAGGCGTCATGTAGTCTGTCATCCTGAGGTAGTCTTCGAACGTCTCGGCCTTGTGGCCGCAGATCGTTTTAATGTCGTCCGTCACAAAGGACAGGTTCTCTTCGGTACCTGTCGCCTTGATCTCTTCGAGTGCCACGAGGTCTTGTACCATCCAGCGCGGGTCTCCGCTCATCTTCATCTCGGAGGTATACACGTGTAGGGGCTGGTCAACATACATGACCGGCTTCTTGAGATGCTTTGAGAGGAGATCAGCGACCTGTTGGTCCGTGATCGCTTCGGGACCCGTCAATGTGTACTCCTTGTTGTAGTGACTGCGTGGTTCCAACAAGACACGGACGACAACTTCGGCCACATCGTTTGGAGAAACATAGTTCACGCCGCGATTGGCAGAGGCGCCGTAGAATGTGGCCATAGTATCTGTTTCATGGAGTTCTCTGCTCTGGAAGCTGAGGGGGTTGGACATGTAGTGGCTGGCTCCCAAGATGGTATAGGACATGTGAGGGCTCCCGTAGTCGACGAGAACGTCGCTCTCGCCCGACATGATACTCTCCATCGCAGGAGTCACCGTCTTGACGAGAAGGTCGTCGCAGTCGCCATGCGCACGCACCAGCGGTACTTGCTGGAAGGGATCACCCGAAAGTCTTGCGTGATAAAAAGACAGCTTGACAAAGTGGCGAACTCCTGCTCTCTCACACGCTTCGAGAAAGGCGGGGAAGTGTCTCTTCCAGTCCTTGGTGTACGGGGTGGTGCAAAGCACCGACTTGGCTCCCTTTAGGGCCTTTTCGTAGGATTCTTCGCGATCCCAAGCAAAGTCAGCAATCTCTGCTCCGTGCTTGTTCATTTCTTCGCCTTCGTCAACGTGGTGGACGCCCAGACGGACACTGGGATGTCCAGCACGAAGCAATCTTGTGGCCACACGAGACCCCACGATACCTGTACCGCCGGTAACAAAGATCAGTCCGCACTCTGGATCGAGATTACGGATACCCAGAGCTTCGCCTACCTGTGCAAGCTTCACTGCGGTTGTTCTAAGGGCGTCATCCATGATGGTAAACGTTGCTTTCTTGTTGTTCTTTGTTCTTGATTTGCTTGATGGTTGTCCTCTTCTCGAGATTGTGGGCTCGTCTCGGATTTATAATAAGGATGCGAATACTCTGCGAGTTCCTTGTGTTTGATTCGTTGATCGTGACAACACCAGAACGGAACTTCTGTTGACGCCTTTTCATGGCGTTCGCATCACCAAACCATCGTGCTCATGTCATTTTGAAGCGGGACCGTGGCAGAGGCGAAGGAAATAAATGGCGCGGTGTAAGAGTATAGAGAGGGCTGGACTTTTGGCCCAAGTCTGGACTTTATTTCCTGACCTATCGAAAAACTTAGCCGACAAGTATATCGCATTTTCCGTAATATGCTCATATATTTGCCGC
>Ga0307981_1001343_pt1 | contig 22281 bp, 24 predicted proteins | sample OrgLakmetagen987_FD_201849 | JGI IMG/M metagenome (GOLD analysis project Ga0307981, IMG submission 201849) | Saline water microbial communities from Organic Lake, Antarctica - #987 | ecosystem: Environmental > Aquatic > Non-marine Saline and Alkaline > Saline | place: Antarctica: Organic Lake... | reverse complement strand
GACCGAGCTGCGCCGCACGCGGCCCGCACGCGCACGCCAAGGCTTCACGGTGTTCTTCACCGGCTATTCCGGGTCGGGTAAATCCACCATCGCCAACGCTTTGATGGTCAAACTGATGGAGATGGGCCTGATTAAGGGCTGATCGCAGATGCCTGATACAGCCACTTTTGATCTGATTCTGGCTGGCCGAACTGCGCCTTTCGCCTGACACGCAGCGTTCAGTCGGGCATGACTGCAGGCGAATGGAGCCGTATCATCAACATCAGATCGACCACCGCCACGGTGGGCTGCACCATGATCAGTCTCACATTGTTGAACCGGACTTGCTGCATTCCGGCACAGCCGAGATCGCCGCGCACGACGACAAGGCCCACAACAGCGCCAAACTGGTCGCCAAATTTCGTGTGCAGAACCCGCAGAAACGGACCATTAAGCGAACGAGGCGGCCGCATTTTCCACGTCCCAACGCCGCAACAGCTGGGGCTGCCGGTAGACAATATCTCGGTCACGGGACGTGCGCCGTGGTAGTGGTAGCTGCCTAGCGGTCGATCTCCGACAGGATCATGTCGCGGCACATCTCGATCAACTGCTCGCCCCGGCGGTTTTCGGCGACGACGAAATAATAAGCTTTGGCCGCTGGAATAGACAGGTTGAACGGGCGCACCAGGCTGCCTGATTTCAGGTATTGATATGCCACCAAATTCGACGCCAGTGCCAGCCCAGCCCCTGCCAGCGCCACGTTGATCGCCATCGACAGCCGATTGAAATAGGCGTTCTGCACCGGCGGCGCGGTCACCTTGGAGGCGTTCAGCCAGCGCGCCCATTCGCCGCCACGGTCTTCGTGCAGCAGTCGGTGGTGCGATAGATCCCGCAGGCTGCGCAACGGTGTCTTGTGCAGTAAAGACGGCGAGCAGACGGGATAAAGCCGCAGCTCAGGTAGCATCTGCCAGTGAAAGCCGGGCCACGGCGGATTGTCGTAGACGATTGCAATGTCCACTTCGCGCCAGTCGATTTGGCCAACCTCGCGCGCGATCCGGCTCTCGAATGAGTTCAGGCTTAGTCGGTTTGACAAATCGACCAGCTTGGGCGCCAGCCACGCGTGGGCCAGCCCTGAAGGCGCAGAAATCACCAGATGCTGGCCGTTTTCCGCACCCTTGGCGTCGGAAATCTCGCGCAGATCGGTGTCGAGCGTGCCCAGAAGGCCCGATACGCTGCGATAAAAAATGCGTCCTCTAGCGGAAAGATCCAGCCGCCGCTTGCTGCGGTCGAAAAGGGCGAGGTCAGCGGCCTGCTCCAGCATTTTCATTTGGTAACTGACCGCGCCGGGCGTCAGCCCCAGCTCGGCGGCCGCCGAGCGCAGATTGCCATGTCGCGCGACTGCGTCAAACGCGCGCAGGAAGGGAAGAACACGGTGGGATTGCATTGACCCATTCTAAAAATTTCAAAGCAGATTACAGCAAATCATTTGACTTGATTGAACGCAATCCCTGCCCGACTGTAATTGGCATAGGGGACCTGAGCCGCACATGGAAGACACGCTGAAATTCGAGGCCGTGACCAAGAGTTATGGCGCTACAGTCGCTCTGCAACCGACAGATCTGGAGGTCCGGGCGGGCGAGTTTTTGACACTGCTGGGTCCGTCAGGATCGGGTAAGACGACGCTGTTAATGGCGCTCGCGGGTTTCGTGCAGCCGACGGGCGGCCGCATCTTACTGGACGGTACCGACATCACCGATATCCCACCCGAGCAGCGCAATTTTGGCGTGGTATTTCAGGGTTATGCACTGTTTCCACATCTAAGTGTCTGGGAAAACGTTTACTTTCCGCTGCGTGCCCGCAACCTCAGCCGGGCCAAGGCGCGCGGTGCCGTCGATGATGCGCTGGCCCTGATGGAGTTGGAGCCATATGCGGCGCGAATGCCCGCCGCGCTGTCGGGCGGGCAACAGCAGCGCGTCGCGCTGGCCCGCGCGCTGGTATTCAAGCCGGAGCTGCTGCTGCTGGATGAGCCACTGAGCGCGCTTGATAAATCTTTGCGCAAGGCCCTGCAGACCGAACTGAAGGCGCTGCACCGCAAGGTCGGCACCACCTTCGTCTATGTCACGCACGATCAGGAAGAGGCGCTGTCGATGTCCGACCGCATTGCGATCCTGCGCGCTGGCGCAATTCAGCAGATCGCATCTGCAGACACGCTTTATTGGCGGCCCGAAACGGCGTTCGTCGCCGGTTTTCTGGGGCGCAGCAATTTCCTGCCAGTGACCGCTGCGCACATTGAGGGCGGCAGTGTCACCGCGCAAACCGAGATCGGTAAGATGCGCGCGCAACTGCCACATGCTGATGGTGGTACAGTGCCCGATGATGCCTGCATCGCTATCCGGCCTGAGCGTATCACTGCCTCTGCCACAGAGCCTGCTGCCGAGAACCGCGTGCGCGGCGCTATTGTTGACCTCACCTTCTTTGGCACGCATGTGGAAATGGATGTGGACGTGCGCGGCACCATGATGAACGTGCATGTTCCCGCCGTTCAGGCTGCGGCACAGGTAGGGCTGGCCGAGGGCGCGGATATCTGGCTGGGCTGGGGCGCTGAAGTCGCGCTGGTCCTGCCCCGCGAAGGGGTGGCGCCCTGATGTCCGCCGCACCCCGCCCAAAGGGTGCCGGGCGCACCGACCGTTTCTATCTGCTGATGATCGTGCTGCCTTGCGCCTTTCTTGCGGCATTCTACTGCTTGCCAGTGCTCAATGTGCTCGTCCTCAGTGTGACGGAGCCTGAGCCGGGCCTACAGAATTACACCATGCTGGCCGAAAGCGGCGCCCTCCACCGCATTTTGATAAACACTCTGCGCGTCAGCCTGTCGACCACGGTGCTTACCCTCATTCTCGGCTATATGTTCGCGCTCGGTATTTCGTCGATGATGCCGCGCGCGCGAACGATCGCGCTGTTCGTCGTGTTGGCCAGCTTCTGGATCAGCGCCCTCATACGCGCCTATGCGTGGGTTGCGATTCTGCAACCCAACGGCCTGATAAATGGGATACTCATGGGGCTTGGCCTAATCGATGAGCCGCTCAAGCTGGTTCGCAATGAACTGGGCGTCATCATCGGCATGGTGCATTACATGCTGCCCTACGCGATCCTGCCGATCTACGCCAACATGAGTGGCATCGACCGATCCTTGATGCGGGCCTCGCGCACCTTGGGCGCAAATCGCTGGCGCACGTTCTGGTGGGTGTTCTTTCCACAATCCCTGCCGGGGCTTGCTGGCGCGGGCATCCTCGTGATGATCTTCTCGCTTGGCTTCTACATCACGCCTGCTGTGCTGGGCGGGGGCAGGGTAGTGATGATCGCCGAATATATCTCGATCCAGATCTCCGAAACCCTGCGCTGGGGCGTTGCGACCATGCTGGCCACGGTTCTGGTGATGGTTGTCGTCGCGCTCACAGTCTGGATGAGCAAGTACCTCAAGGTCGGCGGTGGCCTTGCATCAAAGGGGGGCAAGGCATGAGCGGCGCGACATTCCCCAAGGTTATCGCATGGGCCGTCACCTGCTTTTTGGCGCTGCCTGTGCTGATCATGTTGCCCATTTCGCTGACGCCGAACCGCTATCTGTCGCTGCCCGAGGACGGTGTGTCCCTGCGACATTACCGCAGCCTGTGGGAGGATCCGCGCTGGCTGGAAAGCATCGGTGACAGCCTTTTTGTCGCCGTATGCGCCGCCGCATTGGCCGTGATCCTTGGCGCCAGCTTTGCCATTGGGATTTGGCGTCGAGGCGGAATGGCCGAGCGGGTTCTTCAGCCCATTATGCTAGCGCCTATGATCGTGCCGCCCATCGTCCATTCCGTCGCGTTCTACAAGGGGTGGGCCGCCGTGGGCCTGCTGGATACCTATACCGGCCTCATTCTGGTCCACGCGATGAAGGGCACGCCGTTTGTCATCCTGACCGTTGCCGCCGCGCTGGCCAATTTCGACCCGCGCACCGAACAGGCCGCACGCAGCCTTGGCGCCAGTGCCTGGCGCACGATGGCGTGGGTGGTGCTGCCGCAGATCAAGGGCGGACTGCTGTCAGGCGCGATCTTTGCCTTCTTCATTTCGTGGGATGAGATCATCGTCGCGCTCTTTATCACAATGCGGCAGGTCTACACGCTACCGCGTCGCATCTGGGACGGGCTGGAGGACAATATCGATCCGGCCATTGCCGCCCTCGGCACGCTGATGATCTTTGTCACCGTCGCGCTGATGATCGCCCAGTCTGTGCGCAAGAAATGACCCTGCCTAGGTTTATGCCGCCCCGCCATTCAAGACCAACCCGCAAGGAGGATACCATGACCAAAGACATGCTAGACCACGATTTTACCGCAGACTGCCTGAGTATCCTGCGCCAGAAAACCAACGGCACCGTGGTGCATCGCCGCCGCTTCCTCGGGGCGCTGGGTGCGTTGGGGGTCATGCCGCTGGCGCTAAGGTTCACGCCCGCGCATGCCGCCTCGGACGAGCTGGTGGTCGTCAACTGGGGTGGCGATGCACAGCCCGCGTTTCAGACAATCTGGGCCGATCCCTTTGCCGCCAGCGATGCGGGCATGACGACAATCGTCGAAGGCTCTGGCCCCTCCTCGGGTAAGATCAAGGCGATGGTTGAATCCGGCACAGTCGTCTGGGATGCGTGCGATCGCAACTTGCCTGCCTCTATCGACCTGGGCGGTCAGGAGCTGTTGGAGGCTGTCGATTGGAGCGTGGTAGATCCCGCCAAGCTGCGCGATGTGCATCGCACTGATTGGGGCGTGGGCAGCTACCTCTATTCATTTGCGCTTACATGGGACAGCGATGCGCATGAAACTGCGCCACAGAATTGGGCCGATTTCTGGAACACCGCAGATTTCCCCGGCACCCGCACCCTGCGCAACAATTTCGAGGGGATGCTAGAGGCCGCGTTGATGGCCGACGGCGCTGAGGCGGACGCCCCCTCTCTCTATCCCATCGACGTGGAGCGCGCGTTCGACAAGATCAGCGAGATTCGCGAGAACACGATCTTTTGGACCTCGGGATCGCAAAGTCAGGAACTGTTTCGCAACAAGGAGGTGACGATGGGCAACCTCTGGCACACCCGCGCACTGTTGCTGCGTGAGGAGACAGAAGGGCGCGTGCAGTTCGGCTTTGGCCAAGCGATCTTGTTCGCAGGCGCGTGGATCGTGCCCAAGGGGAATCCCGGCGGCGCAGCCGTATGGGACTTCATCGCCTCCACCCAAGAGCCAGCAAGCCAAGTAGAGCTGTTCAAGGCGCTCGGCAACGGGCCGATCAACCCCGAGGCGGCGGAAATGGTGCCGGAAGAGTTGCGCGTAGACGACCCCGGCAGCCCGGATAACTACGCCAAGCAGGTGGCGGTGGACGCCCAGTGGTATGCAGCTAACTATGCCGACGTGCTGAACCGGTATACCGATCTGATCGCGTCCTAAGCCGGTCTGCGATCTGGATAACGGCCCCGGCGCAACAACCGCCGGGGCCGCCCCACCCCACGCCATTGCGGAGATCCCCCCATGACGACAGGCAGCCCGTTCCGCGCCCCGATGACCTTCATGGGCGTGCCGTATGCCACCGACCCCGGCGACGCCCGGGCAGTGGTGCTGGGCATCCCCTTTGACTGCGGCAATCATCCGCACCGCGTCGGCTCCCGCCTTGGGCCGCACTCGATTCGCGAACAATCGCAACTCTTGCGCCCGTGGGATGGCGACAGTGGCATCAACCCACTTGAGGCGCTGGGGCTGTGCGATCTGGGCGACGCCGATGTTACCTCAGGCGATATCAACGCCAGCTACGCCACCATCGAGGCTGCGATGGGCATCGCCCTGTCGCTGGGTGCGTTGCCCGTCGCATTTGGCGGTGACGGCGCCATCGCCCTGCCGCAGATGCGCAGCCTGGCGCGGCATCACCCGGATCTGTGCGTGCTGCATATCGACGCCCATACCGACGCCTATCCAATTGAGGGGTTCAACAATGCGACGCCATTTGCCCGTGCCTTTCAGGAGGGGCTGATTGATCCGGGACGGTCGTTTCACGTGGGCACGCGCCGCAGCACGATGGTGCCCGGCGTTTACGAGTATGGCCGCCAGATGGGTTATGGCATTGTGACGATGGACCAGCTGATGCAGGACGGTATCGGCGCCACGATGGCGCGTATTGCAGGGGTTGTCGGGGATCGACCGGTCTATTTGTGCTTTGATATGGATTTCTTCGACCCGTCCGCCGCGCCTGGTGTCTGCACCCCCGCATGGGGTGGCGCGTCGGCCCGCGAGGGGCTGGAGCTGATCCGCCATCTCGGCGGCCTCAACATCGTGTCTATCGACATCAACACCATTAGCCCGCCGCACGACACCGGCGGCATGTCGGCCCTGCTGGCTGCGACGGTCGCGTATGAGCTGCTGGTGATGGCCGCCAAAGGGGATCTTGGCCGGCCGGGTGGCACAGATGGCTGAGCATCGCACCGGCGCGGGTCCGTTGGTTTCAACCCTGCTGGAAAACGGCGTCGATATCTGCTTTGCCAATCCCGGCAGGCTCAACACCGTGACCGCGCCCGGCGCGCAGATCCTGCCACACAGCTTGGCCTCGCCAGAGGTGCTTTGGACTTCTGCACGGTGCCTGTGCTATCATCTGCGGTACGCCTAAAATGTGATCCTTTGCGACGAGATAATCAGCTATGGCCACAGTATCGGGCAGGCGCTCGGCCATGCGCATCCGCATGATCTGTTTCTACACGACCACGAATAACGCTGTTGATCGGCGTCGTGTCTGGCGGTCTGTTCGCGTTCGTCACCTCATGGGATGAAATGATCGGCGCGCCATTCCTGACCGTGCGCCATATCCAGACCTTGCCCCGTGCCATCTGGTCCTCGATCATGGGGCGGGTGGACTCTGCCAATGCCGCCATTTTGACCGTGATGGTCGTCGTCATGCTGATCGGCGTGGGGGTGCAGTGCCTATTTTTTGCCCGCAAAGGCCGTAACGCACCACACTAAGCTGAGGAGCCGGCCATGCAGACCATATCCGTCGATACGATCGTCTTGAACGCAAAGATCGCGACCATGCAGCGCCTTGGCTCTTTCATCGAAGCGATGGCAATCGCCCAAGGGCGGATCGTCGCCATCGGTAGTGCGCAGGACATCCGCAACTTTGCGCCCGGCGCGCAGAGCATCGACTGCGAGGGGCACACCGTTCTGCCGGGGTTCATCGACAGCCACTGCCATCCCGACATGCACGGCGCACGCCTTGGCCGTTGGGTGGATCTGGGCGAGTTGGAGCAATCCAAGGATGTGCTTCTGATCCGCATCGCAAGCGATTGCGCGGGGACACCGGCGGGCCACTGGTTCGTTGGTTTTGGTTATGACGACATCGCGATGGGGGGGGGGGCTATCCCAGCCGGGATGAGACGGACGCGGCAGCGGGCGGTTGCGCCGTATTTCTTTATCGCCGCGATGGCCATATCGGTCTGGTCAACTCGGCGGCAATGACCGAAGTAGGCTATGACGAGGCAAGCGCTGATCCTGCCTTTGGCAAGCTGGACCGCGATCCATGGACGGGTCGCCTGACCGGCCTTCTGCGCGAGACGGCGGCGCATGCGGTGGTCAGCCACATTCAGGCTGCCTACACGACTGAGCAGTTCGCAACTGGCCTCATTCAGGTGTTCGAACGGTTTGTCAGCTATGGCATCACCTCGGTGCACATCTCGCTGGCGTCCACCAGCGGCATCATCGCCTATCAAAAGATGCGCGAAGCGCAGCAGCTGCGCCTGCGTGTTGGCCTCTTGGCCAGCGGGCGCGAGGACGAGCTGGTTCAGGCGATCATCCGCGCGGGCTAGCGCACCGGGATGGGCGATGAATGGCTGCGCCTGACGGGCGCCCACTGGTGCCATGATTGCAGCACCAGTGGGCGCATGGCGGCCTATTACTCGCCCGATATCGGCCAAGCGGTGCTGGGCGAGCCGGATAATAATCGCGGTATGCTGCTCTATGAGCAGGGCGATTTCAACGCGCGCTGGACGCAGGCGCATGGGGCTGGCCTGCTGATCGGCGCGGACGGGGTAGGCGACCTGGGCATCGATTTCGTGCTCGACGGATTTCAGGCGGCGCTTGATTCGCATCCACGCGACGATCACCGTATGCGGGTCGAGTATTGCTGTAACGTGACACCCGATATCCTGAAGCGACTGCAACGGATGAAGGTGATCTGCTCATCCGCCACAGGGTTTGCCTATGATCTGGGTGATGCCTACATCAAGAACCGCGGGGAGGACGCGATGACACATATGTGGCTCCATCGCAGCATGCTCAACGCAGGAGTGATCGCGCTGGGGCATTCAGATTCGCCCGTCTGCCACGCCAATCCGGTGCGCGGCATTCATTCGATGGTCAACCGCGTCACCGCCACGGGCGCCAGTCTGGATGCCTCCCAAGCCGTTACCATCTTTAAGGCGATCGAGGCCTATACCACGCTTGGCGCCTGTGCGGGCCGCGAGGAGCATCTCAAGGGCCGCCTCGTCTCAGGAATAAAGGCTGATTTCTGCGTGCTGGACCGGGATATCTTTACCATTCCCACCACCGACATTCACAATGTTGGCGTCACCGCGACATATGTCGCGGGCGCGTCTGCCTACCAAAGGGGCTGACCCTATCTGGCTAAAGATCACATTGTTCTCGAAGTTCAGGGGCTGTGGAAGAAATTTAGCGAGGCGTTTGCGCTGCGCGACGTCGATCTGACGATCTGGCAGGGCGATTTTCTGATGCTACTGGGCCGACCTGGGTGGGCAGCCGGCGGTGCTGATGGCGACGGCTGAGCTCATGACGGCCAGCGAGGGGGCATCCTGATGCATGGCTGCGATCTGGTGCCGCTAGCGCACTAGGGTCGTAATCTGGGCGCCGTGTTTCAATGCTACTGCCTTTTTCCGCATATGAGCGTCGTGGATAACGTGGGCTTTCCGCTGGAGCTGCGCGGTTGGCGGGCAACAGCAGCGTGTCGCGCCGTCCCGATGTCAGCGATAAACCGTTTACGACCCGCGAGGAGGAGTCGAAATATACTGATGTCATGCCAAATGGCAAAGCGCGTCAATCCTCGCTGGAGATGGAGGCGCAACATGGCAGGAGACCGCCCTCAACGGCCCGGCATTCGCCCCAGTAGAGCTGTCGCAACCCAGCACCGCCATCGAGGAGGCGATAGCACCCATCGACATCGACGTGATGCCGAGATTTGGCATAGCTGCTGCACTCACTTTCAGTCGATCTTTGGCAGCAGCGACGTGATAGACACCTTGGCATCGCCATAGAACATGCGGGTGTTATCCTTGTAGAATAGCGGGTTTTCGATACCGGAATATCCTGTGCCCTGCCCTCGCTTTGACACGAAGACCTGACGCGCCTCCCACACGCGCAACACCGGCATCCCGGCGATGGGCGAGTTGGGATCATCCTGTGCGGCGGGATTCACGATGTCGTTCGACCCGATCACGATCACCACATCGGTTGATGCCAGATCGTCATTGATCTCGTCCATTTCCAACACGATATCATAGGGCACTTTGGCTTCGGCCAGCAGCACGTTCATGTGGCCAGGCAGGCGCCCCGCGACGGGATGAATGGCAAAGCGCACGGTTTTGCCTGCCGCACGCAGCTTCGACGCGAGGTCCGACACTGCGCTCTGCGCCTGTGCTACGGCCATGCCATAGCCTGGGACGATCACGATGCTGTCTGCATCGTTCAGTGCTGTCGCAACGCCGTCGGCGTCAATCGCCACCTGCTCGCCCTCGACCTCCATCGCGGGGCCGGTGGTGTTGCCAAAACCGCCCAGGATGACCGACACGAACGAGCGATTCATCGCCTTACACATGATGTAGCTGAGGATTGCCCCGGACGAGCCGACCAGCGCACCCGTCACGATCAGCAGATCGTTCCCAAGTGAGAAGCCGATCGCCGCTGCCGCCCAGCCGGAATAGGAATTCAGCATCGATACTACGACAGGCATGTCGGCGCCGCCAATTCCCATGATGAGGTGATAGCCGATGAAAAACGCCAGCAGCGTCATGATCAGCAGCGTCCAGATGCCTGCGCCCCCAATGAAGAGGATTAGCAGCAGCACCGACAGCCCGGCCGCCACCGCATTCAGCGCGTGACCGCCCGGCAGCTTTTCGGCCTTGGACGTGATCTTGCCTGCCAGTTTACCAAAGGCAACGACCGATCCGGTAAACGTCACTGCGCCGATGAAGACGCCCAGAAAGACCTCGGCGCGCAGGATGGCCTGCTCTGCGCTGCTTTTACTGGTCAGAGATTGTGCAAATCCAGTCAGGCCCTGCTGATCTAGCCACACGTCGGCTGCCCCCGCAGGCATCGACGCCTTAAGCGCCAGCACGGATTGCAGCTCAAGGTATGCGTTGAAGCCGATAAAGACCGCGGCGAGGCCGACGAAAGAGTGCAGCGCTGCAACCAGCTGGGGCATTGCGGTCATTTCGACCCGTTTGGCCACGTACCAGCCTAGGACCGAGCCGCCAGCGATCATCACGAGGATGACGAACCAGTTGCCCATACCGGGGCCAAAAACGGTGGCCACCACGGCGGCGCCCATGCCGATGATACCATACCATACCGCGCGCTTAGCGCTTTCTTGCCCGGATAACCCGCCGAGCGACAGGATGAAGAGGACGGCTGCCGCGATATAGGCCGCGGATACGATTCCAATTGTCATTTCTGCCGTCCTCTCAGGATTTCTGGAACATCGCCAACATGCGGCGCGTCACAAGGAAGCCCCCCACGATGTTGATGCTGGCGATGAAGACCGACACTGCGGCCAGCAGGACCACCAGCCATGAGCCGGATCCAATTTGCAGTAATGCGCCCAGAATGACGATACCGGAAATCGCGTTTGTCACCGCCATCAGCGGGGTGTGTAGTGAATGTGATACACCCCAGATAACAGAGAACCCGATAAAGCAAGCCAGCACGAAGACAATGAAATGGCTCATAAAACTTTCGGGTGCAAAGGCACCGATCAGCACCATGACCGCCGCGCCGAGGGCCAGGATGGTCATCTGCGTTTTCGACTGCTTGCGAAACAACGCCAGTTCATTTGCCTTCTTCTCGGCGGCCGTGGGGGCGGGGGCGCTTTTCTTTGGCTTGGCCGCGATGGCATTTATCTTGGGCGGCGGCGGTGGATATGTGATTTTGCCTGCATAAACCACGGTGGCGCCGCGAATGACGTCGTCGTCCATGTTGTGAACGATCTGGCCATCCTTTTCGGGTGTCAGATCGGTAATCATGTGCCGTATGTTCGTGGCGTAGAGGCTGGAGGCTTGTGCGGCCATGCGGCTGGGATAATCGGTGTAGCCGACGATCGTGACGCCGTTATCAGTGACGATTTTCTCGTCCATCACCGTTAGTTTGCAATTGCCACCCTTTTCGGCAGCAAGGTCCACGATGACTGACCCGGGCTTCATCGCCGCAACCATGTCTTCGGTCCACAGCTCAGGCGCGTCACGGTTGGGAATCAGGGCTGTGCTGATAACGATGTCGATATTTGGCGCCAGTTCGCGAAACTTGGCCAGCTGGGCCTCGCGGAACTCGGGGCTGGAGACGGCGGCATAACCGCCCGTCGCCGCGCCATCCTGCGCGCTGCCCTCCTTATCGTCAAAATCCAAGTAGACGAATGCGGCGCCCATGCTTTTGACCTGTTCGGCCACTTCGGGGCGCACGTCAAAAGCTAGAGTTACCGCGCCTAGCGATGTGGACGTTCCGATTGCGGCAAGGCCCGCAACACCCGCACCTATGACCAGAACGCGGGCCGGTGGCACCTTGCCAGCTGCGGTGATCTGCCCGGTGAAAAAGCGCCCGAAATTGCTCGATGCTTCGATAACGGCGCGATATCCTGCGATGTTGGCCATCGAAGATAGTGCGTCCATCTTCTGCGCGCGGCTGATGCGCGGCACCATTTCCATAGCGATGACGCTTGCGCCAGATTTACGCGCTGCCTCCATCCTCGCATCGTTGCCGCCGGGATCGAAAAAGGAAATCAGCGTCTGATCGCTGCGCAGGCGCTCTAGCTCGGACGTATCGGGCGCGCGCACTTTTGCAACGATGTCGCTGGCGGTCCAGAGGGCGGCTGCGGTCTCGAGCACCTCGACGCCTGCTGCCTCATAGGCCGTATCGGAAAATCCGGCGTGGCGGCCTGCGCCGCTTTGGATTGCACAGGTATAGCCCAGTTTTTGCAGCTGCGCTGCGCTTTCGGGCGTCATCGCGACGCGGGCTTCACCCTCGAATACTTCTTCAGGAACACCAATTTTCACGTCAACCTATTACCCCATATTACAGCATTGGCGCCCCATAATGGTGGAGGACCCCAGCGCATAACCCTTCTGTGGATACACCACACTGGGCCCACCATATCGGAAAACGGCGGCAGGTCTAATCCCTTAGCACCGGCCAAGGCGGCGCGTTATCGTCGCACAAGCTGAGCCTTGCGTTTTTTTGCCCAATGGTGTGATATTCAGCAAATGGAATTTGTTTCGTGAGTGGAGGAGGCATCGCATGAAGATCGACAGAAGGCAGGTTCTCGCAGGTCTGGGCGGTGCCGCGCTGGCAAACATGCCGCTAGCGACCTTTGCCCGTACCGCGATGCAACTGGGGTCAAGTGAGATCATCAGCGTCAGTGACGGCAATCTGGTGTTTCCAGCGGCATTTTTCTTTGACGGGCTGCCCGAAGGCCCACTGGATCTGATCCTGTCGAAACATAACGTACCGCGCGATCAATTGGAGCCGCCGTGTAACCTGACCCTTCTGCGGCAGGAGGGCCGGACCATTCTGTTCGACGCGGGCGCGGGGCCGGCCTTCATGCCCAGTGCAGGCGCGCTGCTGGCCAGCCTCGAGGCCGAGGGACTGGCGCCAGACGATATAACCCATGTCGTGTTCACACACGCGCATCCTGACCATTTGTGGGGCGTGTTGGACGATTTTGACGATCCGGTTTTTCCGCAGGCAACGATGATGATCGGGCAGGCCGAATGGGATTATTGGACGGATCCCAAAACAGTGGACACCATCGGAGAGGCGCGGGCCTCATTCGCCGTCGGCGCCGGGCGCAGGCTGGCGGCGATTGAGGATCAGATGAGTTTTTTCAACGATGGCGATGAGGTGCTGCCGGGCGTCATGGCGTATGCCACACCCGGCCACACGCCGGGCCACACGGCGTTCGAGATCAGGAGCGGTACTGATGCCGTGATGGTCGGTGGCGATGCGATCGGCAACGACCATGTCGCGTTCGAGCGCCCTGATTGGATCAGCGGCGCGGACCAGAACGGTCATCTGGGGGTCCAGACGCGAATGCGTTTGCTGGACCGCCTCGTGGCCGACGATATCGCGCTACTGGGATTTCACCTGCCTCATGGCGGGCTGGGCCGGGTCGAGCGTGATGGTGAAGCATACCGCTTTGTCGCAAAGGACGCATGATGCGCTGGATCATTCCCCTCATACTCGCCGCCACTGCCCATACTGCTTTTGCCAGTGAGGATATCGCGGACAAATACCCCGCATCGCTGCTCTATGACAAACCCTACGAGGTGATACCGGGCGTCTTTTCTGCCATCGGCGCCACGGCGCCGCCCACCTACGAAAATGCCGGCCATAACAACAACCTCAGCTTTATCGTTACCGGAGACGGCGTGGTCGTGATGAACGCTGGCGCGTCCTACGGTCTGGCCGAGGCCCTGCACGCCGAGATCGCCGAGATCACGGATCAGGACGTGAAGCTGGTCTTTAACGAGAATGGGCAGGGCCATGCAGTTTTAGGTAACAATTACTGGGCCAAGCAGGGCGTGGCGATCATCGCGCATGTCGATGCCGCCGCAATCGTCGCGGAACATGGTGGCCCCATTCTAGAAAGTATGAAGCGCTACAACAAAGACCGCGCCGAGGGGACCGAAGTGCAGGTGCCCACCGAGACGTTTGATGACAAATACATCGTTGAGATGGGCGATTTTCGGATAGAGGCGCGATACCTTGGCCCGGCCCATTCGCCCGGCGACATTGTGCTGTGGCTGCCGGAGCAGGGCCTTGTCATTTCGGGCGACATGGCCTTTCACGAGCGGATGCTGCCGATCTTTGCCGACACCTACACCGCCGACTGGCTGGAGACGTGGGATGCCGAATTCGAGCCGCTGGGTGCGACATATGTCATCCCCGGCCATGGGCACCCGACGAACATGGCGCAGGTCCGTCGCTATACGAAGGACTATCTAGTTTATTTACGGTCCAAGATCGATACGCATCTGGAGGCAGGCGGCGGGCTGGCCGATGCCTACTACGTTGATCAATCGCCCTATGCCAACCTCGATACGTTCGAGGAATTTGCGACCAAGAACGCGGGCCGCGTGTTCGAGCAGATGGAATTTGAGTGACAATGCGATTCAGGGCTGATTTTCAACCCAAGGAAATATTTCGCGAAATTTAGTCGGATCTGGGCCTATACCCAGAACATCATTCTCGAAGTGGGCGCTGGATGGGAATATTTCTGCGATCTGGCTGTCTTGACCTTCGCCTGAAAAAGCCGATTTACAGTGAGTTTTTGTCATTGTTCCCAAAAGGGGCGATTCTGCCATGCTGTTTGAACTTTATGAACTGCCGTTTGATGCGCAGGGCGCGCATCTGTTGCTGGGACTGGCATTGGGCTTGATATTTGGCATCGCTGCTCAGATCAGCCGCTTTTGCCTGCGGCGCGGCCTTGTGGCTGGACCAGACCGTGCGCCCGCGCTGGGCACATGGGCCGGGGCACTGGCAACGGCCATCGCGGCGACCAGCGCTGTCATTTGGGCTGGCTGGATCGATCTGTCAAATCACCGCCTGATGACCTCCGATCTGCCGCTGCTGGCGATTGCGCTGGGCGGCTTGGCGTTTGGGGTCGGTATGGTCCTGACACGCGGATGCGTCAGCCGCCTGACAGTGCTTGGCGGCACTGGTAATCTGCGGGCGCTCACTGTTCTATTGGTCTTTGCGCTGGTGGCGCACGCGACGCTGAAGGGTGTCTTTGCGCCTGTGCGGGTTGCGCTGGGATCGGTCACGACGGATATCGGCATTGCATCGCTTGCCGACTTGCCGGGTGGTCTGCTGACATGGGCGGTGCTGCTGGTGGCGGGCCTTTTCGCGGCCGTCGCGGTGCTGAAGCCGCGCCCGCTTCACTTGGTTCTGGCGATGGCGATCGGCCTCCTTGTTACGGTGGGCTGGATCGGGACGGGATGGTTGCTCTTGGATGAATTCGATCCGCTGCCGGTCGAATCGCTGGCCTTCACCTCAACTTGGGCTGATACGCTTTTCTGGAGCGTAGCATCCAGTTCGATCCCTGCCGGGTTTGGTGTAGGCCTCATCGGTGGTGTGTTTGGTGGGTCATTCCTGTCGGCACTTATCCGGGGCGAGCTGGCGTTCTCCAGCTTTTCGGACGCACCGCAGACGCTGCGCTACGTCGCGGGCGGCGCGCTGATGGGGTTTGGCGGCGTCCTTGCCGGCGGCTGCACCGTAGGGGCGGGCCTTTCGGGCGTGTCGATGTTGAGCGTGGCTGCAATCATTGCGCTCGCCTCCATTGCGGCAGGTGCGCTGTTGGCGGATCGTACACTGGGCCGCGTGCCCCTCATGCAACCGGCGGAATGATCAGCGCGGCGTGTCTGGCGCCGCCCATCAGGCGGTGCGGCGCCATCGCGCCGATCCACATGCAGAGCACCGCCAGCCACCTGGTAATGGCAAAGACAGATCCGCCCGACATTCTCCGCCCCTACGGCGCAGCCCCCGACAAGCATGCTGCCAAATCCCATCAGGACCGCGCCGATAAGGTAATGCTCCATCGGGGTGCCGGGGCCGAAGCGCTCGATCCGGGCCTCGCGCGTGGCCAGCGCCATCAGACCAGCGCCCACAAAGACACCCGGCACAAGTCTGACACCAAATCCCAAGGGCAGGCTGGTGTTGTCGACCAGGCCCATCAGCGTATCGGTCGCCGGTCCGGTAAAGGTGATCGACGAAATCGGTACGACCTCGAACGAGGTTTGCGCAACGGCAAAGGTCGCGGCCCACCCCAGCACGATGGCGAGCCCGACCAGGACCGCCGCCAGCGCGTGACTGGTCGGAACAAGGCTTCGCCGTGCCAGCACCAGCGACATTCCCAACGCAACCGTAGCCAGAACCGCGGCAACGCGCGCGGACATGGCCAGCAGTGCCAACAGGTCGCGCGCATCCCCGCCCGTGACAAGCCCAGAGCGCGGCAAGCCCTTCGCGTGCTGGGGATAGCACGCCGCGCAGTGCAGCCTGCGCCACCAGCGTTAGCACCAGCCCGGTGATGATGGCGCGTAGGTTGCCTGTTGCAGACAGGACCAACAGACGGCTGGCGCACCCCCGCGCCAAGATCATGCCGCAGCCAAACATCAGACCGCCGATGATCGCGCCGGATAAGCTACCGGTCGTTGCCAACTGGCGGGATGTGGACACGTCCAGCTAGCCAGCTAGCCAGCCAGCCAGCGGTGATCAGCGCCTGCACCGATGCCACGGCGGCGGTGAACGCGATCAGCCAGATATAGAGGCGCGGCCCGAGCATGCCATTCGCCACCTCGACCGATGCGGCGCGTAGACAAACCGCGAATATTGCGCCGTCGCGCCAAAAATCAAGTCCACTGCCGGGCCGGCCATCGCCAGTATGGCGCCATCGCCAAAGCGGTCGAGTATGATTTCCAGCATCCAGCGGTCCTGTCATGGGCTATTGAAGGAGGGGTTTGGCGCAGGCTGCGCACCCTTTGGCCGCGACGCGCAAACGCCTATGCAGCAGGCAATCGCACGACGAGCGAAGCCGCGCTTTATTTTAGCGCAAGTTAACCCATGATCGTACCACCTTGCCGACGTCCCGGACTGGTTTGCGCTATTCCATAGCGTCCTTGACAATCTCGTCGAGCAGCGCCTGCACCTCTTGCATTGGCCCCTCGTGGTAGGTGCGATAGCCAATCATCACCGTGCCGCTCTGATCGGCGACAAAGATACTGTAGGGGCAGTGCGCGATGTTCATCGGATCTGCCTCCATCACCTTGCGTGACAGCTGTGCTGAGCAGAAAAGGAAGATATCCGCTTCGACGAACAGTTCCTTGGTGCTGCCCACGTCGGCGCCAGTGCGGGCCAGCATTTCGCCGGTATGGCTGGTATAGTCGATGACCAGACCGCGCCCGATGATGGCATTTTCCACGGCAAAAGCCGCATCGCTGAAACTGCCCTCATACGGGTAAGTGACGGCCTGATCTGCCGCGCCGCCCGGTCCTGCAATCAGCGCCAGAGTCCCGGCAAGAATGAAATGTTTCATCTGATATCCTTTCACGCTTTGGTAATCCGGCCATGTTTTGGTTGCCCGAACCTTGATCTCGATCAGGTTCGGGCGGAATCGCGACAACGTCTTGCGCAGGCTTCGGCTCTGCCTGCTTGAAAATGCCCTAGCTAAACATGTCGGCGACGATACCGGCATACCAGCCTTCGGACTCTTCATACGTGGCCTTGCGCAGATCGGCGCTCTCGCCCGGCTCAGAGATGAAGCCGTCGATCTTGGCGATTTTCTCATCCGTCGCTTCGTAGGTCGCGCCCACCTTAACGCCGTCGTCAGTGTCGATCAGTGACCAGCAGGTATTAGTGAACTTGGCTGGAAACACCTTCGATCCTGTCAGCGCGCCACGCACTGCGTTGGCACAGACTTTGGCCTGACTGTTGGCGGCAAAGCCGGATTTGGGCATGTCACCCTGATCGGCTGCGTCGCCTAGAACGTAGATATCAGGATTGGCCTTGGCACTCATGTCGGCGGGGTTGATCGGCGCCCAGTTGCCATTCGTGACGCCTGCCATTTCGGCGATGCGGCCTGCCTTCATCGCCGGGATGACGTTGCAAACATCAACATTTGTCGTCTCGCCGTCGATGGTGATCGTCATGGCATTAGCGTCAACTGACACGTTGCCGCCACCAAAATCCTCGCCGATCCAGTCGATCATGCCGGAATAATGCGTCAGCCATCCTTCCTGAAAGAGCGTCATTTTCGAGAATTTTGGTTTGGGGTCGGCGATGATGATCTTGGCTGTGGGGTTTATCTCTTTCAGCATATGCGCGACCATCGACACCCTCTCGTATGGGCCGGGGGGGCAGCGATAGGGATTGGGTGGTGCGATCATCGCGAATGTCCCGCCCTCCGGCATCGCCGCGATCTGCGCCTTGAGCAGCGCTGCCTGCGTGCCACCCTTAAAAGCGTGCGGCATGGCATTCTGCGCGGCCAACGACCAGCCCTCAACAGCGCCCTCGATGAAATCGATGCCGGGGCTGATGACCAGTTTGTCGTAGAGCAGGGACGCGCCACCAGCGAGGCTGACCGTCTTGGCGTCAGGGTCTACGTCCACAGCCCAGTCATGCACCACGTTGATCCCGTGTTTCGCAGACAGCATTCCATAGGTATGGCCCAAATCGTCCATTTCTTTGAAACCGCCAATATAGAGGTTCGAAAAGAAACAGGTGTAGTAGGCGCGCGACGGCTCAATCAAAGTGACATCGACAGCGCCCTTGCTGTCCTTGGCGATATAGCGCGCGGCGGTCGCGCCCCCCGCGCCCCCGCCGATCACAATCACGCGGGGTTTGCCGCTGCCTTCGGCCAGTAGGGCCGGCGCGGTCAGTGTCGCGGCGCCGGCGGCGGCGGCGCTCAGAAACAGGCGTCTGTTCAGGGTCATCGGTCTTCTCCTCCCAGAGTTTTGGACCTCGTTATTCGAGCTCCTTGAAGTAGGCGGCAAGTGCGGCGATTTCCTCGGCGTTCAGGCGGCCCGCCATCATCTGCATTACCGGATGTGGGCGTAGCTTGGATTTGTAGGCATGCATCGCGATGACAAAGTCCTCAACCATCCATCCGGTAACGGACGGTATCCCTTGCGCGCTGCCATCGGCCTGATGGCAGGTCACGCATTCACCGGACAGATATTCGCCATATTCTGGGTCGCCGACAAGCGCGAGGGTCGCGGGATCGATATCTTGGTCGGCTCCGCGCGCTGTTGGCTCGGCTTCGGGGATATCCGACGGATCGTCCGAGAAACTGAGCAGATAAGCGAGCGGGTCAGCCCGTTCTTGCGGATCAGATAGACCGCGAAAGCTCATCCTTGTCTTGAACACAAGGGCGCGGGGGTTTTCGAGATAGGCATCCAGTGTTTTCGCAGTCCAGATCAGCCCATCGGCACCCGCACGCGCCATCGAAGCTGAGTAACTGTATCCGTCATGCGCGCCCGCCTTACTGCCAAAAACGCCGTTCAGGTGCGGGCCGATGCGGTCGCGCGCGTCCGGTCCGATCTGGTGGCATGACGTGCAGTTTGCAAAAACCGCCTCTCCGGCACTTGCGTAACCCAGACCATCGGTCAACGCTGGACCAGCGGCAAGCACCACGGCCAGCGCCGCGAGGGAGGCTGGCATGTGGGGGGTCACCGCGGAAAACTTGCCAGATAGGCGGCGATCGCGTCCAGATCTCCACCTTTTCGCAGTCCGGCAAAGCTCATCTTGGTACCTTTCATAAAGCCACGTGGATCGGTCAGAAACGCCCTGAGGTTAGCCTCGTCCCAGACAAGCCCGTCATCTGCCATGCCTTGGAGTGCCTTGGAGTATCTGAAGTCCTCAACTTGGCCCGCGGGGTGGCCGATAATGCCGTTCAGCATGGGGCCGACACGGTTTTTCGCGCCGTCGCCCACCTGATGGCAGGCCTTGCATTTGCGAAACACCTTTTCGCCTTTTGACACCCGCTCGGGGTCGAGGGCTGCGGTCTGCATTTCGGGCGTTTCACTTGTGGCTGCGCCATCTGAAACGGCAGTGGCGGCCGATGCGATGTCTTTGCCGTCCGTAGCGCTCTCGGCCTTGGGCGTCACGTCCAGAACTGTTGCGCGCATCGTGACTTTTACGGAGTCCTTGCAATTCTCCATGCAGGGTTCGCCGGTCCATTTCGCGTATTCCGCCTTGGCCCGGTCATCTATAAAGAATCCATCCGTGTTGGGCATGTCGATATCTGTAAACGTCTCATTGGACAGGACAAAATCGTCATCAACCAAATAGTTGGAATAGAGGATGTAGGCGACGATCGCATAGACGTCATCAGGCTCCAGCGATTGGGCGTTGCCATATGGCATCGAGCGGTTGACGTAATCCCACGTCGTTGAAAGGTAGGGCCAATAGCTGCCCACGGTCTTCACAGGATCTTCGCGGTCCAATGTGTCCATGCCGCCTGCTAGCTTGGGCCAATTGCCCAGCCCTTCGGCAAAGTCACCGTGGCACGAGGCGCATTTATCGGCGAAGACCTCTTCGCCGGTCACTACGTCGCCTGATCCTGCCGGAAGGCCCTCGCCGCCGGGACGTATGTCCAGGTTCCAAGCTGCGACTTCCTCGGGCAGGGCCTCGCGGCCGAGGCCGAACTCCTGGGCATTGGCGGCACCGCCCAGCAGAATCACAACTATAGCGAGTTTAAGATACTTCGACATTTTCTGCTTCCCCGTCCGGGCGCACCCACCATGTCTGGATGCCGTTATTGTGATAGACCGAGTTCAGGCCGCGCACGTCGCGCAGCTGCGTCTTAGTCGGTTGCACATAGCCGGTGTCGTCCATCGCGCGGCTTTGGAGCAGCATTTCCTGACCGTCCCAACCCGTGTCGAGATAGAAGCGCGTTAGCGCCATCTTCTCGCCCGGTTTGGCCAGACGCGCGGTCTGCCACGTCTTGCCGCCATCCTTGGACACGTCTACGCGGGTGATCGCGCCGCGCCCTGACCACGCTAGGCCGCTGATCACCAGAGGTCCCTTGCCGTGAGTGATGGGCGCCTGCGGGCTGGGCGAGGTGACGACCGATTTCGCATCCATCGCCCACGTCCATTTGCGCGCGGTCCCGTCCTCCATCACGTCGGTGTATTTCGACGTCTCCTCCCGGCTTTCGACGGGTCCATCCATGACTTCGATCCGGCGGATCCACTTGATCCACATGTTGCCTTCCCAGCCGGGCACGACCAAGCGGACGGGATAGCCATGCTCCTTACGCAGCGACTCGCCATTGGCTTTGAAAGCGACCAGCACATCGTCCAGTGCCTTCTCCATCGGGATCGAGCGGCCGTTCGACGATGCATCCGCGCCTTCGACAAACACCCATCTGTCCGTCAGATCACCAGCTGCATCCAGCCCGGCCTCTTCGAGGATCGTGCGCAGGGACACGCCTGTATATTCCATGTTGTGGATCATACCATGCGTGAACTGCGCGCCATTCAGCTGCGCGCCGGCCCATTCCATACCCGTATTCGCGGCACATTCGCAGAAATAGACGTGGTTCTCGCGGGGAAAGCGTTCCAGATCGGCGTAGCTGAACACCAAAGGCCGGTCGACGAGACCGTTTATCATCAGCCGGTAATCTTCTTTGCGCAGCTCAATCGCACCTGAATGGTGCCGCTCGAATGCGCAGCCCTGCGGCGTGATGGTGCCGTCCAGTGCGTGGATGGGCGTAAAGTTGATTGAGCTGATCGTATCAGCTGTCAGCCACTCAACGTTGCGGCGGATCACGTCATCCTCGAACCGGATTGGCAGGCCGTAGGGGGTTTCGTCCACACCGTCGCCAAACCCACTGGCCCACGGTTGAACCTCGGTAATGAGAGGGTCGGGCGCTGTGGCAGCGGCTTTGGCGCCACCTGCGATCAGGGCCGTTCCGGCGGCAGCACCACGCAAGAAGTTACGACGGGAGGGACCATTGGATATTTCTGCCTCCACCTGTGGTGTTTTGTTGGTCATAGGCCAGTCACCTTGACGCTGTCGTGTCCGGGCGCGCTTACCGTGCCTTGCTTGCGAATGTGGGCTTCGACCACGTCCCAAATGGGCGGGCCTTCGGTACCCTCGTTCACAGATGCCCAGCCGGCGACCTGATAGGTCTTGGCCGGGTCGATCCGCTCACCTGTTTTCAGCAAGGTCATTTCGCTGATGCGGCTGCCCTGCGGCTTTGAGATGTCGATCCGGTATCCAAGACCGCCAGTGCGCACCATATCGCCGCCCTGTTGGTAATAGGGGTCGGGGTTAAACAGATTATCGGCTACGTCCTCCAGCACCACATGCAGGTAGTCGCCCGTCATTTCTGTGCGATACGCCTCACCGTAGGTGTCGCATCCCGGACGGTAGTATGGCTGTCTCTTGAAAAGTTCAGGTTTCAGTTTGTGCCAGTCTTTCATGGCTTGCAAGGGCGTCTTGCTGCCTAGGGCTGATTGCGGGAGCTGTTGGTTGT